>Ga0364886_10189_pt1 | contig 38441 bp, 30 predicted proteins | sample ExccelJu500001D3_4_FD_206926 | JGI IMG/M metagenome (GOLD analysis project Ga0364886, IMG submission 206926) | Enriched cells from Trout Bog Lake Hypolimnion, Wisconsin, USA - BchlTB.July23.5000.01.D3 | ecosystem: Environmental > Aquatic > Freshwater > Lake > Hypolimnion/Profundal zone | place... | reverse complement strand
CCAAGTGGGATTTTGCTTTTCCTACTTAGGAAAATGACTTTTCTAAGTGGATTTTTCCTTTTTCTACTTGGGTTTTTGTTTTTTCCACTTAGGAAAAGTCTTTTCCCACTTGGATTTTTGCTTTTCCCAAGTGGGTTTTCTATTTTTCTACTTGGAATTTTGCTTTTTCTACTTGGGATTTTACTTTTCCTAAGTGGATCGGATATTTCGGGTTAAAAATTAAATATTTTTTAAAAAGGTGTAAATAAACTTTTTTATGATGTATTTGAGGCCTTAGATAAGGCCGATCTAGCATGAATGTATAGTCTGTCATACTAGAATTAGCTTGATATCGTAAACCTCAAGTGTGTTGCTTCTAATAATTTTAATCCTTACTCGGTACATTCAATGGGATGGGTAAGAATTGTTGCCATTTAATACTGCCCCCTGCTTGATCTTTAGTCGGTAAATCGGTTTTATGCCAACCGCCGCCTAAGGCTTTAATCAATAGTACCGCCGCACTTAATCGTTGGCCTTGTAGATTAACGGCCGTAATTTCATTATTAAGTGCTGTCACTTGATTAACCATCACATTCAAGTAACTCACTGTACCCGCTTCATATTGGTTAGTCGTTAATTTTACCGCCTCATTTGCGGCGGAAACAGCCTGAGTTTGCACCTTAATTTCTGCATCTAGGATTCGCAGTGCGGCCAAATTATCTTCAATTTGTTGAAAGCTCGTTAAGATGGCTTGTCGATAGCCGGCTACACTGGCATCGTACGTGTCAATCGCTGACTGTAGCACGGCGCTTCTAGCACCCCCATCAAATATCGGTATGGCTAATGCCGCGGGGCCTAAAGCCCAATAACGCGCACTTTGATTGGCAACCGTTGATAACAAAGTCGATTGTTGGCCATCAGAAGCCGCCAGATTTAAATTAGGAAAGTAAGCCGCTTTCGCAACCCCAATTTGAGCGTTGGAGGCAGCCACAGTGCGTTCTGCAATAGCAATATCGGGCCTACGTTCTAGTAATTGTGACGGTATTGTCATGGGAATTGCGGGTATAGCCGTAGTAAGTGGGCTCTCGGCTATACTGAGTTCTTTTGGCGCTTTACCGATTAATACGGCAATAGCATGTTCTAATTGTGCCCGTTGTATCGTTAAGTTAATGGCTTGTGCACGCGTGGATTCTAATTGGGTTTGTGCTTCAACTATGTCAGATTTAGCTGCAATGCCGGCTTCGTAACGGTTTTGTATAATTGTTAATGTTTTTTGATAAGTGGCTACCGTATCGTTTAAGAGTTTTATTTGGGTGTCTAGCGTTCTAATCTGAAAATAATTTTGGGCAACTGTGGCTTGGCTGGTTAAGCGTAAGGCGTGTAAGGTGGCTGCTCTTGATTGGGCGGTTGCGATACTGGATTCAGTTTGTCTCCGTAAGCCACCAAAGATATCGGGTGCCCAGGCCACACTGACTACGCCACCAAATAAGTTTCTAACTCCACTCACCGCAACACTTTGTCCACTAGCGGCTTTAAATCGATTAGTAGTTGCCGTGGCTGATGACGTTGGAAAGTAGGCTGATGTTGCTGATTGCACCATCGATTGCGACATTTTATATTGTGACTCGGCTTGGGCTATCGATTGATTGCCGGTATTAACCTGAGCTTCTAGTGCATTTAATTGTTCGTCTTTAAAGAGTTCCCACCATTGATCGTTACTAAAGGCTTCAGCGGGTTCTGCTTGTTTAAATCCAGCCAGCTCTTTATAGGTGTCTGGAATAACTGATTTAGGGATTTCATAATCAGGTCCAACGGCACAGGCCGTGAGTTGAGCCGTTATCAATAAATAAAGTGGCGATAGGATAAATTTCATAAGACGAGTGGTGGCTAAACGGTTTGATTATCTATAACGGGGTGTCGATTAATGAAGCGACGATTGACCCATAGTCGAAAGTTATCTAAATAAATGTAAACAACAGGCGTCGTGTATAAGGTAAGTATTTGACTAAAAATTAAGCCACCCACGATTGAAATACCTAATGGCTGGCGTAATTCTGCACCATAACCACTGCCTAAGGCCAAGGGTAAAGCGCCGAGCAAGGCAGCGAGGGTTGTCATCATAATAGGTCTAAAACGTAATAAGCAGGCTTTAAAGATAGCCTCTTTTGGATTTAGTTGATGTTTACGTTCTGCAAATAAGGCAAAGTCTATCATCATAATAGCGTTCTTTTTTACGATTCCAATCAACAATATCACGCCTATCAACGCAATAATACTAAACTCATTTTTACACGCCATTAGGGCTAACAAAGCGCCAACACCTGCGGATGGGAGTGTAGATAAGATGGTAATGGGGTGGATGTAACTTTCGTACAAAACACCTAGCACTATATAGATACAGGCGAGTGCGGCTAAGATTAAATAAGGTTGATTTCGTAGCGAGTCAATAAAGGCTTTGGCATTACCCTGAAAACTCCCTTGTACCGCGTTGGGCACATTGATATCTTGCATGGTTTGCTGGATTATTTGAGTGGCTGTTGATAACGATGTCCCCTGATTTAGGCTAAACGATAAGGTAGCAGCAGCAAATTGGCTTTGATGATTAATTGATAGGGGCGTATTGCTTGGCGCAAAGCTAGTAAAATCTGATAAGGGCACGGTATGCATCGCAATTACGGTACCTGACGGTGACTTTGTGGCGGGTACGTTGATATAAATCTGTTTAAGCGCTTCTGGACTTTGCCAATACTCGGGCGCTAATTCCATCACTACGCGATATTGATTTAAAGGGTTATAAATAACGGAGACTTGGCGTTGGCCAAAGGCGTTGTTTAGTGTGGTATCTATCATCGCTTGGCTAATACCATAGCGAGCCGCGAGAGTGCGATCAACAATTAATTCAACTTGTTGACCTTTATCTTGTTGACTGGTATGGACATCTAGTAGTTCTGGGTGTTGGGATAGGGCGTTGATTAATTTAGGCAACCACTCCCTCAGTAAACTTAAGTCATCTGATTGCAAGGTAAAGTCATAGGAGCCGAATGATTGGCGTCCTCCAAGTCGTAATTCTTGTGCAGGAGAGACATGCAATTTTGCACCGGGTATGCGTTTAACGGCTTTGTTTAAGTGCTCATTAACAATTTCTATTGCCTCTCGTTCATCATGAGGTTTGAGTACGATAAAGATTCTTGCACTATTGCCACTAGATCCAGATCCACTAAAGCCCGCTACGGTGACTACGGCAGGGTCTTGCATGAGTATTTCTGAAAACTCAGCGAGTTTTTTTTGCAGACTGACGAATGAGGTACCTTGATCCGTTTGAATCTCACCCATCAAACGACCACCGTCTTGTGACGGAAAAAAACCTTTGTCTATTACCGAGTATAGATAAATATTAAGGCCTATCGTGCTGAGCAGTATTAACAGCATAAGACGACCATGGTTAAGGGCCCAGCCTAATGATCTTTCATAATACATTTGTACTGTATCAAAGAGCTTTCCAATATTATGATAAATTCGACCGTGTGTTTGCGAGCCTTTTCCTAACCAACGCGCACAAAGCATGGGTGTAACGGTTAATGAAACGATCAGCGAAACCACTACGGCGGCTGACAAGGTGACAGCAAATTCTCTAAATAAACGCCCAACGATGCCCCCCATTAATAAGATGGGTAAAAAGACGGCTATTAAGGATAAACTCATCGCTGTTACAGTAAAGCCGACTTCTTTTGTGCCGACTAAGGCCGCCTTAAAAGGTGGCATGCCTTTTTCGATATGTCGTTTAATGTTTTCCAACACCACGATAGCATCATCTACAACAAAGCCGGTTGAGATGGTCAACGCCATGAGGGTGAGATTATTAATACTGTAATTAAAAAAATACATCACACCGCACGCACCGATTAAAGACACTGGGACAGCGATGATGGGCACTAATGCTGAATGAAAATCCCTTAAGAAAACGAGTACCACTAAAATAACTAGTACGATGGCCAATAGTAAATTGCGTTCAACCTCTGTAATGGAAGCTCTAATGGTTTGTGAGCGATCGATGACTAAAGAAAGATCGACATTATGTGGGATAACCGCTTTAAGCTCAGGTAATAAGGCTGTCACTTGATCAACCGTTTCTATCACGTTAGCTTGGGGTTGTTTTCTTATGATGAGTAAAACCGCAGGGGTGCCATTTTTAATACCGGTATTTCTTAGATCCTCCACAGAATCAACGACCTTACCAATGTCCCCCATCGTTACGGGGGAGCCGTTTTGATAACTTACAATTAATGGCAAGTAGTCTGCGGCTTTACGAGCTTGATCATTCGCTAGTATTTGCCAACGTTCAGCACTGTCTTCTATGATCCCTTTTGGGCGAGAGAGATTCGTTTGGTTAATTGTTTTGCGGACATCTTCTAAGCTGATGCCATATTTATTAAGGGCATTGGGATTTAATTCAACACGTACGGCGGGTAAAGAGGCGCCACCGACCTGGACTTGTCCGATACCAGGAATCTGGGACAATTTTTGAGCTAATACAGTTGATGCAATGTCATACATTTCACCTTTACTTACCTGCGATGAGGTTAACGATAATACAAGAATAGGGGAGTCTGATGGATTATCGCGTTTATAAGTGGGTCTATTGGGCATGGTAATGGGTAATAAACTTGCCGCCGCATTGATGGCGGCTTGCACATCACGGCATGCGCCATTGATGTCTCTATCCAGATCAAATTGCAGAGTGATTTGAGTATTTCCTAATGAACTACTGGAGGTCATTTCTGTTATACCCGCAATACGCCCCAGTGTTCTCTCTAAAGGCGTAGCCACCGAACTGGCCATTGTTTCTGCACTTGCCCCGGGTAGTTGCGCTTGTACATTTAAGGTGGGGAAATCCACTTGCGGTAATGAAGCAACGGGGAGGTGGTAGTAAGCTATAGTACCCGCTAACGCTATAGCAAACGTGAGTAACGTGGTTGCTACGGGTCGATTAATGAATAATGCCGATAAATTCATGCGTTACGGAAGTATTTAGCCAATTTATCCATGCCTAAGTAAATAACCGGTGTGGTGTATAAGGTGAGTAATTGACTGACTAATAAGCCGCCTACCATGGCAATGCCCAATGGATGACGTAATTCAGAACCTACACCTGTCCCTAGCATGAGCGGTAAAGCGCCTAATAAAGCAGAAAGCGTTGTCATTAAAATAGGTCGAAAACGCAATAAGCAAGCTTGGTAAATGGCCTCTCTAGGGGGCATATTTTGTTGCCGCTCCGCTTCTAAGGCGAAATCGATCATCATAATGGCATTCTTTTTTACAATACCAATTAATAGAATAATGCCGATAATGCCAATAATGCCTAAATCGGTATTAGAAATCATCAAGGCTAATAGAGCGCCCACACCCGCAGAGGGTAGGGTGGATAAAATGGTGATAGGGTGAATATAACTCTCGTATAAAACGCCTAAAACAATATACACAGTAATAATAGCGGCCAAAATGAGCCATAAAGTGTTATTAAGAGACGCTTTAAAGGCTAATGCGGCCCCTTGATAACTAGTGCGAATACTGATGGGTAGATTGATATTTTCTTTTACGCGATCAATCGCTTTAACGGCATCTCCTAGTGAAGCATTTGATGCTAAATTAAAAGATACCGTCGCTACGGGGAATTGTTCTAAATGATTAACGGCGAGTGAAGTCGGTTTTTCAGATATATCGGCAATCGCTAACAAAGGGACTTGCGTACCGTTAGTTGAGGTTATGCGTAAGTCCTTTAAATTATCAGGTGATTGCTGATCTTTAGGATCAACTTCGAGTACGACTCGATATTGATTAGATTGGGTAAATATAGTCGATACCAAGCGTTGCCCATAAGCACTGTATAGGGTGTTATCAATTGCGGCCGTGCTAACCCCCAGTCTACTAGCTGTTGGTCGATCGATATTGATATAAATTTGCTGACCTTTGTCTTGCACATCACTACTGACATCGATTAACGCAGGTTCACTGGCTAGTTCTTCAACAAGACGTTGCGTCCATAGATTGAGTTCTTTGATGTCGGGTGTTTCTAAGGTGAATTGATATTGCGTGCGACTGACCCTGTTCTCCATGGTTAAATCTTGTACCGGTTGCAAATACAACGCCACATCGGGTAATGATGAGAGTGTATTTTTTAAACGGACAATCACTTCGCTGGCTGATTCCTTTCGCGCCGCATGCGGTTTTAGATTAATTAAAAAACGGCCATTATTCGGTGTCGTATTCACACCATCTACGCCAATAAAAGAAGAGAGGTTATCGACTGCTGGATCTTCTAAAATCAACTTGCCGATTTTTTGTTGATAGTCTGACATGGCCGTAAACGACACACTTTGGGGTGCAACAGTTATACCTTGAATGACGCCTGTATCCTGAATGGGGAAGAAGCCTTTTGGGATGACTATATATAAAAGAGTGGTTAAAGCCACTGTGCCAAAGAACACGCTTAGGGTGAATCTTTCATGTTGCAGTACCCACGCTAAGCTTTTGCCGTATGACGCAATAATTTGTTCAAACCAAGAAATGGGTTTAGCCCCGTTGTTGTCTGCTTGATGTGGTTGAGCTTTGAGTAATTTTGCGCACATCATCGGTGTTAAGGTGAGTGATATAACGGCAGAAATTAGGATGGCTACAGCCAATGTAATCGCAAACTCTCTAAATAATCTGCCGACTACTTCGCTCATAAATAGCAAGGGGATGAGTACGGCGATTAAAGAAAAAGTTAACGAGATTATGGTAAAGCCAATTTGTTCTGAACCTTTAAGTGCGGCTTTTAAAGGGGATTCGCCACGCTCTATGTAACGCGATATATTTTCAATAACCACGATAGCATCATCCACCACAAAGCCAGTGGCAATGGTTAGCGCCATGAGTGTTAAATTATTGATGCTAAATCCAGCTAAATACATGAAGGCGAAAGTGCCCACTAATGATAAAGGCACCGCTACACTGGGAATAAGCGTGGCAGGGATATTACGTAAGAATAGAAATATCACCATCACCACAAGCACAATGGCTAATAATAATTCAAACTGCACATCGTGTATCGAAGCGCGAATGGTTACGGTTCTATCCGTTAAAGGAATGACATCAATACTAAGGGGCAGAGAGGCTTTTATCTTGGGTAATAGTTCATTGATACTATCAACTACTTCAATTACGTTAGCGCCAGGTTGGCGTTGAATATTGACTATAACTGCCGAATGATCATTAGCCCAAGCCGCTAACTTTACGTTTTCTGCGCTGTTAACTACTTCAGCCACTTCAGCTAACCTAACTGGAGCGCCATTACGATAAGCGACTATTAAATTTTTATAATCTTCTGGTGAGCGAATTTGGTCATTACTATCAATAATTGCCGATCGTAATGGGCCGTTAAACATGCCTTTGGGTTGATTAACATTTGCCGCTGCAATGACTGTTCGAACATCTTCTATGCCAATGCCGTAAGCTGCAAGCGCTTTATGATTGACTTGGATACGTATAGCTGGCCGTTGGCCCCCACTAATACCGACTAAGCCAACGCCAGGCAGTTGGGCAATTTTCTGTGCTAACCGCGTATCGACTAAGTCTTCAACTTTATATAACGGTAGCGCATTGGAGGTGATTGCGAGCGTCATGATAGGCGTATCCGCAGGGTTTACCTTACTGTAGATAGGTGCTTGCGGTAAGTCTGTCGGTAAAAAATTAGTGGCTGCGTTTATAGCGGCTTGTACTGACTGTTCTGCAATGTCTAAATTTAAATTAAGATTAAATTGCAATGTAATAACGGAGGCGCCGCCCGAACTGGTAGAAGACATTTGCGTTAAGCCAGGCATTTGGCCCAATTGTCGTTCTAATGGGGATGTAACCACTGAGGTCATTACATCAGGACTTGCGCCCGGATATAAAGTCACTACTTGTATAGTGGGGTAATCTACTTGCGGTAATGCAGAGACGGGTAATAGTCTATAAGCCAAAATCCCCACCATCATTAAAGCAAGCATCAGTAATGATGTAGCTACAGGCCTTAATATAAATAGGCGCGAGGGGTTAAAGTGGGTGGTGTTTGGCCCAGTAGAATTTATCATGCTTAATGTGTTTTACGTTTACTGGCTTTTGCGTCTTTATTGGCTTCTGTATTAACACTAGCAGCTACAGGTTGGTTATCTATTTCCGTAATATCAATTCTACTGCCGGCCTGTAAACGATCAAAACCTTCGGTGACCACTTTCTCATTGGTATTTAGATTACTTTCAACCACAATTTTATCGGCTTCGGTGGGGCCTGTTTTAATGCGACGCACTTCAACTGTATTGTCAGCTTTGGCAATATAAACAAATGCGCCTTGGTTATCTTGCTGCAAAGCTGAACTTGGAATTTGAATGGCATTATTTAAGGTTTCTAAATGCATTCTTATATTCACGAACTGATTGGCAAATAAACTGTTATCTGTATTATCAAATTGCGCTTTTAATTTAAGTGTGCCGGTGCTTGAATCAATTTGATTATCAATAGCTAACAATTTACCTTCGGCTAAGGCATTTTTACCCGCTCTATCTAAGGCTGTTATCGTAATGGCTTGATTTGAATGTAAGCGTTTTATAATGCTTTGTACTTTGTCTTCCGCTAACGTAAAAATTACCGTAATGGGTTGCAGTTGCGTAATGACAACTAAGCCATTGCTATCACTTGCATGCACAATATTACCTTGATCAATTAAGCGTAAACCCACTTTGCCTGATATTGGAGCAGTTAAATGCGCATATGAAACTTGTAGTTTGGCATTATTAACTTGTGCCTTGTCCATGACAACGACACCTTCATATTGTTTAACCAATGCCGCTTGTGTCATGGTTTGTTGGGCCGCTATTGAGTCTTGTTCAAGTAGCTTTTGATAGCGTTGTTGATCAAGTTGTGCGTTTTTAAGTAAAGCCTCATCACGCAATAATTGTCCTTCTACTTGTTGGAGTTGAATATCAAAGGTTCTTGGATCAATCTCAGCGAGTAACTCACCTTGCTTAACGACTTGTCCCTCGGTAAAGTTGACTTTGATCAACTCACCATCAACTCTGGGTTTAACCGTTACCGTTCTTAAGGCTGTTACCGTACCTAACCCATTTAAATACACAGGAAAGTCGGAGGCAGTTACTGTTTCAACAGAAACAGGGGTTGATCCTTTTTCATTACGACTTTTACGTTTGTCCCCCTTAACCTCACCTTTACTTTCATTCTCTGGGGGCGTCTGTGAAAAATAATAACTACCTGCAGCAACAATAAGTATCACAGAGAGAATACTTATCCAAAATGTCACACTACGTGTTTTGATAAATACGATGGGGAGTTGTTTGTTATGGCTCATGTAGAATAATGATGAAGTGTATCTATAAATGTGGAAGGTAAGCCAACGGATTTGGATTTATTGAGTTACTGGTTTCTGTTTTTATTAAGTATTAAATTTTAGCAGATAAAGCGTTAAGAAAGTATTACATTCTATTTTTAATATTAAACCAAGTTACTGTATATTATGTGTAAGTTCAATTACTTTTCTGTTATTTACTATTTTGTATTTAGAACATTTTCATTTAAACGAGTTTCCATTTACGATTTCTCCTGATCCGCACTTCATGTACATGAGCAAGCGGCATCAAGAGGGCTTAGCTCATCTTTTGTATGGAATTGAATTTGGAGGTGGTTTTGTAGCCTTAACAGGAGAAGTAGGGACAGGTAAAACGACTTTATGTCATTGTCTCTTACAACAATTACCAGAAAATATTGATCTGGCTTTAATTCTAAATTCCCGATTGAATTCTTTTGAGTTAGTGGCAACCTTATGTGATGAACTCGGTATTAGTTACGATAAAAGCACTCAGTCTTTAAAGTTTTTAATAGATCAGTTAAATCAACATCTACTTCTTACGCATGCAAAAGGTAGGCAGACTGTTCTATTAATAGATGAAGCGCAGAACTTAAGCATGGAAGTGCTAGAGCAACTCCGTTTATTAACTAACTTAGAAACCACTAAAACCAAGTTATTGCGCATCATTTTAGTGGGACAACCTGAATTAAAAGAACTACTACAAAGGCAAGATCTTCGACAATTGAATCAACGTATTACGGCTAGATATCATTTGTTACCGTTATCGCTTTATGAGACCCGCGCTTATATAAGGCACCGATTGAGTATTAGTCAGGGGGATGTTTATGTGTTTAGAGAGTCAGCTATCAAAAGGATTTACCAAATAACAAAGGGCATACCACGGTTAATTAATTTATTGTGTGATAGATCTCTTTTAGGGGCTTATGCTTCGCATGTTTATAAAGTTAATACTAATATTGTTAATCATGCTGCTTTAGAAATTATCCCTGAAAACCCATTAAACACTCGTTTTACTCGCACAGCAGTCTTTACAGTCATCATTGGAATTTTAGCTACATCTGCTTACCTATACAAAACCAATAGTAAAGTTGAAATTGCACCCGTTCCGTTAACTCAGCAACAAAACGTCGCTAAAGCTTCAGAACCTAAACAGCTTAGCGACTCACACATTCTTGTTGATTCATCCAAAAAAATTGCTGCTGACTCTTTTACTGACTGGTTAAGTAATCCAGCCAATACGCTAGATAATGTATTGAAATATACACTTGCACGATGGGGTAAAACAAATCAAAGTAATCAGAAGGTTGATTGTACTAGTATCAAAGTCACGGGGTTACGATGCGAAATAGGTAAGGCTTCTTGGAAAGAGTTACTAAAATTAAATAAACCCGTTATTTTAGAGTTTGTTTTAGATGATACCAGTAAACATCATGTTTTATTTACAGGGTTTTCAGAGCATCAAACCATCGTCCACTTCGACCCTGATGTTAAGTTTTCCGTCGCAGATATTTTAAAATATTGGGAGGGCTATTATTTAACGCTACAGGCTCCTGAATTAAAAGCAGTCAAGATTATTGCTTATGAGCAAAATTCAGAAAATGTGTTGTGGTTACGCTATGTGTTAAATAGTTTTGACGGCCAATCCACACAAGTGGATCGTCCACTGTATTATGATGAAAACTTACTTAAGCGCGTTCAAAGCTATCAACATGCACAACATTTAGGCGAGGATGGTAAAGTCGGTCCAAGCACCTTAATCAGTCTAAAGAATTATGCTCAAAAACTTGAATATTCGCACTTAACCATTAACGAATAATTATGTCTTTTATTTTAAATGCCCTTCGTAAGTCTGAACAAGAAAGACAGAAGCTACAAGTGAATAGTTTGAGTTTTGATCAAGCAGAATCCCCTGTTAGTATTAATCGACGAAAAATGGTGGTTTATAGTGCCATTTTTATAGCCGTTAATTTAATACTCACAGTGGGTATTATTAGCCTAATAAGGTCTCCAGTTGCGGTATCTAAGGATGAAATTAAAGAAAAAACAGAAATAGACTCTAAGCGTGAATTAATAAAACCAGTTGAAAAAAACCTTGAGCCAGATAAGAGCACTGTAATTCCAAATGCACCTATTGCAAACACTTCCATTGCCGATCTAATTGAAGAAAAGCCCAATGCTATCGGTGAGTCTCCTATAACAAAAACGTTTACAGCCAAGCCTGAGGAAATTAATATCCCAGCTAAAGTGCCTGTAAAAGCAAATAGTCAGCAAAAATCCATTGTTGAAGCTAACCCTGAAGTAGGTTTAACTAAAGATACGTTGCCTTACTTGCGCGAGTTACCTTTTACGTTTCAACAAACCGTACCTGATGTCACTATTAATGTATTTGTGTATTCAGATCAGCCTAGTGAATGTTTTGTGATGATTGATGGTGTTAAATATAAAATTGGGCAGTCTTTACCCAATGCGATGCATATTAAAGACATCACTGTGAATAGTCTGGTTGTGGAATATCAAAATAAGGCTTTTCAGATCGATAGACCTTAATGCTGAGTCTGATTACTTTTTCGTTAATGTAATGGATTGACTTTGATCATCAATATTAATCTGATAACGATTCAAGGCGCTCATACCGAGTAAACGATTCGGTCCTAATTGCTTATCAGGAATGAAGGCTACTTGGACATTTTCTATTGTTTCACCCGCTAATTTGATTGAATGTAAGTATCCAATCTTTGCATCTGTTTTCCCATTCGCAGTTTGCATCGACTGATGACTAAAATTCACATTTTTCATCCCGAGCCGATTAATCATAGACTGCGACAATACCACAATGTCTGCGCCGGTATCAATGACTAACTCCATAGTTTCCCAAAGGCTGCCATCCCCAGATAGTGCTGCTGACACCATATAATGATTACCTTGATGACTTGTGGGTAGCACTATATTTTGAACGGCTGATTTTTGTTTTTTATTGACGATGACGATACGTTCAATATCACCTTTATTGTTTCTGCTGACAATATGATTAAACGTCGTTAATAATTGTTCTATTTGTTGTTCTAAATTACCCCGAGTCACTATTTTTTCTTCATTTTGAATACGCTCTAAACCCACCACTTTGATATTCATGCGACTTTGTAGGTCTACTATTTGCTCATATAAGTCGTTAGGAGCAACGTTAGTATCAGCGTAGACATGAGTGCTTATAAAAACTACGCTTAGGCTCAATACTCGTCTTAGTGTGTTGTTTAAATGCAGGGAGGGGTAAAGCTGTATCATTATTAAGATCTTCCGAGTCTTTTTTCAGTCTCAAGTACTAATTGGGTTGTTTTTAAGACCGTATCTGGATTTAAGCTCATAGAATCAATACCTATTTCTACTAAAAATTCGGCCATTTCTGGGTAATCAGAGGGCGCCTGACCACAGAGACCACAATGTTTATCATTTCGTTTTGAGCCTTCTGAGGCTAAGCGTATCATTTCTTTAACGCCTGCGTCACGCTCGTCAAAGTCTTCTGCAAGTATTGTTGAATCACGATCAACTCCTAGCGTTAATTGCGTAAGATCATTAGAGCCTATAGAAAAGCCATCAAAATGGGCGGAGAACGCATCAATTTGAATGACATTATTGGGTATTTCGCACATCACATAGATCTCAAGTCCGTTTTCACCACGTTCTAAACCGAGTTCTGTCATGTACTTTAATACCTTTTCGGCCTCTTGCACTCGACGGCAGAAGGGTATCATTAGAATCACATTGGTAAATCCCATATCATCACGAACGCGTTTCATGGCCGCACATTCCAAGGCAAAACCTTCGGCATAAGCGGGGTGCGTATAACGTGATGCGCCTCGAAACCCAATCATAGGATTGGCTTCTTCAAATTCAAACCAACGCCCGCCCAATAAAGTAGCATATTCGTTTGTTTTAAAATCTGACATTCTAACCACGACAGGTTTTGGGTAAAAAGCAGCCGCGATGGTTGCTACGCCTTCTGATAATGTCTGTATAAAGAAATCTGTTGGATCTTTGAATTGGTGGGTTAGCGCTTGAATTTGTAAGCGCTCTGATTCATCGTCTACACGTTCAGGATGAATTAATGCCATAGGGTGGGCTTTGATATATTCCGTAATAATAAACTCCATTCTGGCTAAACCCACACCATCGTTTGGTAAAAAACGAGTTTTAAAAGCTAATTCTGGATTACCTAGATTAAGCATGATTTTAGTCTTTGGACGTTTCAAACCTGTTAAATCTGTCTTATTGATTTCAAACTTTAGTGTGCCTGAATAGACATTGCCTTTATCACCCTCTGCACAGGATACGGTAATGGGTGTGTTATTTTGTATTACAGTGGTTGCGTTGTCACACCCTATGACTGCTGGAACGCCTAATTCACGAGATATAATAGCCGCATGACATGTTCTGCCACCTCTATTAGTGACAATCGCCGAGGCAATTTTCATAACGGGTTCCCAATCTGGTGTGGTTAAATCCGCAACCAAAACATCACCTGGCTTGAATGTCTTTAATTCATTTAGATTATTAATGATTCTAGCGGTACCTGTGGCAATTTTACTCCCGACGGCATGGCCAACTACGATAGGGTTAGCTGTTTCTTTGAGGGAGTATTGTTCTAATATTAAGGCATTTTGTTGAGAGACAACGGTTTCAGGACGGGCTTGAACAATATATAGAGTTCCATCGATGCCGTCTTTCGCCCACTCCATATCCATAGGTTTGGGTAGTCCCGCTTTTGCACTGTAATGATTTTCAATTTTAATTGCATAGTCAGCTAAGGTTAAAACATCTTGATCTGTAATACAAAATCGTTCCCGTTCAGCTGTTGAAGTAGCAATATTGCGAGTAGGTTCATGCGTGCGCCCCTCACTGTAGATCATTTTGATTTTTTTTGAACCTAGATTTCTTTTCAGTATGGTTCTGAACCCTTTATTAAACGTAGGTTTATGGACATAAAACTCGTCTGGGTCTACGGCACCTTGCACTACATTTTCGCCTAATCCATAAGCCCCTGTGATAAAGACCACGTCATTGAAACCAGACTCAGTATCTAAAGAAAACATGACGCCACTTGCATCAAGATCAGAGCGAACCATTTTCATAATGCCAATTGATAAGGCTAGTTTAAAATGATCAAAACCTTGATCTATACGGTAATGAATAGCTCGATCTGTAAATAAACTAGCAAAACAGTGTTTACACGCTTCTAACAATGCGACATTGCCACGAATATTTAGATAAGTATCTTGCTGACCAGCAAAACTTGCTGTGGGTAAGTCTTCTGCTGTTGCAGAACTACGGACAGCGACACTCAGTTCATCCCCATATTGCGCTTGTAATCTAGCATAGGCAGCTATGATTTGTTGTTCTAGATCAGTTGGAAAGGGTGCCGCATAAATTATATCGCGCGCCGAACGCGCACGATTTGCTAAATCAGTGACATCATCCGGGTTAAGATCATCTAAGGCGGAATGTAATGCATCCCAAGCATTGGCTTGGTCAAGCAGATAACGGTAACCTTCTGCTGTTACGGCAAAACCATTGGGAATTTGAATGCCTTGTGATGACAGTTCTTGATACATTTCACCTAATGATGCATTTTTACCCCCCACTAAAGGAATATCGTCTATCGTTAATTCGTTAAACCAGCGGATATAATTTGTTGATGTAGACATAGCGACTATCCTCAAGGGAGGTGCTTTTCGGATGAAAAGCGTTAGGTAGTTTACGCTTAACTATGTAAATAAGTATATTTAAGTAAATATAGTGCAAATATACGCATTTTTAATTAAAGTGTCGCCAGTTATTGGTGAAGCTTAGGAATTCGTAATGTCAGAAAGTAAAGTTTACAAAGTCAATCCAGCCATAGCAGACAAGGCGCACATTAATCTTGCGTCCTATCAAACTATGTATCAGCATTCAATCAATGAGCCAGACACATTTTGGGCGAGACAAGCGGAGTTATTTTTAGATTGGTATAAACCTTGGCATACGGTGCAAACGTGTGATTATCGTACGGGACATATTCGTTGGTTTGAGGGAGGTGAGCTTAATGTTAGTGTGAATTGTGTTGATAGACATTTAGCCTGTCGAGCGGATCAAGTAGCCATTATTTGGGAGGGTGATGATCCTAAACACAGTCAATCGATAACTTATCAGGAATTACATACAGAAGTCTGCAAGTTTGCTAATGTTTTAAAAAACTTAGGTGTCCAAAAAGGCGACCGAGTGTGTATTTATATGCCAATGCTTTCGGAAGCAGCTACTGTTATGTTGGCATGTACAAGGATTGGGGCAGTGCATTCCATTGTATTCGGTGGCTTCTCAGCTGAAGCTTTAAAAGATCGAATATTAGATTCTGATTGTCAATTTGTCGTCTGCGCTGATGAAGGCTATAGAGGCGGTAAAATTCTACCTATCAAATCCAGTGTTGATGAAGCGGTTCTATCATGCCCCAATGTGAAGAAAGTGATCGTTATAAGAAACACCGGTAATTCTGTTGCTTGGCTAGATGAGCGAGATGTTTGGTATCACGAAGCTATGGCAGTCGCTTCTAACGTTTGCCCTGCTGAAATAATGTCTGCTGAAGATCCTTTATTTATCCTTTATACGTCGGGTTCAACTGGTAAACCAAAAGGTGTTTTGCATACGACAGGGGGGTATTTGTTATATGCAGCCATCACACATAAGTATATTTTCGATTATCAAGAAGGTGATATTTATTGGTGCACTGCTGATATTGGCTGGATTACAGGGCACACCTATATGATCTATGGACCCTTATGTAATGGAGCTACTACTTTAGTATTTGAAGGTGTACCTACGTATCCCGAAGTAGATCGTTTATGGAAGGTTATTGATAAACATCAGGTCAATATATTTTATACCGCACCCACGGTTATTCGTGCCCTAATGGCCCATGGTAACGAGTTCATAAAACATACCCGGCGGGATTCTTTACGCATATTAGGTAGCGTTGGAGAGCCGATTAATCCAGAAGCTTGGGAATGGTATTACCATCAAGTGGGTGAGTCGAACTGTCCTATTATGGATACTTGGTGGCAAACAGAAACCGGGGGCATATTAATTACACCATTGCCGGGGGTAACGGACTTAAAACCAGGTTCTGCTACCTTACCTTTTTTTGGTATAAAACCTGAAATCATGGACGCTCAAGGTGTATTGATGGAGGGAGAAGCAGAAGGCGTGTTAGTGATTAGTGCTTCTTGGCCGGGTCAAGCACGCACTGTTTACGGTGATCATCCTCGCTTTAAAGATACTTATTTTAATCATTATCCCGGGTATTATTTTGCCGGTGATGGTGCGCGTCGTGATGAAGATGGCTATTTTTGGATTACGGGTCGTGTTGATGACGTACTTAACGTCTCTGGCCATCGGATGGGTACGGCTGAGATAGAAAGCGCCTTGGTATTACATGAAAGTGTTTCAGAAGCAGCTGTTGTAGGCTATCCACATGATATTAAAGGGCAGGGTATCTATGCTTATGTCACCCTTAATAAAGGCGTTGAATCGTCTGACGAACTTAAAAATCAATTAAAGGCTTTAGTTCGTAAGGAAATTGGTGCTATTGCTTATCCTGATATTATTCAATGGGCGCCCGGTTTGCCAAAAACACGTTCAGGTAAAATTATGCGTCGCATACTTAGAAAAATCGCGGCCAATGAATTAGAAAATTTGGGTGATACATCAACCCTGGCAGATCCAACTGTTGTTGATGAGCTAATAGAAAATAGAATAAATCGGTGAATTAAATTTTACCCCTATCCACTTCTTATGTAAGGATAGGGGTGATATGGCATTAATGTCCTGCGTGTCCACCTTTAGGTGGTTTTAAATCATTTTTTCTTAATACATATTTGTCAGCTTTTTTACCTGAAATGGGATTACCGTTATCATCAAGTTGAGTGAGACTGTTATCACCAACTAAATAATAGTGATTTGTTGCTTCTATATTATTGCGAGGAGTAAGTACTAAGGTTGTATTATTATTTCCCGTAGAAAACTTTCCTTTTTCTACGATTTCTCTTTCAGATTTACCAACGTATTGTCTAATCAATAGATAGGTATTGTTACTATTGAGTGCGAGTGAAGTTTTAATGCCCGTACAATCTTCACAGGGTACAAATCCGTTATATACCCCTGGCCATTCTGAATTTGTTTGCTCATGGTGGCTTTCATGCTCTGATGGCTTATCAGTTGATTCGGCTAATGCAGAGTTATTAATTGCAATTACGCCAAAGATGAATAAAGAGCCAAGAAGTAATTTATTTGTTTTTGTTATGTTATGCATAATGCCTCCTCTAATTATTATTAAAATATTAAACGTTAAACCTAGTATAACTTAACCTTAGTGATTGTATTGTCAAATAAGTTGGAAAGTATTTTAATGCAAGTCACTAGGTGAATTTCGTTTTAACTTGGCTCCTAATTTAGCAAGTAAACGCGTCAATTGTTCAGAATAAATTACAGACATGAGTACAATAGCAGCTCCTATTAGAATGCTAAAAGCAAGTATCGCGTAAGACAATTGATTCCAATTTGTGTTGTATAAATCAGCTTTAATCGGCTCGCTAATGCCCGGGATACTGGGCAGGTCTCCGTCACCACCCTCTACTTTCAATTGAGCTTTCATCCCCTTTTCCATATGCTGAGGGAGTTCACAATGCACTAAGTAGGTTTTCTTTTGGCTAGGTAATATTAGTGATGCTTGCAGTTGACCAGTGCCGTTAAGTTCTAAATGGAACATGCCATCTGGATATAAATAACCCGGTAAACCATGAATCATCAATTGATGGCGTATTTGATCATCATTAATGAATGTTATGTTGATTTTAGCGCAGGGTTTTACATTCCATTCCTGTGTATCAAAGGCGAACATCTTGCCGGTAAATTTCTCTGCATACTGTTGACCTGCATGTATTGTAATATCCTTATTTTCAGATATTTGTGGACAATCACGCGGCAATTGATCTGGGTTTGCATTCATAATCATGCCCGTTTCATCCATAATCATTCCACCATGCTCCATAGCGAAAACAGGTTGATATAAACTGATGAATAGTAAACCGATTAAGATTTGCTTCATGATTTAAATTTCCTTTTAATAACCAGTATTAGCAAGACAAATAACCCTACCAATAGTCCAATCGCCGCACCAAACAGTAACATTTGCAAATAATTAGGCTCGAGGATACCAGCATCCCCCAATAATGCGGCAAATGAACCTTCTGTCCATACCGCTTGTCTTTTTGCGTAATACTCTTTGTTAAATACTTGATCTAATAGATGCTCATGCATTTTTGGCATGCCATGTTCATCTAATAAGGCTTTATAAGCCAGTATAGCCATATTGCCGCCAGGTTCTATGCCATCAGTCGTTGTTCCTGTTGGGACATGGTCATGAAACATCCATAAGCCTGGGCCGTAGCTGTGTAGCCCATCATTTTGTGTTTTAAGATGCACGTCATTACGTTGAGCAGTCGCCATATCTAGCACATCGCGAGTAATTTGTTGTGCTTGGGTCAAGTCAACACCATCTAAGGCTGTTATTGTGGCTTTATGACCGTGAATATGGAGGGCAATAGCACTCCGTTGAAAATTAGCGACGTGTAATTTAATATCTTCGTTCTCAGAAGATATAATCATTGAATCTCGAAGTGTATAAGGGAATGAGTGGCCGTTGAGCAAGAAGTAGTTTTCAAAGGACTCTGTCATATTGTAATCACGTGCCATATGCTGAGCAACTAGGCGTGGATCATTTGCTTCTTGAATGATATGAGCCAGTTTTTTATCAATAGATTGATAATGTAGATCATATTCTTGGTTATATTCCTTTTTCACTGCGACAGAAGGGTGACGTACCACGCCAGCACCTACATTGAATGTCTGCAGCCAATTATTAGGATGATTTTCTTCAACTATAAACATCCCCCCTAAACCCATCATAAAATGTTGTGCAGTTTGCACATGGCAATGATAAAGCATAGTGCCTACGTGTCTGGGATGTATTTCATAGGTATGACTTTTTCCAGGAAATACAGCATGCTCTTCCATGCCATCGTTATCTTCACCTTTAGCAGTCATCCAAGGATGATCTACACCATGCAAATGTATCGTGTGAGGTAAATAATGCGTATTCTCTAAGGTGACATAGACTTTATCACCCTGCTCAACTCGTATGACAGGTGAGGGGGCTCTTAATAAAGGATTGGAGACTAATGAGTTGTAATTTTTTACCGCCATACCTCTGGATTTTGGCGCATATACCCATAAGCCAGGTTGAATGCCAGGAGCAACGTCAAATGTATTGATTAAAAATTCACCATCAGGGCTAGAGCCATTTAATTCAACGACTTCTAACTTGATATTGATGATATCAGGGTCTCCGTCTTTATCTAAATCTTCTCCCATGATTAAGGCATCCTGCGCAAAGTCAGTATGCATCAATGTCCCCATCGAAACATTGTTAGTACCTCTAACCGAAGTTGCAACTTCATAGGGATTATCTGGCTCACAATCGGGTGATGCATTAATGGAGACATCTTCAATAACTTGCGCAGCACGCCATTCTGGATGCAAATTAGAACAAGGTTTTTCAATGTTGCTATTGTCTTTTGCTTGATTGTATATGGTGTCGGGTGGATTGATACCCGCTTTATTGTATTGATGAGGGTAAGTGTAATAAATAATGTAAATTGCACCTGCCATTAAGCAAAGTACAACAAGTGATGTAATGATCTTTTTTAATGACATGTTTTAGGAAACATATGAAGTAGTGATAGGTGTATTGTAAGTCGGTGCTTGGATAAAACCTAATGCAATTGCAATCAGTTAAATGTGTAAATTAGGCCGCTTTACGTTTATGCCAAATAATAAAACCCGTTATCAAGAACAATAATGGCAAGATAAGCAGATTTACGAAATTCATAAGTGATATCTGCGTATCTGATAAATCTAATGTCAGTCCACTATTTGTTTTGGGTTGAATGTTGACTGATTGGCTATCTATATTTGCTAATTTTAAGAATGACTTAGTTAAAGAGTTTTCATCAATATAGTCTAGTTTCTCAATACGATTCTGGTATTCAATAAGAATAATCCCTTCAGAATTAGTATCAATAGCTTGGGCTACTTCAGGGTTTAATTGTGGATCTATAAAACTTAAAGTTAGATTTGATTTTTTTTCTTTGTATAGATTAACTAATTGCGATATTTGACTTCGTATTGATTGTCCTTTTTCAATATAGGCCGTGATAAGGATTGGGTCAGGCAACGCATTCAAAGCCTTTTGACTATCTAAAGATAAAGTATTACTTGCACTAGTAGTAATATCTATCTGTAATATATAGTTATTACTTAGCCATCCAATCGTGATTATCAACATAATACTAATCATTGTGGTAAAACTGTTTTTCATACGTATTCGCAGATTAATGCGCGTTATTAAAGTCATTTTTGTGAACGATAATTAGCAAGACAGTAGATTGATGAAACGATAAAGAAAGCAACAAACAATATAAAATACAAAATATCATTAGTACTTAAAAGGCCTGTTTGAATATTTTGAAAATGATTTAATAGTGACAAATATTCTAGTAACTCATTGGGCTGGTCACTCATGGTCTTACTGATATTGAATAGCCACAGAATTAATAAAATGCCAAAAGTACCGATAGCTGCAACAGTAGGATGATCTACTAACGTGGACATGAACAAGCCTGTTGATGTGAATGCTCCCACTAACAAAGTAATTGCCAATACATTAGCTAAGTACTTGCCCATATCAAGATCTCCACCTATTAATAATGATAGTGGCATGAGAGCTATAAGGATAACAATGAGCCATAGCAAAGCTAACGTCCCCAAGTATTTACCCAAAATAATATCAGTGTCTGAGAGAGGAGCGGCAAGCAATAGAGGCAAAGTTTTATTACGACGCTCTTCGGAAATGACTCTCATCGTTAACAATGGAGTCACTAACAATAAAATGATAGCGGCGTTGCTAAATAGCGGAGTCACAACTATGTCAGTCAAACCGGGTGCACCATCAATTCCAACTAAATTAGCTTGCATTAAATCAAAAGTTTCAACTTGCGTTAAGTATAGATAACTAAGAATAATTTGTAAGACTGCAAATAACACCCACGCTAAGGGCGTTTTAAAATGACTTTTAAATTCTTGTATCGCAATAGTAAAGATCATCATTGATTATTTGCCTTCGTTAAACCAATAAATAAAGCCTCTATATTTTGATTACTGGGGGACATCTCTATTAGCCCCCAACCCTTATTAATGATGGTTTTGGAAATTTCTTGGGTGGGGTCTTGTGTGGGTTTAAAATTGATTTTGAATCGATTATTTGATAAGACTTCAAGGTTGCGCACACCTTCAATAGACAAGATAGGTTCGGCATCAATAGGGAAAACGGTTTTAATAATCAAACTACTTTCATTCATAGATTGGGTGATTGAATCGACACGTTCTTTTGCAATTAATTTACCTTGATTAATGATCTGCAAATGAGTACAGGTTTCATGAACTTCAGTCAAAATATGTGTAGATAGAATAACGGCATGATCTTGTCTTAATTCTCTGATGAGCTCACGTATTTCAATAATTTGCAGTGGATCTAATCCAACAGTTGGCTCATCTAGAATAATTACATCAGGGTTGTGAATAATAGCTTGAGCAATGCCAATGCGTTGCTGGAAGCCTTTTGATAAATGAGCTATTAGACGATTTGTTACACTCGTTAAACCGCAACGTATTAACACTTTATCTAGCGCCAGATTTATATCTGACTTAGGTATGGCGTGTAACTGCCCGCAATAAAACAAAAACTCTCTTACGCTCAGATCTTTATAAAGTGGGGGTGTGTCAGGTAAATAACCAATACTACGTTTAGCTAATAAAGGTTCTCTAAGAATATCTACGCCATTAATTTTTATGGATCCTAGGCTGGGAGCAAGGCAACCACTTAGCATTTGCATGGTAGTTGTTTTGCCGGCACCGTTAATGCCCAAAAAGCCAAGTACTTCTCCTTTCTTTACGGTGAAATTGATGTTATCAACCGCTATTAACTTCCCAAAATAACGGCTGAGATGTTCAACTTCAATTAAAGTAGACATACTAAAACAATCAAATTTGATTCAATAGCTCTTGTAATTCAGCTTGAATTTTTTTGCGGTAAAAAAGGAACTTCCAACGCGTACCACCGCATTGGCGCCATAAAATGGCTGAGCGAATCCCCGCTAACAAACAGGTTCTTATTTTATTAGCTGTTTCATTTCTTGATAAATAATCAGGATTGCCATTGACCATAATTCTAGGTTGTAACGTACTGATAGTATTCTGGTAAATCTCACTAAAATTTGCCAATACATTTTCATGTAATGGCCCAAAATGTTCGCTCTGTGATTGAGCCTTAACAATCCCGGTATTGATGATTTGTAATAAATCTTTACGACTTGATAACTGGTTTTCTAGAAATACTAAACTTGCTGAATAGCGTGCTTGTTCAGGATTAGGAATTTTAAGTCCCACCATTTGAACATTGAGTTGATTAATACCGAGTGTAAGCGCACCTAAACTGCCGTAGACATCGATAACACTGTCAGAGTCAATCTTAAGTAAACTTGAAACACATGCTTCGAATGCGTCTTGATCACAGCTGCCTTTTACAGCAAGTTGTTGTACTAATGCAGCTGCTTGCGCAATACCTGCTAGCGCTATTGTTTGATTTGTAATCGTATTAAGTTGCATAGGTAGTTCAAAAAACGTGATGTAAATAGATATGACAGCATTGTAACTGATGCCGGTTTATTTAAATATATCAGCCAATGAGATTACTACAAGTTGTATCATATTTACTGGCTTTTAGTCGAATGTGATATAAAGTATTAACGCCCAAAATAAGGAGAAGAGATGATTCAAAATAGAATATTAAACGTATCTGGTATGAAATGTGGCGGTTGTGAAGCTAATGTAATCGGTAAGTTATCGCCAATCAAGGGTGTTATATCTGTTACTGCTGAGTTTAAAGCGGATAAAGTAACTCTTGAATTTGACGATACACTTACAGACCTAGACTCTCTAACAAAAGTTATCACAATTGCTGGATTTAAGGTAATTTGAGCATGAAGACTCGTGTAGGGCAGGATGAAATACAACTTTCTATATTAGGTATGCGATGCGCTGGTTGTGTCAGTGCAATTGAAGGTGCATTATCTGTACTTGACGGTGTTACAGCGGTTAATGTTAACTTTGCTGATCATTCTGCTTTAATTAAAGGAAAAGTTTCAACTGAACTTTTAATTAGTACGATAAAGACAGCTGGATTCGATGCGGCTGCCATGGCGGCGTTTGAAGATGCAGAAGCACAAGAGCAATTAGAGTTACTCCGTTATAAAAAACTTATGAATAAAGCCGCCGTAGCAGGTGCTTTTGGTGTGTTCTTAATGCTATCTGAAATGCTGGGTTGGCTACCCGAAATGTCTACACCGATTGGGCGTTGGTTTTGGCCAGAAATGGCCATAGTGACATTAGCGGTATTGATTTATTCGGGTTGGCATTTTTACAGCGGTGCATACAAATCCTTACTCTTAAAGCAAGCCAATATGGACACTCTAATTGCATTGGGTACTGGTTCTGCTTGGATTTATTCTTGTATCGTTATTGATTACTCAGAGTATTTGCCTAGCTTAGCCAAGCATGCTTATTTTGAAGCTGCAGTGGTTATTTTAGCTTTCATTAATTTAGGCACTGGCTTGGAAACACTTGCTAGAGGGAAAACTTCAAGTGCTATTCGCCAACTCATAGGTTTACAACCCAGAACAGCACGCGTTATTAGAGACGGAGTAGATATTGATATCCCTATCGAGCAAGTAGGATTAGGTGAATCATTACGCATAAGACCCGGTGAAAAAATTCCTGTCGATGGGATTTTAATAGAAGGCTCTTCTTCCATTGATGAATCGATGTTAACGGGAGAATCCTTACCTGCTGAAAAATACACAGGGTCAGAAGTGGTGGCTGGCACCGTTAATTTAACAGGTAGTTTTATATTTAAAGCCACTCGTATAGGTTTAAATACGGCTTTAGCTCAAATCATAAAAAGCGTTAAACAAGCCCAAAGTAGTAAACCTGAAATTGCCCGCTTAGCTGATAGAATCTCGGGCATCTTTGTACCCACTGTAGTCGTAATATCATTCGTCACTTTTTTTGTATGGCTTGCCATAGGTCCAGATCCATCAATATCATATGCTTTTGTCACCTCAATGACGGTCTTAGTTATTGCTTGTCCTTGTGCTTTAGGATTAGCAACACCCATATCGATCATAGTGGCAGTGGGTAGAGCTGCGCAGTTAGGTATTTTGATACGTAAAGGTGATGCATTACAAACAGTTGGTAAAATTACGTGTTTACTATTAGATAAGACTGGCACTCTGACACAAGGTAAACCCGTTGTATCTAATGTAGAAGTGTTAAATAAAAATTACACTATCAATCAAGTTATACAATTAGCCGCTAGTATAGAAGTAGGATCTGAACATCCTTTAGGGACTGCGATTGTTGCTGAAGCGGATAAAAATAATTTAGAACTGTTACACATCGAACACTTCGAAGCTGAATCTGGTTTTGGTGTAAAAGCCATCATTGATGATCAGTTTATTGCGTTGGGAAATACGGCATTCATGGATACTCTAAATGTAAACATATCCGACACAGGAAATCTTCTTAATACTCTCGCCATTCAAGGGCAGACACCTATTATGTTGGCGGTAAATAATGCTTTAGTCGGTATCATTTCAATTGCTGATCCCATAAAAATAGATTCGCCTCAAGCTATCAAGCGTTTTCAAGACTTAGGTATCCGCGTGATTATGGTAACGGGTGATAATGAAACTACAGCAACTGCCGTTGCCAAAAGGGCAGGAATAACAGAAATCAGAGCACAAATTTTACCTCATGATAAAGCCGATATCGTTAAAGAGTTGCAAACACAAGGTGAAATTGTAGGTATGGTGGGTGATGGTATCAATGATGCACCTGCATTAGCGCAAGCAGATGTTGGCATCGCTATCGGTACAGGTACTGACATAGCGATTGAAAGTGCCGATATCGTTATCTTACAAGGTTCATTAGTTAAAGTTGCAGAAGTTATACAGTTATCTAAATTGACGGTAAGCAACATCAAACAAAATTTACTGGGTGCATTTTTCTACAATACCATCAGTATTCCTGTCGCAACTGGATTGTTGTATCCCTTTTTTGGCATTCTATTAAATCCCATGATTGCGGGTGCCGCTATGGCAATGTCATCACTCACTGTTGTTAGCAATGCCAATCGCTTAAGATGGTTAAAAATTGATTAATACGAAGCATTAAATGTTTTAAAACTGCCCTAATTACAAAATATCCTACATTTATCAGCTTGATGACTGGCATTAACCTGCTGTTCAAATTAAAATGTCTTATTAATATTGATGACATGAATAAATTATCGTGCTTAACACCCCTGACGGACCCTTAATGACTGATCACAAACTTACCCATCTTAAAGAGCTAGAAGCAGAGAGTATTCATATAATTCGAGAAGTTGCTGCTGAATTTGAACGTCCAGTCATGTTGTATTCAGTGGGAAAAGATTCTGCCGTTATGTTGCATTTAACGATGAAAGCTTTTTATCCGGGTAAACCGCCATTCCCAATGATGCATGTGGATACCACATGGAAATTTAAGGAAATGATTGAGTTCCGTGATCAAATGGTCGAAAAGTTAGGCTTGGAACTATTGGTACATGTTAATCAAGATGGCGTTGATCAAGGCATTGGTCCTTTTACACATGGTAGTAAAAAACATACTGACGTCATGAAAACTGACGGTCTTAAGCAGGCGCTTGATAAATATCAATTTGATGCGGCCTTTGGTGGAGCACGTCGCGATGAAGAAAAATCTCGCGCTAAAGAACGTGTATATTCTTTCCGTGACAAAAATCATCGCTGGGACCCTAAAAACCAACGACCAGAACTTTGGAATATCTATAACGGTAAAATTGATAAAGGCGAAAGTATTCGTGTCTTCCCATTATCAAATTGGACCGAGCTTGATATCTGGCAGTACATCCATTTAGAAAACATCCCTATCGTGCCTTTATATTTTGCTAAAGAGCGTCCGGTTGTTAATCGCGATGGCATGTTAATTATGGTGGATGATGATCGTATGCCAATTGGACCTGATGAAAAAGTAGAAATGAAGAAAGTGCGATTCCGTACGTTGGGTTGTTACCCCTTAACTGGTGCAGTTGAATCTGAAGCGACAACATTACCTGAGATCATTCAAGAAATGTTATTAACCACGACCTCTGAACGCCAAGGTCGCTTGATAGATCATGATCAATCAGGGTCTATGGAACAGAAAAAGCGCGAAGGTTATTTCTAATAACTCGATCACTGTCATCATTACTGGAATTCAGAGAACACCATGTCACACCAATCAGATTTAATTAGTACCGATATTAATGCGTATTTAGCACAACACGAAAACAAAGAACTATTGCGTTTCTTGACGTGCGGTAACGTAGATGATGGCAAAAGCACCTTAATTGGCCGCTTATTGCACGATTCAAAAATGATTTATGAAGATCAATTAGCGGCTGTCCAAGCTGACAGCGTTAAATCGGGGACTACAGGTACGGGTAAAATTGATTTAGCTTTATTAGTAGATGGTTTACAAGCCGAGCGTGAGCAAGGCATTACTATCGATGTGGCCTATAGATACTTTTCAACTTCCACACGTAAATTCATTATCGCGGACACCCCAGGTCACGAACAATATACGCGTAACATGGCAACCGGTGCTTCTACTTGTGATCTAGCTATTATTTTGATTGATGCGCGTTATGGTGTGCAAACTCAAACTAAACGTCATAGTTTTATCGCTTCTTTATTAGGTATTCAGCATATCATCGTGGCTATCAATAAAATGGATTTGATGAGCTATAGTGAAGACACCTTTAATAAAATTAAACAAGATTATTTGAATTTTACTGACACATTAGATTTAAATGATATTTCGTTTATTCCTATGTCTGCATTGGATGGTGATAATGTTGTTAATCCTAGTGTCAACATGCCATGGTACACAGGCCAACCTTTGATGGAAGCCTTGAATACAGTCGAAATTTCGAATGATCATAACTTAACAGATGCTCGTTTTCCGGTGCAATATGTTAACCGCCCTAATTTAGATTTCCGTGGATTCTGTGGCACTGTTGCTTCCGGTGTCTTCAAAAAAGGTGATTTAGTCACCGCATTACCTTCAGGTAAAAGTAGCAAGATTAAAGCGATTGTCACGTATGACGGTGACATAGCTGAAGCCTATCCACCGATGGCAGTCACCTTAACACTAGAAGATGAGATCGACGTTAGTCGTGGTGATATGCTGGTAGGTAATCAAGCACAAACAACCCTAGTGGCTGATAAATTTACGGCAAACATCGTTTGGATGACTGAGCAAGCCTTAGTGCCAGGCCGTCAATATATAATTAAATTAGGTACAAGAAGCGTATCCGGTTCTGTAGCATTGATTCATCATAGAATTGATGTCAATACTTTAGAACACCATGATGCTGCCGCTTTACAATTAAATGAAATTGGCTCTTGCACTGTTGCGGTTAATGCCCCTGTTGTATTTGATGCCTATAAACAAAATAAAGGCACCGGTGCATTCATCGTTATTGATAGATTAACTAACGGAACCGTCGGCGCTGGTATGATTACGGGCGCGAGTAATGATATTAATCAACACGCTGTGAGTGCAGAAGAAAGATCAGCACGATTCAACCAATCACCTGCAGCCATTTCATTGACAGGCGCTACTAGTAAAGCAGTTGCCTATCTCTTAGAAAGAAAGCTATTTGATAATGGACATACGGTGACTGTATTAGAAACCTCTGAGCTTAATTTGATTGCCGCTATTAAGAATGCAGGCCTATTAGTGCTTACGTTAAACAGTCCAGCAGATTTTGCAGATGTCATATTTGATGCGGATACCCAAACCCTAGAAGACATTTATACAGAACTAAAAGCGCTGACTATTATTTATTAAACCTTAATTTGATATATCCGCACCTCACATAATCTCCTTCATATAAGCCGGCATTACTAAATGACAGACACCCAGCAGTTTTTTAGTAATGACGGCGCCTTATCAACCGTTATCTCGGGTTATCAAGCCAGAGATGCGCAAATAGAAATGGCAGAAGCTATCAGCAAAGCCATAACTAACAAACAGCATTTAATCGCTGAAGCGGGTACAGGAACGGGTAAAACCTTTGCCTATCTGGTACCCGCTATTTTTTCTGGCAAAAAAGCGATAATATCTACGGGCACAAAGAACCTACAAGACCAGTTATTCAATAAAGATTTGCTTGTTATTCGTAAAGCCATCACACTGCCTTTTAAAGCTGCTTTATTGAAAGGACGGGCGAATTATTTATGTACCTACCGTTTAAAAAATGCCTTAACTTCAACTATTGGCTTTACAAAAGAAGAAGCGCTTTCTTTAGCTAAGATTAATGCCTGGTCAAAGGATACGCGTTTTGGTGATATCTCTGAAATGTCGGGCATAACAGAAGGTGATCCCATCTGGTATCAAGCGACTTCAACCCAAGAAAATTGTTTAGGACAAGATTGCCCAGATTATGCAGACTGTTACTTAGTAAAAGCTCGCCAAAAGGCCCAAGAAGCCGATGTAATAGTGGTTAATCACCATTTATTATGTGCCGACTGGTCTATTAGAGATAATGGTTTTGGAGAATTACTACCGAGCGCAGAAGTAGTTATTATAGATGAAGCGCATCAATTAGCCGAAACAGCATCAAACTTTCTAGGTACTAATATCAGCTCAAAACAACTGAATGATTTAGCTCAAGATACGCTGATGGAGTATTTTAAAGATGCTACTGATCTCCCTGCTTTACGGACTGCCTGTGAAGATTTAGAACACGAGCTTAAAGATTTAAGATTAGCCTTTGGAGTAGAACTTAAACGTGGTGATTGGCAAGATATAGAGAATAATCCTAAAATAAAGTCTGGACTGGTCGCAGTCATAGAACAAATGAAGCGTTTAAGCGAACAATTATTGCTGGCTTCTGTTAAAACTAAACCGCTGGAATCTTGTTTTAAACGCTCAGAAGAATTATCAGGCAGTTTAAATATAATACTTGAGGATAATGACGGTAAATGGATACGTTGGTACGAAACTCATCGTAAATCCTTTACATTAAGCCTGACCCCGATGGATATTGCATCAGAATTCCGCAAATTCATGCATCAACATCAAGCGGCTTGGATATTTACGTCAGCAACCTTAAGTATCGCAAATCGTTTTGATCATTTCGCCAACAATTTAGGGTTAAGCAAAGCGGAAAGTGTCAGTTGGGGTAGTCCGTTTGATTATGCAACCCAATCCCTGTTTTATCATCCTAAAGGCTTACCGCAACCCAATGACCCGGATTGCATTCCCCAACTTATGGAATTCGCTATCCCTGTATTAAAAGCCAGTAAAGGGAGGGCTTTCTTCTTATTTACGAGTCATCGGGCCCTCAATGAAGCGGCCGTTATATTGGCCAGAAAATTAAAATATCCGCTATTAATCCAAGGCTCACGTCCAAAAGCACAATTATTAGACCAATTTAAAGAAATGGGTAACGCTGTCTTATTAGGTACATCGAGTTTTTGGGAAGGCGTTGACGTAAGAGGTGAATCTTTATCCTGTGTCATTATTGATAAACTACCTTTCACTTCCCCAGGTGACCCTGTTTTAAAAGCCCGTATGGATGCAATGAAACAACAAGGCAGAAATCCATTTTTTGAATACCAACTGCCCAGTGCAGTAATAGCGTTAAGGCAAGGAGTAGGGCGCTTAATAAGGGATGTAACAGACAGAGGTGTATTAATGGTGTGTGATCCGCGCTTATTAAAACGGTCTTATGGACAACTATTTTTAGACAGTGTGCCGGCTATGAGTCGTACTCGAGATATTGCAGATGTCGAAGCATTTTTTAAAGAGGAAACATCAAAATGAAAATTTTAGCCGTTGAAACCTCAACTGATGCATGTTCAGCCGCTTTAAGTATTGATGGTGTTATTACAGAACGTTTTGAATTAACCCCGAAAGAACATACCAAGCTTATTTTGCCGATGATAGATTCATTAATGGCAGAAGCCGGTTTACGTCCTCAACAATTAGATGCCTTATCTTTTAGTTGTGGTCCAGGTTCATTTACAGGCGTTCGTATAGCGACAGGTGTTATACAAGGTATTGCCTTTGGTGCAGACTTACCTGTCGTGCCTGTTTCTACTTTAGCCGCAGTTGCTCAAGATTATTTCGATCACTCTCATACTACCGAGAATATTGCTTTTACTGCAATGGATGCACGTATTGGCGAGATATTCTGGGGTGTATATCAAAAGGATGACGTCGGCTTAGCACAATTAATTGGCAAAGAAGCCGTTATACTGGCTGAAGATATTGAGTTTCCCGATGTTTCTGGTGTTGGTGTCGGCTCTGGCTGGGGCGTTTATGCAGCAGAATTAAATAATCGACTCGGTAACAGAGTGTTGGGGTATGAGGTAACGTATTACCCAAGAGCCTCTGCAATTGTTCGCTTAGGTATGCGTGATTTTAATAATGGCTTGGCATTACCAGTTGAACAAGCAATGCCCGTTTATTTAAGAGATAAAGTGGCTCAAACAGAAGCTGAGCGTAGACTTAATAAATAATTTATGTTAACGACTAAGGTATTTGCAATTTCGACATGGAGACGGAGACGGTTTGAAACTTTCTTTTTATGATCTAAATTTTGCCGATTTAGAAGCTGTTTTAAAATTAAACAATTTAAATACATCTGCTGCATCAGTATTGTTTAATTGGCATTATAAGAAGAAGCAAACAGTTCAATGTAAAGAGAACATCGCCAAGACTTCAATAGATTTTTTTCAGGCTCATTATGATTTTTCCTTGCCTGAAATTGATACTGTTCATGAATCATCGCATGATAAAACCGTAAAATTTCTCTTTAAGCTAGCTGATGGCCATAAAGTTGAAACTGTGCTTATCCCATTTCATAACAAATATTCCATATGCCTATCATCGCAAGTGGGCTGTGCTATGAATTGCTCCTTTTGTTTTACTGGTAAACAAGGACTCCATAGAAACTTATCCACGAGTGAGATTGTGGGACAGTTAATTCAAGCTTGGTGTTGGCTAGCTAACAATAGACCCGGTGAAGAACGTATCTTAAATATAGTGTTTATGGGGCAGGGTGAGCCTTTACATAATTTTGATGCTGTTAAAAAAGCCTGTGAGATTTTTTTATCAAAACACGGCACATCTATTGGTATACAAAAAATCACCATATCAACGGCGGGGTATATTCCTGGGCTTAAGCGCTGGCGTGAGGAAATTCCTGGTGTCAATCTAGCATTGTCATTACATTCTACTTTAAAAGAAAAGCGTAATGAATTGATTCCAATTAATAAAAAATACCCACTAACTGAGGTTTTGAACTATATAGACCAGATTCCTCTACAGAAAAAGCAGTTTGTGACTTATGAGTACATTCTGATTAAGGATCTGAATGATTCAGCTGATGATGCTAAAGAACTTGGTGAGTTACTGGCAGGTAAAAGCGCCTATATCAACCTTATTCCATTCAACGCATTTCCAGGATCAAATTATCAACAGCCGGAACACGATAAAATACGACAGTTTAAAAAAGTATTAGATACCTATAAGATTCCTACCTTAATTAGAGCAACAAAAGGTGATGATGTATTAGCTGCTTGTGGACAGCTCAATTCAAAAAAAACAATTCAACATTCGGCCCAATATTGAACACTTTATTATAGTATTCAAACTTTAGGCCCAACACTCAAACTTGAGGTCTACTAGTGTTATTTAAAGACTGTATCCCAAACCTAAGGTCCAACAAATAAACTAGGGTGTGAGGTAAATTATTGCTGCATCACTCCGCAAACCGGCGAACTACTTATCAAACAAGATTACCCGTACTAAAACTTTTGTGCTGGCACTCAAACCAATAATCCAGCAGCCAAACTTGTGTTCCAGCACTCAATTGTAAGTTTTAATATTCTTGCTAGAAGTCCCTTACTTACATCTAAGGTGTAACAACCACATAATTGTCCAAGCGCTGAAACGCGATGTCTAATGCTAACACTTATCTTCTAGCAAATTTATTGAAGGTTCATTGCTTGAATGTAATTGCTAATGCACAAATAAAAGTTCCAATACGAACACTACAGTTGCATCACAAACATCGACGCTTTAATACCCGAACACAGGTTTTAGAGAGCGACCAAAAGTTTTAGAAAGCCGACTGAAATCGAAGAAATATCCAAAATATTTGATAATACAATCATTAATAGCCGACAAATTATGCATTTTACCTCGCTATACTCTGTGCCGTTGGTTAAAGTAACTTCTTCGCAGTAATGTTGTGTTTCGTTGGACAATAAAAAACCCGCGAAGCCATATGACTTGCGGGTTTATCAACAACTGTGCACTTCTCTGTACTTATATGTGGTACCGAGAGCCGGAATCGAACCGGCACGGAGTCACCCACACCGGATTTTGAATCCGATATATAATAAATTTCGTAACACTCCATAACTACTGATATCAATATAATCAATAATTTAATGAAAATTTTTGTTGTCTAATGTGGCTAGATAACACCGTTATTTTTTATTAAATGGGACAAAAATGGGACAAAGATATATAATTTAAATCCAGTAATTAAGCAGTCTTGATAGTAATTCCAACACTAGCATGACTTTATCAAAAACTTAATATGGGTTAAGCTATGGCTAATATAATCATATCAGAAAGTCGTTTGTTACCTAATAGGAACAGATATGGCACGTATTAAAAGTCGAACTGTGGCAGATGGTTCATTACGCTATACAGCGGAAGTTAGGCTGAAAGGTTATCCAGCACAGTCAGCAACTTTTAAAAGAATTACCGATGCAAAGAAATGGATTCAGGATACAGAATCAGCTATTAGGGAAGGTCGCCACTTTAAAACCTTAGAATCCAAGAAGCATACTTTCTCCGATTTAGTCGATAGATACATAAAAGTAGTAATACCCAATTATAATAAAAAGGAACAGGCAGAACGTAAAAGTAAGCTGTTATGGTGGAAGGAGAAGATAGGTGTTTATGTATTGGCTGATATTACGCCACCATTATTAGTTGATTGTCGGGATTCTTTAGGTGAAATAAGAGCTCCTGCTACGGTAGTCCGATATATGGCAGCACTTAGCCACGCTTTTACTATTGCTGTTAATGAATGGCAATGGGTTGACGAGAATCCTGTTAAAAAAGTTAAAAAGCCAACTGAACCAAATGGTCGAATTAGGTTTCTTGACATCGACGAGAGAGAAAGGTTATTGATTGCCTGTAAAGAATCTTCAAGTGAATGGCTGTATATTTGTGTCATTTTGGCACTATCTACAGGCATGAGGAAAGCTGAACTTATGAGTCTTAAGTGGCATGATGTAAATATTAAAGAAGGTTATTTAATATTACATAAAACTAAAAACGGCACTAGACGAAGAGTGCCATTATCAGGACTTGGCTTATCTCTTTTAAAAGAACATGCAAAAATAAAGCGCATTGACACCAATTTGCTTTTTCCAAGCAATACAAATCCTCAAAAACCCATAGATATGGGTGCAGCATTTCGATATGCTATGGATAGAGCTGGGGTTGAAAACTTTAAATGGCATGATCTTAGACATTGTACTGCGTCATATTTAGCGATGAATGGAGCTTCATTAGCTGAGATAGCAGAGATATTGGGGCACAAGACACTTGCAATGGTTAAGCGTTACGCTCATTTATCAGATGGTCATGTGAGTAATGTAGTCGCCAGTATGAATGCCAAAATATTTGGTGATATTTGAAATAACATCAGATAATTAATGAAATATCTCAGATTTGCATGAATTTTAGACTAAATAAATGACAACGCCACTAAGTTGTTTTATAGTAGTAATTAATAAGGAGAGGTCATGCATAAAGTTAACGAACTACAAGAACATCTGCAGTCTGGGCAAGTTTATCGACGGGCAGACTTAGTTCAATGGTCAAATTCTGTCGATCGCCATATACAGCAACTGATCTGCAAAGGAGTTATTCAAAAGCTTTCAGGAGGTGTCTATTATTGCCCTAAGAAAACAGCTTTTGGTGATGTACCTCCAGATGATGTAATCCTTATTCGTGCTTTTCTTAAAGATAATCATTTTTATATGGCATCTTTGAACGCCTATAATTCCTTGGGTGTAGGTACAACACAACTTTATAACGAGAAGTTGGTTTATAACCACAAACGTGATGGTAGATTCACACTGAATGGACGTCAATTTTATTTTCTTAAAAGATCGCGATTTCCCGAAAAAAGCAGTCAAGAATTTTTATTAGTCGATCTTATCAATAATCTTAAGTTTCTAGCAGAAGACGAGGAAAGCGTTCTTATGAATGTTGCCCAAAAAGTACGCAGTATGGATAAGCTTAGACTGATGCGAGCAGTTAAAATGTATGCCGGAGTAAGAACAAAGAGTTATTTTGAAAAATTAATCCAATCTGAAAATATGCCTCATGCCGTCTAAAAGTTACCTGCATGACCTAGCTGATTTTAGTGATCTTATCCGAATCATAGCGGGTGAGCGTAAAATCGACCCTTATTTAGCTGAAAAAGATTACTGGATTATGCACTGTCTTTACGGCCTCAAACTCGCAGGTTTTGACTTTCAACTTAAAGGAGGGACATCACTTTCTAAAGGATACGGTATCATTCATCGTTTTTCAGAAGACATTGATATTCTCATTGTTCCTCCAGAAGATATGCCAATTCGAACATCCAGAAATCATGACAAGGAAAAAGATTGCCAAAGTCGCAAAAACTATTACGATTATCTGTCCAAGAGCATTAGCATTCCTGGTATTGTAAAAGTTGATCGAGATACACAGTTTGATAGTCCGCCGAAATATTTTAGTGGAGGTATTCGATTGTATTATGAATCTAGTTTTCCATCAGACGGTAGTGCTAAAGAGGGAGTTCTGCTCGAAGTTGGATTTGATAATGTTATACCTAATAGACCTTTAGATATCAGTTCATGGGCTATTGATTTTGCCCTAGAGAAGAAAATAGATATCCTTGATAGCAGAGCATATCAAATCCATTGTTACGACCCTGGTTACACTTTGGTAGAAAAGTTACAAGCTATTGTAACTAAAGACAGGCAATACAAAGTGGCAGGGGGCGTATTTCCACCTAATTTTATGCGACATTACTATGATGTTTTTTGTCTTTTACAAAATGAATTGGTTCAGACTTTCATTGGTACAGATCAATATTACGCTCACAAGAGACACCGTTTTCCAAATATTGATCTTCAGAAAGAACTCATTGAAAACGAGGCACTTGTTCTAAGCAATGATCATACCCGAGGTCTTTATAAAAAAGAATACGAGCGACGTTCTGCTCTTTATTATCAAGGACAACCTCCTTTTGATGAAGTACTATCAGTAATTGAAAAGAATTTGATTCGGTTATGAGTTATGCATGATGATTAATGGCAGAAATAGTCGTGTTGATAGGCTAAAACCTCTGACAATGATTGGACTTTACAGTTTTCAGATGGTCATATTAATAATGTAGTGACCAGTAGGAACGCAAAGTCCTTCGAAAATGTATGCTAATAAATTCAGTTAATCTAGATAAGGATCAAAGAGAACGAGAGTTCAACCGAATCGACCAAAAAACAAAATTAATTTGAACAGTAAATTACACTAACAAATAAACTATCTACAATTCTTTTCCACAGAAATTGTGGATAACCCTGTTTGCAAACCTCTCAAGTTCAACACAACTTACTGTTTCTAAGAATTATTGCTCAGATTGGTTAATAGTTGGCCAGTTAGTGTATTAAGTTGGTTATGTGACTTATCTAAGGTTGAAAAACAATTGTTTGTTGGACATTTGAGCCAAATGCTGAAGAATACAATAACCGAACCAGATTCTGGCTCTAGTTGACCTATACGCTGTTTTAGATGGATGGTTGCTGTCGGGAGTTGGGTGCGGAAAAAGATGAGTGGAATCAGATGCTGTTTGAATCTGGTTCTAATTGAACCAGATGCTGTTTTATCGGTGGTTAGTAGTAATTTAAGGTAGATATTGGTTCAAATAGATCCCTTATTAAATATTTTTGCTTTAATCATATGTTACTCTCTGGAAACTGTATCAGTGAAGGCGGTAAGTTGGTTGGAGTTGATCCGTAGGGGGGGGTACTGGTGTTTTATGTTTATTTAAAAAACTACTGATTTGAATCAGAATGCATTTAAAACTTTTGTGATATTTTTAATTAGGTCAAATGTGTATTTGATTTAATTTGGCGCATAAAAACACGAAGCTACTTTTAAAATTTAATATTACAAAAGAGGTGTTCTATGTTAACAAATTCACAAAAGAATGAAACTTTTTCTGATAGAGCTGGCACCGAAAATTTGAACAATGCTATAAGTGAAAATCTGTTACCTTTTAAAGTCCGAGAGGACATAAGAATGGATCAGAAAAATGATAAGAAGAGCAAGAAGAAATCACTCACCTGCATTTAAAGCAAAAGTGGCATTAGCTGCCTTAATAGGCGATAAGACGCTTGCACAGATAGCAGAGGAGTTTGATGTCCACCCAAATCAAATTACTGGCTGGAAGCAACAGCTAGAAAATCGTTCTGCCGAACTGTTTGGAAAAACCACAGAGCCTGAGGTATCAGCAGTTGATATTAAAACGCTGCATGCAAAAATTGGTCAATTGACCTTGGAAAACGATTTTTTAGGAGGAGCGCTCACCAAGGCCGGATTGCTGAGTGCAAGAAAATGATAAACCGCGCTCATAAACTCCCCATATCTCGTCAGGCAGAACTACTGGGCATCAGTCGAGGCAGCGTATATTACTTACCGCGCCCTGTATCAGAAAACGATTTAACTATCATGAGACGTCTTGACGAATTACATTTGAAGCATCCTTTCATGGGTGCACGAATGTTACGGGACCAGCTTAATAGACAAGGTATCGATATTGGTCGTAAACATGTCAGTACATTAATGAAAAAAATCAATATTAACGCCGTATACCGTAAGCCTAATACGAGTAAGAAAGAACCAGGACACAAGATTTACCCGTATTTACTGAGAACGCTTACGATAAACAAACCGAACCAGGTTTGGGCACTAGATACGAGTTATATTCCGATGGCAAGAGGATTTGTTTATCTAACAGCCGTGATCGATTGGAACAGTAGAAAGGTCTTAGCATCAAAAGTCGCTATCACACTAGAAGCTTGTCATGCTGTTGATGTGTTAGAAGAAGCCTTTAAGCTTTATGGAACGCCAGAAATTATCAATACAGATCAGGGTAGTCAATTTACAGCAACAATTTTTGTCGATTGTGTTGAAGCAAAAGGCTGTAGACTCAGCATGGATGGCCGAGGCGCTTGGCGTGACAATGTCTTTATTGAAAGAGTATGGCGGTCAGTAAAATATGAATGCGTTTATTTGTATGCCTATGACTCAGTCAAGGACGCTAAGCATTCAATACAAAAATACTTGGACTGGTATAATCAGGAAAGGCCTCATTCAAATCTGAATAGACTGACACCCGATGAAGCCTATTATGGTTTGTTGTCACCCTTAAAAAAGGCAGCTTAATAAAATGACAGGTATTCACTTTTAAATTGATAATGTCTGTTTAAACAATTGGGGCCATCTCTTATAGACTGGTTTTTTTAGATTGTCCTAGTTTTGGTGTTTTTGTTCCGCCAATTGCAAGCAATTCGGTTGCTTCTGGAATTAAATTTACACTTCCACTGAGTGTAACTGTATTTAATAGTAAGAATGCCTCTATATCATTGTTGAGTATTATGAGTTTGCA
>Ga0364886_10186_pt1 | contig 38772 bp, 34 predicted proteins | sample ExccelJu500001D3_4_FD_206926 | JGI IMG/M metagenome (GOLD analysis project Ga0364886, IMG submission 206926) | Enriched cells from Trout Bog Lake Hypolimnion, Wisconsin, USA - BchlTB.July23.5000.01.D3 | ecosystem: Environmental > Aquatic > Freshwater > Lake > Hypolimnion/Profundal zone | place... | reverse complement strand
TTCCAGATTGATTGTTTCAGCCGCCATAGATTGCCTTGGCGCGCTGGGTAAATGAAGTAACCATGGTATTGCAAATCTGGTTAAAAACCGGCCCAAATGCCAAACCGGTCAGCTTACCGGCAATTTCAAACTCCAGATCCAGCGATATTTTGCTGGCGTCTTCCCGCAAGGGCATGAAACTCCACACGCCTTCCAGCTTGGAAAACGGCCCATCCAGCAAACTCAGATAGATTTTGCCGCCTCTGTCCAGCCGATTACGGGTGGCAAAGGATTTGTGAAAACCGGCCTTGGCTATTTGAATTTCACCTTCCACTATATCGCCTTCCCGCTTAAGAATACGGCTGCCGCTGCACCAGGGCAAAAATTGTGGATATGATTCTATGTCATCTACCAGATCGAACATCTGCTGGGCGGAAAACTTGACCAGTGCGCTTTTTTGCACCACTGTAATCATAAAAACACTCCAATCACATGCAGAAACACTAAAAATACCGCAGGCGGGGCCACAAATTTAATCAGAAATTGCCAGATTTGATAACCTTGTTCTGGAAGCGCCAATTCTTGTGCGCTATCGCTGGTTTTCATAATCCAGCCGGAAAATACCGCAATGGCTAATCCACCCAAGGGCAACATCAGATTGGCGGTCAGATAGTCCAGCAACTCGAACAGATTTTTGCCGAAAAAGGTGTGTCCTGACCAGATATTGAACGAAAACACCACTGCGACACCCAACAACCAGCAGGCTACGCCGGACCAAATACAGGCCTGAGGTCTGTCCATGTCTTTGTTTTCCACTAGCCAGGCTACCGTTGGCTCAATCAGCGAAATTGAAGAGGTCAGCGCCGCTACAAACAATAACAGGAAAAACAGCACACCGAACAACCAGCCGCCACCCATATGACCAAAAGCCAGCGGCAAGGTTTGAAATATCAGGCCCGGCCCACTGTCTACCTGAAGATTATTGGCGAAAACCAGTGGAAAAATAGCGATACCGGCCAGCAAGGCCACAATGGTGTCTGCTCCGGCAATAAAAAAGGTGGTTTTGGCAATCGAGACATGACCCGGCAAATAAGAGCCGTACACCATAATCGCACCCATGCCCAGACTTAGGGTAAAAAATGCATGACCCATTGCGGTAAGTACGGCATTAGCGTTAATTTTGCTAAAATCCGGTGTAAACAGAAAATCCAGACCTTGTTGATAAGAGCCGGAACTCATTGCATACCCCACCAGTATCAGCAGCAGAAAAAACAACGCAGGCATAAAAAAGTTTACGGCCTTTTCCAGACCGCCTCTGACTCCACGACTAACCACCTGCATGGTGATAACCATAAACACACTATGCCAGAAAATTTGCTGGATAGGACTATTCATCAAATCATCAAATAACGCCTTTATTTCAGTGGCATCACTGCTAAAAAAGCCGCCAAAAAATGCTTTAAAGATATAGGCCATAGACCATCCGGCAATGACGCTGTAATAACCCAGAATCAAAAAACCGGCAATCATGCCCATCCAGCCTAAATAATGCCAGCGCGAATCGGCATCGGCTTGTTGGGCTAAAGTTTGCATTGTGTTAATCGGGCTTTGTCTACCACGTCTACCCATCATGATTTCGGCTATCATAATGGGGATGCCCAAGCCTGCTACACACAGCAGATACACCAGAACAAACGCGCCTCCACCGTTTTCGCCGGTGATGTAAGGGAACTTCCAGATATTCCCCAGACCGACCGCTGAACCGGTCGCAGCTAGAATAAAAGCGAAGCGCGAAGACCACTCGCTATGAATTGTTTGAGTTTTATCTGTCATCTGCGTAGCCTTGTCGGTTTTTAAGTCGTTATGATGTTTGTTAATTGGGTAAAATAACAAAATTCCTGTAATCAGTCAGTCAAAAAAATTTAAATCAGAGCTATGGCGGCAAAAAAATCCAAAAAGGACAACAAACAAACAGATAATACAATCGCTGTGAACCGGCAGGCCAGCCATGAATATTATATTGAAGAACAGTTTGAAGCAGGCCTGGTTCTGGAGGGCTGGGAAGTAAAAAGTTTACGTGATGGTCGAGTGCAACTTAAGGAAAGCTATGTGGAAATTCGTCGTGGGGAAGCCTGGCTTGCCGGATGCCATGTCTCCGCATTGCTGTCTGCCTCCACGCATGTTAATCCTGAAGCAGTCCGCAGAAAAAAATTGCTGTTGCATCGTCGGGAATTAAACAAACTGATCGGCAGCGTGGAACGCAAAGGTTATACACTGATTCCACTTTCCATGTACTGGATTAAGGGCCGCGCGAAATTGAAAATTGGTTTGGCAAAGGGTAAAAAGCTACATGACAAACGAGCTGCTTCAAAAGATAAAGATTGGGAACGCGATAAAGCCCGAATTATGAAACACGGTTAAAATATGCACAATCATCCTAATCTTTTGGATTCTGCCGATAGTTTGCTGGTTATTGTAGACATTCAGGACAGCTTGCTGACGACAATGCCTGAACATGACCGACTATTGATGATCACAAACAGCGGCAAATTATTACAGGCCGCACAAATTCTGGCTGTGCCGGTGCTGCTAACCGAGCAATATCCTAAAGGTCTTGGTAAAACAACTCCGGCAATCTGTGAACATTTGCCGGTTGCTACACAGACTTTTGAAAAAACCGGTTTTTCCTGCTGTACTGCGGCGGGATTTAATGATGCGCTTGCAGCGTGCAATCGCCAGCAGATTATTTTAGTGGGTCAGGAAAGCCATATTTGTATTCTGCAAACTGCATTGGCACTGTTAAGCCTGGGTTATCAGGTGTATGTGGTTGCAGATGCGGTGTGCTCGCGACAGACTGCGCATAAAGTTTCCGCCTTGCAGCGGATGACGCAGCAAGGGGTTACGGTAATTTGTTATGAATCGGTGTTGTTTGAATGGCTGAAAGACGCCCGGCATCCCGATTTCAAGGCTATTTCATCTTTATTACGATAGATTTAAATATCTGGAGATTGATCATGTGGGGCAGGTTAGTATTACTGTTATCGGTGTTGTTGGCAGCGTGTTCTTCGGAACCACAATACCAACTGCAAAAATTTGAAGGTCAGGCGCAAGGCACAACCTTTCATATTACTTATTGGTCTGAGAAAGCAATTGACAATAAGGCCATCGAAGCTCAAGTGCAGTCGATTCTTGAAAATATTGATAAAACTTTATCCAATTATCGACCTGATTCCACAATTGAACAGTTTAACGCCAGCACTTCCACAGAAAGTCAGGAAGTTGGCGAAGACATTGTGTCGCTAATTCGGGTGGCTCAGACTGTTTATCAGCTTAGCCACGGCTGTTTTGATCTGACCATAAAGCCGTTATTCGATTTATGGGGCTTTCAGGGCGATACCCTGACAATTCCTGATCAGGCTGCGATCAATCAGGGCCTGACTCAAGTCGGCATGGATAAACTGGAAGTGATTGACGACACCCATCTCCTGAAAAAGCAGGCCAATGTTCGGGTCGATGTATCTGCCGTCGCCCAGGGATTTAGCGTAGGTAAAATCAGTGATGCCCTACAAGAACTGGGCATTGAAAATTATATGGTCGAAATCGGTGGTGAACTTAAAACTCACGGACACAAACCGGACGGGTTGGCCTGGCGAATTGCGGTGGAAAAACCGATTTCCGGCGAGCGCACCATCCATAAAATTATTACCATGCCGAAAGATGAACCTATGTCTGTGATGACATCCGGTACTTATCGACATTATTTCGATGTCAACGGCCAACGGTATAGCCATATTCTTGACGCCCGCACTGGCCGACCTGTCTCCCATAATCTGGTTGGCGTTACCGTGCTTCATGAAAATCCGACCATAGCCGATGCCTGGTCAACAACCTTGTTATGCCTTGGCCAACAAGAAGGGATGCAACTGGCCAACAATGAAAAAATCAACGCCATTTTTATCCGACAGCAAGACAGCGAATTGCTGGAAACTCAAAGCGATGCCTTACGGGTTGCAAAGGATCTGACGATACAATGAGTTATGATAGTATCGACACTAAACCAGTTATGAGAGAATACATGTTTGATTTGTTTGAAAGTCCGCGATTTTTGGTACATGGCAGCAGTGAGCATGATGGTGTCAGCGGTGCTCTGGATTTTATACTGACCGGAATACATAACCTGCTGCATTTACCATCTGGTGAGGTCGTGAATACATTATTCCCCGGCATATCGGCAATGGCTAACCTCCACCCGCTGTTCGTGCATTTTCCAATTGCACTGTTATCTATTTTCTTTCTGATCGATTTAAGCGGCAGCGTTTTTAGCCAAACAAAATGGCGACATACTGCTAGCTGGTTTTTGTATCTGGGCACTATCTTTGCCGGTCTCACGGTACTGGTCGGCTTTCACGCTGCCGACACGGTAGCGCATGGTGAAGACGTGCATGAAATTATGGAAACGCACGAACATCTTGGCGTAACGATTTTTTGTCTGACCGGGATTTTGTCGGTCTGGCGATTAATTGCCAGAAGCCTGTTACAAGGTGTAGCCAATATTTTGTATCTGTTTTTTGCTGGTGTATTAAGTATTTTGCTGATTTTTACGGCTGACCTTGGTGGATTGATGGTGTATAAGTACGGAGTTGCGGTTGCTGCGACCTCAGAACTCCACGGCGAAAGTTATAACGCTCATCATCACGAGCATTCCGATTGATTTATCCAGACTCTTTAACACCATCAGTACACAAATTTGCTAACTCGATTTTGATGTCGACTTTCGGAGACGCATCGAAAGCTGCACAACCTTACCAAACTTAACCTGTTGTTATTTTGTGACTTTTATTGGATTTATTTTTCGAGTTTTTATTACAGTGAATGAATTTCCTGTAGGCTGTGTTATTCTACCCGGCCATTTTTATGAGGCGATTTATGCGAACCCGCGTTAAAATATGCGGTTTTACCAGAAAAGAGGATGCAGTCTATGCAGCTCACTTAGGCGTTGACGCCATTGGACTGGTTTTTTATCCGCCCAGCCCGCGTCATGTCGATATTGAAACGGCAGCGGTCATTGCCAATGCATTACCGGCTTTTGTAACAGTAACAGCCTTATTTGTTGATGCTGAAGCATCTTTCATACAGGAAATTTTGCGACGAGTGCAGCGTATCGATTGCCTACAGTTTCATGGTAATGAAGCTGTAGAGGCTTGCAGAATGTATGACAAGCCTTATATCAAGGCGATACGGATGCAATCGGCAACGAATGTAGCGGCACTGGCACAAAATTATGCCGATGCCAGTGGTTTATTGCTGGACGCCTATCACCCTCAGTTACAAGGTGGTACCGGCGATGGTTTTGACTGGGAGCTTATTCCCAAAGACTGCAATTTGCCAATTATTCTGGCGGGGGGGTTAACCCCGGAAAATGCTGTAACGGCCATAAAGACGGTAAACCCTTATGCTCTGGATGTTAGCAGCGGTGTTGAGTCAAAAAAAGGCATTAAGGATGCAGAGAAAATGGCTGCATTTATAAAAAATACTAATCAAGCGATACTGAGATGACTAACAAATACGATATGCCGGACGCTTTGGGCCATTTTGGGCCTTATGGCGGTATTTTTGTGGCGGAAACTCTTATGCCAGCGATCACCGAGTTGAATGAGGCCTATACTCGCTATCTGGACGAACCGGAATTTATCGCCGAGCTTGATGCGGATTTAAAAAACTATGTCGGCAGACCATCGCCTCTGTATCATGCAGAACGCTGGAGCCAGGTGCTGAATGGCGCACAAATTTATCTGAAGCGCGAAGATCTTAACCATACCGGCGCGCATAAAGTTAATAATACCGTTGGTCAAGCATTACTGGCCAAACGTATGGGTAAAACCCGGATTATCGCTGAAACCGGCGCTGGTCAGCATGGCGTAGCAACCGCAACTGTAGCGGCCCGTCTCGGTCTGGAATGCGTAGTCTACATGGGTGCCGTAGATGTTGCTCGCCAAGCACTGAACGTTTACCGAATGAAACTATTGGGTGCCACAGTGGTTCCGGTTGAATCCGGTTCAAAAACCCTGAAAGATGCGCTAAACGAAGCTTTGCGCGACTGGGTGACCAATATAGACAACACTTTTTATATCATCGGCACCGTAGCCGGGCCTCACCCTTATCCGGCCATGGTACGGGATTTTCAGGCCATCATCGGCCGCGAAGCAAAACAGCAATGCCTGGAACAAACCGGCAAACTCCCGGACGCGCTGATTGCCTGTGTTGGCGGCGGCTCAAATGCGATTGGCCTGTTTTACCCTTTTATTGATGACTATTCCGTGAAAATGTACGGTGTTGAAGCGGCTGGCGATGGTATTGAAACCGGTCGCCATTCCGCGCCGCTTTCCGCCGGTCGCCCTGGTGTTTTGCACGGAAATCGCACTTATCTAATGGCTGACGATGACGGCGAAATCATTGAAACCCATTCAATTTCCGCTGGTCTTGATTATCCGGGCGTTGGACCGGAACATGCGTGGCTGAAAGACACCGGACGAGCTAATTATGTCAGTATTACCGATGATGAAGCCCTACAGGGTTTTCATACACTGACCCGAATGGAAGGCATTATTCCGGCACTGGAATCCAGTCACGCGCTGGCGTACACCACCAAACTGGCACCAACCATGTCCAAAGACGAGATCATTATTGTTAACTTGTCGGGCCGAGGCGATAAAGACATGCATACCATTATGCAACGCGAAGGAATTAAAGCATGAGCCGTTTAGCCAATAAATTTGCTGAATTAAAAGCCCAAAACCGTAAGGCGCTAATACCCTTTATTACTGCTGGTGACCCCTATCCTGAATTTACTGTACCATTACTTCATGAAATGGTTCGAGCTGGAGCGGATGTTATTGAACTGGGCGTACCGTTTTCCGATCCGATGGCAGATGGCCCCGTCATTCAACGCGCCAGCGAACGCGCACTGACCCATCATGTGGGCTTGCGCAAGGTATTGAGTATGGCGGCTGAATTCAGAAAAACCGATCAAACTACCCCGCTGGTTTTGATGGGCTATTTGAATCCGATTGAAATCATGGGTTATCAAGCTTTTGCCGATGGCGCACACCGCGCCGATGTTGATGGCGTTTTGACTGTAGACTTGCCACCGGAAGAAGCCGCTCAATGCGTGGCGTTGCTACGCGCTTATGAAATTGACCAGATTTTTCTGCTTGCACCTAACAGCACAGCCGAGCGTATCCAGAAAATGGATGTTGTGGGTAGTGGTTATCTTTATTATGTATCGCTGAAAGGTGTTACTGGCGCAGGCCATTTAAATACTGAAGAAGTCGAACAAAAATTACAACTGATCCGGGCAAACACCGATTTACCGGTAGGCGTTGGCTTTGGGGTAAAAGACGCCGAAACGGCAGGCACAATCGCCAAAATTGCCGATGGCGTTGTTGTGGGTAGTGCGCTGATCAGTAAAATCGAAGAGAATCTCAATGATCCCGAACAGGCTAAAATAGAGATCATAACCTTGTTGAGCGCCATGCGTCAGGCCATGGATGCTTAAGTATTCAAGCGGAGTTAACAGTTTATGAGTTGGTTTGAAAAATTAGTGCCGTCTATTATTAGAACGGAAAGCAGCGAAAAACGTATTTCCGTACCGGAAGGTTTGTGGAATAAATGTCCGCGTTGCGATGCAATTTTATTTAACGCCGAACTTGAGAAAAACTTTAGGGTTTGCCCTAAATGTGAACATCATATGCGGCTGTCCGCGCGCGCGCGACTCAATATTTTTTTAGACGAGACAGCTCGGCAAGAAATCGGCGCAACACTAAAACCAGCCGACCCTTTAAAATTTAAAGACAGCAAACGCTACAAAGATCGCCTCAGTCAGGCACAGAAACAAAGTAACGAAAGCGATGCCCTTGTGGTCATGAAAGGCGCGTTAAAAGGCCGCCCCATTGTTGCCGCAGCATTCGACTTTAGCTTCATGGGTGGCTCTATGGGCTCGGTTGTCGGCGAGCGCTTCGTGCGCGGCGTTAATGAGAGCATCAAAACTCAGGCTCCGTTTATTGTATTTACGGCCAGCGGGGGCGCACGAATGCAGGAATCCCTGTTCTCACTGTTTCAGATGAGTAAAACCAGTGCGGTTTTAACCCGGTTGGCTGATGCTGGCATTCCCTACATTTCATTTATGACCGACCCGACTATGGGTGGCGTATCGGCAAGTTTAGCTATGCTTGGCGATATTAATGTTGCCGAGCCTGATGCCTTGATAGGCTTCGCAGGCCCACGGGTAATAGAACAAACCGTACGAGAAAAATTGCCTGAAGGCTTTCAGCGTAGTGAATTTCTACAGGAGCATGGTGCGATTGACATGATCATAGATCGTCGGCAGATGCGGGATAAAATAGCGGACATTTTAGCTATCTTATATCCTGAACCAAAAGTTAGCGCTGCAAATGAAAACATACTGGTTGAGGATGAACAAGTCCAAAACATTCTGAACGATAACTCGCAATAACAGGTTGCAATGGCGCGTTTCGATTCGCTGGCTGCCTGGCTGAATTGGCAAGAACAATTACATCCCCGGCCAATAGATTTGGGTCTGGCAAGAGTAGCGGATGTTTACCGCCTGCTGGATCTTGCCAAGAACAAGCCACCGACAATAACTGTTGGCGGCACTAATGGCAAGGGTTCGTGCATTGCCTTTCTTGAAGCAATTTATCGGGCTGCGGGATACAAAGTTGGCGCTTATACATCTCCACATATCTTGCGATATAACGAACGAATCCGAATAAATGGGCAGCCAGTTGACGATGAAGCGATCTGTCAGGCCTTTAATAGAATTGATTCCGCTCGCGGCGATATCAGCCTAAGTTATTTTGAATTCGGTACGCTGGCTGCGCTCGATTTGTTCAGTGCTGCTGGCGTGGATGTACAATTGCTGGAAGTGGGGCTTGGCGGCAGACTGGATGCCGTAAACATCGTTGCTGCCGATGCAACAGTTATCACGACTATTGCTATCGACCACATAGACTGGTTAGGTAATACGCTAGAAGCCATAGGCCGGGAAAAAGCCGGTATTTTTCGTAGCGGCATTCCGGCTATCATCGGTGACGAGTGTCCGCCTGCATCCGTCCTGCAAATCGCAGAGGAGAAAAATGCGCTGCCAATGCAAATGGGAAAGGCATTTACCTATCGCAAAAACGCTGGCGATTGGTGCTGGCAAAGTCGCGAACAGGATTTTCAAAGCCTGCCTAACCCGATATTTAAAGGCGAACATCAGTATCATAACGCTTCGGCCGTCTTAATGACCGTTACAGCCTTGCAGTCCTTGCTGCCTGTCAGTGAATTTGCGATTCGCCACGGCTTGCAAAATGCGCAATTACAAGGGCGTTTTCAGTTGATTGGCGGTGAAGTTCCGGTGCTACTGGATGTAGGTCATAACCCGCAGGCAGTGACCACATTACGAGACTATTTACTGGATGCATTTCCCACAGTCAAAATTCATGCTGTTTTTGCCATGATGAAGGATAAGGATATTCCAGGCGTATTATCGATCATGCAGAACCGAGTCGATAGCTGGCATCTAGCCCCATTAAAAAACCCGCGTGCAGCAAGCATAGAATTATTAGACAATTATTTTCAGCAACTACACATTACCAATGTGAATCACGGCTTTGCCGATTTTTCAGCCGCATTCAACTCAGCCGCCAATCAAGCAAAGCGCGGTGATCTGATTGTGGTTTTCGGTTCATTTTTTCTAGTTTCTGAATATTTATCCAACAGCCAAAAGAGGTGAATTCATGGATCAAGAGTTGAAGCAACGTTTGATTGGCGCTGCGGTAATTACCGCATTAGCAGCTATTTTTGTACCCATGCTATTTGATGACCCTGTTGATGAAACCGGGAAAAACATCAATTCGCTAAAAATCCCCGATTTGCCTACAAAAGTACAGGATGTGGAAATTACTCCATTGCCAGAAAAAGTAGAAGATGTGGTTTCACAACCGCCAACAGAAAATTCTCTGAAACCGGTAATAAGCAACATTGATGAAGGCGTTCAACATGGTGATGACGATCTTCCGCATAGTAAATCGCGTCCTGTCGCCAAGGAAACCGAAATTGCCGCCAAACATCCCAAACAGGTTGAGCCGCCGGTAAGTGTTATTGATGAGGATGTAGCAGCCGAAGTGGAAGACGTTCCACCACCACCGGTATTGAAACCAACCAAACTACCGCAACAACCCCCGATTGCATCGCTGCCAATAGCGACAAGACCTTTAAAACCTGCTGTCAGGCCGGTAGAGCAGCCCCCTGCCCCGGAAAATACCACCAAGCAGGCTACGCCTGCGAGTATTGTCGCGACCGGCAACGAAACAGGCGCACGCTGGTATTTGAATGTCGGTTCTTTTTCCCAAAAAGCAAATGCGCTGGCCTTACAGGACACGCTTAAGCAACAGGGATTTTCGGCCACAGTAAAAGAAACCAGCGGCGAAAAAGGCCTAGTCTTTAAAGTACGCGTTGGGCCTATGCTAGACAAAGCCAAAGCGCAAACGGTAAAAAACAAATTGACTCAAATGAATATCAACAGCTTTGTTGCCCCCGATGAATAAGCTCCAGCATTTACTGGCTAATGTTTAGTTGTTATGCAGAATTATTTAGCAACTAACAATTGGATCTGGGTCGATTACGCCATTGCAGCAACCGTGCTGGTGTACACATTTTCAGGCTTGCTGGCCGGTTTTGGCAAAGAGGTTTCCAGACTAGCCGTCTGGCTAATGGCTTTGTGGATGTGCGCCAATTACAGTGCTGAATTATCTTTACATTTTCAAGACAAAATACCTTCACAGCCTGCTAAAATCGGCATAGCTTGCGTGTTATTGTATTTTGCCAGTCTGCTTATCGGTGCGGTGATCCATTTTTTTCTGGGGCGGGTGTTTCCAAAGTCGGCGATTACCGTCAGTGACCGATTACTTGGCATGGGTGTTGGTGCTATCCGTGCTGTTTTACTTGTATCAGTACTGGAATTGTTTGCCAGTTTTACCCGTTTACCTGAAGACCAGTGGTGGAAGCAATCACAATTGCTGTCACGATTCCAGGGGCTGGCTCTTTGGCTAAAAGATTTTATCCCGTCATAATGGCGGCTTATATCAATTATTGTTAATTGTTGAGTTAAATATGTGTGGTATTGCGGCGATTGTTTCCAATCAAAATGTTAATCAGGATTTATATGATGCATTGACTGTTTTGCAGCATCGAGGACAGGATGCTGCCGGTATTGCGACCTGCGAAGGGTCAAGATTGCATTTGCGTAAAGATAACGGTCTGGCCCGGGATGTGTTTTCCAGCAGTCAGATGCTAAAATTAAAAGGCAATATGGGTATCGCGCATGTTCGTTATCCAACAGCTGGCTGCACCAGCTCCGCTGAAGCCCAGCCTTTCTACGTCAACTCACCTTTTGGCCTGACACTGGCGCATAACGGTAATTTAACCAATACCGAAGAATTAAAAATTCAGGTCTTTGCCGATGACCAGCGGCATATTAATACCGATTCCGATTCGGAAGTATTGCTGAATGTTTTTGCTCATGAGCTGCAACAATCCGGCAAGCTGACATTAAGCGTGGACGATGTGTTTGTGGCTGTCAGCGAAGTACATAAACGTTGCCGTGGCGCTTATGCCGTAGTTGTAATGATTGCTGGTTTTGGCGTATTAGGCTTTCGCGACCCCCACGGCATTCGTCCTATCGTATTTGGTGAACGTAAAACAGAGGAAGGCTCTTCCGACTACATGATCGCTTCGGAAAGTGTGGCGCTGGATGTCCTGGATTTTCAACTGATTCGCGACATTGCCCCGGGCGAAGCCGTATTTATCGAAGTTGATGGCACCTTCCATGCCAAACAGTGTGCAGAACAGATAGACCACTGCCCCTGCATCTTTGAATATGTTTATTTTGCCAGACCCGATTCAATTATCGATAACATTTCCGTCTATAAGGCGCGGATGCGCATGGGTCGCAAACTGGCTAAGAAAATTCTTAAAGAATGGCCGGAACACGATATTGATGTGGTTATCCCCATTCCTGATACCAGCCGCACAGCGGCTTCACAGATGGCTCATGACCTTGGAGTAAAATTCCGCGAAGGCTTTATAAAAAATCGCTATATCGGCCGCACTTTTATCATGCCCGGTCAAAAAATGCGCAAGAAATCGGTCAAACAAAAACTGAATGCTATTTCCCTGGAATTTAAGGGCAAAAATGTATTGCTGGTTGACGATTCCGTGGTGCGCGGCACCACATCGGAGCAGATCATTCAAATGGCTCGAGATGCAGGCGCTAAAAAAGTTTATTTTGCATCCGCTGCGCCACCGGTTCGCTATCCTAATGTCTATGGTATAGACATGCCTGCGGCCCACGAATTGATAGCCCACGACAGAACCGAACAAGATGTTTGTGAAGAGATAGGTGCAGACAAGCTGATCTATCAGGACATTGATGATCTGATAGATGCGGTAGGCAAAGGTAATAGCGACATTAAACACTTTGACACCTCCTGTTTTACTCACGAATATATTACCGGCGATATAGATGATGCCTATCTGGCGCGTATCGAAGCCTTACGCAACGATGGTGCTCAGGAACAGCGCAACACAGAAAATATTTTTCTGGAAATGCAGGAATAAACGGAGCACACGATAACTTATGAACGAATTCGACTGGCAGGATTACTCGCTGGAAACACAGGCTATCAGAGCCGGACATAACCGCACACCTGAAGGTGAGCATAGCATTCCGATTTTTGCCACTTCCAGTTATGTGTTCAACAGTGCCGAACAAGCCTCTTTGCGCTTTACCGGCAAGGAACCCGGCAATATCTATTCGCGCTTTACCAACCCTACCGTATCCGCATTTCAAGACCGTTTGGCGCTAATGGAGAAGGGCGAACGCTGTCTGGCTTTCGCTTCCGGTATGGCCGCTATCATGGCAGTGGGCATGGCGCTGCTCAAAGCCGGTGATCATGTGGTGTGCTCACGTAGCGTATTCGGCAATACGGTTCTAACCTTTCAGAATTATTTCGGTAAATTCGGGGTGAATACAGATTTTGTTAGTCTTACCGATTTGACGGCCTGGGAAGCCGCCATTAAACCCAATACCCGTTTTCTGTTTCTGGAAACGCCTTCCAACCCATTGATCGAAATTGCCGATATTCAGGCCTTAGCCGAACTCGCACATAAACACGGCTGCCTGTTAGTGGTGGATAATGTGTTCTGTACACCAGTTTTGCAAAAACCGCTACTACTGGGGGCAGATTTGGTAGTGCATTCCGCCACCAAATATATTGATGGTCAGGGGCGCTGTGTAGGCGGCGCGGTAGTCGGTAGCGATGCATTAATAGAAAAGGATATTTATCCTTATCTGCGCACCGGCGGCGCGACCATGAGTCCATTTAACGCCTGGGTGTTTTTATCCGGTTTGGAAACACTAGCAGTGCGCATGAAGGCGCATTGCGACAATGCTTTTGAGCTGGCGAAATGGCTGGCGCAACAACCTGCTGTCGCCAAAGTGCATTATCCGGGTCTCACTTCCCATGCTCAACATGAACTGGCAAAACGCCAGCAAAGCCATTTTGGGGCGGTAGTCAGTTTTGAATTGCATGGTGGCAAAGAGCAGGCCTGGAAGTTGATAGACTCCACCCGCTTGTTGTCTATTACCGCCAATCTGGGCGATGTAAAAACCACCATCACCCATCCCGCCAGCACCACACATGGCCGGTTATCAGCGGAAGCACGCACTGAAGCAGGTATTAAAGATAGTCTGGTCAGAATTTCGGTCGGGCTGGAAAGTATTGATGATATTAAACGGGATTTGTCGACAGGTCTGAACGACTGCTAATTCCATACGCCGTTTCGAGAATCCTGCCACTTAAACTCAATATTCATAGGGTGCAGACATGCACCCTATGATTGATAATTTAGCTTATTTCTTCCAGTTTGGCTCCAGTTCTTGTAGCACTTTTTGCGCTTCGCTTTTTCTGGAAAACGCCTGACCCTGTTTTTCAGCTAAGGACAGAGCAGATTTCAAATCGGCAGCCGCCTGAGCTTTGCTGCCACCCAAGTAATTAGCCATTCCCCGGTGGTAACGTAAATCAATTTGATTGGCGTCTTTACTGATCAGCCCATCCAAAATTCGAATACCGTTAGCAACATTACCCGACTTGATTAAAGCCCAGGCATAAGTGTCTTGAAAACTGGGAACATCCGAATCTTTAAGCTTTTCGGCAAGTTCCGCCCCGATTTTTACATCGTCGGCTTTACCGGATTCAAGCAATATTCCTGCAAGATTATTAATGACTAATTTTGAATTTGGGTAAACTTGCAAGATATGCTCATAACTGCTTCTGACACTGGCTAAATCACCGACTTTCTCATAAGCTTCGGCCAAAGCCAGCATCAAAGGCAAATCATTAGGATTGCTGGCCAATCCTTTCAGATAAATTTGTTTTTCAATATCTGGATTCTTTTTAAGCCCATTTTCTACTCTGACTAAGGCAAAATAAAGCGCTGTTGCATGGGGCATCCTCGCCAGTTGTTCGGTTAAAAACTTTTTAGCTTTGTCAAAACTTCCGTTCGCAATATATAGGTCGGATAGAACAGCTGACACATTCTGACTATCCGGGTGTTTGGCAATCTGCGCCTCCATAAAAGTAATTGCCTGATCTTTAGCATTTATTGCTTCGAAGGATTTCACCAAATTGATCAATGCATCAAAATGCTCCGGAAAATCTTCCAGCAATTTTTGATACAGCGCGATAGCATCAGTATATTGTCCCTTGCCTTGCAAAATTTTGGCGGACAAATAAACAGGCACAGATTTATCACGGGCAAACATCGATAACTGCTGTATCGCCTCCTGCGCTTCATCCCAATTTTTATCTGCAATCGCCGATTCTGCCTTGATGGTCAGCAACTGCTCAAGATAAGGTTTGGCTTTTAAGCCTTTATCCAGAATCTGTTTAGCCAAATCTTCCTGCTGAGACTGTAAATATTGGTTGTAAATCGGGAAAAAAGCCATCAGATTTGCCGGATCAAGCTCTAAGGCTTGCTTGAAATTGGCATTAGCCTGCTCAGGATCATTCTTAAGCAAATACGTTTGACCTAACAAAGCAAGTATGTCGCTTGATTTGGTTTTGACCAGAACCAGTCGTTTCAAAACCTCCAATGCCCCGTCAATTTTATTCTGGCTTATCAATAACCGGGCTTTCAACATGCTGGCCTCGGTAAAATCGATATTTTGCTGGAGTATGCTGTTAATAGCGGTTTCTACCGCATCATACTGTTTTTTATTAAAAGCAATTTCGGCAATCAGGGTTTGCGCCGTCAAACCGGTATTATTGTTTTTCTCCACATTCACGACTTGTTGCAATCCGTTTAAGGCTGCATCCGGGAAATTTTTGGACATCATCCATTTTGACAGCTCCAGCAGTTGGGAATTTGTTAATTTATTTTCCGCCAGCCAGGCTTCATAAGCAGGCGTAACCCGCTCCCTGGCTTTTGCATTAAAAAACTCAAGCAGGATAATTTTGGGTTCAACCTTGTCTGGCGATTTATTAACCATTTCCTGCAACAGGGCTTCTGCATCCTGCAATCTGTTCAGCGTACTATACATGGAAGCCAGATTCAGTTTAAAATTTTCGGCGCTGGGTTCAAGCCGGATCAATTCTTTATAATCCGCTTCCATTGCATTCGTGTTTTTAAGCCCGGCATTGACCCTAATCCTGAACAATCGAATGGGGATATTTGCACTATCTTTGGCAAGCACGGTATCAACCACCGCTAAAGCTTTTTCAATCTCATTACGACGGTAATAGTAATTTGCCTTTAGCGACAAGGCTTCAATATTATCTGGATTATTAGTTAAAACAAAATTAATAATTGGCTCAACATCAGAAAACTTATCCTGTCTGAGATAGACCGAAGCCTTTAAAATTTGAGCATCGACATTATCATGATTAGTGAGCAGAATGGCTTGCGCCTGTTCCAAAGCGTTATCAAATTGTCCGGCTAAAATATACAAACTGCCTAACTTTAATCTTGCTGGAATATAACTAGGATCAAGCACCAACGCTTCGCGTAACCTCAGATACATCGGCTGATAGTTGTTGTGCTTCTCATCCAGCAAGGCCAGATAATAAATTGCGTCAATTTTTTTTCCGCTTTTATTAGCATTTTTAAATTCAAGAAGAGCCTTATCAAACTCGCCTTTTTCAAAAAACTCCTTACCTTTTTGTAAATGCTGTTGCTCTATCTCTTCGGGCGAACTACAGGCAACTAATGACAAGATCGCACAAAGAAAAAAAATCACTTTGCCTAATTTCTTTATATACTTCAAAAAGTCCATACAGTCATTCCTATCTATAAGATATATCAATACAATCCATAATTTAAATAAAGACCGGCCTCTTTCCTGATTAATCTTCAAGTTATACAGCAATTATTCAGCCTACATTCAAATCCATTCCGAAACTTATGTGCATTAGCAGCAGCCGATGCTTTCAATCCTACCTAAACACCGCATAACCCACTGTTTTATAAAAAACCACGCTTAACCGTTGCCCTGCAACAAGGAATCGAGTTCTTTTCGCATATCCAATTCGTGTAAATCGTCAAAACCGCCTATGTGCCGCTCGCCGATATAAATTTGCGGTACAGTTCGGCGTTTGGTTTTTTCCATCATTTCCTGGCGCAACCCGGGCGCGGAATCGACATTAATCTCAGTGTATTCAACACCTTTTTTATCCAAAAGTTTTTTTGCCATCGTACAATAAGGGCAGTGCGCAGCGGTGTAAATAAGCGTTTCCGGCATCTTGTCAATCAATCCAAATAAATGAGAGGGCTTATTTTATCCATGAATTGAACATTGCTCAATACAAACATTCACCATGCTAATTGCATAATTTTCAAATGGTTTTCTGCTGTGGTTCGTACACATGTTACACGCCATTCATCTGCACACCGATATTTTAGAGGCTCTCAACAGACTACGCTAGCAACTGTTGTTCCAAAGCAATTGCTTTAACCAACTCGGCTATCAATAATTCGGCTGCTTCCGCCAATGATGCACCAAAAGCAACTACGCCATCTTCATGACCTAACATGGTAAAAATCCTTTTAGCCTCTAATTGGCCGGAATTAAACAAATCCGTTACCGCTTGCGCCATTTCTGGTGTACCGTATGGCACATGTGATGAAGTATGCGGCAACTGTAGACGTTGAGTGTTGCGCCAGAGTTCCGGGCTATGCACATGAATAACGGCCTGTATGGCTGGTTCAAGCAGATAAACCCCGGCATGGGTCAATGCTTCCGAAGACGGCGGACATAAACCCCTGGATTGAATGGCGTTTTTCTGCGGAGTGGCGGTCTCAACCAGTGCAAAATGCTGCTTCCCCAGACAACTAAGACCGCCTGTCTGAGTTCCAGAAATCAGAAATCCTTCGCCATCGGGAACTACCCGACAACTAATGTTGCCGAACCCTAACCCATCATATTTTTCCGGTATCTGACCAATCAGATGCAGTCGGTAAAGCAAGGTGCGCCAAGCGTTGAGTTCGGATATATTAAGATCGTCTGCTAGGTCGGTGTGTTGGTGGCTAAGGTGATATTTAATAACACCTTCCCTTTCTCCATTAATATTTTGCATCTTGTAAGGTATTTTTAAATTCAGTCATTTTTAACTTGCATGAACCCCATTCAAATCAAATCAATTTTCATGGCGATACTGCTGATGTCTATCGGCAGTTTAAACACAGTTGCTGCCGCAAATCAAATTCAAACCGTGAAATTGGTGACGCCGACCGAAATTCAGCAAAAAATACAAGCAGTTAAGGACAAACAGAATTTATCCGAAGAGTTAAAAGCCCGAATTGTCGCTGCCTATAACGAAAGCCTGGATAATCTTAACGAAGCCCAAGCTCAGGAAACCCAAACAGAAGCTTTTAAACAGGCCATGCTCAGCCTGCCGCTGGAAGCCAAACAATTAACCAGACAAATAACTGATGCGGAAAACAGCCTGAAGAATCGCAAACAGGAAAAATTTGCAATTTTCCCGACCGATGAGCTGGAACAAAGACTGGTTATCGAAAAGTCCGAACTTAGCGATCTGGATGATCAAATCAGCCGACTTGAAGTACAGATAGCCAGTCAGTTGGCCCGGCCACAATTAATTCGCGAAAAAGTTGCCGAGATCAAAAGCAAGCAGACCTTAAGTCAACAGGAACAACAAAACCCCGCGATTAGAAGCAACGAAAATCTACTGGAAAAAGAAGCCAAACAAATACGCCTGGATAGTCGAATTCGATTGTTCAACACTACGCTGAAAACCCTGGAACTGGAAAATCTTAGCGATCCCTTGCGTTTGCAAAACAACAAAGATCATATTCACCTGCTAAACCTGCAACGCGAACAGCTCGGCCTATTGGTTGCCGATCTGGAAAACTTTCTGCTGGACAGGCGTCAGCAGGAAATAGACAAAGAGCAGGCAGAATTACAGGAAGCCGAAAAAGCCGCTGAAGGCAAGCACCCCCTGATTCAACAGGCTACCCGCGAGAATATGCAATTTAATCTTAGCCTGCGTAGCATCAATAAAAATATGGAGCAATTTCTTACCCAGAAAAACGAACTGGAGCAGCGCTATAAAGAACTGGAAAAGGATTATCAAAGCGCTGAACAAAAAATCAATCTGGCCGGGTTAAGCCCTGCCTTGGGCAATTTGCTGCGCGAACAACGCCGCAATCTTCCGCAGCGCAAGCAATACAGTGATCTGAACGATAAAATTCAGAGTGAAATTGCCCGCACCAGTCTGGAAACTTTCAAACTGGATGATACCAAAAAGAAAATTTCCGATGTCGGTCAGGCTTTGTTGTTGCGCATAGACCGACAATTGCCGACCGATATGAACGATGCCGACAAACTCAGAATTCGCACAGAATTGCGGATGCTGCTCAATGACCAAAAAGATCTAGTGTTGCGCTTATCTTCCGCCTATAGCGAATACGCACGGGTTCTGGGCGAGGTTGATTTCAGCTTACAGCAAATGTTGACCAGCGCCGATAAATTCAGCGCCTTTCTGGATCAGCGTCTGTTATGGGTACCTAGCGCACCAGTGATAGACAAGTATTACATCAAAGAAATTTTAAAGTCGTTATGGTGGTTTGCCAGCCCCGGGAATTGGCAGCAAGTGATTACTGATTTCTGGCAAGGTATTCAGCTAAATCCATTACCGGTTTTGCTGGGTCTGTTTTTTGTCGCTAGTCACTGGCGCTACAAGGATATTGCCAAAAACCGTTTGCAAATCCTGCTTCCCCACAATGCCACCAGCACAGCGCACCATTATAGTTTCGGACGAATTTTACTCAGTCTGGCCTTTATTCTGGTACTCTCTTTATCCGGCCCGTTGCTGATGATCTGGGCTGGCGGTGTATTAGTACTAAGCGGAAGTAATAATGCTTTTAGCCATTCTTTTGCAATCGGCCTGTTTTCCGCGGCTATTTCACTGCTGGTCATTCAGTTCTTTTTTCGCATTTTTAGACCGGCAGGAGTGGCGGAAAATATATTCCTCTGGCAGCCGACGAACACTACCCTGCTTTTCAAGCAATTTAAATGGTTCAGATTTGTGTTAATCCCCAGCATTTTTATTATCGCCATGACTGGCAGCGATGCTTTTTCCGAAAACAGTTATGCGCTAGGCCGGACAGCATTGATCATTTTGATGCTATCCATGAGCTATCTGTTTTATCGATTTACCCACCCGGCAAACGGACTAGGGAAGTTTTTTTATCAAAAAACGCATAACTGGATCACTTTTTTTCGCTATCTTTGGCACATTATTGCGGTATTAACACCATTAGTCATTATCGGTTTTGCCGTATACGGTTACTACCAAAGTGCGCTGGAACTGGAACAAAAACTGGCTTATACCCTACGGCTGATTTTTATCACCGTGCTGTTTCATGAACTGGCGCAACGCTGGCTGGCTGTCACCAAGCGGCAATTAGCCATGCAAAACGCCAGACAAAAACGTAAACATGATGAACAGAATTTGGGGATAGGGCTGGAAAGCGGCTATATTCCTGAGGAAACCTTACTGGACATCAGCAAGATTAACCAGCAAAGCCATAAATTATTGACAACAGCCATTGCGGTGATGGTGCTACTAGGCTGCTGGATGATCTGGAGCGATATTTTGCCAGCTTTTTCAGTGTTTGACCGCATTGTGCTCTGGCAACACACTGAAATGGTGGACGGTAAAGAGATTTTACAACCGATTCCGCTGACGAATCTATTGATAAGTCTGGGTTATGCCGGTCTGGCATTTGTATTTGTCAATAACTTTCCGGCACTTGTGGATCTGATTTCCATCGGCAAATATGAAATGACGGCAGGCAGCCGTTATGCGCTAATTCAATTAGTGCGTTATGTATTGATCAGCATTGCCTTTCTATCCATAGCCAACGAACTGGGCGGTAGCTGGTCGCAAGTTCAATGGCTGGTGGCGGCACTTAGTGTGGGCTTGGGTTTTGGTTTACAGGAAATCTTTGCCAATATGGTGTCCGGGATTATTTTATTATTTGAAAGACCTATCAGAGTAGGCGATACCGTGACAGTAGGCGATGTCACCGGTCGCGTCAGTCGCATTCAAATGCGGGCCACGCATATTGTCGACTACGATAGAAAAGAACTGGTGGTGCCGAACAAAATTTTCATCACGGATAGACTAATAAACTGGACCCTATCGGATACAGTAACCCGGCTGGTGATAACGGTGGGCGTGGCTTACGGCTCAAACATCGACCAAGTGGCAAGCGTCATAAATGCCGCAATCAAAAACACACCCATGGTACTGACGGAACCCGAACCGCATGTCATTTTCAGCGGATTTGGTGACAGCGCACTACAGTTTACCATCCATGTTTATGTCCATGAACTGAATGAACGCCGGGAAGTGAAACACAGCCTGTTTAAAAACATCTACGAATCGCTACAGGCCAATCAGATTGAAATTCCGTTTCCGCAGCATGATATTCATATCCGTTCCGGCAAGCTTTAAGTTTTTGTATCCGCTATTCCAGGCTTAAAATATAGCCCCATTGCTGCTCGCTAACCGGCATAATGGACAGCCGGTTACCGCGCCGCAACAAAGCCAAATCGGTTAATTCCGTTTTGAGTTTAAGCTCTTTCAAGCTAATGGTGCGCGATAACTTTCTGACAAACTGCACATCCACCATAAACCAGGTGGGTTTATCCGGCTGACTTTTGGGGTCAAAATGTTTATCCTCCGGGTCAAATGCGGAAAAATCAGGGTAACTTTCCCGCACCACCTGAGCAATACCGACAATGCCCGGCTCATCACAGTTAGAGTGATAAAAAAACACTTGGTCGCCTAGTTTCATATCATCCCGCATCATATTCCGGGCCTGATAGTTACGCACGCCATCCCAATGTTCGGTTTGATTAGGCCGGTTTTGCAGATCATTAATGCTGAAGGCTTCCGGTTCAGATTTCATTAGCCAGTATTGCATGGTTGCTCCTTTCCAAATCAACCAATCATGTTGATATACAACATTGTTTAAGCCGCCTTAAATTCGATTTTTTCAACGCCATCCAGGTTAACCGTTTGTCTGGCCTGCCAGAGATTGTAGTTATCCTGCATCGCTAACCAGCTTTCTGCCGAACGCCCCAAAGCCTTGGATAGTCGCAAAGCCATTTCCGAACTGATATTGCTGTTACCATTAAGGATACGGTTCAGGGTGGAAGGCGATACGTCCAGTTTTGCGGCAAGCTGCCTGCCGGTCAATTCAAACGGTTCCAGATAGACTTCCCGGATAAATTCACCCGGATGAGGTGGGTTATGCATATTAATCCCAATCATTTACGCAGCCCAGCGTAACACCTCGATTTCCGCACCCTTGTGCAAGGCATCCTCAGCCAGCGCCAAAACAGATTCAGTGGCAGCTTCGGAAAGATAATATTCCCCGCAGTTGTCGCAGACTTCCGCCGGAGTCTGCTTAATAACCACCACCGCGTCATTCCTGTTCAGGGTCACTGTGGCGTGTCCTGGATGAATTTCCCCAGTTTTGCAAATTACACAATTCATACAATTCTCCTGAATTTAAAATTTTCTGACCATATTTGCGGATCAGGCTGATAGGCAGTCACCACAAAACAAATATGGGAAACATCATCACGGGCGATAACAACATGTACCGGTTTATTATCGACATCCCTCAATAACAAGCCGCTTGGATAAGGATTGTCGTTTGGATAGTCGGCAATCCGTTCCCCTGTTTTAACAATAGACAATACCTGATTTTTGGACAGTCCGCGCTCAAACAGGCGCATCACAGCATGGCCGCTAAAACGGACTTCCAGGCAATCCATTACGACAAACTCCAAATGATCAGTTCAAGCATTGATACCTCAATAAAAACAATTCATTATGGAATTTTTAACGGCAAGGTGAGTTTGGCTCTGCTCACCTTTTCGGCATATCCCGGCGCTATTGGGCATATTATAGACAGCTCTAAGGACTTTAGTCTTATGTGGCTTTACATTTTCTCTCAAGAGTGGATTTTGCTTGCTTCATGCAGGGGTGTAGAAGCTACCCAGTAAAGTTGGGGCTATTGAGGCTGGATAGGGCTATTGATATTGCCAAGCCCGGAATTGGAAAACTTTGCGGCTTGTAGAGCTAAAAAACGTTTCTAACTAACATGAGACAAAAAGGTGTGGACGACCGAAAACACCTTACCAGCCGTAAAATCGAAAAGTTGCTCGCAGCCACCAAAGGTTAATGACCTGTAAAATAATGACTATGCCTTGCACCAATCTATAGTTCCACGCCCAATTCCCTTTGCAGGGCAGTTTGATCCAGCACTTCCACCGTCTTGCCCTGCACACTGATCAAGCCCTTACGGCTAAGCTGTTGCAAAATTCTTGAGAAGGTTTCCGGTCGTACCGATAAGCGCGAGGCTAACACTTGCTTGGGCGTTTCCCATTCCAGACTATAGCTGCCGGTTTTACTGTCGGGCGCAGATTGCAGTAACAACTGGATGACCCGCATGGTGCCGTTTTGCAGGGTAAGCTGGTCTATATCCTGTATCGCGCCATGCAGGCGGCGGCTCATGCCGCCTAGCATATTCAGACATAATTCATTGGACGCCTGTAACAGCTTCAGAAAACTCTGCATGTCTATGCGCCATAACTCGCTATTTAACACCGCTTTGGCGCTAACCGGATAGATATTGATCTTGAAAAACATCACCGCTTCGGCAAAGGTTTGACCGGGCTGGATTATTTCTATGACTTTTTCTTCGCCACCCGGCGATAAACGATAAAGCTGAATCTGCCCGGTGTGCAATAAATAAAAATATCTGGCCTGATCACCAAAATGAAACAGATGCTGATCTTCCGGCAAATGTAGGCGTTGCACGCCCTGCAATACCCGGCTTATTTGGTCGTCATCCAGAATACTGAACAGATAGTGTTTACGTAATTGCTCGGTTATGTCGTGCTGCATAAAAAACCCGCTTGATATAAGTCAAGGACACGGAAAGGGCTGGCCGGTTAATCTGGCAACCACTTTATACCATCCACCTTAAATCAGGAGAAAAAACATGTTTTGTTATCAATGCGAACAAACCACCCGTTCCAGCACCGGTAATGGCTGCCATGAAGCCAAAGGCGTGTGCGGCAAGGATGAAACGACCGCCGACTTGCAGGATTTAATGATTTTTGGCCTGCAAGGCGTAGCGCAGTATGGCAAGCGGCTACGGGCATTGGGCGAAAGCCAGCCCAAAGCCGATGAATTTATTCTGTACGCCCTGTTTACCACGCTAACTAATGTCAATTTTAACGCTAATCGCTTTGTGCAGTTGATTAAAGATACCGCCCAATTGCGCGATCAACTGCAAAGTCGATACCTTGAATTGTCCGCCCAGCAAAATCTGCCTACAGAAAGCTTATCGGCTGCGGCGGCCTGGCAACCTGCCGCCAATCTGCCCGGTTTACTGATCCAGGCTAAAGAGGCTGCTCTCAATCTGGAATTATCAGCGGTTGGAGAGGATATTGTCGGTTTGCGAGCCATGCTGTTGTATGGCATTAAAGGTGCTGCTGCGTATGCTTATCATGCACTAATGCTGGGTTACCATGAGGATGCAATCTATGCGGAATTTGAAGAAGCGCTGGATTTTCTGGCGACTCATCCCAGCAATGCCGATGAGTTGCTGGGCTGGGCTTTACGCACAGGTCATTTAAACTACAAAGTCATGGAAATGCTGGATGCTGCCAATACCGGTAATTTTGGCGCTCAACAAATTAGTTCGGTAAATTTATCGCAGGTTAAAGGCAAAGCGATTTTGGTCAGCGGTCATGATATGCATGATCTGGCGCAGTTGCTGGAGCAAACTCAGGGGCTGGGTATAAATATTTATACGCATGGCGAAATGCTGCCTGCACACGCGTATCCAAAATTGAAAGCCTATCCGCATCTGGTGGGCAATTACGGTACGGCCTGGCAGAATCAGCATCTTGAGTTTGCGCTGTTTCCCGGGCCTATTTTGATGACATCCAATTGCCTGATAGAACCGGCGGCGGCTTACCGGCAAAGAATTTTTACCGCAGGGCCTGTGGGCTGGAGCGGGGTTAGACATATTCAGAATGGTGATTTTTCAGCGTTGATCGAAGCCGCACAAGCATTGCCCGGCTTTACCGAAGACGCGCCGGAAAAACTGATTACCATAGGCTTCGGTCGGGATACAGTGTTAAGCGTAGCCGACAAAGTGATTGATGCGGTAAAAAGCGGGGCTATTCAGCATTTCTTTTTGATTGGTGGCTGTGATGGCGCGGCGCCGGGCCGGAATTATTTTACCGAAGTTGCCGAGCAAGCCCCTGCCGAAGCAGTTATTTTAACGCTGGGTTGCGGCAAATATCGGTTTAATAGCCTGGAATTTGGCAGTATCGGCGGCATTCCACGCTTGCTGGACATGGGTCAATGCAACGATACTTATTCGGCCATTCAAGTGGCGTCGGCTCTGGCTAAAGCCTTTGATTGCGGCGTTAACGATTTACCGTTAACCCTGATGATCTCCTGGTTTGAGCAAAAAGCCGTTGCGGTATTGTTAACCCTATTGGCGCTGGGCATACGCGGCATTCGTCTAGGCCCGACCTTGCCTGCATTTTTGACACCCGCATTGTTGGCAAAGCTTGGCGAAGCATTTGATTTAAAAGCCACAGGTACGGCGGCGGACGATATTCAGGCCGCCATGAAAAAAGCCGCCTGATTAGGTATTCATCGGGAGTGATTATGACCGACTATCAAATTACCCTGACCACCCGTGACGGTCAGGCAATATGTTTTAGCAGCGCTGCCGACACCGATCTAGTCACAGCGGGTGAGCAGGCCGGAATTATCCTGCCTGCCTTATGCCGGAACGGCGGTTGCGGGGCGTGTTTGGGACATTGCCGGGATGGCGTTTACACGCTGGGCGAATACAGCCCAAGCGTTTTAAGCGCCGCAGCGGCCGCTCAGGGCGAAATATTATTATGTCGCACCTTTGCGCAAAGCGATTTACAAATTAACGCCCCGTATGATTTTGGGCTTGTCCGCTTTGGTCGTCTGGAGGTCAGACCGGCGGTGATTACCGGTCTGACCCAGATTGCCGAACGCACGCTGCAACTCAAATTGCAATGGCAGGATATGGCGGCTGGTCAGGCTGTGGAATTTGAACCTGGGCAATGCATGGAGCTGGAAATTCCTGATAGCGATGTGCGTCGCGCCTATTCGCTGGCGAACACCGGCAACTGGCGCGGTGAACTGGAATTTTTAATCCGCTTGCAGCCTGAAGGCAAGTTTTCCGGGTATTTACGCGATCAGGCCGCCATCGGCCAAATTCTGAATGTTTATGGGCCGGGCGGCAGTTTTGCGCTGCAAGCCAATCGCTTCAATCCGGCCCTATTTATTGCTGGTGGCACCGGATTGGCACCGTTTCTATCCATGTTGCGCAGGCTGGCGGAATGGGGTGAGGATCGCAGCATTCATTTGTTGCTAGGTATTAACCAGGAAAGCGAGTTATTTTATCTGGACGAATTACTGCAACTGCAACAGCAATTGCCGGGGTTTAGCATGACGGTTTGTGTGTGGCGACCATCTGCGACGTGGCGTGGTTTCAGCGGTACGCCGGTTGACGCCTTGCAACAGTATTTGCAGACTAATCCGGCGGATTATGATATTTATTTATGCGGCCCGCCGTTGCTGGTGACGGCGGCGACTCAGCTTGCTATTGATCTGGGGGTTGCCGAACAGCAGATTTATTCGGAAAAATTTGTTTGAGAGGTGTTGCTGAAGCTCACCATCCCGGGCGTTGCATACCCGCTTCCTGGCGGGTATGACGGTTCGAATTGAGGTAACTATTAATCAGATTGACTAAACATTCATTGGGTATCTATTGCTGAGGATTTTAAAGTGTCCACTTTATCAACATGAAAGCCAGCGACTTTTTACGCTATTTCAATATAGCGCCGGTGCAACTGACTTTTGCGGAAAAATGCCGCACTGCGCTGGCCTGTTTGCTTGCGTTCCTGTTAACCACAGTGATTAGTCAAAACTATGCCGATGGGCATTCGCCGGTTTTAATCGCCTCCCTGGGGGCTTCCGCCGTCATTTTATTTGCCACACCCGGCAGTCCTATGGCGCAACCCTGGTCGTTTGTTGGCGGCCAGATGCTCGCCGCACTGATCGGTATTTGTACGGCCTGTTATATTCCGCATCTGTTAACGGCGGTGTCTGTCGCCATTGGTCTTACCGTAATGCTGATGCTGTTATTGCGCTGCCTGCACCCGCCCGGCGCGGCCACTGCGTTAGTGCCGATATTAAACGGCTCGCCATCCTCATCTCCTGATTTTGATTTTCTGCTGATGCCAGTCGGCATAAATGTCTTGCTGATGTTGATAATTGCGGTACTGATTAATCGGCTGATGTTACATCGCGATTATCCGACCATCGTACAAACGAATCGGCCTGTGAATACACCTGACACCCACTCTGGTCAATTAGTCGGCATTGAACCTGAGGATATTGAGCTGGCAAAACAGGGCTTTAAAGAATTTCTGGATATTGGCGACGATGAATTATGTGAACTTTTGACACGCCTGCATTTGATCTCAGTTCAAAAAAATACCGGCTCAATGAGCTGCGGCGAGCTCATGCAGCGCAATATTATTAGCGTGGAGTACGACACCCAAGTGGAAGCCGCCTGGTCATTGATGTCTCAACAACATTTGAAAGCGTTGCCGGTACTGGATAGAAACCAGCGGGTGATAGGCATTGTTACCCGTTATGATTTTTTAAAAAATTTAAAACTGACGCCTTACCAAAGTTTTCAGGACAACTGGCTGACGTTTATCAGACCTAGCGCGGATATCACCACAAACAAACCGGAAGCCATAGGCCATATTATGACCCGCAAGGTTAAAACGCTAACTACCGATGCCCATATCAGCCAGCTTATCCCGTTGGTGGTTAACGAGGGCCATCATCATGTGCCTATTGTTGACAACCAAGGGCGTTTCCTGGGCATGGTGTTTCAAAGCCAATTGCTTGCGGCTTTGTTTAGGCATTTGGCGTTTTCATCGCCAGGGCGTAAATGATCTATCCTGAGCAACAAGATTTATGTTGCTGAATTGGGGGGCATTTTACCGAGCCATAGGAGCAAAATACGCAGCAATCACCCGGCTTTGGTTTGAGCAAAGTTCCGCATCCTTTGCAATCATAGAAAAACTGACAAGCATTGGTTGGCATGGTTTCCACTTCAGTATGCCCACATTGCGGACAGGTAATTTTTGAAATTAGAATAACGTTTTTCATTTTTTCGCCTCTTTGACAATTGATGGATAACCTTGCAGCTTAAAAATGGCTGAAAGCTCACCATCACTGGCCCTAAATACCCGCTTCCTGGCTGATATGAGGATACAACTAAAGTATGTTACTTATCAGGAAGGCTTAATGATGCATGGAATGCACTCTACAAATAGCTGAAACGGTTTTTTTGCTGGACATGAGTGTTGTTATCTAAATTTTATTGCACTTATCCTACTATTTTCTGCTCTCCGCCAGACTTCCAGCATTAATCTATGTTATCTTGTTTTCATGATTCTACCAGCCGCCACGGCAGAACATCCATGGGCTGAACGCGGTAAAACGCGCAGCTATTTTAAAGATTTTGGAACCTTGATGACAAAGTTAAGTAATTATTTCGATTATAAGCTTGATGCCGACAATAACCGTTATTTGGAAGTTTCTATCCGGGGTGGTGAATTGTTACGTTTACCGGCAACCAATAAAGGCACAGCCTTTACCCGGCAGGAACGCATTGAGCTTGGTCTGGATGGCTTGCTACCACCGCAAGTGACTGATATTGAAATTCAACTGGAGCGACTGTATGCCAATTTTCGTAATCAGCATAGTGATATTTTAAAGTATCAGTTCCTAAGAAGTGTTCAGGAACGCTCTGAAGTGTTGTTTTATGCCTTGCTGGAAAGACATTTGCAGGAAATGGCACCGATAGTCTATACCCCGACTATCGGCCTAGCCGTACAACAATTTAGCTGGATTTATACTACTGCCCGTGGACTAACGCTGTCTATCGACAATATTGATCAGGCGAATAGCATTCTGGCCGACAATCCCTGGCATGATGTGCGGATGATCGTAGTGACCGATGCCTCGGCCATTCTCGGCATAGGTGATCAAGGTATGGGCGGTCTGGCGATTTGCATAGGCAAACTGGCGCTTTATACTGCTGGCGGTGGCTTGTGTCCTTTCCAAACCTTGCCGGTTAACCTGGATGTCGGTACCAATCGTCGGGAATTACTGGATGATCCTCAGTATCTGGGCGTTAGAGAAAAACGTCTGGAAGGCGAAGACTATCTGAAACTGGTCGACAAATTTGTTGCGGCTATCAAAACGAAATGGCCTAAAGCCATTATTCAGTGGGAAGATTTTGCCAAAAATGTTGCTTTTGACATTCTGGCTCGATACCGGCAGCAAATCCCCTGTTTTAACGATGACATTCAAGGCACCGGAGCGGTGGCTTTGGCGGGTTTGCTCTCGGCCTGTCGCCGCAAAGGTGAAGCCTTAAGCGAACAGATTATAGTGGTTGCTGGCGCAGGTGCCGGTGGCGTTGGCGTGGCCTCAGCGATTAAAGAAGGTCTGATGCGTGTCGGCCTTAGCGAACAACAGGCCCGGCAGAAAATTTTTATTCTGGATGCAGGCGGTTTGGTTGTTACCGGTCATACCGTGGACGATTATAAATTGCCATTGGCGCAAAGCCCGGAAATTTATCGAAACTGGGGAATAGCGGATGGGCAATTGCCGACGCTGTTAGAGGTGATTCTTAACACCAAACCTAGCGTGTTACTGGGACTTTCCGGGGTCAAAGGCTTGTTCACGGAACAGATGATTAAATGCATGGCGGAAAATCATGCGCAGCCTATTATTTTTCCGCTGTCCAATCCTACCGATAATTGCGAGGCCGAACCCAAAGATATACTAACCTGGACTCAGGGCCGAGCGATCATTGCCACTGGTAGCCCATTTCCGAATCAGGATTATCAGGGTGAGCAACATGTCATAGGTCAAGGTAATAACGCTTTCATCTTTCCAGGCCTAGGCTTTGCAGCGGTATTGGGTGAATGTGAGCGTATCAGCGATGGCATGGTTCAGGAAGCCGCTTATGCACTTGCGGATTATGTGAGTGAACATTGCCTGGAACAAGGCCTGATTTATCCGCCGGTAGCCGATCTGAAGAAAGTCAGCCTGATTGTGGCTAGTCGGGTACTGGCTCAGGCTTTGGCGGATGGTTCATCTAGCCGTCAGGATTTGCAGGGTGTTGATCTGGAAACCTATATCACATCGCATATCTGGCAGGCTAGACATTTACCGTTTGTGTTTAGTCAGTAACCGGCATGGCCTGCCGCTGGCGTTTATTGGCTATCGCCGCTTTCTGGGTGAATTTAGCGCTGTCTTGCAAAAAATCCGGGCGGCCTTTTTCGCCGCTACGCTGATAATCCTGATATAAAACCTGTGCTGCTATTTCCTGCTGTTCCTTTAAAACACCAGTCATGGCGGTATAGGTCAACTCAAACAAGCGCTTCAGGCCTATTTGCCAGGTGCTATCGGTCAAGTTATACAAGGCGTCACTTAGTTGCAGAAAACGGGCGAAAGGTTGATCGGCCAGAATAATAGGCAAACTATGGATGAATCGCCCGGAGTTGCCGATTAAATCCCAGAAGCGGGCAAACCGGGCAAGGCGTTGTAGCGTGAAAAAATCCATATCTCGGGTGCTTAAGATCGAATACGGCGGCAGAGGGTCGTAGCGCATTTGATATTCTTCGCTATGGCGACTGATGGGCGCACCACGTAAACGCTTCAGAATGCCGACCTGAATTTCCTGTGGGTTCAACGCGACCAGTTGGTTAAAGCTTTCGGCAAAACTGTCCAGGGTATCCCCGGGTAAACCGACAATTAAATCGGCATGAATATGTACACCAGTATTTTGCCGCAGCCAGCGCAAATTGGCTTTGGTTTTATCGTTATCCTGCTTGCGACTGATGCGTTGCTGGGTTGTCGGATTAAAGCTTTGCACACCTATTTCAAATTGCAAACTACCGGCCGGAAAGCGTTGCAAAATCTCTTTAAGTCGTTCGGGCAAATTATCAGGGATAACTTCAAAATGCAAATACAAACCCGCACTGATACGCACCAGAAAGAATTCCAGTATAGCAATGCTGCTATCAATTTTTAAATTGAAAGTGCGATCTATAAACTTAAAATGTCTGGCTCCGCGCTGAAATAACTGTTCCATTTCCAGCAAAAACATCTGCAAATCAAAGGCTTTGGCGGAAGCATCCAGTGCAGACAAGCAAAACTCACATTTAAACGGGCAGCCTCTGGAGGCTTCCACGTAGACTATACGCTGACGTATATCCGTATCGGTGTAATAGGGGTAAGGTGAAGCCAGAGTAGTTAAGGCTTGCGACTGACTAACAATAATTTTTTGTTCCGGCTGTTGCCCGACCAATAATTGTCTGCATAATGCCGGGAAGCTAATTTCTGCATTTCCAGTAATGATGTAATCAGCTAAAGTGGCTACATCCGGCAAATCCGGGGGATGACTGACTTCCGGCCCACCTAAAACCACATTTATAGCGGGTGCAAGCTGTTTCAATATCGCTACAATCCGACTGATTTCCGCCACATTCCAGATATAGACACCAAAACCGATAATGCTAGGCTGATATTGCAAAAGTTTCTCAACAATTTCCAGGGGCTGCTGCCGAATGCCATATTCCAGTAACTGTGTACAATCTTGCAGTTCAGCCATATTGGCATATAAATAACGCAATCCGAACGAGCTGTGGATATAACGCGCATTGAGCGTGGTTATAATGATGCTCATGCCGTTTTGTCAATATCCATTTTAACAATAGCCATTGTCAAGCTTTACGATCACTATTTAACCTGATCTGCTGTTCATCAATTAGTGGCTTTTGATTATCAACCTCTAAGTCAATCTCATTTCCATACTCGTCAATCGGTTTGCTAAGATCGGTCTCATTCCCATACTCATCCGCAGGCTTGATGTTGTCATATTCAATTTCATCCTCATCCACCCGCTTCATACCTCCCTCTTCGACTTCAATTTCATCCTCTTCCGTCAGCCGTCGCTGCTTATCGTCAACAGATCTGTCATCCCGGTATTGCCGTTGTTCGAAATGATACACAAAAATATCAGGACTTTTATAGTAATCTTGCGAGTATTCTATTTTTACCATACTACCGTCCTGATGAATAACATCTTCCAAAACATCATGAGCCACTTTAAACCTATAAGCCTTATGCCTTCCCAACTTACTGACATATGCACCTATTTTTAATTCGGCACGCCCAGACTTAAAACCATCATAGCGATTTATTAATTTATTAAATAACAATCTAATAAACCCAGCACAATCAGCTTCATTGCTATAGCTTCTAAATAATATAACAAATGTTACCTTATCAATTGCCAGAACCGAATCTCTGTTGTCTAACGACCCGGAAACCAGAGCCTCCAGACTTTCCCTTACTTTATTATATTTTAAAAACTCCCAGGAATTAATCACTATCACTGTCAGATAACCTTTATTTCTGATAGCTTCCTCAATTTTCAAAATACTTTTATAGCGATCCGGGCATCCTAAAAACTCATCATAATCCGCCAACACCCGATTTTTCATGGCCTTAATATAGTTTTTCAGCCCTAATAAAGACAGCAAAAAACTCAAAATCCCTATAATAATATAGTAAATTGAATTATCAAATTTGACCTGTGAACTGGCAATATGTATAGTCCATCTTCCAACCTTGGTTGAGGTAAATAATTTTTTATTAGGGTACTGATTCAACAATGGATTGGCGATTACCATTTTCACTTCATTTTTCATGACATTGGTATAAGACACATCATATAACCCATCCTTACCCAGAATACCGCCTATCGGTATGGACGGAAAAAGTTCGGAGAACTTTACCGAAATAACATAAAACCCCCAAAATCCACTAACATCAGTAAAAATAGGCGCAAAAATTTTGGTCCCCCATACGCCGGGACTCAACTCAATCGGATCGGTCGTAAACATTTTGTCATGACTTCTGGCAAATCTTATATCCGAATCAAAATTGCTTTGTTGAAGCACATCAAAACCAATAAGCCCTGCCCCGGTTTCAACTGGATAAATCTTCTTAATAATCCCTTCCTTGGCGATAGCTATGGAAACAATCATGGGATTTTCTGCCAGAATCTTCCCGGAAATCACATCATAATTATCCAGATTGCCTTTATTAAGCAGGTTAACAACTTTTAATTTGTCTATGCTATCGATGACTTCCTGAAATCTGGAGTCAATATAAGCGGTTAGCCGCTCGCCTTTCTCGGCTAAAACTTCATTCTCAGCATTATTATTCGCATAACGCAAGGCCTTTAAAGGTAGCAGCAAAATGGTGAATGACATTACAAACAAGACAAGTATCACCAGAAAGCGCACATAAAGTAAATTCAAATTAATGTACTTAAACATATACTTATTTATTTATAACCACAAAAAATAAATGCTGAAACTTTTCACAAAAAGGCAAGCTTATAGATAGTTGACGCGCACCCCATCGTCAGTAGCGGCGGCTATTTCACCGATGCTAAACACTGTTTCGCCTTGCTGCGCCAATATTTCCAGGGTCTTTGCTTCGTGTTCGGCAGCAACGCAGACTATCATACCTATGCCGCAATTAAAGGTGACCAACATATCTGCCAGACTGACATTGCCCTGCTGTTGTAGCCAGATAAAAACCGCCGGAAATTGCCATGCGGACAGATTGATATTGGCGCAAAGCTGTTTGGGCAACACTCGGGGCAGATTTTCGGTTATCCCGCCACCAGTAATATGCGCCAACGCGTGAACAGGAACTTCTTTAAGCAGCTCCAGCAGGGGTTTTACATAAATACGGGTAGGTTGCAACAGGGTTTTACCCAGTGCAACACCATTAACGCTATCGTTCAAGTCGTACCCGGATTTCTCAAGGATTTTCCTGATCAGCGAATAACCATTGGAATGCGGCCCTGACGAGGCTATACCAATTAATTTATCGCCAGCCGCAACTTTGCTGCCGTCTATAATACGCTCTTTTTCGACAATACCCACGCAAAATCCGGCCAGATCATAATCCCCATCCGCATACATACCCGGCATTTCTGCGGTTTCGCCACCGACCAGCGCAGCCCCTGCCTGTTCGCAACCATTGCCTATGCCTTCGATAACCGCTGCCGCAGTATCAACATCCAGTTTGCCGGTGGCATAGTAATCAAGGAAAAACAGCGGCTCTGCACCCTGGACGACAATATCGTTAACACACATGGCCACCAGATCGATACCTACAGTGTTATGCACATTCATATCCAGCGCCAGCTTCAGCTTGGTACCAACACCATCGGTACCGGACACCAGTACCGGATTTTGATAGCGGTGCAAGGGCAATTCAAACAATGAGCCAAAACCACCAAGACCCGCCATTACCCCGGCGTTGCGGGTTTTAGCGGCAATGGGTTTTATGCGCTCCACCAAAGCATTACCGGCTTCGATATCGACACCGGCACTTTTGTAATTTAGGCTTTCTTGCGGTTGTTGGTTCAATGGCTGCCTCATGCTAATGTTAAATTTACAGATTGTGGTATTGTACTATAACTCCTCTATTAGATTGACAGGATGGGCAAGTGTTAATGAATTTTATCAATGCAAAACGACAACGCGATTGGCTGCTGATTTTTACTCTGGTCTGGACGCCACAGCTTTTTGCCGTGGAAGTGCCGAATTTATTCGAAATTGAACTGGTCGCCCGCAGCGAGTCCGGTAGCGATAGAGAAATTGCGCTGAGACAGGCGTTATTTGCCGTGCTGGATCGAATTTTGATTGCAGACGATATTGCCAAACTGCCGGTGATTCAGCAACTGCTGAAAAATGCCGAACATTACGTCAAACAGTCACAATATTCGGCCTTGCCTGCTGACGAATACGCCGATACCGGCGCTCGACAATTTCGCGTGCAGTTTGATGAAGACCAGCTCCTGGATCTGTTAAGCAAAAGTCAGGTTGGGGTGTGGAGTGAAATTAGGCCGGAAACACTGGTATGGCTGGTGGTGGATACCGGCGATGGCAGCGGCAGGCAGTTTTATAATGCCGACACTCTGCCGGATTTTGATAATACATTGACACAAGTCGCCAAACTGAAAGGCATCCCGATAATTTATCCTTTACTGGATATTGAAGAACAACAGAAAATTGCAGTGGATGATGTGGTGAGCATTGATTCCAAAAAAATCATGGCAGCTTCCGCCCGTTATGATGTAACTTCGGTGCTGGCTGGTCGGGTAATAAAAAAAGACGGCTGCTGGTTAAGCGACTGGCAGGTATATTTTGACGGCAAGGTCAAATCGTTAAGCGGCCCATGCCTGCCACTTAAGGCGACAATTTCAACCGGCATCAAAGGCGCTTATGATGTGCTATCGGCTTATTACGGGGTTAAGCCGGAGGCGGCTGGACATTAGATCCGTTTTCTTCGTGCGACACATGCTACAAATTATTTTTTTGTGAAAATAATGAGGTTAAGCATTTACCAGCCATTTAAACAAGCTCAATACGCAAATGTACGACCTACAGCATTTGCTGCCCATAAGCCGCTACCAAGTGGCGCACAATGAGGCCGTCCAATTGGCCACCCAAATTCGACTTTCTGAATATCCTTTCCAACCGTATAGCGATCAGCCTCTGGTAATTCTAAAATCCAATCGCGAACTGTGGCTTTTGCCCCAAAGCGTTCACATAAAATCGCGCTGGTAGTTTTTTTGCTCGATCAATTATCACAAGAAAATGTGCCATTTTTGACACAAAACTACAAGAGGCGAACCGGAACGAAAAGATTCCAGTTCCGCCAGACTAGCGACTACTCGCCCCCCGGAAAAGTATCAAACTGCCCACTGCGATAATCGTGGAGTTGGGTGTGACTGAATTGATCATTCAAAGCCTGTAACAAATCTTTGGCTTGCTCAATCAGTGCATTCAGTTTTTTGCGGGTCTTTTTGTTTTTACCAACCGGACTGGTTATCGGCAACAGAATTCGCCAAAAGCTCAGGCTTTTTTCGAACAGTCCTGCCAGATCTTCGGATAAATTGAGTTGTTTCTGGCGCTTATGTAATTGATCGACAATCAGTTTGGCATGAAAGCGACTGATAATGATGTGCATAGGCGTCAGGATTAGAACACAGACCAAAATGATAATAGGCCCGGTGATCGGATCAAAAACCAGATCCAGCACACCGCCAGCAATTTCTGCGAACACCACCAGCATAATCAGAAAGGCGACAATAATTAGCGAGGTGGCGTTACTGCGCTCTTTCCAAAGAGCGATGAATTGCCCAACTTCATTAAAAATTAGATCATCGACATCGCGAATGGTTTTTTCCAGATTGGCCAGAACCCGATAAGAGCGATCATTGCCGAGATTATTGATACGTTGATCTATCGACACTGTATCGCCGTCTTGCGACAACACTAAAAACTGACCGGTGTGGATACCGAATTCGGCCAGCCGTCTTTGCCAGGAGGCGGCTATTTCGGCTTTTTTATGGCTGTCCAGCGTGATTTCCGAATGATCTATGATAAACAAAAATTTATTGGAATCCTGCTGGGCAACGATATCCGCTACAGAATCGCCGATTAAATCCGCATCGGCTTCGAATAAATCGGTAAACACCAACACCAGATCGGAAATATCAATCACATGTTTTCTTAACAAGGCTGTCGCAGCTGTTTCGGTTGCCGGATTAAGCACCGGGGTATCGACCACTAGCTTGTTTTTCAAAATATTGCTGTTGACGGTCAGTAATTCCAGATAGGAGTTAAGCTTAGCCGCTTCGCCGCCACTAACCTGCTCAATATCGCGACCGATTTGATAAAAAGGCAAACGGTGATCGGCATCCAGAGCTGTACCCGGCAAAGTTGCCGAACCTGCTTGCGGGGTGTATTGCAACACCGTAAATTTATGCCGGGCTGTATGCAGATTAACACCCAGATAACGATTGATAAATTCGGACTTGGCTGGTGAGTAACCACCCAACGTGCTAATCAATGGCCACCATGAGCTTTTGCGGGCCGTTGTCTCATCCTTGTCCAGCAAACCCAGGTCGTACTCGATCTGATCCAGTTCCTGAAACACCTTGGCCGTTTTTTGTAAAACGGGATCGGTGGCTGCAAATTGTTTTTCGAGATTGACCAGATGCTTGCTAACCGTTTTATCCGCCATGAGTTTTACCTGTTATTCTTGTTGTAGGGATTTTCAATGGCGGGAGTATACACCGATGTTTTTAATCAGAAAAATACAAGATGCCTCAGAACAATTACTCGTTAATATTCAAGTCCTTAAGTTTTCTGGTCAAGGTGTTGCGACCATAGCCCAACAGAATTGCCGCTTCATGTTTTCGACCATGGGTATGCTGTAGCGCTGCCTGTATCAGCAAAGTTTCCATTGCCGGAATGGATTGCTTGGCTATGTCGATTTTACCGGCCAATAACTGCTGCCTGATCCAGCCCTTAAAAGTGGCTTCCCAGTTACCCGGATCCAGCGTCACCGACTGATCCTGACTGGGTTGAGTCAATTCCGGCGGCAAATCCTCAATGTGAATTTCCCGGCCTGAAGCCATCACCGTCAACCAGCGGCAAATATTTTCCAGTTGCCTAACATTGCCGGGCCATTTTAAGGTGCTAAGCAATTGTTCCGTTTCCGGCTTCAGAACTTTGATTTCGGCATTCAATTCCTTGGCGCTCTGGTAAAGAAAATGCCGCATTAACAGGCCAATATCCTGACGCCGCTCCCTAAGCGGCGGAATGTGAATACGAATAACATTTAAACGATGAAACAGGTCTTCGCGAAACCGGCCTTGCGCAACTAATGTTTCCAGGTTTTGATGAGTGGCAGCGATAATACGCACATTCACTTTGACTGAAGCATGAGCACCAACCGGATAAAATTCGTTGTCCGCCAGCACCCGCAATAACCGGGTTTGCAATTCTGCGGGCATATCACCAATCTCATCCAGAAACAGGGTGCCGTTATTTGCCTGCTCAAAACGCCCGATGCGTCGAGCCTGCGCACCGGTAAACGCGCCTTTTTCATGCCCAAACAGCTCCGACTCCATCAAGTCTTTTGGAATAGCAGCCATGTTCAGGGCAATAAAGGGTTGTCCGGCACGCGGACTATGCCGATGCAAAGCTTTGGCCACCAATTCCTTTCCGGTACCGGATTCCCCGTTGATAAGCACGGTAATATGCGAACGCGCCAGGCGGCCTATGGCCCGAAACACTTCCTGCATCGCAGGGGCTTCGCCGATAATTTCCGGTGTTTCTTCAATAACATCCGGCGCATTTGTTAAACTGCTTTGCAACTGCCTGCTGTGTACACAGGCGCGATGCACGGTTTCGACAACCACATTGACATCAAAGGGTTTAGGCAAATATTCAAACGCACCGCCATGAAAAGCTGAAACAGCACTTTCTAAATCTGAATGCGCGGTCATGACGATAACCGGTAATTCAGGAAAGCGATTCTGAATGGTTTTAAGCAATTCCAGACCGTCGACACCCGGCATCCGAATATCGGTTATCAGCACCTGAGGCAACATGGTCGGCAAATTTTTTAACAATTCGCTGCCGCTAGCAAAACTTTGCGTTTCAATTCCCGCCTTTTGCAGCGCTTTTTCCAGCACCCAGCGTATCGATTTGTCGTCGTCGACTATCCATACCTTGTCAAGCTGTTGCATGTTTATTCTCCAGTGGTAAATAGATAGAAAACACGGTTTTTCCCGGCTCGCTTGTACATTCGATAAGCCCGTTATGCTGGTTTATCAATGATTGTGCAATCGACAAGCCCAGCCCGGTGCCTTCGGGGCGTCCGGTTATCATTGGATAAAATATCTGATCCATGAGTTCGGGCTTAATGCCCGGACCATTGTCGGTAATATCTATTTTTATAGTCAGTTTATAACGCTTCCTGCCGATAGTCATATGTCTATGAATTCTGGTTTTGATGGTAATTTCACCTTCTTGCTGAATGGCTTGCACAGCATTGCGTACAATGTTGAGCAAGGCCTGAATCAACTGGTTTTTAT
>Ga0364886_10183_pt1 | contig 38884 bp, 26 predicted proteins | sample ExccelJu500001D3_4_FD_206926 | JGI IMG/M metagenome (GOLD analysis project Ga0364886, IMG submission 206926) | Enriched cells from Trout Bog Lake Hypolimnion, Wisconsin, USA - BchlTB.July23.5000.01.D3 | ecosystem: Environmental > Aquatic > Freshwater > Lake > Hypolimnion/Profundal zone | place... | reverse complement strand
TTTCCGAGTCGCATGACCCTAAACTAGTTGAGGAAATTGGCCGTGAGTTGGCTAATGTTTTACGTTACAATTTAAGTCAAACTGCACATGCAGCTATGTTTTCTGAAGAAGTGGATGTGATCTCAAGTTATTTACGCGTGAGTAAAGTACGCTTTGAAAATAATTTGGAAATTAAAATGAATATATCAGACGAGGCGAGGGGAGTTAAAACGCCTCAACCGTTGCTTTTGCCTCTTATTGAAAATGCATTAAAATACAGTTTTAGAACTACACAGGGACGAGTTTTACTTAATATCGAGGCTAATGTTAATAGAGGTTATTTGACTGCTTCAGTAGAGAATACTGGTTCTTGGATTGAACCTCTTGTGCCTGCCAAGCCTGGAACGCAATTGGGACTCTCAAATCTTAAAGATAGACTTGGGCTTGAATACCAAGACCGTGCTAAAATCACTGTTGATAAGTTTACAAATTCAGTGCGTGTGTCGGTTGCCTTGCCTGTGAATACATGAAATCACTCACGGCACTAATTGTAGATGATGAGGGACCAGCGAGAAGACTGCTTGCGCGCAGTTTAGCGGTTCATCCGGAAATCACTGTTATAGGAGATGCTGGAAATGTAGATGATGCAGATAAGCTCTGTCGATTGCATAGCCCAGATGTTATCTTTTTAGATATCAATATGCCTCAAAAGACAGGCTTTGATCTTATCCCTTTACTTAAAAATAATCCGCTTATTGTGTTTGTTACGGCTTATAGTGAATATGCTGTAAACGCTTTTCACATAGGAGCATGTGATTACCTTTTAAAGCCCTTCGGTCCTGAACGCATAGCACAGACCATTGAGCGTCTGATTTCACTTAAGGCTAAAGCTGGTGTTTTGGAATCGCTCAAACCAAATTCAGCACCTTTAAGCTATCATTCAGATGTAGTGATACGTTCAGAAAAATCACTGATTCGTGTATCTGTAGCTGAAATCGCGTTAATTAAGCCAGATAGGGAATTTTGCTATTTTTATCTAACTACAGGTAAAAAGTATATGCTCTTTCAGAAAATATCATATTGGGAAAAGCTACTTCCCAAGGCACAGTTTCATCGGATTGGTCGTTTTCATTTAGTAAATATAAAAGCAGTAGTTCAGTTTGACCGGATTGAAAGAAATGAATCACAGGTTACTATAAAAGGCTGTGAAGAACGAATAACGCTAGCTCGTGCTGCGACTATCAAGTTAAGGGCTTTGATGAGAGCAAAATTGAATTCGTTGGTATAAACATCCCTGTTCGTAGAGTTTATGTTTTCAGGAGATTAGCAATTCAGAAGGTGTAAGTGTTCGCATGATTGCGTTTAACTACACATGAAAATCGTATTAAAATTTGCTATTAATTGGATTATTCTTGCTGGTTGGTTTGCAGGGTTAACTTTGATGAAGCTAAATGCTCAATCAGCGATAGCAGTTTATGGTCAAAATGGAAGTTTTACTACAAATACATCAGGTGTTTCTGGCACAACTTTGAATAGTCCCTACGGACTAACACTAGATAGTGCGGGGAATTTATACATTGGAGATGCGCAAAATAATAGAGTCCTATATTTTCCTTACGGTACAACTTCAGCTGCTGCTGTGTATGGGCAAGGATCCGCAGGGAACGTCTTTACTACAAATGGATCAGGTGCATCTAGTACTGCTTTAAATAATAGTCCTGGTTTATGTTTAGATAGTTCTGGTAATCTTTATGTTGTAGATCAGTTAAATTCCAGAGTTTTATATTTTCCACACAACAATACAAACCAGCCTCCACCACTTTTTACTGCCACGCAGGTATACGGACAAGCAGGTAGTTTAACTACTCATACTCAAAATCTTGGAGGCATATCTAATAATAGTCTAAATTATGTTAGTCGTGTTTGTGCTGATAGAAATGTTAACCCTGGCATATATATAGCTGATTTTTGGAATAACCGAGTATTGCATTATTCAAATGGGTCTACAACAGCAGATGCCGTATATGGTCAAAGTAGTTATAGTAGTAGTTCAGCAAATACGAGTACTACTGGTTTAAACTCACCTTGGGGTCTATATGTTGATAACTCTGGAGGTTTATATGTCGTCGATCAGAATAATAATCGTATTCTTTATTTTCCTTCTACTGACTCTCAATCTAAAGCTAATACAACTGCAAATGTAGTATATGGTCAGGGAGGTTCGTTTAGTAGTAGTGGAGCAGGATGTTCAGCTACTACACTACATTCACCTACAGGGGTTTGTGGTGACGGTATAGGTGGTCTCTATGTAGCAGATTACGGTAATAATAGGGTTTTGCATTATCCCTCGGGGTCAACGACGGCTGACAATGTATATGGTCAGAACGGAAGTTTTACTACAAGTGCATCAGGTGTGTCTGCAAGTAGTCTATATCATCCTACTGATGTTGCCTTTGATAGTTCGCGAAAACTACTATACGTAGTAGATCAGGGTAATAATCGAGTAGTTGTCTATAGCGTACTTAGTATTCCATTAATCACTTGGTCCACTCCGGTATCCATAACTTATGGTACTCAGTTATCGAATGTTCAATTAAACGCAACTGCAACTTATAATTCAGTTAGTGTAGCAGGAACCTTTAATTATTCACCAGCAGCAGGATCAATACTAAATGTAGGTACTCAAACCTTAAATACTACTTTTACGCCAACTGACACAGCTAATTACACATCTAATTCTTTACAGTATGTAAATCTCACAGTTAATCAGGCTCCATCTAGCTTTTCATTTAGTAATCTTAATCAAACTTTCACTGGAAGTGCATTAAGTGCTACTGTAACTCCAAATGTTGGCTCAGCATCCTTATCCTATAGCAGTACTCCTATCGGTGTAGGTACATATACAGTTACTGCAAGTCAGACTAATAATAATTATTCAGTAGCTGGTGCTACAAATTATTCTTTTAGTGGCGCCTATGCTTTTAACGGAACTACTAGTTACTTGCAGAGTACACAATCAATCGTATTGGGAACCAATGATTTCACGATCGAGAGCTGGTTTAATTATAACGATTACGGTGATTCACAATATAACCCCTGTATTTTTTCTATAAACAGCGTTGGTGATTGGTACGTCCATCATCCTGGTTTACTCATATGCGCTAAAGGTATGTCTGAAGATAATGGGCAGCCTGGCGTTAACTATTCACCGTCAATTAATACTTGGCACCATATAGCAGTTGTAAGGTACAGGTATATTTTAACCGTTTATTTGGATGGACAAAATGTTGGTAGTAATGACCTCAGTCAGGTTGGTCAAAATTATGGTAATTCTTACGGTTCATTATGTTCTCCTGGTATAGGAATACGTGACCAAACTGATCTACAGTCACAGTCAGCCCCATATCGCTGGAGATTTAATGGGTATATATCTAATTTTAGGGTGGCATCAAAAGCACTCTATACTAGTAATTTTACATTACCTACATCTGATTTAACTGTTTCAGGTAGTTCAGCAGGAGGGGTAACTTTTAGTAGTTCAGATATTATGCTATTAACGTTACAGAATACAAATTTGAGTGATGCTAGTGACCATTATACTTTTGGTAGTGGAGCAAGTAACATGACAAACACTAACGTTACTTCATCGGGTCCTGTTTCTTTTTCAATTATACCAACGAGTGCTTACACAGCGACACTAACTATAAATAAAGCAACACCTGTTATTTCTTGGGCTACACCTTCAGCGATTACCTACGGTACAAATCTTAGCGCTGCATTAAGCACAGCAAATCTTAAGGCTTATCTCAATTCGCTGAGTACGGTTAATGGTACTTTAACAGGTAACTTTACAGTTAATAACGGTATAACAACAGTTACGGCTAGTTCAGTACTTTCAGCAGGAAATTACACATTGTCAGAGCAGTTTGTTCCAACAGGTCTTTCAACAGCTAATTTTACAACGAATAACTCTGTTACAGTTCCTCTAATTGTGAATAAAGCTAGTGAAACCGCTACTATCAGTGGTGGTGCTTCGCAATATACTAATTATACTGGAAACGCAGCTTCAGCTATATCAGCTACAGCTACCTACGGTACACTTACTACGCTCTACGGTGGTTCTGCTACTATACCGACTGCAGCTGGAACCTATGCGGTTACTTTCACTACAACAAATTCTAATTATTCTGTTAGTACTGTAGGTAGTTTAACCATTAACAAGGCAACACCAATCGTAACGTGGGCAACACCTAGTTCTATTGTCTATGGTACGTCTTTAAGTAGCACCCAACTTAATGCTACATCTAACATATCAGGAAATTTTACCTATTCACCTGCGTCTGGAATTCTAAATGTAGGAACTCAGACTTTAAATACGACATTCACACCAACTGATACGACCAATTATACTACAAATTCTTCAAAGTATGTTCTATTAAACGTAACACAGGCTCCATCTAGTTTTACTTTTAGTAATTTAAATCAGACATATACCGGTACTACCTTGAATGCTATGGTAACTGCAAATGCTGGTGGGGTAGCTGTAAGTTACAATGTTGTGCCTAAGTCTGCTGGTACTTATGCAGTCACAGCAAGTCAGACAAATAGTAACTATAGTATTACAGGATCTACAACGGCTACTCTCACAATCAATAAAGCAACGCCTGTGATAACCTGGGCCACTCCTGATCAAATAACCTATGGCACAGCACTTTCAGGTACTCAGTTAGATGCTACAGCTAACTTCTCTGGCTCTTCTTTGCCAGGAACCTTTAGTTACAGTCCAACATCAGGCACAGTTCTAGCTGCAGGTACACAAACGCTAAATGCTACCTTTAATCCAACAGATACAACAAACTTTTCATCGGTTAGTACTTATACTACAATAAAAGTTAACCCTGCGGGCAGTCTTTTAAGCTTAGGTAATCTTTCGCAAACTTATAATAGTTCATATGAACCTGTAACTGTTAATGCATCGAGAAGTGGATCGATTGTTACTACGTATAATGGATCAACTACGGTGCCTAAATTAGCAGGTACTTATTCAGTCGTAGCAACATTAAGTGGTAACTATTCAGGTACAGCTACCGGTACTCTAACAATCGCTAAAGCAACGCCCAATATTAGCTGGGCTACACCGAGTGCTATAACCTACGGTACTACGCTAAATAGTTCACAGCTTAATGCTACAGGTAATTTTAATGGATCAGCAGTTGCTGGCTCAATTGTGTATTCACCTGCATCGGGAACACTTCTTGCAGCAGGTACTCAGACCCTAACAGCAACGCTAAATCCTACAGACACGACTGATTTATATTCAGTAACAGCAACAAGAACGCTCCAAGTAAATCAAGCAACTCCTGTTATTACATGGAGTACCTCGCAAACTGTAAATTACGGAACAGTTGCAGCCCAAGTTGAAAACGCATCAACCTCTATTTCAGGTTCACTCACCTACAATGTAAATCCAGGTACCGTGTATTCACCAGGTGTCTATTCGATTAACGCTACCTTTACACCTTTAGATACAACCAACTATTCTGCAACCACTTCAACCTTAGCTTTAACCGTACAAAAAGCTAATCCCGTTCTTAATGTGCCCACTCCTGCATCGATTGATTATGGGAGTAACTACACGTTAAGTTCATTTGTAGGTACTGCTGATGTAGCAGGTGTATTTTCACTTAATCCAACAGGTGCAACCTCATCTATGCCTGCAGCAGGTATTCAGTTAGTACAGGCTAATTTTACCCCTAGTGATACGACCAATTACGCTCAAGTTTCGGTTACCCGTAATTTAACTATTTCTACAGCAAACGCCTCAGGAACCGTCATAACATGGAACTCCCCAGTACCTATTACTTACGGTACAGCGCTTGATACAACAAATCAGCTCAACGCTACTGCTAATGTTCCAGGCACCTACATATACTCACCTGATTCTGGAGCTGTTTTAGGAGTAGGTCTTCAAACATTAAATGTTACCTTCACGGATAATAATAATGTTTCTACAACGGTTTATACCACCTTACAGGTTAATCCTGCCACTCCTGTAATTATTTGGAGCCCAGCTGCACTCACTTATCCTACTGCACTTGGTGCTTCTCAATTAAATGCTACAACTCCTGTAGCTGGTACATTTGTTTACTCACCAACATCAGGAACTGTACTGTCTGCAGGTACGCAAACAGTGACTGCTACGTTTACTCCGACGGATACATTAAATTATAATTCAGTAACTACGACAGCAAACGTTACGGTTAATCCTCAGTCAGCAATAATCACCTTATCAAATCTAACAGATAACTATTCAGGGTATTTAAATCAGCCTACCGTTACGACAAGTCCATCTAATCTCCCAGTGACGGTAACTTATAATGGCTCTACTACACCGCCTACAGCTGCAGGTATATATAATGTAAATGTAGTGAGTACGGATCCTAATTTTTCGGGTAGTGCTGCAGGTACCTTAGTAGTATCTCAATTAACTCCAACCGTTACATGGGCTAATCCTGCAGATATAACTTACGGCACCTCCCTTGATGGTACCCAGCTAAATGCAATTTCTAACGTTCCTGGTACGTTTAGTTTTTCACCAGGATCTGGAGTAATATTAGGAGTAGGAAGCCAGACTCTAAATACAACTTTTACTCCAACAGATACTACTAATTACGCTTCAGTAAGTAGTTCGGTTCAACTTCAAGTAAATCAAGCAATGCCTATTGTTACTTGGGCAAATCCAAGTGACGTTCCTTGGGGTACAACGCTTAATAGTTTACAACTAGATGCTACTGCTAATGTTCCTGGTACTTATGTTTATTCACCAGCTACTGGAAGTATTCTTGTTAACCATAGCCAAACACTAAATGTAACCTTTAATCCTAGTGACACTGCTAACTATACAAGCAATAGCTCAGTCTATACCACAATAAATACGAGTCTACCAACTCCTGTGCTTGTATTTTCTAATCCGAATCCAAGCGCTTTAAATATTGGTGATACATTATTAAATCCTGTTAGTACATCGCTTGTTGGTGGTACTTATGGATCCATTATTTACACCAGTTCAAATCCAGCGGTTGCTCTTGTTACCTCGGCAGGTCTAATCGTAGCGGTTTCGCCTGGTACTGCAGTCATTACAGCAACTCAAGCTGGTGTGTATGGTATCAACTGGCAAGCTACTCAGACGTGTGCAGTAACTGTAAATAGTAGTACTGTACAGTCGATCTATGCTTTTGGTGACAATCGATCAGGTCAGTATGGCGATGGAACAACTACATCTAGTAATATTCCCAAAACTATAAATTATCCGAATGGAACTAATTTTGTATCTTTTTCTGAAGGTAATAATTATAGTTTGGGATTGTCCAGTGATGGTCGTGTTTATGCCTGGGGTGATAATACCAATGGTCAATTAGGTGATGGTACAAATGTATCAGAATTGACTCCCATACAAGTAACAGGTTTGTCAGGCCATAGAATCATTCAGGTATCATGTGCTGGAGATTCTAGTATGGCTCTATGTGATGATAGCTCAGTGTATACATGGGGTAATAATCAATTTGGTGTACTTGGAATTTCTAGTCCAAATGCATCTTCAGCTACTCCTTCTCGTGTAGCATCACTAAGCAACATAACTGCGATTGATGCAGGGTATTTTCATGAGCTTGCTCTATCTTCATCAGGAGTCGTATATGCTTGGGGTTTTAATGAGTATGGTCAATTAGGTGATGGTACAAATAGTGACAGGAGTACGCCAGTAGTAGTTTCAGGTCTATCAGGTAAAACAATAAAAGCCATCGCTGCTGGAAATTGGCACAATTTAGCGCTATGCACCGATGGAACATTGTATGGGTGGGGCCATAACAGTAGTGGACAAGTAGGAAATGGAACCAGTGGAAATGTGATATATTCAGCAGTTCCTGTTGTAGGCTTACCAGCTAAGACAATCACAGCAATTGCTGCAGGGGGCAATTTCAGTGCCGCTCTCATGTCTGATGGTACAGTATACGACTGGGGCTATAATGATAATGGTCAATTAGGTGATGGTACCACGATATCTAACGTTTCGCCACATCTAGTAACTGGTTTGGTTGGTAAAACAGTTACTGCAATTTCTGCTGGCGGTTATGGTATGGTGGTTTTGTGTTCGGATGGATCAGTCTATACGTGGGGTTACAATGGTGTTGGTGAATTAGGTACTGGTCTTGATCCTAATGTTACTCCTCAGCTAACTACACCGCAGTTAACTAGTATAACTAATGGTACGGCTATTTATGCTCATAGCACTTCACTTATGGAGTTTGTGGCTGTATCTCAAAATAAGTTGGTATCACCAATTATATCTTGGTCTGCGCCTAGTTCTATAAACTATGGTTCAAATCTAAGTTCTATACTCAATGCCATACCTCAAATAAGTTCAAATTCATCATACCCAGTTGATGGAATTCTCACATATTATAATTCAGGGACAATAATCACTGCTAATGATGTGCTGGATGCTGGAAGTTATACTTTAACAGAAACTTTTGTTCCAACTGGTAATTTTTCAGCTTATTTTACTTCTAATAATTCAGTCACTTTACCATTAACTGTTACTAAAGCTACGGAAGTAGCTACAATTAATGGAGGTAATAGTCAGACTTTTACTTACAGTGGAAATCCGGTTTCTATATCTGCTACTGCCGGCTACGGTACTTTAACTACACTTTATGGTGGTTCTACAACTGTGCCTACTGCAGCAGGAGTTTATCCGCTTTCTTTCACTACATCGAATGCCGACTATTTAGTAAGTACAACAGGAACTCTGACTATCAATCAGGCTAGACCTATTATCAACTGGAGTACGCCTAATTCAATTAGTTATGGTACAGGCTTAAGTAATACTCAACTCTCTGCTAATGCTAGTATATCAGGTAATATTAATTATTCACCAACACTGGGAGCTGTACTTCCTGTAGGTACTCAAACTTTGACTTCAACTTTTACACCTACAGACACAAACAATTATACAAGTGTTACAAATTCAGTTCAAATTGTAGTTTCAAAAGCAACTCCCGTTGTTACCTGGGCTACACCTAATGCAGTTGTGTGGGGTACGCAGTTATCTGCTACTCAGCTTAATGCTACTTCTTCAGTTAATGGAACGTTTAATTATAATCCACCTCTGGGAACAGCCTTAACTGGGACTCAGACTTTAAATGTAAGTTTCACGCCATCAGATACTGCAAACTATACGACAAACAATTCTACTTACGTAACGCAAAATGTAACGGGAAGTGCACCAGTTACTAATGTCCCTAAGGTAGCTGCAGGCATAGTAGTATCTAATACAACGCAAACTTATACCGGACAGCCATTACCAGTAAGCGTATCTCTAACTCCATCAAATTTAAATGCAGCCGTCGTTTACTATCCTGGTTTTAGTGTACCAACAGAAGCTGGCACTTATTATGTATTAGTTAATGTTGTAGATAGTACTTATTATGGTTCTCAGTCTGCTGTCTTAACTATTCAACCAGCGACTCAGACCTTAAGTATTTCGCAGCCTGTTTCTCTGACGATAGGTACACCCGTTAAACTAACTGCAACTGCTTCCAGTAATGGACCTGTTAGCTTTAGTTTAGTAAGTGGTAATGCTTCCTTATCAGGAGCAAGCCTAACTGCTTTAGATTCTAATCCAATCGTAGTTCAAGCTACCCAGGCCGGTTCTAACGATTATAAATCTGCCTCAGCTACAATCACGCTCAAGGCAAGTGCAGGATCTACTTCTGGTGGTAATATGCCACCACCTGTAACTGTAGTAGCTCCGTCCATAACTACTCAACCCGCTTCTCAAAGTGTGACAGCAGGAGTATCTACCACCTTGAGTGTGGTAGCCTCAGGAACCTCTCCAACCTATCAGTGGTACTTTAATAATGTAGTAATTTCAGGAGCGACTAATTCAAGCTATACAATCGTATCACCCAATGTTTCAAATGCAGGTTCTTACACAGTCGTAGTCACAAACAGTGCTGGAGTAGTAACAAGTAACGTTGCAACCCTTACGGTAAATCTAGCTCCAAGTATAGCTACGCAACCTGCATCAATCAGCGTTGTTTCTGGTCAAAGTGCAACTTTCACGGTTAGTGCTACCGGTACTGCTCCTCTTACATATCAGTGGCTTAAAAATGGGGTAGTCATTCCTAATGCTACAAGTGCATCTCTTACGCTTAATACGGTTAGTTCTACAGACGCTGCAAGCTACACGGTTGTTGTTACTAACGTGGTAGGTTCAGTAACTAGTAGTAAAGCTACACTCACAGTAACACCTGTTGTTTCATCTCCTACAATTGCATCTCAACCTACGTCACTAACGATTGTACAAGGATCTCTTGCTAGCTTCACCGTGGTAGCTAACGGTACGGGAAATCTCAGTTATCAGTGGTATGTTAATGGTAATGTAATAGGTGGAGCTACCTCTGCTACATATACGATTAATACGACCTCAGCTTCAGATGCTGGTAGCTACACCGTTACTGTGACAAATCAAGTTGGTTCCATCAGTAGTGCTGCAGCTCAACTTACCTTCAATGGCCTTGCTCCTAAATTATCGATTGTTGCTACTAGTAACCTCAATTTAAATGTAGGCCAAACAGCCACGTTCTCAGCGGTAGCAACCGGAACTGGTACGCTTAATTATCAGTGGTACTTAAACGGACAAATTATTTCTGGAGCTACTTCATCAACTTATACAATCCCTTCCGTAGCACTTTCCGATTCTGGCAATTATACTGTTTCAGTGACTAACAACTATGGCAGTGCAACCAGTAACCAGTTAACACTCGCGGTAAATCAATTACCAGCAGCACCTCTGTTTTCTGCACAACTTGTAAATCAAGCTGTTGTAGTGGGAGGTGGTTTAACCTTATCAGCAAATGTAACTGGAGTTGGCCCAATTACTTATCAGTGGTACTTAAATGGTCAGCTAATAGCGGGTGCAACTTCATCTACGTATACCGTCAGTCGTGTGAGATCAGCTAATGCAGGTACATATGTTGTAATTGCTACAAACGCTGGTGGATCTTCAACGTCGACATCTGTCTTAACTGTGATTGCTCAAGATCACTTAGTTAACTTATCCGCACGTTCCGTAGTAGGTAGTTCAAACTTAACTGTTGGATTTGTATCTTCTGGATCTGCAGCTAAATCTTTATTACTGCGTGGTGTAGGTCCTGGGCTTAGCACTTATGGAGTCAGTGGAGTCTTAGCTAATCCTCTTCTAACTCTCTATAGTAGTGCTGGTACATCATTAACATCAAATAATGCCTGGGGTGGTTCTTCATCTCTTTCTAGTGCATTTACCCAGGTGGGTGCATTCCCATTTGCAGCTGCATCCAACGATACGGCTTTACTACAGTCACTAAATACTGGTTCGTATACAGCAATAGTATCAGGCGCTAATAGTTCGACAGGCGCAGCGATGGTTGAAATCTATGACGCTGACCCAACTGGTGCTTCTTCTCGCTTAGTAAACATATCAGCACGTGGTATGGTTGGAACAGGTTCATCTATCATGACGAGTGGTTTCGTAATTACGGGTGCAACCACGGAGACTTTATTGATTCGTGCTGTTGGACCAACCTTAGCTTCCTATGGAGTTTCCGGTGTATTAGCTCAGCCAACGCTTACAGTATATAACGCGGCAGGTGTATCTGTTGCTTCAAATACCGTATGGGGTGGTGGATCTGCGTTATCATCAGCTATGACTCAAGTGGGTGCTTTTACATTACCAACTACTTCAGCAGATTCGGCAGTTCTTGTGACACTTCCAGCAGGGGCTTATACTGTACAGGTATCCGGAGTAAATGGAGCTACTGGTAACGCCTTAGTAGAGATTTACGAGGTAAGCAGTCCATAATTTGAAATTAAAGTTAGTCGTTTAATTTTAGCTCTTTATTGGTCCGTCTAAAGTTATGTGTGGTTATCTGTTTAAATAATAATTCCCAGTCTATTAATAATATTTAAAAATATTATTTAATAGCTTTGGGCATATATTCTAAGCATTGGATATAAATATATCATCTCACATAAAAACCTAGGACCTAGTATTACATGTGCTTTAATAAGTACGTATGAACTTACTTATTAATTGCAGGGTTATAAGTTGATAATAAAGAGGGGATTAGTTGGTTATGGATAGAAGACAGAATATGAATCAAATCATTGACATGCACTACAATTGCACGACACTTAGAGAAATGAAAACAAAGTGGCTCGCATCGCGTGAATTCTCGGCTCACCCTGGTCGTGCTCTTGCTGCAGTGAGTCGCTCAGGACGTGTGTTAGTGACTGCTAATGGTAAGCCTAAGGCAATCATGATTCCGACATCAGAAGATACGTATGCTCAGGATATGGAGATGCTTGATCGCGTTTCCCTAGCGCAAGCAGTTGAATCAATACGAAGCGAATCAGTAGTGAATAAAACCGATGGAATTACCATGGCTGAGATTGATGCTGAAGTTGCTGCTGTTAGGAAAAGCAGATCTCGTTCTAAATGAAACAGTGGGTTATAGACACGAACGTTATCGTGTCTGGACTAATGACTCCAAGCGGATCATCTGCACAGATTATAGATGCCATTTTAAATGGTCAGGTTAAGCTAGTCTACGATTCACGAATTCTAAAGGAGTATAGGGATGTTTTGAGCCGTCCCAGGTTAAAACTACCACCTATGAAAATTCAAGCTCTGTTGGTGAGTATGCATAGACAGTTATTAGTTTCTCCGAGCGTGAGTGGGATAATTGGACCAGACAGTGATGATATTATTTTTATAGAAGCAGCACTAGCAACCACTGATAAGACGATAATTACAGGTAACCTTATGCATTTTCCTAAGAGGATTTTACAAGTAGTACGAATTTTGACTCCTGTACAGGCCTTAGCTGAATTATCTCATTAAGATTAAACACATTAAAGCAATAATTTGACATGAAGTTGGAACGGCTACATATTTGTAGCACAATGAAACATGCTACGGTGCGCGATTTGCGTAATCATTACACAAAGCTACTTGCTTGGATAGATGCAGGAGAAGAGATTGCAGTGAGTAGACGTGGGGTAGTGATTGCACGTCTTGTACCTGAAAAAGGTAAGAAACCTGACCGTGTTGATTGGGAAAAGAGTGCAGCTTTTCAATTGGATAGATCAAAACTTCCGAAGCTAAGCGCCACTGTGGTAGCGGATTTATTAAAAGATAATCAAGGAAGGTACTAAAATGGCTGTCGTATGTTGTGATACGAGTTTTATATATTCTGCTTATGGTCATGATACAAATACAAGTCATGCACTTGATGCTTTAAAAAAAATACGACAACCGATTACTATTACTCTTTTAAATGAGTTTGAATTTTTGAATGCCTTAAGACTCTCTATTTTTAGAAGAGTCATAACATCAGAAATGGCAGCAGCTATCGTTGCTGCGTTTGAAGCAGACCTTGAACTGGGACGAATAGTATTAGATCAAACTAATTTAACGCTGCTTTTATTAGAAGCAAAACGGCTTTCTTCTATTTATACAATTTCAGCAGGATATCGTACTTTTGAGATTATGCATGTTGCAGGAGCTTTACATCTTAAAGCAGAAAAGTTCCTTACTTATGATTTAAATCAACGAAGTCTTGCTTATCTTGTTGGTATAAATCAACTCATGAGATGAGTATTTTCCACTACAGTTTAGTCATTGAGTAAATTCATTAATAAAAAATGACTAGATACAGTTTCATATTTTTATTTTATTTAGGCCTTACGAGTACGTGGGTGTTTGGGAATTCAGTTAATTTAGATGAACGGCCTCGTGTTTATAAAATAAGTCCCAAAAGTTTAATGGAAGCAAAGCTAGGTTACCTTAATAGGAACTATAGGCATAAAGCTTCTTTAGAATTACTCTTTAAAGATGCAGCTGTTTCACTCAAGGCACATACCCCTTCAGTTATGGAAAAGGCAGGTTCTGCTGCTAGTGGGAATAAGCATGATTATTTAAGCCAAGCTCCCTATTACTGGATAGATCCTAAACATCCAGAAGCAGGATATGTCAGGAAGGATGGAGAACATAATCCAGAAGCAACTAAAAATTCTGACGCAGATAATTTTAAGATCGTTTGTGCTCAGGTAGAGACGCTTGCTCTAGCATATTATATTTCTGGTGATGAAAAATACGCTCAGAAAGCTACGCAATTTTTACGCGTTTGGTTTTTAAATCCTGCTACACAGATGAATCCAAATCTTAACTATGGCCAAGGTATTCCGGGTCAAGTTGAGGGTAGGCCACAGGGGCTGATCAGTGTGGCATGTCTTGTTGATTGTGTAGATGCACTAGGCTTACTTGAAGAATCTAGATCTTGGACTTCTGAAGATCGTAATGGAATGAAACAATGGCTGAGTGCTTATTTCACCTGGCTTACGACAAGTAAAATGGGTCTAGGCGAAAAGAAGGCTAAAAATAATCATGGAACGCTCTATGATACCCAGGCAGTAGCACTTGCTTTATACCTAGGAAAATCTGACTTCGCTAAGAATCTACTGAGATCAGTGATGCATGAGCGTATCGATATACAAATAACACATGAAGGGAAGCAACCGCTCGAATTAGCACGTACTAGATCGCTTCATTATAGTTTAAAAAATTTACAGGGACTGGTTGATTTGGCTACGATCGCTGAAGCTCAAGGTATTGATCTATGGCATTATGAATCACCACAGGGTGGTAGTATACTAAAGGCTATCCAATTTTTAGCTCCGTATGCAGATGACAAAAATAAATGGCCCTATAAACAAATAGATAAGGTCAATTTTGATGTTTTGCTTGATATACTTCAGCGTTCTTTACCGCATTACCCCAATTCGCACTTAGAGCAAGCTCTGAGCAATTTTGATCCTGACGATATAACGACTGATAGACGTAATATTTTATATTTCTAAATTTTAGTGAGTCCAAGTCCTGGTAAGTCTGTAGGAATGATTGAACCATTACTCAGGTAGGCGCCTTTAAACGGATCATTTTTTATCAGTAAAGCTCCATCGAGATCACACCAATCGGAGAGGGAGGCGATCTGAGCGGCTGCAGAAATAGCGCATGAAGTTTCAGTCATACAGCCGAGCATAATTTTTAACTCTAGCTTACGCGCTTTAGCCGCAATGGCCCGTGCTTCATTAAGCCCGGTACACTTCATAAGCTTAATATTAATGCCATGAAATAGCTGTACTACGGATTCAACATCGCTTAGTCGTTGGGCACTTTCGTCTGCAATAAGAGGCAAGGGGCTTCTTTCTTTTAGCCATGCCATGTCTTCCTTCTGGCTTTTAGGCATTGGTTGTTCGATTAGCTGAACATTTTTTGAACTCAGCCACTCAATCATGTGGAGAGCGTCTTCTTTCTTAGTCCAACCCTGATTTGCGTCTATAAATAGCGGTTGATTGCTCACGGACCTAATCGCCTCAATCATCTGTTTATCATCTGATCGCCCCAGTTTAATTTTAAGTACTTTAAATGCGGAAGCTTGCTTTGTCTTTTCGATAACCATTTCTGGGGTGTCGATACCAATAGTAAACGAAGTTACAGGATTTTTGGTAGGGTCTAGTCCCCACATACTATAAAGGGGCTTCTTCTCAGCTTTTCCAATCCAGTCATGAAGTGCGATATCAACCGATGCTTTGGCTGCAGTATTGCCATCCACGAGGGCATCAACCGTTTTTAGAATGCCTGATATGTCTGCACTGGACTTAATATCTGGGAGTTGTACTAAGTTTAAAAATTGGGTCGCACTTTCAACATTTTCACCAAGGTAAGGGGGCATGGAGGCCTCTCCATAACCGATGATGCCGTCCTGTTCTACTTCAGTTAAGATACTCGGTGTACTGGTACGAGACGAGGTGGCTAGAGTGAATCTATGCCTTAATTCTAAGGTATAGGGATGAAATCTCAGGTTCATTAAGACCTATAAAAAGCTAATTTTTGGATAAAACCAACCTTTCCCTTTGGCTATAAACCATCTATACTTACCTTTAAACGTCTTGAAAGCTTCCGACTACTTTACACTTCCTTCTTCCTTAAGTGGATTCGCTGACTTTTTTAAAGCAGAGGTACAGCCATGGGTGTGGATTTCTCAAATTCAGAAAGCGTTAGCTTCTTTTAATTTTAAAGATAAGCCTGTTGTTCCTGCAGGGGTTCATATCGAGGGTGATGTTTATATCCACCCGTCAGTAAAATTACCTCCTTATTGTGTTATTACAGGTCCTGCTTGGATTGGTCCTGACTGCGTTATACGTCCAGGAGCCCTAATTAGGGGGAACGTAATCGCAGGAGCTCGCTGTGTGCTAGGGAATAGCTCAGAATACAAAAACTGTCTTTTGCTAGAAGATGTTGAAACAGCCCATTATAATTATGTGGGTGATTCTGTGTTAGGTAATGGGGCTCATTTAGGGGCAGGTGCTATCTGCTCAAATCTTCGTTTGGATCGTCAGACGATTCATATCGTTACTGCACAAGAGACCTTTGATACGAAATTAACGAAGTGCGGTGCTATCTTAGGCGATAAAGCAGAAGTTGGGTGTAATGCTGTGTTAAACCCAGGAACTGTTTTGGGTAAGCGCTCGTTAGTTATGCCAACGATTGCCTTTTCAGGTGTGCTTGCACCGGCAACCATTGCGAGAATTAGTGGTAAGGTAACCACGCTACCTCGCCGAGATTAATTTTATGCGGACTCTCACTGGTATCACGCCTTCGGGCACTCTACATATTGGTAATTATTTTGGGGCTATGCGTCCTGCAATTGAAGCCCAAGAAAAAGGAGACTGTTTTTACTTTATTGCGGATTATCACTCCATGACCGCACTGTTCGATCCGGTCGAGCGCAGGAAAAATACGTATGGCATCGCACTGGATTGGCTCGCATGTGGTCTAGATCCTAAGAAGAGTGTTTTTTGGAAACAAAGTGATGTTCCTGAAGTGTGCGAACTTACCTGGCTCATTGGTAGTTTAACGCCCATGGGGCTTTTAGAGCGTGCTCACGGCTATAAAGATAAAACAGCAAAAGGACTTTCTCCTAACTTTGGACTCTTCTCGTATCCCATATTAATGGCTGCGGATATTCTCTTGTATGATACGAATGCAGTTCCTGTAGGGCAGGATCAGAAACAGCACTTGGAGATGACCCGAGACATCGCAATAAAATTTAATCAAACCTACGGAGATACGTTTGTCGTTCCTGAGCCAGTAATTCGTGAAGATGTAGCGGTAGTGCCTGGTCTAGATGGCCAAAAGATGAGTAAGAGCTACGGTAATACGATCGAAATATTTGGTGACGAAAAAGTGCTTCGCAAACGCATTATGGGGATCGTTATGGATAGCCGTCTTCCCGCTGAACCAAAACCAGATGCAGATAAAAATATTGCGATTCAACTTTTAAAATTACTTGCCCCTAAAGCGGTCGCTCTCGATTACGAAAACCGTTTACGTGAAGGTGGGCTAGGCTACGGAGATTTAAAGAAAGCTCTGTTTGAGTACTATTGGTCAACGTTTGCAGAGGCTCGTGTTAAACGCGCTGAACTGGCTGCAAATCCTGATTATGTAGAGGCCGTTTTAAAAGAAGGTGCTACTAAGGCCCGTGATGTTGCCTCAGATGTGATTAAACGTGCACGCAAAGCCTGCGGTATTGTTTAAATTACTTTTTCTTTAGGACGACTCAGTGCAGCAATGGACGCCATGATGCGGTCTGCTGCATTCGGGTAGCGTAGTTTACCGTCACTAGGATGATCAAACTCAGATGGACTTAATTGTGCTCCAAAACGTACACTCACTGAAGTTCCTAGTTTGAGTGAACTATCCCGACCTAAAGCATCAAAGGATCCAAAAATGCGAGCAGGGATAACAGGAACTTGCATCTTGCAGGCCATCATTCCAACACCTGGTTTTGCCTGTTGTAATTTACCATCCTTAGAGCGTGTGCCTTCTGGAAATAAGATAACAGCCTTACCGCTACGTAAGGATTGAATGACGCGTTTAATTGCAGTGACATCTGAGCCACCGTCACGGTCGACAGGAATCGTTCCAACACCGTCAAGCCACCATGAGGCAAAGCCTTTTTTCCATAGGGTTTTCCGGGCAAAAAACGCAATCTCTTGAGGGATGTTAGATCCTACGATTGGCGGATCGAGTAAACTCTCATGGTTACATGCGATAATAAAGCCACCTTCCGTAGGAAGATTTTCATAGCCACATATTTCACCTCGAAAAAAAGCTTCAACGCCTATTTTCATGATGTTTTGGCTAATTTTATAAAGCAGATTCATCGCTTATTAAGCTTAAGTACTCTGTTTAGAAATAATGGCTGCAACCTGTGAAACTACTTCTTCTAGACTAAGAAAAGTAGAATCAATTGCGATTGCTCCAGGAGGGCAGGCGAGTGGATCTTTAGCACGGGATGAGTCGAGTCGGTCGCGTTCAGAAACCTTATCGAGATGTCCCTCTTTAGCGCGTCTTTTTGAGCGTTCCTCTGGATCTGCGTGTAAATAAAATCTAAAATCTGCATCAGGAAATATCGCTGAACCAATATCGCGACCTTCCATGATTAGTCCTTTAAAACCATGCGCTCTAGCAACGTCTGCTTGGCTACGTTCATAGGCTTTTAGTTTCTCTCTTAATTCTGTGATAGCAGCAAAGTGAGAGACCGCTTGATTTACAGCTGCACTCCTAATTTCTTCTCCAGCAACGTGACCTGAGAGTTCCATATCGGCACGTCTTCCGGTAATACGTGTGGAGAGATTAAGAGATTTTAAAGCGCTTATTACGGCTTCGTGGTCGGTATAGCTAATGCCCCGTTTAAGCATCTCCGAGGCTAGTGCTCTAAAGTAAGATCCCGTGTCACTGTGCAGTAAGTTAAATTTCTCGCTTATAGCTCGCGCAGTGGATGACTTGCCTGCAGCGGCACCTCCATCAATAGCTACAATTATAAAAGGCTGAGTACTCAAGAGATCTAAAGGTTATGATCTGAGTGAATCGAGCAATTCAAAAAAGTGAGGAAATGTTTTAGCGCAGCACGACGGATTGCGTATAGAAAGCCATGGCTTTCCATTTCCCAGTAAATCGTAGGTACCTAAAATACCAAAACTCATTGCAAAACGGTGATCTCCGTAAGTGTCGAGTTCAATAGGACCTTGTTTAGCTAATACAATCATTGCCTCTTTATTCGGTGTAACCGTAAGTCCATCTTCTGTCTCCGTAACGATCTGTCCTAGAGCGACAAGATTTTTCGCAGCACCTGCGATACGGTCTGTTTCTTGTCTACGGGTATGCTCTACGCCAGATATACGAGTTGGTCCTGAAAGAAGTGGCGTTACAGCAGCGAGTGTTAAAAAGGTATCGGAAAATTCTTCAAAATTTACAGATACGCCGGTTCCTACTTTAGCTTTAAATTCAGTTACAATACCATCGTCATTTTCCTCTATTGTGTATCCTACTTGTTTTAGTACGGCTTGGTAGGCGATATCACCTTGAAGTGATCTATTACTTAAGTTTTTAAGTTTAAGGCTTCCTCCAGTAAGTAATGGTAAGGTGAGGAAATAACTCGAAGCTGTAGCATCAGGTTCAACGATAAAAGTTTCCTTGGAACCAGGAGTATCATATTTGCCAGGATATACCGTTGTTGTGTCCTTGGTTCTTTCAACTTTGATACCAAATTGACCCATGAGCTCTGCAGTCATGATAACGAATGGTTCACGTACCGCTTTTTTAAGTTTTACGGTAATAGGTGCTTTTGCAAGGGGTGCTACCATCATGATAGCCGATAACATCTGACTACTTTCACTGGCATCAATTGAGATCGTTCCACCCTCTAATCCTTTTGCATGAATTTCTACAGGTAAATGACCTTCGTTTTCTAAGCAGCGGATATCAACTTTAAGTTCTCTAAGAGCATCAATTAAGCCGCTCATAGGACGCTTGCGCATCTGAGGAGTTCCATCAATTTGAAATACACCTGAAGGTGCTGCTGCGCAAAACGCTGTAATGAAACGAGCCGTTGTTCCTGCTAGGCCTACAAAGATTTCTGCTTTCTCGCACGTAATAGACCCGCCTTGTCCTTGAACATGAATTTCACATTTTTTGGAATCTTCTGAAACACTAAAGCCAAGCTTACGTAGACCTTCAGCCATGAGTGCTGTATCTTCACTAAATAAGGCCCCTTGCAAGGTGACAGGTCCTTTACATAAAGCAGCAAGCAACATGGCGCGATTAGTCAGGCTTTTAGAACCTGGAATAATCACATCGCCGTTAATAGGGCGCGTAAAAGGAGTTATTGGAAGTACAGCGGGCAGTGCCATGGAAGATTATCTTAAAATAAAACGCTCTCGGCAAAATTTACCGCGCGCTAATATACGAGTGACTTGAGAGAAATTTTTTTCTTTCAAGGCTTTTTCAAATTGAGCTAATTCTTTTTGATAGTTGTGGAGTGCTTTGAGTATTTCTTTTTGATTTAAATCGATAATTTCACGCCAAAGATCTGAATCACTACCAGCAATGCGTGTCGTGTCTTTAAGTCCATTGCCTGCGTAGGCTAATACCTTAGGATCTTTTCTAAGTAGCGCTGAGCAAAGGGTAGAAGCAATCACTTGCGGTAAGTGACTGATCTGAGCGACAGTATTGTCATGTTTTTTAGGATCACAAACAACGACGTTTGCACCTAATTTTTTCCAAAATAGAGCCACCGATTTTGTTGCCTCTTTGTTTGTTGATTTAATTGGCGTTATAAAGCAGGTCCGATTTTTGAAGAGATCAGAAGATCCATTTTCCCAACCTGTTTTTTCTGAACCTGCCATTGGATGTGATCCTACGAAATGAGCATCTTTAAGAAGCTTAGATCCTTTTTTAACGATGGATTCTTTGACGCTTCCCACATCCGTTACAATGCAACCCTTAGCTAAGTGAGCATTAATTTGTGCAATTAAGGGAACGATTTTTGTAACAGGAGAAGCAATGACAACGAGACTAGCTCCCAGGACCGCTGCTTCTGGAGTGTCTGCAACTTCGGTAACAAACTTCTGTTTACGTAAGGCCCTGCGTGTTTCAGGACGTCTAGACCAGATCACAATACGTTTAGCTGCCTTAGTGGCATACGCTGCTTTCGCAACGGATCCGCCCAATAGGCCGGGTGCTAGAATGGTGAGCTGTTCTATCATGGAATTATTTACCTAGCTTAATGATCATGTTAAATTGATCCTTAGTTAGGCTAGATACAGATAGACGGCTATTTCGAACAAGTGCAATCGTGGAGAGTGATGGTTCTTGCTTGATTTGGGCTAGGGTAACGGGAGTAGCGAGAGTCTTAAGTGCTTTTAATTCAACAGCTACCCAACCTTCTTCTTGGGTCGTTTTGTCAGGGTATGCTACTTGGGTGACTTCGGCTATTCCCATGACTGATTTTGAATCACCGCTAGCATAAAATAAGACCTGATCAGCTAGCTGCATAGCTTTGAGGTTATTACGTGCTTGGTAATTACGCACACCTTCCCAGGAAGTGCGTTTATCGCGCATGAAATCATTCCAGTGATAGCTATCGGGTTCTTGCTTAACGAGCCAATATTGTAGTTTCATACAAGGGTATATTCCAATGCCTTTAGACGATCCTGAAAAGACCAAAGCGGAGCGTGCGACCTTAATTATTTACATAATTATGGCTGTTTTGGTCGCATTGCCACTGGTCTTATTCCTTCTATTTGGCAAAAAATAGCTAGTATTTGAATTCGACTAGCTAACGAAGTTTTTAGCACAGTGGTACCCATAATTAACGGGCCCGTAGCTCAGTTGATAGAGCGCTTCGTTCGCAACGAAGAGGTCGTCGGTTTGATCCCGATCGGGTCCACCAACTCAAAATAAACAACGTGATTATTTATTTTTTTTATCCGAAGTTTTAGCGTCGATAAGTTTTTTAAGATAAAGGTCAGGGTTTGCTTCGAATGCAGTTTTTTCGTCTTCGCTGCATACTTTTATTTCCTGACCCTTATACACAAAAGTATATGGCTTCATCATACCTAAATTCATACCACAAACTAAGCATGTATCTAGCGGATATGCTTTAACATCTTTTGTCTCATTCGCGCGAACACTAAGAGTAGTAAAGCCTAGTGCTAAACTAACTAAGATAATAGGTATTAATTTCATTAAGATAAATTAGAACGATGTGGGTATAATCTCAAGAATTAGAATCACTGAAAGTAAAGACATTAGTTAGAGAGACTTCGTATTCGTAGTTATGAGTAAATGTAACTTATATTTATTAAACAGTTTATCCTTCGAGATAGGCTAAAATACTTGTTTGAAGATAAGAATTTTAGTGGGTCTTTAGAGTTGGGCTACCTCAATAAGGATTAAATGATAAAGTATAAAATTCCTAGATACTTAATGTTAGGTCCTATTTTGATTTATAAATTTATGATTACTCCAAGCCTCAATTCAATAGGCTCGATGGGGTGAAAATGAATTTCATTTAAGACGGGTGCTGTTGGAGTATTTTTAGATTGATAGTAGTAATCAATATCATGATCTCTACGATTTAGTAGATTCAGAATTTCAAAAGTTGTTTTGCAATATTTACTGAGTTGGTAACTAGAACCAAAATTTACGATTGATGTAGATTTAGATTCTACTGTTCCATCTGACGTGAGCGGTCTTGGGCCAAAGTAGCGTAAGCGAAGCGAGAATGCTAAGTCGTTCGTCGTTTTATATTCTACTCCACTAGCTATACTTAAGTGAATGGCCTCATCTACAAGTGATCCGCCTGGTGTTATGTCTTCTGTGTAAGTTGTGGGTTGATTGAAATAGGCCCATGACTCTGCAATGTCTAAATCAAAAATAAGATTTTTAATAGGAGTGTAGTAATTTGATAATTCAAAGCCATATCTGTGTGTCTGCTGTGTGGTGATGCTTGTTTGTCCACTATCAGCATCTATGCCATCAAAGAGTAGTTCAGAGTTATTCGATAGTTGCCAAAGAGAAATGGTACTATGAAGGCCGGCTATAGCAGTTGTTCGTAAGCCTACTTCTGAGCCGAGAGCATGCACAAGCAATGGGACGTGAGTACCGACTTCTGTGTTATCAGGATTTACTTTTGCTGTTATTGAACGTGCATCGTTACTATGAAATCCATAACCGCATTGAAAGTATAGCTCTGTAGAAGGAGCTAAGGTGTATATTAGACTAAACTTTGGACTAAATAGAGCAGTGAGTTTAGTACCAGAATTAATAGGAGTGGTATCTTTTACGTCTGCAAGATATACATCTTCTCGAAAGCCGAGTTCACTTCTAAGTACTTTAGACCACCAAATTTTGTTGTTATAAGTGAATGCGCTTGATGATTCCTGAATTGAATCAATTTTTGTATCTGCATTAATTATAGTGCCAGTGTAGTCGGTCTTTTGCGTGCGCTTTCTGTTGATCGTTTGATATAAGCCTACATCTATCCATGATAAGCGTGTTTGATTAGAGAATTCATTTTCACTTTTAAATCCCAAGAAGTTACTATTGTAATTTTTACTTAGATTAAAGCCTAACTCGTTTCTATTATCTTGTTGTTCAAACTGATCTCCTTGCGGTGAACTAAGATAATAGGTAAAATTTGAAAATAGGTCTAAATCGTAATGAAATGCGTAAACGGATAGATAGGTTTGTGAATTATCACTTAGATAATGCCACTGAGCCTGAATACTAAATTTTTGTGATATGCCTCCATCAGATGGGCTTTGTGTTCCGTAGAATGGGATTTCTCCATTACATACAGCGCTCTCTGCTATTTGATCTGTAGAGTTCCATGTGCCGTGATAAAACATAGCCATTATATTAAATCCTAATTGACTATCTCCTTGGGTGTATTTGGTTACTGCGTTATAGCGTTTGTAATCATCAGGATTAATCCAAGGGCCATTTTCATGGTAGTATTCTAAACCTTCAAGTAGGTGTCCTGATAGTGCAGCAGTAGAGCCTGTATAAAGTAAGCGCGTATAACTATTAGAGCCTTCTTCTAATGAGATAGTGTTAGCTGGAAGAATAGAGGCATACTGCAAATGTGCAGCACCAACTGTAGCATTATCTCCATTTGTTGGATAATAAGGGCCTTTTTGAAAATCTATTTGGGAAATAAGTTCTGGAATGACGCTATTGATATCTGCATAACCTTGTCCGTGAGCATGCGTGGATAAATTTAAGGGCATGTCTTCAAGGTCTATCGCAAAATCCGTCCCATGATCTAAGTTGAATCCTCGTGTGAAATACTGATTGGCTTTTCCTCCTCCTGCATGCTGCGTGACTATTAGGCCAGGTATTGTTTCTATAATTTCTCCAACACGTAATAACGGACGACTGCTAATTTCATCAACGCCTATAACTCCCTCAGTTGCTGAATTAGCTATTCCTATTAAGCTATCTTGTCTTCCTGAGACTAAAACCTGGGGTAGTACAGTTATTGTTTGATCGCTATTTGAAGCTTCTATTGTTGCTTCGCCATGAAGCGAGCTGGTTAGCTGCGAGAATCCTTCAACGTAGGTAATAAGTACAAGTACAACGAAGCCAGATATACCTAATCGTTTCACACTTTTTTTATATCCTGATGTTAGCGAGTAACAAGTCCTATCAAGGAAGACTCAATCTTAGTAGTGCTTTTTAAGCCTATATTAACTTTTTTTGTAGGATTGAACCCGGTCAGAGTCTAATTTAGAGTTAGCCAATGCAAGATAAGATAACATCTCGTGTAGATTACGATTCTATTCTTGATGCCTATAAACGTATACAAGGACATGTTCATAAAACGCCCGTACTGACTAGCACTACTATCAATCAGATGAGTGGGGCTAAGGTCTTCTTTAAGTGCGAAAATCTTCAACGAACAGGTTCTTTTAAAGTCAGGGGTGCCCATAATGCAGTGCTTTCGTTGAGCGAAACTGATGCTAAGCATGGAGTTGTTACTCACTCTTCTGGGAATCATGCGGCTGCTCTTTGCTTGGCCGCGAGAACTCGGGGCATACCAGCATATATTGTTATGCCACTTGGTTCACCAGAAACAAAGATAGAATCTGTTAAACGATTGGGAGGAATAATAACTTTTTGCGAACCTACACTTGTGGCTCGTGAGGCCGAAGCCGAGTCGATTAGAATCAGAACTCAAGCAACTCTTGTTCATCCCTATAATGATTTACGTGTGATTGCAGGACAAGGCACAGCTGCACTAGAATTGTTAGAAATGCATCCGGATTTAGATGTTATTATAGCACCTGTAGGTGGAGGTGGTCTTTTTTCTGGAACTGTTGTAGCTGCTCGAGGTAAAAATAAATTAATTCGTTTGATTGGTGCTGAACCACTTGGTGCAAGTGACGCTTTTGAGTCACTTAAATATGGAAAGCTAGTGCCAAGTCTAAGTCCAAAAACAATTGCTGATGGACTAAGGGCAAGTTTAGGACAAATTGCTTTTGATATACTTAGATCTAATCCTATTGAGATTGTAACACAGAGTGAGCAAGAAATTGTGGCTGCAATGAAAAGTATTTTTGAAATCCTTAAACTTGTTATTGAGCCATCTGCAGCAGTAGGTGTTGCATCACTGCTTAATCCTGAACTTAAATTACATGGCAAAAAAGTTGGTGTAATTCTATGCGGGGGTAATGTTGATATGGATAAATTGCCTTGGTAATTATATATTAAAAAATTTATTCTTATGTTAAAGAGAACCCTTATTCTTCTTAGCTTGTACTTTACTACACATAATTCCTATGGAATGAGTGGTGGTGAAGCAGCTGTAGTATCTCCCATACAGTGGGCTAATCGGATGGCTAGATCTGAGATGAAGCGCCGTGGTGCAGAACCAAAAGCAAATTGGGAATATGCGCAGACTGTTCTTTCACTAGGTATGATGAAATTGGGAACAGTGAGTAATCAGCCAGATATTACTTTGTATGGTGAAAAATTGGTCGTTCCTTGTGTTGGTCTAGATGGTTCGATAAAGGGTTATGATAGCAAAGCTTTGAGTCTTGATATGGTGGCTCCTGGAAGGGCTGTGATGGTTGAATACATGCAAACCAAAGATGTTCGTCTTAAAAAAGCTGCAGATAAAATTTGGCAACAATTAGTTGCTCAGCCTAAAACCAGTGAAGGTGGTTTTTGGCACAAGCTCCGTTATCCAAATCAAATTTGGCTAGATAGTTCTTACATGGCAGGACCTTTTTCGGTCATGTATGCTAAAGCATGTAATACACCTCAAGGGTATGATTTAGCTATTAATGAATTAGATTTGATCGATAAACATATGTATGACGAATCAACGGGATTATATTATCACGGCTGGGACGAAAAACATGTACAGGATTGGGCTGATAAACAGACGGGAACTTCACCTTCTTTTTGGTCGCGTGGAATTGGTTGGTACGGAATGGCTCTTGTAGATGTTAGAGATTATATTCCTAACAATGATACACGAATACCAAAACTAAATGCTATACTTCAAAAAGTAGCTGATACAGTAGAGCGTTATCAGGATCCTAAGTCTGGGCTTTGGTACCAAGTAACAGATCAAGGTGGACGTTTAGGTAATTATCTCGAAGCATCTTCCTCAGCTATGTTTGTGTATACATTAGCAAAAGGAATGAATGAAGGCTATCTGCCTAAGGAGCGCTACAAGGCAGTTGCAGAGCGTGGATTTAAAGCAATCGTAACACGGTTAGTTAAGATGCAAGCAGATGGAACAGTTGATTTAACCCAAATTTGTCTTAGTGCAGGGTTAGGGTATGGTAGAGATGGTACTTACTCCTACTATATAAAAGAACCTATTGTTAAGAATGATCCTAAGGGGGTAGGACCATTTATTCTATGTTGCTTAGAAATGCAGCGTTTAGAAACAAGCGCTCCTTAAGGAAGTCGTTTTAAACCTTCTGCTTTAACATTCCATTTTCCATTTTTAGGAATACCAGGTTGTTCACAGCTCCCATCATAGCCAGCAACCATAAGTGCAACGGCAGAAAGCAATGAACCATTGGCTGGCAAATAAAGAGGTAGGCTTTGTCTTTGCCAGCAATTTCCGTTAACTTCATAGGCATTTCCAGGGCTATCCTTAAGTAAGATATCAATTGCTTTTTCTGCTTCACCTAGTCGTGTCGCAGTCATTGCAATCATTGGATAATCCCATCCCCAGATTTTAGTGTTCCATTGCCACTGTGTTAACACGGCATCTAAGGTGTTTTTCATAATTTTTTTATCTACGTTAACACCTGGAAGTACGCCATAGGCCATAAGAAAAGATGGATGGTCATGTCTGCTTTGAATATTAGTCCATGTATCTGGAATAGATTCGATTGCAACGTAACGATCTTCATTGATGGGTAACTTGGATAAATATTTTATTTTATTATCCCAATCTTGGTTTCGTGGTAGATGTTGTCTTTCTCTCCATGTTTGTGCGACTTCAAGTGCATAGGCCCAGTAACTTAATTCATAAGTTGGGTTACTTGATTTCTTTTGGTCATAGATTTCTTGAGCAATCCAGATAGGTGGTCCTAAAATATAACGCTTAGTTGAATCATCCCAAAAAAGCATCGATGAAATACATTCAGCCGTTTCTGATACAAGATTACTCCAGTGTTTAAGGGTTATTTCACTTGGATCATCTCGGTAAAGCAGTTCTGCAAGCGCTATAGGGTGGGGTTGATTCCAAATAATAAGTGGATTTCCTCCAGGGCACTCACGGTCGTCTATTCCTACCATTTTTGGCCATCTTGCACCTGTTAGCCCTCGTGATTGTGCTAGGTCTTTTGCTTCCTTTATGTGATGATTATACCATTCAAGTGCGTTAGCTGTGTAATTCGCGTGACCCCATAGAGCGAAATGGGCGACATGCCACCAAACCATTTCGGTGTTATGTTTACCTACCCAAGAAGAGCAAGTTAAGCCCGTCTCGGAAGGGGGGACTTCTCCTTTAAATTGAACGGCAGTTAAATATTCAGAAAGTATAATACGTCTTTCTAGTTCGAAAGCCCGGGGGTCAGTGCTCCCTGAAAAGTCAACACAAGCTCCAGTGTTCCAATAACTATTCCAAAATAATGCAGTGTTAAGTTTAGATTCGAAATAACGTGGTGGAGACTGGTTGCGTATCTGATTATAATTAACAGAAATTTCAAATGATTCATTTGATTTATCTGGAATGAAAATAAAGGCGTGTGAAGTATTTGGTTTTTTTACTAAATTACCTGAACTCCAGTTTGCAGTTACAAAGTAATGCGTGTCATCACGTAATCGTTCAAGATTTAGGCTTGAACTGGTTTGATTCAGGATGCGTGTAGTATGGCCTGATTCATCCCACTCAAGTGGTGGATTATTAACCATCGCAGAAGGAAAGCCCTTTGGAAATGCAATTGCTATGTGCAGTAGTCCTAATGGGACTGCTTCTGATTTAATTATAAAAGCTACAGTATCTGTTTTGGAATCAACGACAGTATCTACATGAGTTTTGTAGCCACGCCAAATAAAGTCGCTGTGTAAGCAACCTGTCCATAGATCAAGATTTTGATGAATATGCGTGATGTCGTTTGGGCTTAGTGGATAACCTTCTTCATCGACAAAAGCTATTTGACTTAATGCTACATCATGAGGGTTTTTCCGTAGCCATGCACCTGCTTTAGAGTTTGCTTTTGTGGGATATGGTATTTGTTTTCCGTGAGTGTCTATCCATTCAAAAGCATCACTAAGTACATAGTTCTCTGGATTAGGATCAGTATGCCATGCCCAGCGTGCCATCGTAAGAGTAGGGATACCGTCTTTTACATATAACTTTCCTAGTGTTTGTAGCCCTGTGATATCAGCTGTGAAGGCAAAGGCGCCGTTGCCTAAGGTAAAGGGTGATCGAGTATTAACGGAGTTAACGCTAGGGTTGTGGCGAGAAACTAAAGCTTCACGATTAATTGCACCCTCTGAGGCTAAATAAAAACCGAAAAGGCTAAGTATTATTATACTTAGCCTTAGTAAGCGCATTCGGTAATTACTTTTCTTGTGTCTCATTTAATTCAAGACGAAGGTAATCATACATGATTCCGTTCGTTGCTTGGCCAGCAGGAACAGTAAGGGTTAGGTAATTAATACCTGCTTGCATAAGATTAGCAGGAAAAACCACATCTTTTTCTACCCAATAGCCCTGAATTCCGTCGCGGTGAATAGAGCCATTGGGTATTAAATTAGTAACTTGACCCGCATTTTTGCCATTTACAGCTACATCTATTAAACGTGTATCTACTCCTACTATAGCTAAGCGTAATATAGCTTTACCTTTAGGATTTTTATTTAGGTTAAACGTAATTGTCCATGGAGTAGCATTTCCTCGGGCTCTACCGGTACCGTCATTATCTGTGATATGGGGTACTTGTTCAAAATTCCAATCTTTAGTATAGTCACTTTTACCGATTGTGTAATGAATATCGTTTGGAAACCAATCAGCGTATTTAAGGTATAATCCCCAGTGAAAATAATCATCACCATGCGCAAATTCTCGAGCACTGCGATTTGGTATACCGATTTCCCAGATTTGCTTTCCATAGCGTACAGGTCTCCAAACGATATCACCTAGATTAAGTGTCTGGGATTGTTTTACTATAACATCAGCTTGCGCGTACTCACCTAAAATACCATCGCTAATAGCATGTAACGTATAGTGACCAGCTCGTACATGGTTTAAGCTAAAGTTGCCTTCTTTATCCGACAGTGCCCAGTATTGATAATACTTTGCATCATTTTGCCACGATACTGGAATCTGCATTTCTTTTGTACGATAGCCACGAGTGGTTGCAACCCAGTCTGGTGCTGTTAACCCAACATACATATTTTGAGGTTTAAGTCCTGGCATGCTTGGGTCGTCTATTTTGATATGTCCTAACACGTGAGCTCTTTCCTCTTTTAGAGGATACGCTTCTGTTTTTACCCATGAATAAGGCCACTGACTTGATTCATACTTTGCTTGGGCAATTGCGTTTTCCCACATGCTTTGTGTGGTATCACCCTGATTGCAGTATAAGAATATCGGACCAACAATTTTTTCCCATGATTCACCTGCTTTAATCGTAAGCACCGAACCACCGTAGTGGGTACCTCTCCAGTAATCTAAGAGGGTTGGATCAGCAGAATCGTTTAAATCTAAGTGACCAGTAAGTTCTACTTTTGTAGGACCACCACTTAAATATTCCATGGAAGGATTTATGAACCAAAAGCCAACGTGCTTTTTTGTTGAAGACCAACCAAACGCTGGAATGGTGTATTGAAGAGCAGAGTAGTCGTATTTATGCTCAACTTGGCCCTTATAGATACCAGTATTAAGAAGTCTAACCTCTTTCATATTTAGCTGCGTTCCTTTGGCCCAATCTTCAGGTGCAGGCATTAATTTATTTCTGTCCTTATCAATTGAAAGCCAATCAAAGATATCCCTATTTAACTTAACTCCGTAGCGGCTTTCACCGATTTGAGTAGCTGGATAGTTTTTAGGGTGAGTGTAGATAGCATAGGTGTATATTCCGCTATCATTTTTACTTAATCCGTATCGAATTTCTATGTCACAAAGTGTGTTGCCACCCGGACCAGAACCAAGGGGTACGATACCATCAGATGTACCTAATATTGAGACTTCAACACGCTCACCATTATTCTTACTAGGATCAATGGTGAGCGTACTTTTTAAGTGAGGTGATTTTGATGGATCTTGTTCCCAATAACCTGCGGGGTGCCCTCTACCATGCCCCATCATTTCTACTCCCTTATAAACCATTGATACGAGGTCGCCAGTCTTTCGATCAATGGTGGCAGATACTTCGGTATTTGATATGACAAATACTTTCTGGGTTTCTTTTACTTCGACATTAGCGCCGTGTGATGGACATGTTAGTCCGAAAGTGAGTGCAGAAATAACTGCACTATAAAAATACTTCATATTAAATTAGTTTGATGGATTATAAGCTGCTATTTCGTTTAAAGTAACAGGACCAATCAACCCGGCATCGCGTACTGACCATGTAGATGCATCAAAAGGTGTATAAGAGCGATTTACAAAATTAATTTCATAGAAATTTTTCCAAGCTACTTTTCTACGATCTAAGTCGGCAATTCTGTTCGCGGAAACATTAGTAACTTCAATTTTTAAAACGTTATCGCCTTGTTTTAAGTAAGATCCAACTCCCATTTTAAAGGGTAAAGCCCACAGCGTTACTGCAGGATGGTCGTTAATACTTACTCTGGCGCTATCTAGTACTTCGCCTAGGTTTAGTATCCACTTAGACGATGTAGAACCATTAAAATTAAAGTGAATTGTATAAACGGATGTTCCAGCAAAGGCACGAGTAAGCTCATCGCGATTAGCCCATGAAGTGAGTTTGTTGGTATCAAAGCTATGAGGTAGTGTTGGTCCACCTTCTTTAAAGTCTACATGCCAATTTCCTGTTATAGGTAGTGATAGAATAGGTTTAGATGAAGTGTAGTTCCAAGGTGTTAGTGTAGCTAACGATTCATTTTCAGCAGTCAGTGTTCTTAGGAAAATGGAATCACCTGGAGCTAATTGCAAATAAACCTGTGTAGAACCTTTTTGTCTAAGTGCTGCTTTTCCAATTTCATTTTCTACTAAGGGATTAAGTAAGATTGCCTCCTTAGCACGATTGGCGATTGGTATCCACTGATCTATTGTGTGCGTACTGCGGTTAACAATAAAGTAATCAAAGCCATCGATTCTTTTGCGGCGAATAGTTTCAAGTCCTAGATCACTCATAACTTCACGCTTTACCTCGGATTCGGCTAAGAGTTCGCCTAGATTTTTACTTACATAAATCTTCCCTTTTCCAAGACTTGCTTCAAAGAGAGTGTGTGAGGAAGTTGGTTTTAAATGAATTTCGGAGAGTGCTTTTGTAAAGGCTGTACGTCTTAATTCAAGATGCTCTAATCCTGGAACATCCTTAGGTAGATCACCTTCAATTAGGATTGTAGCGCCATCATTTGCTAAGCTTACAAGGTTCGCCAACGTATCGGCGGCTATAAATTGAGTTGGGGGTACAAGAATTGTTTTGTAGGAATTACCACCGAGAATAACCATGTTATTTTCTACATGTGATTGAGAAATAAAATGATCTGTTACTTCATCATAACTGTAGCCTTGTTTCCAAAGCTGCATAGCTGAATTAAGAAAGGGCGTATCTAGCATCCATTTACCTGGTGTTCCAAATTGGCGTATTAAATTGCCATGAGCATTTTCTATAGGACCAGTATTATTTAAGCCCTGTGTTTTACCTCCTTCTTCCCAGAAATCTGCAATAGGGAAGTATAAGAGAATATCATTATCAGGTTTACCTGATTGGAGTATAGACTGGCACCGTGTAGCATAGGCATTAAATGCGGGTAAATTATTCCATAAGCCACCTTCAGGCCCTAAATTAACGGATGCATAGAATAACCAACCAGGCCAAGGTGCATCTTGAGGTGAATATGGAATGCCATGAAAGAAAATATGATTTACTCCAGTTAAAAAGAAGAAATCTACCGTAGGTTTTAATTGAGATAGAGGAACTTGAAAGTGTTCACCTAGCCAAGTAAACGTCTCTGAGGAGGCAATAAGTCTTCCAGTTACGTGTGCTGCAGAGGAAGAAAATTTCATCATTGGTATTTGATAGTCTGCTCCTACGACTCCACCAAAGGATGCTTCTGTTTCTGGGATATCCGCTGTAGCGTAGATGTCTTCTATATTAGCTGGAGCTCCGTGGGCTTGTTCACGTGTTAGGCTGCCGTGTTCATGACTCCAATCAGTCCAGCGTTTTACATAGGCTTGGTGTAGTTCTGCTAAAGTTTGTCTATAATCAAAGCGAACACGTTCACTGCGCTCACTGTCAACAGTGCCAAAGAATGCAGGTAGTTCCTGTAATAAATCATAACCACGGCGCTGATTAAATTCGTTAAGAAATTCAGGTGTCCAGGTTGCTCCGTAGTATTCGAAAGAATCATGAAACTGCATGCGTGGACTTTCTGCATGAGAAGTTTTAAAAGCTTCATCAAATTTCGCTAGAAATGCATCCATTGCTTTGACGGAATAGGGATCAAGTACATTACCTTCGCCGCCAGGTGCTGAGCGTTTTACTTTTTGAATAGAGGAGCGCTCAATTAAAATATATACATTCCAAGTTCCGTGAGGTGCAGTCCAAGTTAGATTATCATTTTTTAGCTGATTGCTTAAGTCTATTACGTTGCCTGATGCGTCAATGGCACGAAGTGCTTGTAGGTTACCTTTAGGTAATCCTTTGCCGTCTGTCTTAGTATTGAGAGTTTCACCTTCCTTTACTAAGTAGTGTTTTAGAACAATACCTGATGAAGCGTGCTCTGAATCAATCCAAGGGCCACCCATGGGCCACCCAGTTCCTGTAGTAAGGTCTAGACCCATGCCTAAGGCATGAGCATCTTTAATGGCCGTGGAATACGCATTCATCCACTCTGGCGACAAGTAACTTATAAAACGATTTTCGTATCCTTTTGCCCCATAGATTGGGCAAATTTCAACGCCACCTAAACCTGCTTCATGGTAAAGGGAAAGTAAGCGTTGTAAGTTGGAGGCATCTACAGCACTTCCTAGCCACCACCACCTAGACCAAGGACGCATGGACTGCGTTGGTGTTGGCCAGTGATTGATGTCACGTAGAGTTGTATCTAATGCTAGGGGAGCAGTGGGTGTCTGCGCAGGTAACGTGTATGTAGACGTGCCAAAAAAACCTGCTACCAATATAAATAAAAGGATACGTTTCATGGAGAAAGGAATAGCATCTAATAAATTAAACAAAGAATGAGCCTAAACCGTTTGGTATTTAGGCTTATGACATAAACTAAATAAAAAACTAGAGAGCGTGTGAGTCAGAGCCTGTAAAATGCTCTATTGTAAGATTGCTTACGTTTTGGCTTCTAATTGCTGGACCAAAACTTGCAGGTGGATTCTTACCCCAGGTGACTGAACAGTTATTTAAATTAATATTTTTTGCATCTTTGAGATGGTAACCTGCAATAACGACTCCTTTTTCTTCAACTCCAAGTTCTTCAACTGGTCTTAAATCAACACGACTAGGCCATTGAGTAGTTTTAGTAATCGTTAGTGAAATATCCGAGAGGGTTATGTCTTCAGGTATACATGCTGATGAACCTTGGATGAAAACGCCTGCTTCAGCATGTGAAACGATATGAGAGAAACGCAGGTTTTTTATGGTGCCTAGTTTACCACCTTCATCACGGGGATGTGCGTTTACGTAAATAGCCTCAGAAGCGCCCCACCATTCTTGATAAAACAGTTGTGAATTAATAATGATATCATGGGCGACTAGATTTTCTAGGCTTCCCTCATCACGCACGAGAATCCCAATGCCGCGGTTACACATATTAACTACGCAGTCTGCAAATACGATATTACGAATATCACTTACAGTTTCCGATCCAATTTTCAATGCACAGTCATGGGTGGTTAAAACACAGTGACTTATTGTTATGTTTTCGCATGGTCCATATTTTGCGAATTCACGACTAGTTTTAATCACTATGGCATCATCGCCACATTCTACCGTGCAATCAGAAATACGAATATTACGTGAGTGGTCAGGGTCTATACCATCGCAGTTAGGGGCCTTTAAACTATTTTTTATAGTTATACCGCGTATGGATACATCATCACATCCAGCCAAATGGAGTGACCAAAACGCTGCTTCTCTTAAACTGATATCGCAAAACTTAGCACGTTTGCAGTCTTCAAATAAAATAAGACGTGGTCTCCAAGGTTTCTTTTCAAAGATATAAGGACCTTCTTTGCCTAAAAATAAAAGTCCCTGACCATTAATTTCTCCTGGGCCTGTGATGCCTACATTTTCTGCGTGTTTAGCCTGAATGAAAATAGAGTCGGTATAATCCTCAGGGTGGACACTCCCAATGAGTTTTGAACCAGCTTCTAGATTCAAATACACATTTGATTTAAGCACAATAGACCCAGAAAGGAATTGATGGCCAGCGGGTAGGGATACGATGCCGCCTCCTTGATTGTAGGCAGCATCTATTGCTTTTTGAATAGCTACGGCGTCATTACTAACGCCATCACTTTTAGCTCCGAAATCGAGAGGAGAAAAAGTCGCAGCCACTAACGGCGCAGTACCTAGAATAATACTTAAACAAAACCCTTTAACGTGTAATGAAGTAAACATAGACAAGATATCTTTTATTTCGAAACCCCTAAGTAGTTACCTAACCCCACAACAATCGTTGAAAGAATAAGCGCTGCTATACCAGCTGCTATTAAAGTATGCGCTTTTTTGCTAGAACCTTTCCATTCGTGAAGTATCCATCCCCACATTGTTGCAAAAATTATAATACTTGCCATGTGAAGGGTCCAGCTACTGAAACCGAATTTACCCATTTGGGTTTCACCCATCGTGTAAAAGAAGAACTGGAAATACCAGGTAGTACCAGCCAGGGCAGAGAAAATATAGTTTTTAAGTACAGGTACTTTTAGATCAGTGATTGCTGTTGCTGCGGTATCGCCTCCATGTTCACCGCCGCTTGCTTGTAGTCCTGCATGTTCTGGCTTTGCGATAGATGCGGTGTACTGATATCCAGTTTTATTTTTTACGTTAAGAATAATGCACCAGATAAAATTTGTTGTAAATCCACCTAATAATACAACGATAAGCTTAGGTAAACCTGTCCAAATTTGATTTGTGCCAGCTTCTAAGGATGCATCACCAATGGGACCAGCTGCTGTAAGTGCAAAAGCAAAACATGCACTCATAATGCCTGAGAATGTTGCAACGAGAACGCCTTTTTTAAAATTAAACTCAGCAATCGTTTTCTTTTTGGCTTCATCAGGCATTTCACGTTCTTTGGTGAAACCAGCGAGCGCAGCAATAGCGATACCGAAGATACAAACACCAACACCTGCTAAAGTAACTTGACCTGGGGTTGTTGAAGCAATCTGTGCGATATTTTGTGCGACAGGAATAGTTGGCACAATCGATTTAAAAATCGGGGGAAGTAGTGTTCCAAATGCCGCACAGTAACCTAACGCTACACCCATACCCAGAGACATTCCTAAGTAGCGCATGGCTAATCCGAATGTAAGACCTCCAAATCCCCATAGTACACCAAAGAAATAAGTCCAAAATAAGGTGCTAGGCGATTGAGTGCTTACAACATGCCATAAGTTATTAGTAAGTAGGGATGCTAAGAACCAAGGACAGATGATCCATGAAAATATACCGCCAACTAACCAGTAGGTTTCCCAGGACCATTTTTTAACACCACGGTATGGTACATAAAAAGAGCCGGAGGCTAAACCACCGAGCCAGTGAAAAATAACGCCGATGAAGGGGTTTGGGGTCATAGTTATAATTTAGTTTTTTTATTCGAGAGTCACAAGCGGGGAATCGATTGATTCGCTAGATTTTATTATGAGTGGTTTACCATCTTTGGTTTTAAATTCTACGTTTTTCATACTCCAGTTTTGAGCGTATGTTACATTACCTGCTTCTAATCCACTGGCTTGAATGTTTTCCCAGTGTATGGCACCTAGGAATTTCTGTTTCATACCTGTAGCAGAAACGATGCGCTTTGCGTTTATAGCATGTATATCATAAAAAGTAATGTCCTTAATGAGTACGTATCCTTTTTCAACAGGAAGAACGGGGGTTGCCATGGTAGTCCAATATTTAGGGACATCTTTAAATTTAGCAGGAATTTTTGCGTAGCTATAACTTGGGTCCCAGCCAAGAGTGAATGTGAAGGCTCGGGGGACGTTGATTAAATTAATATCTCGTATGAGTACGTCTTCAATAGAGCCTCCTCGTGTCTGAGTTGTTTTGAAGCGTAAGCCCTCATTTGTACCTATACCTGTGTTATGAAATGCAACAATATGGCGTATAGAACCTGATGTTTCACTGCCAAAAGAAATTACACCCCCGCCGCGTCTACATATATTATTTGTTATATATACATATTCAGTTGGGCGATTAACCCGTAGGCCATCAAAATCACGTCCTGCTTTTAGACATATATCATCATCGTTATTGTCGATATCACAGTGAGTAATGAGTACATGGCTGGAAGAGTCTATATCAACACCATCAGTACTAGGTGCTTTTACGCCATTATAAATAGCGTTATCTTTGATTGTTATTCCATCGACTGTAATTGAATCGCTATAGGTAACTTGAACGACCCAGAATCCAGAACGCCTAAGATGTAGTTGAGAAAGTGTGATATTTTTTGAATTCCAAATAACAAACATACGAATTCTTTGACAATCATAGTCTGCTGCCCAACGAATTCCTTGGGGTTCATAACTTTTCCTTAAGCTCCAATATTTTTGCCACCATATATCGCCTTGGCAATCAACGGTTCCTAAGCCTGTTACCTGCGCGTTGGTAGCATTATTTACGTTTATAAGTGCTGCGGGCCATGGCATTTCAATACCAGCTACGCGCGTATTAAGAATTGGATAATCTTCTAGATTCTGACTGCCCAAGAGTGTGACATTTTCAGGTATTTCTAGTCGGATGTTATTTTTTACAAATAAAGCACCACTTAAATAAGTCCCTGGCCTAAAACTAACGGTTCCGCCTCCTTGGTTAGATAATTGATCTATTGCAGCTTGAATAGACTTTGTGCAAAGGGTCTTACCATCTGCCTGTGCTCCAAATTCATTAGCAAATTTTTTAACGTCGAAGGAGTTTGAATGATGAGCACCTACAGTGTGAGTCCACTGAGGTATTTCAATAGCAGGTGGAGTAGCTACACTTGTATCATTGGCAAATATACTAGTTAGTATTACTACGATTAAAAAAGTGCACTGTTTCATGGGTTAATCATTTCTAATTGTGTAGAAGACAGACCTTCAGCTGAAGCTGTTACAATTACTTTTTGTTTTGTGCTATCTAATCTAACATAGGCAACACAACGCCCTTCGTATGCTTTGCGCTTAGCTAGGTAAAAACTTTCATGACTTGCGTTATCACCACTATCCACAGCAACGATACTCGCTGGTATGTTTGATGTGAATTTAATTAGGTTTGAGGCATTGGTATTTAAGGTGCCGTTACCATCAACAACTTCCGCCATAATACAGATTATGTTATCCCAACCTTGTACTCTTTTAGGGTAAATGGCTGATAATTTAATGGATGCAGGTTTAAGCTGCGTTACTAATGCAGTTGTATAAACTGCTACGTTTTTATTTTTACCTACAGCAACGAGTTCACCAGGTGTATACTCAACACTCCAAGTGCGAGGACTAAGGTCGCTAGAAAGTGATTTAGAACCTAGCGACTTTTTATTTAAGAATAATTCAACTTCATCACAATTACTGTAGACCTCTATTGATTCTAGGTGTGGGCTTATTGTTTTTGGATTCCAATCCGCTAATAGTGTCTTGGTACGTTTTCTAGGAACTGGGGTAGTTTCATATCCAGGATCAGTTGGACGTGGCGGTGTAGGGGCTACACGGCGTGCTAAATAAAGGGTAGGCTTATCTGACCACCAACTTTGGAAGATATAGCCATCCGGGTGAGGGATTGAGGTTCGGTCTAGTAATCCTGATGGATTAGCAATGATTGGCCAAGTTCGTGATTCACCTAAGTAATCAATACCGCTCCAAATAAATTCACCTGCATATTCGGGATTATCTCTAACTGCTAACCATGCAGGTAGTTCATGACCATTTTCGGTTCCTATGATCTTGCGTGTAGGCTTTGTTTCATGAGCTGCTAAGAGTTCATTATAACGATAGTTAGTGCCTACGACATCTAATAGATCAGCTAGACCGTTGTCGTAGTCGTGACTTACATTTGGTCTAAAGAGTGCCTGCGTTGT
>Ga0364886_10178_pt2 | contig 39202 bp, 30 predicted proteins | sample ExccelJu500001D3_4_FD_206926 | JGI IMG/M metagenome (GOLD analysis project Ga0364886, IMG submission 206926) | Enriched cells from Trout Bog Lake Hypolimnion, Wisconsin, USA - BchlTB.July23.5000.01.D3 | ecosystem: Environmental > Aquatic > Freshwater > Lake > Hypolimnion/Profundal zone | place... | reverse complement strand
TAAAATATGAGGATGGCAAACAAGGTCATGGGAATAACAGCCACAGCCATAAAAGGTATTCGCCGGCCTTTAGGGTGTTTGCTACGGTCGCTAAACCCGGCTATCATGGGATCTACAACGGCGTCAAATAACCGGCCACCGGATGTAACCAGCGCTATGACATTCAGCAAACCGAAAACAGCTATCTGAGGCACCAGGTTGGCCATACCCGCATTACTTGGCGGTAAATACAAGTATAACAACATGACGGAAATGATATTGATGGAAATGCTCCAGCCAAAAACACCAACTGCGTAAGCTATTAATTTCGATAAAGGAATTCGTTGTGCCTGCACGATGCAATATATGGCTAATATCACCGCTGCCCAAAATTTATCACCGTGAAGCGAAGCCCGGATTACGCTTTATTTTCCGGTTTGTTTTTCCAGTATTTCAACCTGCTTTATCAGGTCAGGGTTGAGGGTAACTCCGTTCGTTTGGGCGCGCTCAATAGTATGCCGGGCCGCCGGCACGTTATTTTTTTCAAGGTAAAGCATCGTCATGTTATTGTATATCCGCTCGTCGCGCGGATTCAACGTGGAAACTTTTTCGAGGTATAGCAACGCCGAATCCTTTTGGTTTTTGCTGAACATTAAACCAGCCAGTAAAAAATTGGCCTCATAGTAATTAGTGATCTGTATTTCCTTGCGTGCGTGGAACTCGGCCTTATCTAAAGAGTCCACGGTTTGATAATATTTTCCCAGATAATAATTCAGCCATCGTTCATCCGGGTTTTCGGCAAAAGCTTCGTGAAACAAAGCTATGGCCCGGTCCTTTTGTCCCGGTTCTGTGCCTACCAGGAACGATGTACTGCAGATATACTTGAAAAATTATATAAGATGAAAGTGCCTAAGGATGAGTTCGACGCATATATACCCAAATTAAGAGAGGAGAATTTTTTAAATGAGGAGCGGTATGTGAAAGCCTTTATATCAGCCCACTCCAAAAAGAAATGGGGTAAAACCAAGATCAGATCTGCCCTTTCAGGTAAAAGAATAGATGGCGAATTGATAAAAAAATATCTCGACGAGATAGAAGAAGGAGATTATGACGATCAGATAAAGGTTCTTTTACAGAAAAAATGGAAGTCTATGAGGACCGGCTCGCCAAAGGAAAAGAAAACCAGGCTGATCAGATTTTTGCTCAGCAAGGGTTTTGAAATGGGTAAGGTGATGACGGTGTTGAAAGAACTTGAACTGTAAATGGTAGTTTTAGCGAAACAAGGAAATTCTGCATTTTCGTGTCTTTATCATCTCACAAATCATACACTTGGCCTCGTCGCGGAATAACCTGCAAAATTGGATGTTGTTAGTGTTGCTTACCCTGATATGGGGTTCTTCGTACATACTCATGAAAAAGGGGCTTGTCGGGTTTTCACCGGTCGAAATGGCCTGCCTGCGTATCAGTATTTCTTTTTTTTGTGCCTTGCCTTTGTTGTTTAAAGCTGTGAGGTCAATTCCATCCGGCAAGCTCTTTACTCTTTTTCTCATCGGGCTCATCAGCATGGGATTACCTGCTTACCTTTTTGCCTTATCGATGACCAAAGGCGAAAGTGCCGTGAACGGTATAATCAATTCTCTTTCGCCTTTATGGACCGTGTTGATCGGATATTATGGGTTCAAAGTAGCCGTTTCGGGTAAAAAGATGTTGGGTGTGGCCATTGGGTTTATGGGCGCTGCAGTGCTTGTGATGGGGCAGGCGGGCTTTAGTTGGGAAGCTGACGCGTTTTATACTTCATTGCCCATACTGGCCACGTTTTGCTATGGGTTGGGCACCAATCTTACCAAAAAGAGAATGCAGAACGAAAACCCGATGTACACCACCGCAATTTCGATGAGCATGGTCGGAGTGCCTGCCTGCATTGGTTTGTTCTTTACACAAGCCCCCGCAAAAATTGTGGCAGGAGGGGTATGGCCATCTCTTATGGCCATCGCGGTACTGGCCGTTTTCGGCACTTTTATAGCCTGGATATTGTTTTACAGGCTTTTGCAACGAACGGATATGTTATTTGCAACAAGCGTAACTTACCTGGTGCCTATTGTTGCTATTTCATGGGGCTTTTTGGATGGAGAGGTGCTTTCCATCATTCAAATTGGTGGAATGTTACTGATTCTGACCGGTGTGTATTTTACCACCCGGCAATGACCCGCACTTTCAATCCAGCGAGGCAACCACAGAAATCTCAACCTCCACATCTTTAGGTAGCCTCGAAACCTCTACTGTTTCCCGGGCGGGGTAATTCCCACTAAAATAAGTCGCGTAAACCGAATTGATCCTGGCAAAATCATCCATGCTTTTAATGAATATGGTAGCTTTTACCACATGGTCAAATGTATAACCGGCTTCCGACAAAATACTTTCGATGTTTTTCATGGCCCTGTGCGTAGCTGCTTCAATTCCTCCAATGATCACTGTCCCTGTCTCGGGGTCAATGGGTATCTGCCCCGAAACAAATAACAGCTTACCGGTCTTTACTGCCTGCGAGTAGGGCCCGATAGCGGCAGGAGCATGCTTGGTTTGAATGATAGTCTTTGCCATATTATGTGGTATGATTTCAGTTTTGCAAGAAGAAAAATTATTTTGCGCTTCGAATTTAAGATAATTATGAAAATACTTTTGGTTGGAGAAGAACAGAGAGCAGAAGAACTAAGGGCAAAATTACTAGCCTCTCCTGACCTTGAGATTGATTTTTCTGACGGAGATGCGGATGAGGACTACAAAGATTACGACTGTATTTTTGACCTGAATTTTGATGACGACCCTTCTAACCTTACAATATATGCCGGCCTAAGGGATAAACCGGTTTTTGTCAACGCGGTAAAGCTAAGTTTGAATGAGGCAGTATATAGCGCCAACGTGAAGGCACGTTGCCTGCTATTTGGCTTCAACGGGTTACCTTCATTTATCAGTCAAAACAAGTGGGAGGTCAGCTTATACCGGAAGTTTCAAACACCTGACCTCGATAAGTTAATGAAGCAGTTTGGCATAGATTATTGTGCCGTGGAAGACAGAATAGGGCTGGTGAAACCCCGGATCATTTTTATGATCATTAACGAGGCCTGTTATACCTTGCAAGAAGGCACGGCTTCTATTGAAGATATTGACATGGGTATGAAGCTGGGCACGAATTACCCCTTTGGCCCCTTTGAGTGGTGCGACAAGATCGGGATAACCACTGTTTTCGAAACTCTTGCTGTTTTATATGAAGATACAAAAGATGAACGCTATAAAGTTTGCCCCCTGCTCAAAGCCAAGTATCTCAGGAACGAAACGTTTTATCGTCAAAAATAATTGAAGTGGGTTTATTGATATATACGGAGCAAACAACTGAACGGCTTATCTATACCTTTGATTTTATTCTGGGTGAGTTACTGGGGCTTGAGTATGCACTCACTCATAACAAGGAAGCCTTTACGGTGCATTCCGGGCCCAAGTTTTCGTATGCCACAGCAAGGTTAAAAGATGAATTGTTTTTTGAATCTGTTTCAGTGCTTTTCGAAGCAGATATCAATCTCCAGCCGGTTGAGTTCATTGAGTATGAAGATATGGTTGGTTTCTATCCGGTTTCCCGGGATTCAGACCTTCCTTTTGATATGTTCGCCAGTACATTTGTTATGATTTCCAGGTATAACGAGTACCTGTTACACAAAAAGGATAAGTACGACAGGTATCGGGCCAGTCAAAGCATGAACTACATTGCAGGGTTTCTGGGCAAGCCAATGATCAATTACTACGGGCTTGAGCTAAAAAAGATATTGGGAAAAAGGTTCCGGAGTCTGGTGTTTAAGCAAAACAAATTTGAATACATTGCCACTTTTGACGTTGATATGGCGTACGCCTATTTGGGTAAAAGTATGAAGGAAAACATTTCGGCCTTTTTTCGATCGCTTTTAATGTCAAACTTCCGGGATATCAGGGAGCGGTACAGGGTATTGTTCAGGAGAAAAAAAGACCCGTTTGACACATTTGACGAAATTCTGGAAACATGTAAAAAATATGCCATCAAAACCAGATTTTTCTTTTTGATAGGGAATCCCTCGTCTTTAGATAAAAATGTTTCACATACCTTTGAGCCATACAGGGAAGTGATAAAAAAAGTAGCCACTCAAAGCGACGTTGGTGTACACCTGTCGTTTATGTCTCATATATCGCTGGAGGTGATGGAAGATGAAATTCAGAGACTTCAGCACATTTCAGGGGTAAAAATAAAGGCAAATCGTTTTCATTATCTGCGGTTTACGCTGCCGGCCACGTATATCAGTCTGAGCAGGGTAGGTATTACTGAAGATCACTCGTTTGGTTATGCCACCCGGGTTGGTTTCAGGGCGGCAACCTGCAACCCTTTTTACTTTTTTAATCTGGCAAAAAACGAACGAACTGATCTTAAGATATACCCCTTTGCCTTTATGGATACCACCCTGGCCCGGTATAACAAACTGGGCGTAAAAGAGTCACAGGCTAAAATTTTGCAAATGATGAAATGGGTAAAAGAGGTTGAGGGGCCCTTTGTTGGTGTGTGGCATAATAACTCTTTTGTTGAAACCGGTATTTGGAAGGGTTGGAAAGACGTTTTCGAAACAGTTGCTAAAGAAGCTTCGGCCTTAACTGAAAAGGGTGAATAAGATTCATTTTTTTAAGCGAAAAGAAATTGACGACACAAAGTGGAATGGGCTCATCGCGGGGGCATTCAACTCTTTGCCTTATGCCCTTACCTGGTACCTCGATGCGGTGGCGGAAAACTGGGGCGCACTTGTTTTGAATGATTATGAAGTGGTAATGCCCCTGGTCTGGCTTACCAAATTAACAGTAAAATGCCTGTACCAACCCTATTATTGCCAGCAATTAGGTTTGTTCGGCAAAGAGGTTTTTACTGAATCCCTTTACCGCAATTTTATCAAAACAGCCTCTGAGGAGTTTGCATATATCGACGTTAACCTGAACCCCTCGGCCGCGTTGATCTTTCCAGGGCCGGGATTAACATCCAAAACCAATCTGTTGCTTGAACTCGCGGGCGATTATAGTGGTCTTCAGAAAAACTATTCTGTTAACCACAAACGCAATATAGCCAGGGCGCAAAAACACGGACTGCTGTTTTCGGAAAATATCAAACTGAGTTCTTTTCAGAAATTTTACCTCGAAAACATTAACCGGGAAAAAGAGAATTTCAAGACCAAACACGAAAAAATATTCAGGCAACTCAGTCATCAATTGGTTTCCCGTGGCCTGGCCGGCATTTTTTCAGCTGTTAACGATCAGGGGCAACCCCTGGCGGCAGTATTGCTCATTTATCACCGGAACCGGATCATTGGGATCATTAATACATCTTCATCAACCGGCAAAAAGAGGGGAGCCTCTCATTTTCTTTTCGACCAGATCATCAAAAAATTTTCGGAGTCTACCTATACGCTGGACTTTGAAGGTTCCTCCATTCCAACAATTGCCCGGTTTTATGAAGGCTTTGGAGCTGAGCGCGAGACCTTTTATAACTACAAACACACTTTTTTAAAAAAACTTGGTCAACGTTTTAGTTAAAATCAACGTCTGTGTTACAGAAGACCCTAAATTTGGTAAAATTCATTTTTTATCTAACTTTAGCAGTCCTTATTTAACCAGTTGCCGTATGAGAAAAATTTACGCTGTATTGTTATTTGTGGTTTGCGCTGCTTTTTCTGACGCGCAGGATGTACACTTTTCGCAATATTATGCTGCCCCCTTAACCCTGAATCCGGCGTTGACTGGTCTGGTGAACGGCGTTTTCCGTGCCTCGTTTAACTATCGCAATCAGTGGTTTAATATACCAACACTTAACACCATTGCCCCATATCAAACATACCAGGCCTCATTTGATATGCCCTTGTTACGCGACCGTCTTGGAAACGATGGTTTTGGTGTTGGTGGTATGTTTTATACTGACAAAGCCGGAGATGGAGCCCTGACCACCTTTTCAGGAATGGTATCGGTTGCCTACCATAAATCTGTTGACCGGTACGGAAAGGGACATATTTCTTTAGGTATGCAGGCCGGAGTAGTAAGCAAGCAGGTAAATATTAATAACCTGGTTTTTGAAAACCAGCTCGATAATTTCGGTTTCAACACCAATTTGAGCAACGGAGAAACATACAATGGTAAAGCCATTCTTTATCCTGACGTGAACATGGGTGCTCTGTGGTCGCATGCGCCTACCGATAACTTCCATTACTATTTTGGCTTTGCCATGGACCATCTTTCAAAACCAAAGGAATCTTTTCTGAACGATGGAGGATTGAACCGACTGCCTTATCGCTACAATATGCATGGCGGAGCAGAAATATTCCTGAACAGGGATTATACTTTAAGCCTCGACCCAACCTTTTTGTTCATGTTACAGTCTAATGCACAGCAGTACAATTTTGGTATTGCTATTAATTACTGGATCAATGATGATGTGGCGGTATTCGGTGGGCCCTGGTACCGGGTCAATGACGCAGTTATTCTGGCTGCAGGGGTGGAGTTTTATAATACCCGGTTAGGAATTAGTTATGATATTAACAATTCCGACCTGAGAACGGCCACACAGGCACAGGGCGCATTAGAATTATCGGTGCAATATGTTTTCAGGAAAGAAAAACCCGGAAAGACGCAATACAGCAATTATTGCCCCATCTTTTAACTTGGGATAGCAAAGTACGAGGAAGGCGGATGAGTGAGTCCAAATGATCCTGATGGAATAAATGCATGAGGACCAGAATTTATAAAAAGGCATTTCCCCCTCTTTTATTTAAAAAAAGCAGCATAGCGCATGAGGAGTTTTAACCGGAAAAGAATATCAATTGTAGCCATCTATCTGCTACTCGTTTTTGTTACCCAGGCCCAACCCGGCTGCCCTGCTATCAATCCCGGCAACAACGTTTCGCTGCCCTGTGGTACCAATTGCACAACATTACGCGCTACGCCATTTGATGCCGGTTCTACGGCCAGCTACAGCGTGGCGCAAATTCCATACACACCCTTTGCATATACCGGAGGAACTGTGGTGAGCGCAAATACGGATGATGTATGGTCTGCACCGATTCAGCTTCCTTTTAATTTTTGCTTTTTTGACAGCGTGTATACACAGGTTTTGATAGGCTCTAACAGTGAGATATCATTCAACCTGGCAAATTATAGTTTGTTCAGTAACTTTAATCCATGGTCTATCTCCGGCCCGGTTCCAAATGCTGCGAATGATACATTCTCGCAGATCAACAATAGTATTATGTGCCCGTGGGAGGATATCGACCCCACTAACCAGGGCACTATTAGTTATGAGATCATAGGCACTGCACCCTGCCGCATATTTGTATGCTCCTGGTACCAGTGTGGATATTACGGAGATGTAAACAGCGTGAATGCCAGTGGCGATACTGATGTGGCCCTTTTTGCTACCAGCCAGGTGGCCATTTATGAAACAACCAATGTGATTGAGATATACATTCAGCAAAAGCAACAACTGGATGGATGGAACGGTGGTCTCGCTATTGAGGGTATTGAAAATAACGCAGCCACAGTTGCCTATACTGTACCGGGAAGGAACGCTACTAACTGGAACGCCAATAACGACGCATGGCGCTTTACGCCTAATGGCCCGTCTATTGTAAATGTGAGTTGGTACAATGGAGCTACCCAAATCAGCACCGATAGCGTGGTGCAGGTTTGTCCGTCAACTAATACAACTTACACAGCAAAGGCTGTTTATACACCTTGCGCCGGTGGTACCCCGGTCACTGTTACCGGCACCGTTACCGTTTCCCTTGCCGGTTCGCTGGATGCGGGCGTCGATTCTTCGAAAAATGTAAGCTGTTTTGGCCTCAATAACGGAGCACTTTACGCTCATGCAACTTCCGCCAACCCACCGGTAACCTATGGCTGGGCTGACGGTTCCAATCTGCTTACCAGAACTAATCTTTCTCCCGGCACTTATGTTTTTACTGCCAGCGATGCCAGCGGCTGTACAAGAAGGGACACGATATTGATCACCCAACCAGCGCAGTTGACAGCTACCGTACCAAACGCTTCTGAAACCAATTGTACCGGAACCGGTTCGGGATCGCTTGTAGCACAACCGGTAGGAGGGAACAGCCCTTATGCCTTCCATTGGAATAACGGAGAAGCAGGAGTGAATGATACTTTGCTCAATGCGGGTACCTACCAGGTTACTGTTACAGACTCATTAAACTGCACTGCCAGCGCCCAGGGAACCCTGACCATAAACATAGGAGCAAGTAGTGTTACTCTGGCGCAGGTTGCGCTTACTGAGGTGAGCTGTTTTGGAGGGTCCAACGGCAGTATTACCGTGACTGCAGCTCATGGCAGCGCACCTTATGCCTACTTATGGAGCAATACACAAAGCGCAGATTCAGCAGTGCACCTGGCTGCAGGGCCATATACAGTATCTGCAACTGATGCCGGAGGTTGCACTGCCACGGCTACGTTTAATATTACTCAACCGGCCCAATTAGGGGTCACTGCCAATGTTCAGAATATGACCTGCGGCGCTCATCTTACGGGTGCTATAGCCGCCACGGTAACCGGTGGAACGGCTGCCTTTACCTATAACTGGACCGAGGTATCTAACAGCCAAACTTTTAGCGGTGCCACCATTAATAATTTGCAACCCGACACTTATACTCTCACCGTTACCGATGCCCATAATTGCCAGGATAGTGGCAGCTATACCATTACTCAAACACCGGCGCTTACGTATGTCGACAGCGTTGGTTCTACCAGTTGTTTTGGTGGCAACGATGGCTCAGCCAAGATCAGCGTTACCAGTACGGCTGCACCATTTACTTTTAGCTGGGATTATGCCGGCGCCCCCAACGATTCAGTTATTACAAATTTACCGGCAGGCCCTGTTGAGGTGATCGTTACCGATTCAAATCATTGCATGGTGCAGGTATTCCTTACCATACCTCAACCCACTGCGGTCTCGGTACAATTGACAAGTGTAACGAATGTTTCGTGCAATGGCGGTAGCAACGGAACCATTTCGGTAAGTGGAACCGGAGGTACACCGGGTTATGCTTTTACCTGGAACAATTCAGTTACCGGGGCAACTGATACCGGGTTAATAGCCGGAACCTACGGAGTGATTGCCACGGATACAAATGGTTGTACCGCGGCGCAAAGCTACACAGTAACGCAACCAACAGCGCTGCAAATAAACGCCCCGGATATACAAAACATTGGATGCAGCGGCGGAAATACCGGTTCTATTACTGCTAATGCCAGCAATGGAACACCTGCTTATACTTATAACTGGATGTCGGAACCGGGCGGGCAGTTTTATAATGGCCGAACTATTTCAAACCTGGCAGTAGGTACTTACCTGCTTGGAGTAATGGATGCTAATGGATGTGTCGATACAACTTCTTATGTCATTACCGCAATTCCATTATTGACATTTAATGTCAGCACTACTCCGGTTTCGTGTTTTAATGGAAATAACGGCACGGCCCATGCTTCTATTACCAGTGGTACTCCCCCTTACCAGTTTATTTGGAATGCGGCCCCTGCTTCTACCGACTCCAACACCAGTAACCTTACAGCGGGATTTTTAAAATTAGTGGTTACCGATGGCAATGCCTGTTTAACAGATACAACCGTATCTGTAATTCAACCAACCCCGATCGTAATTTCACAAACCGGTCAAACGGATGTGTTATGCAACGGAGGAAACAATGGAGCCCTGGTAGTGAGCGCCGCTGGTGGTACGCCGGGATATACTTATACATGGAGCAACCAGTTTATCGGAACCAATAATATCAACCTTCCTGCCGGCAATTATGTTGTAATCGTGCTTGATGCGAATAATTGCGCTGATACTGCCGGCTATACCATTCATCAGCCAACTGCTGTTGCTGCAAATCCAACGTTCATCAATGCACTTTGTTATGGTGGCGCCGATGGTTCGATAGATGCTAACCCTTCGGGCGGAACCCCTGCTTATAATTTCCTTTGGTCTGATGGTCAGACAACGCAAGTGGCCCACAACCTGGTAAAAGGTTTTTATGATTGCACGGTGACCGACGCTAACGGATGTACCCTTATTGTTACGGATACTGTAGGTCAGCCGGCAAAAATGGTCATTCTTGATACTACCACGGCTGTAAAATGTATCGGACAAAAAAGCGGAACAGTAACACTTTCGGCAAGCGGTGATACACCGCCTTATTCCTATGACGCCACGAACGACAACGTGAATTTCATTTTCGCCACCAATGGTGTCATCCAGGGGTTGGATACCGGTATATATACTGTGCAGATATCTGACAGCAATGGATGCGTGAATACAAAACAGGTTTATATCGGACCTGCAATTCCCGATGAGTTTTATGCTCCGGTCATAGATTCGACCTTGTGCTACGGACCCGAATATAATGAGGGCTCTGTACTGATTACGGATTCAACTATCCAGAACGGACCTTATCAATACAGCATTGATGGTGGAGCCCTGCAGGATAGCGGGTATTTCCAGAATCTTTCAGCGGGTTATCACCGGGTAACTTATGTCAATCATAATGGTTGTACAGATACGATCCCGGTAGTTGTTCCTCAGCCATTGCCTATTGAAGCTATCGTTACGCCTGATACGGTGACACTTCCTTTAGGAGGAAGCCATGCGGTGCTCGTAACTTATCTCAACGCAACGAATCCTTCATTTAACTGGACCAACACACTTGGCTTTAGCTGTACCGATTGTCCTAACCCCGTGGTGAGTGGTTATGCGCCCGGCCAGTATGTGGTTACGGTGAGCATGCAAAATGGTGTGGCTACTTGTTATGGTTCGACTACTTTGGTTGTTAATGTGCTGCCACATACCAAATCATTTGTTCCTAACGCATTTACACCAAATGGTGACGGTAACAATGATGTTTTCCTGGTATATGGCGAAGACATAAAAACGGTGAGCATGAGGATATTTAACCGTTGGGGAGAACTGGTTTACGAAACCAACAATTCATTGGCCGGATGGGATGGCACTTACAAAGGACAACTGCAAATGCCTTCAGTATTTAGTTATGAGGTAACTATTACCTATCTGGATAATACTACCGATTTCAAAAAGGGAACTGTTACACTGGTCAGGTAGTCAGCGGTTCTTTTGATGCGATCATTCCGTCTTCATCACAGTATACAAACTGGCCGGGCACAAAATCAACTCCTGCAAATCTGAGGATGATATTTTCCTGCCCTTCATTGCGCTTGTTGCTCTTCAGCGGAATAGTATCTAACGCTTTCACCCCCAAAGGTAATTTTGCAATGGCAGCTGAATCGCGTATACAGCCGTAAACGATAATGCCATTCCATTTATTTTTGATGGCCAGGTCGGCCAGCATATCGCCCAATAGTGCGCAACGCATAGAGCCACCGCCATCTACTACTAAAACTTTCCCTTCTCCGTTTTCTTCAAGTGCTTTTCTTACAAACGAGTTGTCTTCAAAACATTTGATGGTGAAAATTTGGCCGTTAAAGATCTTGTTGCCTCCAAAATCCTTGAATCCGATAGGTTCAGCAACTGAAACCTTATCAGCGTGTGCATCGCACAGGTCGGTAGTCTTGAGTGTCATAAATTATGAACTTAATTTTCTGTTATGGTAATTGTTTTCCTTTATCAATTTAATATCTAAGTGTTGCCGTGCGGTTTCAGGCCGGGGAATTTCATATTCAGTCCATCCAGGGTCTCAACTACCTTTTTTGCTATGAGATATTCCTTATACCAGTTTTGGTCGGCAGGGATAATATGCCAGGGCACCTCGGCGCAGTTTTCGAAAGCATCTTCATAAGCTTTCATGTAATCGTCCCAATACTCGCGTTCTTTAAGGTCATCCTCATTGTACTTCCACATCTTGGTTTTATCGCTCATGCGCTCATTTAAACGCACCAATTGCTCGTCTTTGCTGATGTGCAGGTAGAACTTTAATATCTCTACACCCGATTGGGTTAAAAGCCTTTCGAAGTTATTGATATGATCAAAGCGCTGCGCAATCGTTTTGTCATTCACCCATTGGTGAACCCGTTGAATAAGAACATCTTCATAATGAGAGCGGTTAAAAATGTGGATGAGGCCTTTTTCAGGGGTGTGCTGATGGATACGCCATAAAAAATCATGTTTTAGCTCAAGTTGAGTGGGCGTCTTGAATGAAATGACCCTGCAACCCATGGGGTTCACTACCTCAAACACGTACCTGATGGCCCCGTCTTTACCCGACGCATCCATACCCTGCAATATGATCAGGATGGCATGTTTGCTTTCAGCGAACATCAGGTTTTGCAGCTCTTCCAGCCTGAACTTCAGCTTCTGCGTTTCTTTCTTGATGGATTCTTTATTGAGTTTTTGCGGGGCGCGCGTGCTGATATCTTTCAATCTTATCTTAGCCATGGTTCATACTTATTTCGTTGGCCAAGATAAATAAAACAGAGCGGCCCCGGGTCACATCTTTTGGTTTTTAGGCCGGTCGGATGCTGAATGGCGTCAATATCTTGTTATATTGTTGCTATAAAACATATTCCTATGAAGGCAATATACATTGTGAAACACGGCAGTGCTGATGAAGCTTTTGAGGTGCGCGAAACGCCAAAGCCGGTTCCGAAACCGGGCGAGGTACTTGTGCGCGTAGAAGCATTTGGACTAAATTTTGCCGACGTGATGGCCCGTAAAGGGATGTATAAGGACGCCCCGCCCATGCCCAGCCTGATAGGTTATGACGTTTGCGGAAAGGTTGAAGTAGTAGGAAGTAACGTAACAGATGTCGCAGAAGGTGACCGCGTAACTGCCATGACCCGCTTTGGAGGATACGCCGAATACGCGGTTACCGACGCACGGGCAGTAACCAGGATACCAGACAGTTTTGACCCTGCAGTGGCCACCGCCCTTACCACGCAATACTGCACGGCTTATTATTGTGCCGCTGAAATGGTGAATTTATTTCCGGGCGACAAGGTAGTGATACACTCTGCCGCCGGAGGTGTTGGCACCGGTCTGTTGCAATACGCCAAGCATAAAGGATGCGAAACTTTCGCTACCACTGGCAGCGAATCTAAAGTGGGGTTGTTGAAGCAAATGGGAGCCGACCATGTTATCAATACTGCCAAGGTTGAGTTTGATGAATACATTACTGATACCACAAAGGGCGACGGAGTGGATGTGATATTTGATGCCGTAGGTGCCGATTTTATAAGAAGAGGGATAAAGATTCTTGCTCCAGGCGGACGAATAGTGTGTTATGGCGCGGCCCAGATGAGCGATTCAAACAATGTATTCTTTCAGCTTGGCAAAGCCATCCAGTTTGGTATCTATCACCCAGCCATATTCATGATGAGCTCAAAAAGCCTGCTCGGTGTGAACATGCTAAAAATTGCCGACGGAAAACCTTTAGTGATGAAGCGCTGTCTTGAAAACGTGGTAAGACTGGTGGAGGAAGGCATATTTGAACCACAAGGCGGAAAGATATTTAAAGCCTCAGAAATTGTAGAGGCACACAAGTTTTTAGAGTCCCGTAAAAGCACTGGAAAAGTGGTGTGTGTTTGGTAGCAAGCCCCATTCAATCATACATAACCTAACAAGTGAATTGACTCTTGTTCGATACAAATTACAGATAGTCAAATGTGTTGAATTTTGCGCAACAGTTCAAAACCCTGCGGCGTAAAAGAAAGTGTGCATGCGTAATCCTTTACAAAGATTCCGGCGCTCTTAAAAAAACCAAACCACAAACCAGAAACACCATTTAAACACACACAACCAACGGGGCGCAACAAGGGGCGCCCCTTTCTTTTTAAAAGGGGTTGAATTATTATTCTGCAATGGCCTCAACGGTCTCAACCTCGGGCACCATTCTTTTCAGCAAACCTTCAATTCCCGACTTAAGGGTAAGAGTAGATGAAGGACATCCGCTGCAAGAGCCTTGTAACGAAAGTTTAACAACACCCTCTTCAAACGAACGGAACTCGATGTGACCACCATCCATTTGTATGGCAGGCTTTACGTACTTCTCCAACAGGTCTTTTATTTTGCTTTCAATATCGTCGGGTGTGGAGGCCTGTTTATCTTCCGTCAACAGATCTTTGGGCAACAGGGCATCATCTACCGGCTTTGCTCCGCTGGTTATAAATTTTTTAACTGCTTCTTTTAGTTCGGGCGTTATTTCAAACCAGTCGTATTCCGGTTTTTTGGTGATGGTTACAAAGTTATTGGCGATAAATACCCCATTTACAAAAGGTATCTCGAATAAAGCTTTGGCCATGGCCGAGCCTGAGGCCAGTTCGCGTGTCTTGAAATCCAATTGAAAGTTAGGCAGGATATGCTTGTTGGTGATAAACTTCACGCTCTCCGGATTGGGAGTCATTTCAGTATATATCTCAACGATGTTGTTAGTTTCCATGGTATTTGATTAGGCTTGCAAATGTAATTGCTTTGTTTTGTATTAACAGACGCGGGCAAATATTGTTTTAAAAACCAGTGATATGCTTTTGAGGATCAAAGTAAAACCCAATTCAAAAACCGATGAGATCATCAGGGAAGAAGATGGCACCCTGAAAGTCAAAATAAGGGCCCAACCCGTTGAAGGGAAGGCCAATAAATATCTGCTGGCCTACCTGAGCAAGGCACTTAAATTGCCTAAATCAAACATCATGCTGCTAAAAGGCGAGTCCAACGCCTTCAAAACACTTGAAATTGATGCTTCGGAAGAGCAGGTGAATACTGCCTTGAGTTTGCTCATTAAATAGATCAGGCATCGTCTTTAACCCCTCAGTTTAGGCCTGAAAATCGCATTTAGCCACAAAATGAGGGCATAAATAGCGTTTGAGGGTGCATATAACCCATATTTAATGTCCGTTTTCTTCCAAATTACGGGGCAAATCATATATTTGCGCTCCAATTTTGAAAAGTATCAAATCTTAATACTAAATACTTACTAATAATTTATGGAGCATTTAATCTACGTTCTTCCGGTTTTCGGTGTCATTGCACTGGTCTACATGTTTTTTCTTTCTCAATGGGTAGTAAAGCAAGATGCCGGTGATGAAAAAATGCAGGGCATCGCTAATCACATTGCCGAAGGCGCCATGGCTTTCTTAAAAGCTGAATATCGCATCCTTATTATTTATGTGGCTATTGCAGGAACGGGTCTGGGTATCCTTTCGCAGGTACCTAAAGTGGCCGACCACTCCAGCATATTGATCGTAGCGGCCTTTGTAACAGGTTGCTTGTTCTCAGCGGGAGCCGGTTTCATTGGTATGAAGATAGCTACTAAAGCTAACGTGCGCACCACACAAGCGGCTCGTACCAGCCTGGCTAAGGCATTGAAAGTATCTTTCGGTGGCGGAACAGTGATGGGCCTGGGAGTGGCTGGTCTTGCAGTATTGGGTCTGAGTATGTTGTTTATTATCTTCTTCCACCAGTTCATGGGTGGCAATTTTAGCACCGGCGGCGGTTACGACGGTATGACACGCGTTTTGGAAGTATTGGCAGGCTTCTCTCTGGGAGCTGAATCTATCGCACTTTTTGCCCGTGTAGGCGGCGGTATATATACCAAAGCCGCTGACGTAGGCGCAGACTTAGTAGGTAAAGTAGAAGCCGGAATTCCTGAAGATGATCCGCGTAACCCGGCTACTATTGCTGATAACGTAGGTGATAACGTAGGTGATGTTGCAGGTATGGGTGCCGATTTATTTGGTTCTTATGTAGCAACTGTATTGGCTTCGATGGTATTGGGTAACTATATCATCCGTGATAACGGTGGTGCTATTGCCGATTCATTCGGTGGTATCGGCCCTATCCTTTTGCCTGTGTCTATTGCGGCATTTGGTATCATCGCCTCTATCATCGGCAGCTTTTTTGTTACTATTTCTGACAGCGGAAAATCGGATACGAACAGGGTTCAAAGCGCACTTAACCGCGGTAATAACATCGCTATGTTATTGGCACTTGCTGCTTCATTCGGCCTGATAAAAATGATGTTGCCTGAAACGATAAAGATGAGCGTATTCAACGCCGGAGAGTTCAGCACCATGTCTACTTCTTCATTGAATGTGTTCTTTGCAGTTTGTATCGGAATGGTAGTAGGCTACCTGATCTCTTATATCACCGAATACTTTACCGGTCTCGACGGAAAACCTTTTCGCGACATCGTTCAGAAATCGGCTACCGGTGCTGCCACCAATATTATTGCAGGTTTAGGAACCGGAATGCTTTCAACGGCTTTCCCGGTATTGATTTTTGCAGCAGCTATCTGGGGCGCTTATTCACTGGCCGGATTTTATGGTGTAGGTATCGCTGCTTCGGCTATGATGGCTACTACTGCTATGCAATTGGCGGTGGATGCTTTCGGACCGATAGCAGATAACGCAGGTGGCATCGCCGAAATGAGCGAATTGCCTTCAGAAGTTCGTGAAAAAACAGACGTATTGGATTCTGTAGGTAACACTACAGCAGCAGTAGGAAAAGGTTTTGCCATTGCTTCGGCGGCCTTAACTGCGCTTGCTTTGTTTGCCGCCTATGTTACTTTAACTGGTATCAAGGGTATCAATATATTCGATGCCAAGGTTTTATCAGCTTTGTTTATCGGTGGTATGATACCGGTTGTATTTTCAGCCCTGGCTATGAATAGCGTTGGTAAAGCAGCTATGGACATGGTGAACGAAGTGCGCCGCCAGTTCCGCGAAATTCCGGGTATCCTGGAAGGAACCGGAAAACCTGAATACGGCAAGTGTGTTGAAATTTCTACCAAAGCGGCTTTACGCGAAATGTTATTACCGGGTGTAATTACCATTGTAACCCCAATACTTGTAGGTTTGATCATGGGTGCCGAAGCATTAGGAGCCTATATGGCCGGTGTTACGGTATCGGGCGTGCTTTGGGCTATCTTCCAGAACAACGCCGGTGGTGCCTGGGATAACGCTAAAAAATCGTTCGAAAAAGGCGTGGATATTGAAGTGAACGGTAAAGTTGAGAAATTCTACAAAAAATCAGAGCCGCACAAAGCAGCTGTGGTAGGAGATACTGTAGGTGATCCTTTCAAAGATACTTCAGGCCCTTCAATGAATATCCTGATCAAATTGTCTTCTTTGGTTGGTTTGACAATAGCTCCGCTTATTGCAGTTCAACACACAGCTCCAACCGGACAAATTGTTCCGACTGAAAAGAAACTAGAAATGAAGAAAGAAGTAGTTAAACCCGTAGCTATGGTTAACTACGCTGACTTTGTAAAATAATTATAGCCGGATAAAATATTGAAAGCCCTGGTGATCTTTTCATCAGGGCTTTTTTTATGAGGTATTATCCCTTTCCTTTTTTCTTTTTAGGAACTTTGCCAATGCGCTGGTCGCCGCGCCTGATAAGCTGGCATAACTCTATAACAGAAGATTCAAAATCAGGAGCGCTTACCGGTATCATTTGCCATCCGGTCTCACCGTTGCCATCGTTCAATATAGTTACCGAATGCATGGAAGGAAATGTTTTCCGCAGGCTTTCATGGTGCTCACGCGAGGTAGCTATCCAGACACCATTTACCTCGGTATGGTCTTTGCGTTCGCGTAAAATGAGCATGATCTTATTGCCCACATAAACACCATAACAGCCGAAAAAAGGCTTTACCACATAGGGCAGTGGCTCCAGGTACTCCAAAACAAAATTAAATGGGATGGCGGTTTTCAGTGCTCAGTTTTCTGTTTACAATGATAAGCTCATCACGCTGAATATTCAACACAATTTGGGTTGAATATTCACTCCCGTTAACGGTAAAAGCCAACTGTAAATTATTCTACAACAAATTTACGGGTTACCTTAATAGCAGCATTATTCATATCGGTTACAGTAACGAAATAGATTCCCTTACTGTATTGGGATGTGTTTAAAATAGTGTTGTCGTCAAAACGTGCCGAGGCTATCTGGCTACCGGTAATGTCAGTAATGATCAATTGATGTTCTCCCGGCTGGTTGGCAAATATCTGCACCTTGTCGCTGGCAGGGTTAGGGAACACATTGATATCAAAGTTGGTGTTTGGTGCCACCGGTGCCACCGCAGTTGAAAGCGATGAATTGAATACAGGGAAAGCAATATTGGTTGGATTATCAGTTGAAAAATGCACACGCTGAACAGCTACCCGTGGCAGCATATCCACCCCCTGGAAATTATACGATTGACCATCGCCCGGATTGCGACGGAAAAATTCGCCGTCATTGAGAGGTAGGTTGGCATTAGCCTGGTACTTGGTGTAGTTAGACGAACTGATAAGCACTCTTATCTGATGTCCGGGAGCCCAGCAGTAAGCAATAGGCAGCATTTTATACACGTACTCATATATCTGACCGATATTGATATTGCTGTAAGGAATATTCTTGTCATCGGGGTCTTCAACACCATTATAGCAGGTAGCAGTGCCGGCAATGGTCATACTGTCGACTAGCGCACGGGCCCAGTCTCTGGCGCGGGCGTTCACTATGCCTTCCTGCACAAAATAAACCTGGCCATTAGGCCATACGTCGCAAATGCGCACATCCCAATCGCAATCTGTTGGGCCGCTGCTTACTCCACCCGGGTTGGTCTTTCCAAACAGGTCAACCAACGGAAATCCGGCAATCGAGAATGTATCCTGAAACACGTCGCTGTTAAATTGAATCACACCCTCACGGTCCATGGTGTAAGGAGCATTACTTGGGTCACTCAATAGCATCTGGCCCTGTGTATTGCGGGTGCCATCCGGCGAAAGATCTATCATGTTACTGCCACCTACGGTTAAGATGGGGTCATTAGGGTCGTTTACATACATACCGAAACCTTCATCTGTAGTGGGTGCATTAAAATTGAAGGTGCCGTTTTGGTGCAGATACATTCGCTTCCATTGAATGTTCTGTGTTGGCGGAAATTTATCGCAGCTATTCCAGTAGTTACCGTATTTGTAATTGTTCGGAAATCCTGAAGCTGCATCGGCCGCAGAGTCAGGACCCGGAACATAATAACGGCAGCTTGGCACGGCTGAAAAGTCTTTGTAAGGCACTCCTAATACGGCTCCGCCCCTGATACCACCCAACACGGTTCCGAGGGTAGGTATAGATTCTGTGGTCTGCAAATGCACGCCGTTAGACAGCTTGGCTTCAACGGGCATATTGGTAAGTCCGCCCTGGCCGGCAAGGAAATTCATCATTTTAACGAACGTGACGATGTAGTCAGCAGCCGGTACCCTCACCCAAATACTATCCATAGCACCCAAAATAAATCCCTGACCCAGGTATTGCCACTCCTGGCTTTCTTTGATAATGAATTTAGGTTCGCCGATAAAATTTTGAGGGTTGTAGTTCAGGTTATACCGGTACCAGGTGATGAGATCTGATTGCAACACAGCGCTCAAAGGCAAGTTGCTAACCGAGAAATTGGTTAAGTCAATTTGAGTGATATCATTCACGTTTGTAGGATAGGTCCGGTCTCCGGTAGTAAGCTGTGCAATGGTTTGATGCGCCCATGGGCCGATAGCGATTTTTTGCATGTACTTGTTAGGCGATTGCAGGGCATCGCGGGTATAACTCATGGTGTTGATCTGGCCTTCGGTAAAAATATCCCACCATCCGCTCAGGTGAAATACGGGTACATCTAAGTTGTTATAGCGGGTATAAACCAGGTTCGGTAATGGTTTTTGAGTCACCGGATCTACGGCTTCGCCATTCTCATTCACCGGAGCTGCGCTGGCGTCCATATCCGAACGGCCGGCCGAATTAGGATAAAATCCTGCAGTGCTCAATGTACCGTCTGGTTTAGGATACCTGTGAACCGTAAAGTGGTCTACCGATAGCGTGGCGGCATCAAATTTGTTAGGTTGGTAAACCTTTACTACCGCGTTCAGGGTATCCGTTTGTGGTAAGTTATAATCAGCAGAGGTGTGAATAGAATTCTGCCTGGAGTCATCTTCCGGTATCAGGTCGTCATTGATGATATTGAATATCTGGCCTTTCAACCAACCGGTTACTATACCGGGACGGAACACTCCGTTGTTATACCCGGTAGCGATATAATGCTCGGTAGTAGCAACAATAGGCATCAAACATTTCAAAGAAGGAATAGAATCGGTAATGCGGTGAGCGAGGCCTAATTGCAATTGGGTATTGCCCAAAGCCGATGCTCCAAACATACCTATACTGCCATTGTTGATCTTGTCATTGGTGTGCGGCAAACTATCATAAAAACCGGGGATGGTAAGGTTTTCAATGAACTTGATTGAGTTATACCCGTCTTCGTGCTTGTTCGAGAACCGCGGGTCGGTAGCTGGTAAATAATCGAGGATATGACCACTGGCGTGGTAAGGGTTCTTGTTCCAGCTGTCTGAATACATCGGAAAATAATCACCTTCTGAACTATAAGCGCCACGCATATCCTGGTAAACATAGTTGTAGCCTAGCAGCGGCAATACCCCACCCAAAGCATCAAAACCACCCTTGTTGTAAGGGGTACGGGTAAAGATGGTAGGCAACTGATATGGGTTCGGATTCGGTTGGCCGTTCAGTGAATCATAAAATATGATCTGCTGGCCGGCATGTAACAGGGTAATACTATCTGTCTGGATCGTATCTCCCAGCAAAACAATTTTACCCAGCGATAAACGAAGTGAGTCGCGCAAACGGGGGAGGTAAACATCTGTCATGAGCTTAACGCCATCGGGCATCACAAACGGAACGGTTATTTTGGTAGCAAAGGAACTCACTCCTAAGCCGGTGGTAGATTGACCGCAAACCGAGAGGGCCATGAACATGAAAACAATTACAGGGGTGTAAATTTTTCTCATAATGATGAATTACATTTCAGGTAAAATAAACAAAATTAAATGAGTGTTGCGGGGCTTTACTGATACAAATGTTAGTGAATATTTCTGAGAAAGTAAAACCCGGCAATTTTGGGGTTCTGAATTGTAAAACCCGGCTTTCTAAAAACTGCACCTGTGCTGCAAATGGTTTTTTATTTTTGAGCCATGAACGAGAAAAGTAAAGCGAAGATCGATAACCTCAATATAAAGGAAGAGACCGCAGTTTTGGTAGGCCTTATATCACAGGAGCAAACGGAGGAGCAAACCAAAGAATACCTGGCTGAGCTGGAGTTTCTGGCGCTGACCGACGGAGTTAAAACACTGAAAACATTTGTTCAGAGACTTCAACATCCCGACACTAAAACATATGTGGGCAAGGGCAAGCTGGAAGAGATAAAAGCCTATTGTGAGGCCAAGGGTGTTGACCTCATTATCGTAGATGATGAGATATCTCCCTCGCAGTTGCGCAACATGGAAGAAGTGCTGAAGAAGAAGGTGCTTGACCGTAGCATGCTGATACTCGACATTTTTGCCAATCGCGCCCGTACCGTGCAGGCCAAGACCCAGGTTGACCTGGCGCAGTTACAATACATGCTGCCCCGGTTAAAAGGGATGTGGAGTCACCTTGAACGCCAAAGAGGGGGGGCCGGAACAAGAGGGGGAGCCGGTGAAAAAGAAATTGAGACTGACCGTCGTATTGCGTCGAAAAAAATAGCCTCTTTAAAAGAGAAACTGAAAGAGATAGATAAGCAAAATGAAGTACGCCGGAAACACCGGGGTGAAATGATACGCGTGGCGCTGGTGGGTTATACCAACGTAGGCAAAAGCACCATCATGAATTTGCTGGCCAAAGAAAATGTGTTTGCGGAGAACAAACTATTTGCCACCCTCGATACTACGGTGCGTAAGGTAACTTTTAACGCGGTGCCGTTTTTGCTAAGCGATACCGTAGGTTTTATCCGTAAGTTGCCTACCCACCTGATAGAGAGTTTTAAATCTACTTTAGATGAAGCTATCGAGGCCGATATTTTGTTGCATGTGGTAGATATTTCGCACCCGGCTTTTGAAGACCAGATGCGCGTGGTGACCGAAATTTTAAAAGAACTGCATTGTGAAAACAAACCGGTGGTGGTTATTTTCAATAAAATGGACTTGTACGAACAAACCCGTTTTGATGAGTTTTTGCCTGCCGACATAAAACGCGGCCTGCTGAACGAACTACAGGAAACCTGGATGGCACGTACTCATCAAAACTGCATTTTCGTATCTGCCACCCAAAACCGCAACACCGCCGACCTGCGCCAGATGCTGTTTCAAAAAGTGAAAGACCTATACCTGGTGCGTTATCCGTATAAAGCAGGTTACTGGCAGGGATATGAAAATTACGAAGGTCAGGGAGAAGTGCCGGAAACTACTACCGAGAGTTAGGTGGTAGCGAAACAATTTCATTCCCGGCTGTTTACTCCGTGTCTCCGTGCGAAATACTTTTCTTTTCCCAGTGCAAGTACCCCAACAACTTGGGCCATATATCTCCGGGCTCATACTGTTTATAATTTTCGCTTCTTAAACTGAGTATCTCTTATATTTTTAACCCATATTTTTAACCAAAAACTTAAGTTATGGGGTTTGTAAAAGAATTTAAAGAGTTTGCCATGAAAGGCAATGTAATGGATCTGGCTGTGGGTGTGGTGATAGGCGCCGCCTTTGGCAAGATCGTAACCGCATTGGTAAGCGACATAGTAATGCCCCCAATTACTTATGTAACTTCTAAAGGAGCCGGCGACTGGCGCACAGTAACTGTTGGTCCGGGTATTAAAATAGGGGATTTTGGTGGTACCGTTTTGGACTTTTTAATTGTGGCCGTTGCCATTTTCTTAGTCGTAAAGGGTATCAACACCTTCAAAAAAGCAGAAGCTGCGGAAGCTCCGCCTGCGCCGCCTTCTTCTACCGATATGTTGTTGATGGAGATACGCGATTCGTTGAAGAAATAATTGTCAGAACCATGATTAAAGGATGACTCTGTTTCAAATAAATTGAAAGTCTTGTCCTTTGATCATGGTTCAAACATTTTTCCTACCTTCCATCAAATTTCAGGTATATGACATTTGAGGAATACCGCAAGTACGATGCTACCGGTTTAGCCGAACTGGTAAAAAAGAAAGAAGTAACCCCGTTGGAACTTCTTGAACTCGCCACCAGGCGTACCGAAGAGGTGAACCCTCAGTACAACGCTGTTGTTACTAAATTCTACGACCTTGCCAAAGAGCAAATAAAAACGGTAGACCCGAATGCTCCGTTTTCCGGGGTGCCCTATCTCATAAAAGATCTGGGCCCTCAATTAAAAGGAACCCGGTTTACCTGCGGTTCTAAATTCCTGGCCAACAATATCTCAACGGCCAATAGTGCAGCCACTGATAAAATGCTGAAGGCCGGGCTTATTATTTTCGGCAAAACCAACACGCCGGAATATGGCATTACACCTTACACCGAATCGACATTTTTAGGTGTTGCCCGCAACCCGCACAATCCTGAACACACCACCGGTGGCAGCAGTGGAGGAAGCGCTGCTGCGGTGGCTGCGGGTATTGTGCCCATGGCCAGTGCTAATGATGGCGGGGGTTCTATCCGCATACCAGCCAGTTGCTGCGGACTATTTGGTTTAAAACCCACACGGGGACGCGTTTCTCTGGGTCCTGAAAACGGCGAGCTTTGGGGCGGTGCGGTTTGCGAAGGTGTGGTGTCGCGTAGCATTCGCGACAGCGCGTTATATTACGACCTCCTTTCCGGCGCTACCGATGGAGACCCTTACAACATTCAAAAGCCCGACCGGCCATACATGGAGGAAATTGCCACCCACCCCGGCAAGTTGCGCATTGGCTATAGTGTTGAGCATCCGTTTGATGTAAAACAAGATGAAGAAAATATCAAAGCGGTTGAAAAGACAGTGAAACTGCTGCGCGAATTAGGACATGAAGTGAATGAGATAAAACTGCCTTTTAAAAAGGAGATCATGACTGAAGTGCTGTATGCCATGGTATACGGCGAGCTAAGTGCAGCACTCGATTACCTTGGTGAAGTGCATGGAACCAAACCTACCCGCAGCCAGTTTGAGCCCAACACCTGGTTGTTGTATAAACTCGGACATTCGTTCTCCGCCAACAGTTTTGCCCTGGCCAAATTACATTGGAATGAAACCTGCCGCGCCATGGCTAAATTTCATGAACAATACGACTTTCTGCTTACCCCTACATTAGGCATGCGCCCTTTTAAAATTGGTGCCCTCCAAAACAATTTCTTTGAACAGATTGGTCTGCGTACCATGAATGCTCTGGGCATCAGTACGGTGGTAAAATACACCGGACTTATTGAAAAGACCGCCGGTAAGATATTTAGCTGGATACCTTACGCACCCCTGGCCAACATCACCGGTCAGCCCGCTATGACCATGCCTCTTCATACCAGCGCTGACGGTCTACCGGTAGGGGTTATGTTCACTGCTCGTTTAAACGATGAGGGTACGCTGTTCCGGCTCGCCTCGCAGTTAGGGCCGTATATGGAAAAGGGTGATGCAGGAAGTTAGATTTTAGAAGCAAGAATGACTGAGTTTGGTCTAACCCTCAAAAACTTTTTAACCGCGCTTTTTCTTCATCTGTCAAACTCTCAAAACCTTTCTTGTTGATCTTATCCAGCAACCGGTTCAATTCGTTCTCCTTTTCAATTTTGGACTGATTGTATCTGTCCTCCACAGTTCTGAAACCCCGCCCTTTTTGAAACAGGTTTTCAACCAACAGGTATTCGGGCCGCAGGATGATGACAAACATAAAAATGGCAGAAGGTATTGCGATGAGCAAGATGGGTAAATAATTAAGGCGAAGAAAAACCGGGTATAGGCCCACCGCTAATATTAATCCTATCAGCCCGCCACCCAGGTGCGCTTCATGTGCTGTGTTGTCGCGTTTGGTTTTAATACCGTTCATGGTGTAAATAACATATACCAAAGCATACAGCCAGGCCGGTATGCCCACCGGTAAAAGAAAGAATCCGATTTGCATCCCCGGAAAAAGAGCAATACAGGCAAAAACAACTCCGCACACTGCACCCGATGCACCCACCGAACTATAATCGCCATGGTTGCGATGAATGTATAACGTTAATAAATTCCCTCCCAACAGGCTTGCAAAATAAATAAGCAGAAATTTGGGTATACCAACCACTGCCTCCAGGCTGGTGCTAAAAGCATATAGCGAGATCATGTTAAACAAAAGATGTGTCCAGCTGATATGCAAAAAACCTGAGGTGAGGAGTCGTTTGTAATCTTTGTGTATCAGTATCTCATCTACATCCAAAGCATAATGCTGCATAAATCCATAGGTATTGAACCCCTGATACGAAACCAGCAGGTTCACTATGATTAAGAAAATGGCCGCAATACCTGTTGGCTCCATATAACAGTTATAAGCGAATCAAATCTAATAGATATTTCAGGATGCGGAATGCCACACCAAAGAGACCCCGGTAATTTTTTAATACTTTTGATAGTTAACACTTATCATGATATGCTCACCATTAATTTCCACCCCTTTCCTGAATTAATGTCAGACCGGTTATTGCTGCGGAGAATTACCAATGAAGACGTAGCTGAAATATTTGCTCTGCGCAGCAGCCCTGAATTGATGAGATACATTCCGCGCCCATTGATTGCCACTGTCGAAGAAGCAGGGCCCTATATAACCCGGGCAGATAATATGATAGCCGCCGGAGAGGGAATTGAATGGGCTATTACCATCAAAGGAAATCGCAGGCTGATAGGTAAAGCAGGGCTTTACCGTATACAACCGGCAAATCACCGGAGCGAATTAGGCTATATGCTTTTGCCTGAATATCAGGGCAAGGGTGTTGCCACCGAAGCCGTAAAACTCATGCTGGATTTCGGTTTTGACCGGTTGAACCTGCACTCGATGGAAGCAGTTATCGACCCCGGCAATATTGCGTCTGAACGCGTATTGCAGAAAAGCGGGTTTGTAAAAGAGGCCCACATAAAAGAGAACGAATTATTTAATGGAGTGTACCTGGATACCGTTATTTATTCGCTGTTGAAAAGAAATTACAAAAAGTAGCCACACCAAAGCACTCAGGCACCTTACTGCCATCTTTAATGACCCGGCCGCGGCTCCTGCACCAATACATATTATTTGCATTCTTCAATAATATGTATTATTATTAATTCTCAATTACATGTAAAAATGTTGTTTAGTGGTTGACCTCCTGAACCGCTACCGGGCTGCGGTTTTATTTATAGCCCTCGTTTTTCTGGTTTATTTTCCGGTATTTCTGCACCTGGACTATATGCCTATTCGTATGTGGGACGAATCCATATTAGGAGCCAATGCTATTGAAATGGGCCATAACCATAACTACCTGGTCACATATTTTGGCGGCAGTCCCGAAATGTCGAACACTAAGCCGCCGCTGATGATATGGTGTATATTGTTTTTCACCCGGCTATTAGGCTTCTCTGAACTTTCACTTCGCTTACCTTCTGCTTTGGCCGCGTTGATCCTCTGCATATTTTTATTTCAGGTACTTCGGCGTTACACCGGCAACCCGTTTTATGGTTTCCTGGTAGTCGTAGTGTTAGTTACCTGCCAGGGATACATTCGCAATCATGTTACGCGCACCGGTGAGTATGACTCTTTGCTAATAATGTTCTCAACCATTGCCGCCATTCATTTATTTCTGGCTACAGAGGCCGAAACAAACCCGGAGCGGTCAAAACACCTGTTCCTGTTCTTCGTTCTGCTTACCCTGGCTGTACTTACTAAAGGTGTGGCCCCTTTAATGCTGGCACCGGGGCTTTTAGTTTATGTTCTTTTCCGCCGAAAGGCCATGTTGTTTTTGAAAAGTAAAGCTTTTTACACGGGCCTTTTCTTTTTCATCTTTTTTGGACCGGGCTATTATTTTTTGCGTGAAACTGTGAACCCCGGCTATTTGCAAGCCGTTTGGAGCAATGAACTTGGAGGGCGGTTTATGGCGGTTAACGAGGGGCACGAAGGGCCATGGTACTTTTACTTCAGCGAAATCATCTCCTGGCAATTTGTCAGCTATTATTTGCTGTTTCCAGTGGCATTACTCACAGGCATTTTCTTAACGCGGGATAAAATACAGCGCCTTGTGGTGTTTGCTTTTATCACGGGTTCATTCTTTCTGCTATTCATTTCTTTATCAGGCACCAAATTATCGCATTACGACGCTCCTTTGTTTCCATATATTGCCATCATTACGGCGTCGTTGTTCTATCGCTTATTTAGTGGTATCCGTTCGTGGGTAGGCCGGTATTACAAAATATTATCTGCTGGTATCGTGGCAGCAGCTATCATACTTGCCATGCTTGCAAAACCCTATGCCGATGTCCTGGCCAAAGTTTATTTTCCAAAAGGAGATTGGTGGGAAGAAGGCTTTTCTACCTCATGCACTTTCTTTCAGGATGTGGCAAAAGGCCGCGAAAGGCTTTTAGCTTCTAAACTTGTTTATAACACCACGGCGAATCTCTACGGACCACCAGCTGTTTTCAATGATTATAAAGAAGAGCTGACTGAAAAAGGAATGACCCTGTCGATCGATAGTGTTGGACAGATAAACGACAACGACACCTTGTTAATGTTTGAAGATGCCGATGTACGCAGAAAACTAGAGCGCAGGTTCACCATCCAAAACATTCAGCGCCTGGAACAATATCATTTGGATCTCGTACGTGTTAAGCTAAAAAACGAATAGCCGGCCTGCGCCGCTCCGGCAATCGCCTCACACAATTTTCATCGGTAGCCGTACTGTTATTCTACCGGCTAGGAAATAAAAAAGCCACCGGCATTCACCGGTGGCCTAACCCATATATGAAAACCCCTTGCGGTAAATATTAATGCGCTGAACTTTGTCCCGGCGCGTTATACGCTGCGGCAAAAGCCTTGGCAAAATCTTTTAATTTACGGGTACCTAATACCGGTTTGTGTAACAGGTAGTCTTCAAAAAAGTAACCCTGATTGATGCCCTGGCCCATTTCAATAAATCCGTCAGCCATCGTTTCTTTTAATCCTCCTTGCAGCATACCGGCTTTGAGTTGTGCATCCGGTACAAACACCCATTTCAGATCGGGTTTGCCTATAGCAGTTCCTAGTATAGTGGCCACATCATTACCGGTCAGTTCCTCACTCGCAATATACCTGATGCTTTTTCCGGTAAACGATAACGATAATAATTCTTCCACAGCAACATCAGCAATATCGGCCGGGTCGACTATCGCTAAAAAGGCATCGCCGCTATAATTAGAACCTATGATGCCAAAGTTTTTGATAGTAGGAATGGAGCTAAACCAGTTATAAAAGAAAGATGCAGGCCTCAAAATTTTTACGTTCACATCCGCAAGTGTGTTTAATAATGCCTCAAAGTCGGCAGCCCCGTTTACTACACCGGCCTTATCTTTTGCATGAGCCCCCACACTGCTTAAATCCACTACGTGCTTAACCTTACTGTCTTTAATAGCGTTGTAATAGATATTCCCTACTTTTTGCTGGTAAGCACGGTAATTATCGGTAGCAAAATTGGGCGGTATCATCGTGTAAACTACGTCGGCATCAGCAAAGGTCTGTTTTACAAATTGAGCATCTTCAAGAGACCCGATGGCCGTTTTTGCCCCTTTGTCCACCAGTGCTTTCAGGTTTTCGGCATTTCGGCCCACTACCGTTACATCTTTACCCGCTGCTAATAATTTTTCGGCCACTAAGGCTGATATGTGGCCTGCGCCACCTGTTATTACATACTTCATGTTGTTTTGTTTTTTAGTTTATAAATGTTGTGTTTGTATATACAAATGTTAAGGTAAAAAAATTTAGACTCACAATTTATCGGCCACTTGCAGCATGCTTTTAACCAGCGATTCCGTTTCCTCCACTGTGCAAACACCCTGTATCGATTGTTTAAAATTAGCCCTGCAACTATTTATCTCGCCGATCATGCCTTTTGCTTTTTGCGTTGGGTAAACGCTGGTGGTTTTCCCTTCAGCTATCCTTATAACCAATTTGTTTTCTTCCAATTTCTCAATAAATCGGGTAATCGTGGAAGGTGCCAGGTGCAACTCTTCGCTAAGGTCCAGCGGCTGCCTGCCCGGTTGGTCCAGTATCAGTGAAAGCAGGTAAGCTTGCCCCGGAGCAAGCCCTATCGGTGCCCAGGCATCTTCGGCCAGCTTGTTCATCTTGCGCGCAAGAGCTGCACTGGCCCAGTACATACAACCACAATATTTCGATTCCGATGCTTTCACGGTGTAAATTTAAAAGTCATAATTGTATATACAAGCAAACTCCTGTTTTTTATTTTAACTCCTTTCTTGCTGCCTTTAACTGTTTGGCGCATCCCGCATTTGTCATCATAATATAGTACCTAAACGGCGTTAAAGCAAACTTCCTGACTTTATGGACAACAGGTTTGTCTCAATTTAGTTGGACTAACTGTCACAATTTTTCTGATAGAGTTCCGCCTCAAAAACCTTACTTATTGATAATCAACAATTAAAGAAATAGCCCAGCGAATTATCCGCAAAAAAACTTATGGAAACTTTGAACCTTTTTTTTGTTTCCATGGTTTTGTTCGCGTACATTTGCCGCCCGAATTTATGAAGGATAGTAAACAATATCAGGCCCTGTTAAACAAGTCGCGCGAGTTATTCATGAAACACGGTGTAAAAAGCCTGACCATGGATGAGATCGCCCGGCAAATGGGCATGAGTAAAAAAACCATTTACCAGTTTGTAGATAATAAGAGCGACCTCATTAAGCTTACCATGCAGGATTTTTTAGAAGAGGAACGCAAATTGATGGACTCGATATTGAAAAACTCTATCAACTCTATTGATGAGATGATAAAGATGATTGAATACTGGTTACAAGTGGTTCGGGAGTTTGATGCCAAGACCCTGAATGAAGTACAAAAGTATTATCCGGAAACATGGAAGATGTATAATGAATATCGGTTCAACTTTATGTTGGGACTTATCAAAACCAACCTGGAGAACGGAGTGAAAGAAGAGTTCTATCGTAACGACCTCAATTCGGATGTAATCTCCAAAATATATATTCTGGCAGTGGAGATATTATTGAATCAGGAGCTATTTCCAACTAAACAATATTCATACGTAACCATTTACCGCGAGTTTTTGAGCTATCACCTGCGCGGCATTGTTTCAGCCAAAGGCTTAAATTATCTGGAAGAACACAATTTATTTAAGAGCTGAACGACTATAACCGAGACTCATGAAAAACAAGATATTAACCCTTATATTTTTACTGGCTTACGCCGCTGGCTTCGGGCAAGTAGCCACTGATAATTTATCCTCAGGTCCGCGCTCATTTACCCTGGTAGAAGCCGTTCAATTTGCCCAGCAAAATGCCAACAGCGCCAAAAACGCCAAGCTCGATCTTAAAAAGGCCAAAGCGTTTAATTGGGAGATCCTGACACAAGGACTACCACAGTTAAGCGGAAGCGTTGAGTATGACTATTATTTCAAAACGCCACTAGTGCCCGCGGTAAGCAACATTTTCAGTGGCAATAGCGCATTCAATCAATCATTATATAATCTTACCCAACACAGTAATGACCCGGCCTTAGTAAGCACACTCAACAGCCTTGGAAATGGGTTTAGCAACATATCTTTTGTATTACCCAACGACATTACTGCCGGCATTACCCTAACCCAACTATTTTTCGATGCCCGTTACATGTTTGGTATCAAAGCCCGTAAAGAGTTATACCTCACCAGCAAATTACAAGGTGATCTGACCGATAATGAAATTCGCACAAACGTTACCAAAGCCTATTACCAGGCTGAGGCTGCACAGGAAGCAAAGACCCTGCTTACGGATAACATGAAAATTGTGGACAAGATACTGAGCGATACCAAAGCAGTTTTCGCCCAGGGCCTGACCGAAGAACTGGATGTGAATCGCCTTGAATTAGTGCAAGCCAACCTTCAAAGCCAAATCACCATGCAGAATAGTATGGCTGATGTGGCCCTGGCTAATCTTAAATTTCAAATGGGCGTTTCTGTAGATGATGTAATTCTGTTAAAGGATAAGCTGGATGACCTTAAAGCAGGTGCCATTCCTCAACAAAACAAATTCGACCCGCAGAATAGGGTGGAGTTCCAAATGCTTACTGCAGCTATCACTTTGCAGGGATATAATGTTGCTCAAAAAAGAAGCGGTTATTATCCTTCGTTGGCTGGTTTCTTAAACTACTCAGGCAATGTTCAAACACAGGCTTTTGGTGATATGTTTAAAGGCAGCAACTGGTATCCGCAGGGTATAGTAGGTTTGAAATTGAACGTGCCTATTTTCGACTCGGGCTTAAAAATGGCCCAGGTTAAACAGGCAAAGTTTGATCAGATGAAACAGAAGAACGACCTGGAAAATTTCAAGAACGCATCTAAACTTCAATACCAATCTGCTCAATCAAGCTTTAACGCGGCACTGGAAGATGAAGTGAATTCGCAAAAAAGTCTTGACCTGAGCAAAAAAATATACGACAAAAGCCAGGCCAAATTTAAACTGGGTGCCGGTACAAGTTTTGAACTGGAGCAAAGCGAACAGGAGTATACCACCAACATATTAAAACACATTCAAAGCACCATGAACCTGCTGAACGCCAAGGCAGATCTGGATAAGGCAATGGGTACCAAATAGAATTCAATTTTAAGGCTGGGTCCGAAAAGAGATGCAGTTGAGATCAAAAAAATAAACATCGTCAAAATGAAGTTTCAAAAATTATCACTTATCGCTTTCGCCACTTTGTTGCTGGCATCATGCGCAGATACCGACAAGAAAGATCTGGAGAGCAAAAAGAAATTATTAGCGGACGATAAAGGCAAGTTAAAAGACCTGACCGTGCAAATTGAAACCCTGGAGAAAGAGATATCCCGGATGGATACTTCCTTTAAAATAGACCAGAAATCGAAATTGGTGCAGGTAGATGAGTTGAAGAAAGAAAACTTCAAGCATTTTATCGAAGTGCAGGGCAATGTCGATGCAGAGGAGAACGTAACTGCCCTTCCTCAGCAGCCCGGCCTGGTTACCGCTCTGAACGTTAAAGTGGGCGATCATGTTACCAAAGGACAAATACTGGGGCAAACGGCCACCACTGTGGCGGTATCAGACCAGTTAGCTGCAGCACAGGCACAGTTAAGCCTGGCTACCACCGCCTACGAAAAACAAAAGGCTTTGTGGGATCAGAAGATAGGCAGCGAAATACAATTCCTGCAAGCCAAAACCCAAAAAGAATCGGCGGAGAAGAATATCGATGCTTTAAAGAGCCAACTGGATATGACCAAAATAATTGCCCCTATCAGCGGAACAGTTGATGCTGTGAACCTGAGAATAGGCGATATGGCTGCCCCAAGCCAATTAATGCCGGGTATTCGCATTATTAATGGTGGAAGCCTGAAAGTAAAAGCGAAACTGGCGGATAGCGATTTCGGAAAAGTTAAAAAAGATGATGTGGTAACCATAGACTTTCCGGACCTGAACAAGACCATCAATGCCCCGGTTAGTTATGTGTCTAACACCATCGACCCACGTTCACGTACTTTTGGATTAGAAGTTAAATTGAACAACGACCGTAACGAGTACGCCGCCAACCTTATTGCCAAGTTAAAGATCAATGACGAATCATTGAAAAATGTGTTGGTCGTTCCTTCTAATATCATTCAAAAATCGGCAGATGGTGCGTATGTGTTAGTAGCCGAAATCAATGGTGGTGTAAAAACTGCCCACAAGCGCATGGTCAAATCGGGCCTGGATTATAATGGCGAAACCGTTGTTACAGATGGACTGAAAGAAGGTGACAAGATCATCACTTTTGGCTATAGCGAAATAGTAGACGGCCAGAGAATTGATTTTTAAGAAAGGGTTGTAATCATTTAAGAATCGCAGAGAGCCTTAGTGGTTAATGTATTTAAAACTGAACGATGAATACTGAAAGATTAAAGGAACTGAAATTTACCAGTTGGTGCATTGACAATGCCACCAGCATTTATGTTTTTGTGGTGCTCATCGTATTTGCGGGTTTGACCATTTACAATGGTCTGCCAAAGGAATTATACCCTGATGTAGTGGTGCCTACTATTAGTATCGTTACCATTTACCCCGGCGCAAGTCCCGAAGATGTTGAGACGCTCATCACCAAGCCTATCGAAAAGCAGGTAAAGGGATTGAATGGTGTAAAGAAGGTGACCAGCAACTCCTTGTCCGATGTTTCTATCATGACCGTTGAATTCGGTACGGATAAAGACCCAACGGCCTGCAAACAAAAAGTGACGGACGCTGTAGCCAAGGGAAAGAAAGACCTGCCGAGTGATTTGAAGAACGACCCTCAGATTCAGGAATTTGATATTAATGAGCAGCCTATCATGAATATCAACCTGTCGGGTGATTTTCCGCTCGACCAGATCAAAAAATATGCAAAGGAGCTGAAGGACCGCATTGAGAGCATGAAAGAGATAACCCGCGTGGATATAGTGGGTGGCGTTGACCGCGAGATACATATTGATGTTGACCTGTTTAAAATGACCGCCGCAGGTATCGGCTTCATGGATATTGAGAACACGGTGCAACGCGAAAACCTGAATATATCGGGTGGTGAAGTAAGAGTGGATGAAATGCGTCGTAATCTTCGTGTAACGGGCCAGTTCAAAGATCCTAAGGAGATAGAGAATATCGTAGTGCGCTCTTTTATGGGAACTACTGTATTTCTGAAAGATATAGCTAAGGTGACAGATACTTACGCTGATAAACAGGATTTTGCCCACCTCGATCACAAACCGGTAGTTACCCTGAATGTTGTAAAACGTAGTGGTGAGAACCTCATTAACGCAACTGACGAGATTTACACCATTCTTGATGACTATCAAACCACCAAGTTTCCGCAGGGATTGAAAATAAAAGTGACCGGTGATACGTCGGAACAAACGAGGGTGCAGTTGCATGACCTGTTGAACACCGTTATCCTTGGTTTTATTTTTGTGGTATTTGTATTGATGTTCTTCATGGGCTTTACCAACGCCTTTTTTGTGGGGCTTTCCGTTCCGCTCACAACGCTGGTGGCCTTCTTATTTATGCCCGGCCTGGGAATGACTATGAACATCATGGTATTGTTCTCGCTGTTATTAGCGCTGGGTATTGTGGTAGATGATGCTATTGTGGTGATAGAGAACACGCACCGTATCTTCAATAAGTACGATTTCCCGCTTAACCAGGCCGCCAAGTTTGCGGCGGGTGAAGTGTTTTTACCTGTGTTGGCCGGAACGCTGACCACGTTGGCTCCTTTCTTCCCGTTATTATTCTGGCCGGGTGTTATTGGTAAGTTCATGAAGAACCTGCCCATGACCCTCATTATTACGCTGGGCGCTTCTCTCTTTGTGGCATTTATTATGAACCCGGTATTTGCCGTTTCGTTCATGACTAAAGACGACCACGGAAAGAAATCGAGCCTGCGTGATTATCTAAAAGGCTTTATTTTCTTCGCCATAGCTGCAGCCGTTGCTTACGCCACCAAGCACAATGGAATTGGCAATTTGTCGGTTACACTGATTGTCTTGATTTTGCTATATCACTTCGTTTTATCACGGGCTATTTTTGGCTGGCAAACTTACCTGTGGCCAAGGGTAACAGGGGCATACAGAAAGATATTACGCATTTTCATTAAAGGCTGGTGGGGACCGATACTTGTGCCGATATCCACGCTTTTATTGCTCGTGTTGAGCATTGTTGTATATGTTGCAAGTAAACCCAAGGTTGAGTTGTTCCCTAACGGCGATCCTAACTTCGTTTATGTTTATTGCAAATTACCGATGGGAACCGATGCGAACATAACCGATTCTGTAACCAAGCTGATCGAGAAAAGAGTTTATAAGGTAATTGGCGAGAATAACCCCGACGTTACGTCTGTTATCTCCAACGTGGGTGTTGGTGCGGGTGACCCTCAGAATCCTGACAAGGTTGCCACCCCGAACAAAAGCAAGGTAACTGTGGCGTTTAAAAAATATGCTGAACGCAAGTATCCGCACACTGCGATATGGCTCGATTCTATGCAACATGTTTTCAAAGGCGAAGGCGTGGCTGGTGCTGAAATAAGTGTCGAAAAAGAAGCCAACGGGCCACCGGTGGGCAAACCTATTAATATAGAGATCAGCGGTGACGATTTTGCCGTTATGCAAAAACTGACGGCCACACTCAAAGCCCAGATAGACAAGCAAAACATTGCAGGTATTGATGGTTTGAAGAGCGATTTGCAGATCAGCAAACCGGAAATAATCATTGACGTGGACAAAGAAAAAATGCAGCGTGAAGGCATCTCATTAGGCCAGGTAGGTTCTGAATTGCGCACGGCTTTGTTCGGAAAAGAAGTGTCAAAGTTCCGTGATAAAAACGAAGATGCACCTATTCAGCTTCGCTTAAGGGCTGAAGACAGAAAGCAGGTGGAGCAGTTGTTGAATGTCAATATTTCGTTCATGGATATGAGTATTGGCGCCTTCCGCCAGGTTCCTGTTTCTGCCATCGCCAATGTGCATTACGACAACTCTATTAGTGTTATTAACCGTAAGAACCAAAAACGTGTTGTAACCCTGGCCTCAGACCTGGCCAATGGGCACACTGCCAACGAGGTAATACCGCAGGTCGAACTGACCATTGCCAATATGGACATACCAGAGGGCTACACCGTTAAAATGACCGGGCAACAGGAAGAACAGGATGAGACGATGCACTTTCTCGTAATTGCTTTCGGTGGTGCGTTTGCACTGATGTTCCTGATCCTGGTTACGCAGTTCAACTCGGTTGTGAAACCATTGATCATTGCCACCACCGTTATTTTCTCACTGATAGGCGTGGCCTTCGGGTTTGCATTGACCCATAAAACACTATCGGTGATCATGACCGGTGTGGGTATTTTTGCCCTTGCAGGTATTGTTATCCGGAACGGTATTTTGTTGCTTGAATTTATTGACGAGTTGCGTGAACGCGGACTCGAGGTTTCGGAAGCAGTAGTAGAGGGCGGTGCAACCCGTATGACCCCGGTGATACTCACCGCCTCGGCCGCTATTCTGGGTCTCATACCACTGGCCATTGGTTTGAATATGGACTTTGGAACCCTGTTCTCACAATTAAACGCCCACTTCTACCTGGGTGGCGATAACGTAGTATTCTGGGGCCCTCTGGCCTGGACCATGATCTATGGATTGGTCATGGCAACGTTCCTTACCTTGTTGGTTGTACCAAGTATGTATATGCTGGGCTATAACACCCGTGCATGGGCCAGAAAATTGTGGAGGCCGAAAGCCAGCGCCTAGGATGGACTCAAGATAAAAAGCAAAAGGCCGCAATCACTTGCGGCCTTTTGCTTTTTATAATTCCCGGATCTCTATTTCACGGCTATTCCCAACTCGTCCAGTTGCTTCTTATCTACCACGGTCGGTGCATCCATCATTAAGTCACGGCCTCCGCTGGTTTTAGGGAAGGCTATTACATCACGAATGGTTTCTCCACCCGATAACAACATGATCATTCTGTCAACCCCAAAGGCACAACCACCGTGAGGCGGCGCTCCGAATCTGAAAGCATTCAACAGGAATCCGAATTTCTTTTCTCTGTCTTCAGGAGTTAAGCCTAAGCGGTTAAACACTTTTTCCTGAATGTCTTTTTGGTGGATACGAACAGAACCCGAAAGAATTTCGTTACCGTTCATTACCATATCATAGGTCTGTGCCCTTACTCTTACCGGGTCGGTATCGAAATACTGCATGTCGTCCGGGTGCGGTGAGCAGAATGGGTGATGCGCGAAGGTTATTTCGCCACTCTCTTCATCCTTTTCAAACAATGGGAAATCAACTACCCAAAGCACGCTCCAGGCATTCTGGTCTATCCATTTGTTACGCTTGCCCAACTCTAAACGCAGGTCTCCGAGTGATTTGCGCACTTTCGATGTTTTATCGGCAGCCAATAAAAGCAAATCGCCTTTTTGAGCATTGAATGCCTTGCCTATTTCGCGCAGTTGCTCTTCATTAAAGAATTTATCTACTGACGACTTCACCGTTCCGTCTTCATTAAAACGGATACTGATCAATCCACCCAATCCACGGTGGCTTTCTTTAACAAACTCAACCAGCTCATCAAATTGTTTGCGGGTATAAGCGGCACAGCCGGTTGCATTTAATCCTGCCACCAAACCACCATTTTCAATGGCGTTGTTAAATACGCCAAACTCTGATTTAGGTAATACCGTATTTAGGTCAACTATTTTGCAGTCGAAGCGCAGGTCAGGCTTATCAGAACCATATAAACGGATGGCGTCGTCATACTTAATTCTTGGCAGGTCGGGCAGGTCGTAGTTCTTGATCTTTTTGAAAACATGTTTCATCATGCCCCCGAAAGTTTCAAAAATATCTTCCTGGTGTATAAAACTCATTTCGCAATCTACCTGGGTAAACTCAGGCTGGCGGTCGCCTCTGAAATCCTCATCCCTGAAGCAACGCACGATCTGGTAATAACGGTCCATGCCTGCTACCATCAATAACTGCTTCAATATCTGCGGCGACTGTGGCAGCGCATAAAAGCTACCATGCATCAGTCGTGAAGGCACTAAAAAGTCGCGTGCTCCCTCAGGAGTAGACTTGATCAGGTTAGGTGTTTCGATCTCGAGGAAATTCTTGGCATCCAGATATTCGCGCACTGCGTTGTTGAATTTAGCGCGCATAATAAGGCGGTCTTTCAGTTCCGGTCTTCTGATATCCAGGTAACGGTATTTCAATCTTAGCTCTTCACTTCCGTCGGTGGCATTCTCAATAATAAAAGGAGGCGTTTCCGATTCACTGATAATATTCAGTTCGTTCACGTTGATCTCGATTTCCCCCGTCGGGATGTTCAGATTTTTGCTGGTGCGCTCTATCACAGCGCCCTTCACCTGGATAACGAACTCACGGCCCAGTTTATTGGCGCGGTCACACAATGCAACATCTGTATCATTATTAAATACCAATTGGGTAATACCATAGCGGTCACGCAGGTCAACAAAGGTCATTCCACCCAAAGCACGTGTTTTTTGCACCCAGCCACTTAAAGTAACGCTCTCTCCTACTTTCGAAATGTTTAATTCACCACAAGTATGTGTTCTGTACATGATTCAATTTTTAAGCGCGCTAAAATAGTGATTTGCGCTGTTATAAATAGAACCCTGATGTGTAAGGAGCATTATGATTTAATACAATGATTATAACAAACCACTATAAGTAAGTGTTCTGTTTTACGACCATACTTTTTTTGAGAGGGATTTGCAGCGTTTTGCACACGACCCGCGTCTATATGGGTGTTGGTGATGTTCACTGTGATATTTGTGGTTTATCATCCAACCAAAACAGTTATTATAGCGTCTTGAATGAGTTGACCGCACAACAAAACAATACCTGGCATCGTTTTAGAAATTGTCAGATGTGATATTGTTAAAACATAGTTTTTGGGGGCTTATTTTGGCCAGGAGACCTCAAAACGTAACTTTTAACAGTAGTTTTCGATAAAGAATAAAGTGAAAACTGATTTTTTTTTGTGGCAAAGGTTTGCGGAACCAAATTTTTTCTATTTTAGATAACTATTTAAACCCTGAGATAATGAAGAAAGTTTTACAAATATTGGTACTGACCTTAGTAGTTCTGAGAGCCTCTGCTCAAGACCCGCATTTTTCGCAGTTCTATATGACCCCTATGTATTTAAATCCTGCAATGGTGGGTGCGTTTGATGGTAACTACCGTGCATCGGCACTTTTCAGAGGACAATGGGGTTCGGTTTTACAGAACGAATCGGTGCCTATGTATCGCACCTATACCGCATCTATCGAGTTCAGAACCAACAGAGGTTTCGGCAAGGGTGATGCCTTCGGGTTTGGCGGTTCATTTTTGGGCGATCAGGCAGGTGAATCCAAGTTTGGATACAACGTTGGCGGATTGGCTATTTCGTATCACAAATCTTTGAACAAAGACAACACCAATTATCTGGCCCTGGGATTTTCTTCTCAGATCTATGATCAAACCATTGACTATACTAATCTTCAGTTCGGTAGCCAGTGGGATGGTTCAGCTTACAATCCTTTGTTACCAACCAATGAATTTTTAGTTGACAACAAGAAATTATACTGGGACGTAAATGCAGGCTTACTTTGGTACATGAAACTGGCACGCAGAACCAACATTTACATCGGTGCATCTGCTTACCACGTAAATATGCCAAGCATCTCGATGTTGGGTAACAACAACGTGAAGCTGAATATC
>Ga0364886_10173_pt3 | contig 39210 bp, 36 predicted proteins | sample ExccelJu500001D3_4_FD_206926 | JGI IMG/M metagenome (GOLD analysis project Ga0364886, IMG submission 206926) | Enriched cells from Trout Bog Lake Hypolimnion, Wisconsin, USA - BchlTB.July23.5000.01.D3 | ecosystem: Environmental > Aquatic > Freshwater > Lake > Hypolimnion/Profundal zone | place... | reverse complement strand
TGCCCAAGGAGAAGCGCAACAAATGCTCCAGTACCTCTTTGCGTCTCCGGTTGGTAAAAACCAAGAGAGCCTAGAAAAAAATCTTAAAGTGTCTGGTTTCACAAGCTTAAATCTGGCCTTAAGCATTCCGCTATCAGGCAAAGAGGACGCCCATATTGATGCGAAGTTAGACCTTCCAGGAAATCGTGCTCAGTGGGGTAGCTTTCCACCTCTAGATAATCTCAAAGGCAATATTCGAATTACTGAACTTAATCCCGAGTTTGAAAATGTCACGGCTAATTTCTTAGGGGGTGCCATCAACATTACTAGCGCGCCTTCTACAACTGCAAACCCTAGCTTCAGCATCAATGGCAATATTGATGGTAGCTTTATTAAGCAGTATTTTTCCGCAGACCTTAACCCTGCAGTCAGCTCGATTCTGGCCGGCATGAGTGGTTCAGCAAAATACGAGGGCTCGCTCAACTTCAGCAAAGCTGGCAGCGAAACGAATCTGAAATTAGATTTAAGAAACTGGGCCAGTCAAGCTCCCGCCCCAGCTAAAAAATCTGCAGGCACTCCAATGCTAGGCCAGATCAACCTTCGCACCTACGTTAATAGCAAAGCAAATTCTGCTCGCGCAACTTGGTCCGGCAAGATTGGTGAACAAATTTCTATACAGGGCAGCCTCGGGCTCGACAATGAGGTTCGCCTTGCACTAGGTGTTGACGCTTCTGCCAATCTTCCCCAGCAGGGATTTGCGCTGAATCTTCAAGCCAGTGATCTGAATGTAGATGCATGGCAAGAGTTTCTCAGTGCGGGACAACGGAACAAAGCTGTCAAACAGAATTCCGCCGACGAGAGCAATATTCAAGTCAATGCACAAATCAAAAAACTGATCCTGCTCGATCGCGCTTGGTCTGATGTTGGCTTGGTTGGTAACAATAAAAACGATATCTGGCAATTACGCCTCAATTCAACGCAGGCTGCAGGACAGATTCGCTGGCAGGAAGAAAACTCCACTAACCCAAGTGGACTAATTACTGGCCACTTCACTCGCCTCAGAATTCCAGACCCACTTGCAAATGCCAACCCTTTGCCAGAATCTGTCTCTAAAAATCAAAATAATCGTACACAAAAGAGTGTAAATAAAGAAAAACCGAGCCCTAACTCTATACCAAGTCTCAATATCACCATTGATGACTTTTCTTGGTCTAAAGCGCAATTGGGTGCGATTAAGATTAAGTCACGCACCAGTAAAAACCTCTTAAACCTAGAGTCCGTTCAAATAGCCAATCCTCAAGGCAGTTCATCTCTCTCAGGACAGTGGAGTACCGACATTGCAAATGGAAAAGACCATAGCACTCTCAACATTGATATGGATGTAAAGGACGCCGGGCAAATTATTGCTCATTGGAGCAATACTAAATCTGTAGAAGGTGGTCAAGGTAAGCTCACTGGAAAATTAGAATGGGATAACAACTTATTTATTCCAGACTATGAAACGCTCTCAGGGAAGATCGCTCTCAATCTCGACAAAGGGCGCTTGTTAGAGGTGAACTCTGATGCCGCCAAATTACTCAACGTACTGAGTTTACAAAGTCTCTTTAGATTCGCTACCCTTGATCTCCAAGGTAGTCTAGGCAATATTGTGACTAAAGGAACACCTTTTAACTCTATTGAGAGCAGCTTTGACATTAGCAACGGCGTTGCCCAAACCAATCAATTCACGATGGAGTTGGATCAAGCACGTGTTGCTATTAATGGGCAAATCAATATTCCCAAAGAGACTCAGGACCTTCGTATAACGGTATTTCCAACGATTGATGCGGCCGCAGGATCTGTAGTGGCGGCTTTTGTTATTAACCCAATCGTCGGTCTCAGTGCACTTGTGGGCCAATACCTGATCACCAACCAAATCAATCGTGCCATGCAAACCGACTATTTAGTACAAGGCTCATGGACTGATCCAGAGGTGATTCCACTTGATCAAAAGGGTCAACCGATTGACCAAAAAACTTTGGACAGCATTCGCACCAAGGGTTTACTGAAAGAGCAGGCCAAGCCAAATGCGCCGAATACCCAAAACGCTTCACCTTCAGCAAGCCCTAACACTAACCCTCAAAACTAACTGATCTCTTTATTGCGAATATCTATGAGCGCCTCAGCTATGCCTTCTCAGTTGCAAATCGCCTCAATTCAGATGATCTCCACTCCAGTACTTCAGGAGAATCTGGATACCGCCAATAGATTGATTGAGCAGGCAGCCAAAACGGGCGCTCAGCTTGTCGTTCTGCCTGAATACTTTTGCCTCATGGGATTAAAAGATACCGATAAAGTTCTCGCAAGAGAAACATTAGGTAGCGGACCGATACAAGAGCAGCTCGCCGCGATGGCGAAAGCTAATGACATCTATCTGGTTGCGGGGACCATTCCCCTCGAGGCGCAATCCACTAGCAAAGTATTGAATACCACTTTAGTCTTTAATCCTCAAGGCGAGCGTATTGGCCGCTACGACAAAATTCATTTATTTGGGTTTCAGACAGCAACCGAGCGCTATGAAGAATCCGAAACAATCGAGGCAGGCAATACTCCGAGCGTGCTTTCTATCAAGATCAATCATGAAGAATGGCGCTTTGGTTTAAGTATTTGTTACGACTTGCGCTTTCCGGAGCTATACAGATCGCTAGGAGAGGTGGATTGCCACATCATTCCAGCAGCCTTCACTTACACAACCGGCAAGGACCATTGGGAAATTCTGCTGCGCGCCCGTGCGATTGAAAACCAATGCTATGTCTTGTCTTCAGCACAGGGTGGGACACATATCAATCAACGCCGTACTTGGGGCAATAGCATGCTCATAGACCCCTGGGGTGCGGTATTGGCAAACCTTCCCGAAGGCGAAGGCTTTATTTCTGGGGTTCTGAGCAAAGATAAATTAAACGAGGTACGCTCTAAGCTCCCAGCACTAAAACACCGCAAGCTATAAAGCGAAAGACTTACCGAAATAATATGAATGCACCAGAAGCACTATTTCCAACTGATTGGACTAAACCCAAAAAACAGGTGGATCTTCTTAAGCTAGCCAAATCAATTTTGCTTGAGCCCACTGGTTTATCCGAACAAGATTTGCATCGCACCTTTGGCAGTATGTTTGCTCACCGCTTAGATGATGCGGATTTGTATTTCCAGCACACCCGCAGTGAAAGCTGGAGTCTGGAAGAAGGCATCGTTAAATCTGGTAGCTTCAATATCGACCAAGGCGTCGGCGTGCGAGCGATCTATGGAGATAAAACTGCCTTCGCCTATTCGGATGAAATTAATTTAGAAGCATTAAACAAGGCAGCCAAGGCCACCCGGGTCATTGGCCCAGAAGGTGGCAAGCAAGCCGTTGCTAGCAAAATCTTCAGTCCTGTTTCCAATGGGCTTTATTCCGATTTAAATCCCTTGGATTCACTTCAGCCTAAAGAAAAAATTGCGCTGCTTGAAAGTATCGAGCGTCGCGCTAAGGCACGCGACCCACGCATCATTCAAGTGATGGCAAGTCTTGCTGGAGAATTTGATGTTGTCTTAGTGTTGCGTGCTGATGGCTTATTGGCCGCCGATGTTCGTCCGCTAGTACGTGTCTCAGTCCACGTGATCGCAGAACAACATGGCCGTCGCGAGTCTGGATCATCTGGTGGTGGTGCACGACATGACTACGGATACTTCAATACGGAACTCATCAATCAATACGTGGATGAAGCGGTTGATGGCGCCCTCGTGAATCTCGACTCACGCGCCGCACCCGCTGGCCCAATGACGGTCGTTATGGGGCCGGGCTGGCCTGGTGTATTACTTCATGAAGCAGTAGGTCATGGTTTAGAAGGCGACTTCAATCGCAAAGGCTCTTCAGCATTTGCAGGTCGCATTGGTCAACGGGTAGCCGCTAAAGGCGTGACGGTTGTTGATGACGGCACTCTATCTGGTCGCCGAGGCTCGCTCAACATTGATGACGAAGGTACGCCAACCCAATGCACAACCCTCATAGAAGATGGCATATTGAAGGGCTATATTCAGGACAGTTTGAATGCCCGCCTGATGAAAATGCCACTCACTGGCAATGGCCGGCGTGAAAGTTTTGCCTCGCTACCGATGCCACGTATGACCAATACCTACATGTTGGCCGGTAAAGATGATCCTCAAGAAATCGTTGCTAGCATTAAACGTGGCCTCTATGCAGTCAATTTTGGCGGTGGGCAGGTTGATATCACTAGTGGCAAATTTGTATTTTCTGCATCTGAAGCCTATTGGGTGGAAAACGGCAAAATCCAATACCCCGTTAAAGGTGCCACGATTATTGGTAGCGGTCCCGAGTCCCTAAAACAGGTCTCCATGATCGGAAATGACCTCAAATTGGATGGCGGCGTGGGGGTCTGTGGCAAAGAAGGGCAAAGTGTCCCCGTAGGAGTTGGGCAGCCAACTTTACGGATTGATAGCCTGACTGTGGGTGGAACGGCCTGATACGGCTTAAAATAGTCGTATGAGCCAACAAAATACTAATCCTGCCAATTGGTACGCTGCCGTTGATAAAACGTCAGATACCGACGATCAACGCATTCATAACATCACTGTTCTGCCCCCGCCAGAGCATTTGATTCGCTTCTTCCCTATCTCGGGAACGCCAACTGAATCCTTGATTAGCAAAACTCGCGGCAAGATTCGCGACATTATTCACGGCAAAGATGATCGCTTATTGGTCATTATTGGACCTTGCTCCATTCATGATCCAAGAGCAGCATTGGAATATTGCCAACGCCTCTTAGTCGAACGTGAGCGCCTCTCTGGTGAGCTCGAAATTGTGATGCGCGTGTATTTTGAAAAGCCACGCACTACTGTTGGTTGGAAAGGTCTGATCAACGACCCTTACCTTGATGAAAGCTATCGCATCGAAGAAGGATTGCGGATTGCGCGTCAGGTTCTCATGGAAATTAATCGACTTGGCATGCCAGCAGGAAGCGAATTCCTTGACGTTATTTCTCCGCAATATATTGCTGACCTGATTTCTTGGGGTGCCATCGGCGCTCGTACAACTGAGAGCCAAGTTCATCGCGAACTCGCTTCTGGTTTATCCGCACCTATTGGCTTTAAGAACGGTACTGATGGCAATATCAAAATTGCTACCGATGCTATTCAAGCAGCAAGTCGTCCACATCACTTCTTATCTGTTCATAAGAATGGTCAAGTATCGATCGTGGAAACAAAAGGTAATAAAGATTGCCACGTCATTTTGCGCGGCGGCAAAGAGCCAAATTACGAAGCCAGCTTTGTCGATGCAGCATGCGCAGAGCTAGCAGCAGCAGCAAAGCTTCCAGCCAGTCTGATGGTCGATCTATCCCACGCAAACTCGAGCAAGAAGCATGAGCGTCAAATTGTGGTTGCTGACAATATTGCCGAGCAAATTGAATCTGGCTCACGCAAAGTGTTTGGTGTGATGATTGAAAGCCATCTCAATGATGGGGCTCAGAAATTCACACCAGGCAAAGATGATCCAAATAAACTGGAATACGGCAAGAGTATTACGGATGCCTGCATTAACTGGGAAGACTCCGTTAATGTATTGCAACGCTTGGCTACAGCCGTGAAAGCTCGTCGTAAAAACAAGAGGTGATCTAAAAATAAGTTCAGAAATAAAAATGGCGCCCTAAGGCGCCAACGCTGTATCAAACAAATGAGGCTAAATTACTTGGCCTCATTTTTTTTGTCAGCCTTTTGATGGTTCCAAAGAATATCCGTGCCGCCGGCTGCCCGATTTAAAACTCGTGACAATACAAATAACAAATCCGATAGGCGATTAACGTATTGACGTGGGGCATCATACAAAGGCTCAGCCCAGCCAAGTCGCACAATAGAGCGTTCTGCTCTTCTGCAAACCGTTCGACATACGTGGGCTTGTGCTGCAGCTCGCGTTCCACCGGGCAGAATGAATTCAGTCAGCGGGGGCAAAGTCTCGTTGTATTTCTCAAGCCAAACATCGAGCTGTGCAACATGCTCTGGTTTGAGCAAGGTGTAATTCGGGATGCAAAGTTCACCACCCAAATCAAAAAGATCATGCTGCACCTGCAAAAATAGTGCTTGCAGCTCTTGGGCAATGCTCTCAGGCAGGTTTTCAGTCATCAGAACGCCAATTTCAGAGTTCAACTCGTCCACGTCGCCCATGGCGCAGATCCGCAGATGGTCCTTCTCCACGCGGCTGCCATCACCCAATCCGGTCATTCCAGCGTCACCAGTTCTGGTGGCAATTTTTGAAAGTCGATTTCCCATGAAGTCATTATAGGTAAATGGCTAAAATGAATCATATGAACATGGTTACCACGCCCCCAGATCAAGCAGCTATTAGCGCCCTGCAATCAAAGCTCGTAGCTGCCCTTAAGCCCATCCTTCCTGAGCATGCCTTACTTTGGGAGCCTGAAGATACTATTCCTTATGAATGTGATGGCTTGGCAGCCTACCGCCGAATGCCTTTAGCGGTTGCCCTGCCTGAAACCGAAGAGCAGGCAGCCCAGATTCTGAAGATTTGTTACGCCATGCAGGTGCCGGTAGTTCCCCGCGGATCTGGCACCGGCTTATCCGGTGGTGCAATGCCCATAGCGCAAGGATTAGTGCTCTCACTTGCCAAGCTCAAAAAGATTGTCAGCATTGATCCATTTACCAGGACTGCAGTAGTCCAGCCCGGCGTTCGCAATTTAGCCATTTCTGAAGCGGTTGCCCATCTCGGCCTGTACTACGCTCCTGATCCCTCTTCGCAAATCGCCTGCTCCATTGGCGGCAATATCAACGAAAACTCAGGTGGCGTTCATTGCCTTAAGTATGGCCTTACCTTACACAATGTTTTAAAAGTACGCGGTCTTCTCATGAATGGCGACGCCGTTGAATTTGGTAGCTTAGCGCCAGACTCCCCAGGTTTAGATTTATTGGCCATCATGATTGGTAGCGAAGGCATGCTCGCCGTCGTTACTGAGGTCACCGTGAAGTTGGTTGCCAAGCCAAAATTAGCACGCGTGATCATGGCAAGTTTTGATGACATTGAAAAAGGTGGTGATGCTGTTGCTGCAATCATTGCAGCCGGCATTATTCCCGCTGGTCTTGAGATGATGGATAAAGCGACAACGCGCGCTGTTGAAGAGTTTGTGCATGCTGGTTATGACCTCAATGCTGAAGCAATTTTGTTATGCGAGTCCGATGGCACGCCCGAAGAGGTTGCTGAAGAAATTGAACGCATGACCAAAGTTCTTGAAGAGGCTGGTGCTAGCGGCATTCAGATTTCTCAAGATGAATCTGAGCGCCTTAAATTTTGGAGCGGCAGAAAGAATGCCTTCCCAGCTGCAGGTCGTTTAGCAGCTGACTACTACTGCATGGATGGCACCATTCCCCGCAGACATATTGCAACTTTGCTAAAGCGCATTCAGGTGATGGAAAAGAAATATGGTCTTGGTTGCTTAAACGTATTTCATGCGGGTGATGGCAATATGCACCCACTAATTCTCTTTAACGGTGCAGATCAAGATGAATGGCATCGTGCCGAAGACTTCGGCACTGAAATTCTGGAAGCCTGCGTTGAGTTAGGGGGCACGATCACTGGAGAGCACGGAGTTGGTATTGAAAAAATTAATTCCATGTGTGTGCAATTCGGTGAAGGTGAACGTGAAGCATTCTGGGGCGTAAAAGAAGCATTTGATCCAGAGCGCCTACTGAACCCCGATAAAGCGATTCCCACATTGCATCGCTGCGCCGAATATGGTCGCATGCGAATTAGCGGTGGCGCTCTGCCTTTTCCAGAATTGGAGCGCTTCTAATGATCCATCTACCAAATGCAAATATTGATGTATTCCGTGAGCAAATTCTAGGAGCCTCTAAAGCTGGCACGCCTCTATCTATAGAAGGTGGTGGAACAAAATCTTGGTATGGCAATCCTAATAACTTTGCAAAGCTAAGCACTCGTGCCTATTCTGGAATTTTGGAATACCAACCTGAAGAATTGGTCATTACCGCTTGCGCTGGCACTCCCTTAAAAGAAATTGAAGCGGCTCTAGCAGAAAAGAATCAGATCTTGCCTTTTGAACCACCACACTTTGGCGATGGCGCTACTTTTGGTGGTGCCGTTGCCGCTGGTCTTGCTGGGCCTGGACGGATCAGTGCCGGCAACCTCAGAGACTTTGTTTTAGGCGCGCGTGTCATGGATGGCAAAGGTCAAGATTTATCTTTTGGCGGTCAGGTCATTAAGAATGTCGCTGGATATGACGTCTCTCGCTTAATGCCGGGCTCCTTGGGAACTCTTGCCCTTCTCCTAGAAGCCTCAGTCAAGGTCTTGCCAAAGCCAGCTGCGACAGCTACTCTGCGTTGCCACATTTCTCAAGCTCATGCACATCAACTCCTGAATGAATGGGCTGGACAACCATTACCCTTATCTGCAAGTTGTTGGATTGGCGTCGCCAATTCTGAAGAACATGGTGAGCTAACCATTCGACTATCTGGTGCAATTGCTGCAGTTCGTGCGGCAATACCTTTAATGAGCGCAGCCATTAATGCAAAAGAACTTGACCCAATAACAGCCGAAACATTTTGGAAGAATTTGCGCGAACAACAACTTAATCCATTTACGAATTTGGGTGCTGATGAAACGCTTTATCGCTTAGCGCTTCCTGCAGCATGCGGCCCAATTGGCTTGCCAAACATGTCTAATGAAATTGTGCTGGAGTGGCACGGTCAGCAACGTTGGTGGAAAGGTTCTAGCGATGACACCACTTTTGCTGCGTTGAAAGCATTAGCTAGCGCCAATGGCGGGCACGCAATCCGTTTTCGACAGGGAAGCAATGTCGACCCAGCAAAAGAGCGCTTCACAAAATTAAGTGAGCAAGCCCACTCGCAAGCCTTGGAAGCAGTCCAAGCACGTCTCCGGGCAGCATTTGATCCAGCAGGTGTTTTTGCCACTAACCGACTACCTTAAGTTTCTATATGCAAACTCAACTTGCCCCTCAATTTATCAATACACCTGAAGGTATAGAAGCTGCTCGCATTTTAGAAAAATGTGTTCACTGCGGCTTCTGTACAGCAACCTGTCCAACCTACCAACTCCTCGGCGACGAATTAGATGGCCCACGCGGACGCATCTATCTCATTAAACAAATTGCTGAAGGCCAAAAACCTACAGAAAAAACACGTACTCACTTAGATCGCTGCCTGACTTGCCGCAATTGCGAGAGCACCTGTCCTAGCGGTGTGCAATATGGCAATCTTGTAGACATTGGTCGCAAATGGACGGAGGACAATACCCCAGCCCGCCCACTAGCTGAGCGTATTACTCGTTGGGCGCTTAAAGAAGGCCTAACTAAGCCAGCATTATTTAATTCGGCAATGGCACTAGGACGTTTTGTGCGACCTATCATGCCATCTGGTATCAAACGCAAGATTCCAGAGGCGAAAAGTAAGGCTTTAGCAAAGACTACTGACCCCTACGCGCGACCTCAAGCAAGCCACACACGCAAGATGCTCTTGCTAGAGGGTTGCGTACAACCTGGCATGCTTCCCAACATCAACTCTGCAACTGCGCGCGTCCTGGATGCACTCAAAATTCAGTTAATTAGTGCACCCAATGCAACTTGTTGTGGTGCTTTACGCTACCACCTGAATGACCAAAATGGTGGCCTTCAGAATGCCAAGCAAAATATTGATGCTTGGTGGCCCCTGATTGAGCAAGGTGTAGAAGCAATTGTGATGACGGCATCTGGTTGTGGCGTGATGGTGAAAGACTATGGCCATCTCTTTACCCATGATCCAAGCTATTCCATCAAGGCAAAGAAAATTTCCGAATTAACTAAAGATATTGCAGAAATACTTCCCACACTCCAAAGTGAATTGATAAGTCTCATCGGCACAGATCCCAAGCCAGGGGTGGTGTATCACCCACCATGCACTTTGCAACACGGTCAGCAAATTCGTGGCAAGGTTGAGGGCTTATTGGGCAGCATTGGTGTTGGCGTTAATCTCTGTGCCGATAGCCATCTCTGTTGCGGCTCTGCAGGCACTTACTCGGTTACCCAACCTGCATTATCTGAGCAACTCCGCAAAAACAAATTAGCCCATTTGCAAACTGCTTGTGAAGAGTCTGGCGCTGAAATGATTGTTTCTGGAAATATTGGCTGCATTACACACTTGCAACAGGATGACACGCCGGTTTTGCATTGGATTGAGATCGTTGACAAACTCATTACCCAGAAAAATTCAGCTACTCAATGAGTCAGATTACCAATAACTTAATGCGGGTGAAACAGCGTCTTGAGTTAGCTGCCCAAGCGAGCAAGCGTGAGCCCGAAGAGATTGAGTTACTTGCCGTCAGTAAAACCTTCCCTGCGCAAGACATTGAAGAAGCGATGCACGCAGGACAAACTGCTTTTGGTGAAAACTATGTCCAAGAGGCAGTTGAAAAGATTACCTTGCTTGCCAAGCTCCGCCCATGGCTTGTTTGGCATTTCATTGGGCCGCTTCAGAGTAACAAGACTAAAGAAGTGGCAGAACACTTTGACTGGGTTCATAGCGTTGACCGCCTTAAAATTGCAGAACGACTTTCTGCTCAACGTGGCGAGTTCCCTGATGTTGCGGATCTACAAATGTGCATACAAGTCAATGTCAGCGAGGAAGATAGCAAGAGCGGTATTCCTCTGAATGAGGCTGAGGAATTATGCAGCGCGATTGCCAAACTCCCCCACCTCACCCTCAGGGGGTTGATGGCCATTCCAGCGCCAAGCCCAAACCCTTCTTCACAGCGCCAGGCTTTTGCTACCGTGCGGGAATGCTTTAATCAGATTAAAGCAAAGCATCTGAACGATATCGGTTATGAATTTTTTGACACTCTATCGATGGGTATGTCAGATGACATGGAGTCGGCGATTGCCGAGGGTAGCACCATGGTTCGAGTAGGAACGGCCATATTTGGGAAGCGCGATAAGATAAGCGTATGAGCACAAAACAGTTAAATCAAAATACCCGCATCACCTTTATTGGTGGTGGCAATATGGGTCGAGCTTTAATTAGCGGTCTTTTAGCTAACGGCTTTGAAGCCAATCAACTTACCGTGGTGGAGGCCAATGCCGAAACCGCCATTGGTTTACATCGCGATTTTGGTATTCAAGTAATTGGCGCATTAGATCAAATTGCTTTTGACTTCACCAAGAACAATGCTGTGGTCATGGCTATCAAGCCCCAAGACTTTAATGTGGTTGCTAAAGGATTAAGTGCCAAACTAAAACATGCGACAGCACCAGGCCCACTGATTCTGAGTATTGCTGCTGGAATTCGTCTTAAGGATATGAGTCGCTGGCTTGATCATGCGCGTTGCGTGCGTGCGATGCCGAACACCCCCGCCCTGATTGGCAAAGGGATTACGGGTCTGTTTGCAGATACTGCTGTGAATCAAGATGATCGCGTACTCGCAGAAACTATTTGCCATGCCGTTGGCCAAGCGGTTTGGGTGGCTGAAGAAAAATTGATGGATGCTGTCACTGCAGTTTCAGGTAGTGGCCCGGCTTACGTCTTTGCCTTTTTAGAGGCTATGCAATCCGCTGGTGAAAAGTTAGGCTTAGATGCTACTACTGCACGTCAGCTTGCTTATGCAACGCTTGAAGGTGCAACACAGCTGGCACAGAACTCGGATGAGCATGCTGGCGTATTACGCGAACGCGTGACATCCAAAGGTGGAACGACTGCTGCTGCACTTGAAGTTATGAAACAACATGGTTGGCATGACATTCTGGAAAAAGCCATTGATGCCGCAAGTCAGCGTGGCAAAGCGATGGGCGATCAACTAGGTAAAAGCTAATTCAGCGCTAGACCTAGGACGATTCCAAAAAAGAGGAATCCACCCAACCAGTTGTTGTGACGAAACGCCTTAAAGCACTCAGCCCTGCCACGAGTCAAAACTAATTTGAGGTGATAGATGGCGCATGCCAAAGCACCTAACCAGCCCAACCAAAAATAAGCGCTCAGGTGAGCGAGCTGCGCTACCCAGATTTGACTCAGAAGTAACACGCCGTAGCAAACTCCAATTGCTAAAACATCAAAGCTGCCAAAGGTGATTGCGGATGTTTTTAAACCTAAACGAATATCGTCATCTCGATCAACCATGGCATAGGCAGTGTCATAGGCAATCGCCCAGAAAATATTACCTACAAACAGAATCCATGCCTCTGGTGGAATGAAATCCAGCACAGCCGCATAAGCCATTGGAATACCAAAACCAAATGCAATCCCAAGAATGGCTTGAGGGATGGCGAAGAACCGTTTGGTAAATGGATAAACAATGGCGACTACCAAAGCAAAGACCGAGAGTGCTTTAGTAAAAGCATTCAGTGGCTGAATCAGTAAAAAAGCCATCAGTGCCAAGACGCTTGCTACTCCGAGCGCTTCTTTGCCAGAGATCCTGCCACTTGTCACTGGACGCCCTTGCGTTCTTTGCACGTGACGATCGAAATCTCGGTCCGCATAATCATTGACAGCGCAGCCAGCACTTCGCATCAGGAAAGTGCCAACAGTGAAAATGATGAGGATGTTCCACTCGGGAAAGCCGCCACTTGCCAGCCACAATGCCCACCAAGTAGGCCACAGAAGCAGTAATGTACCAATCGGCTTATCGAGACGAATCAGATAGCCGTACGCAACAAGACGGGCAATGACGGGATGCCGCATTAAATAAAGCTCACTCCTGGCAAATCACATTTGCGAATAATCTGAGCAAGCTTTTGCATCACTTCAGCGCGAGGGTAGCTCTTGCGCCATACCAAACACACCTTGCGGGTTGGCACAGGTTGATCTAAAGGAATATAACGAATCAACCCCTCATGGGTTTTTGGATCGAGCACTGAGGTTCTAGGGAGGACTGAGATACCAATGCCACCCGCTACCATTTGACGAATCGTTTCTAAAGAAGAACCTTCGAAACTACGCTGCTCGCCAATCGTAGATCCGGAACCAAAACGATTTAACTCAGGACACACACCCAAAACGTGGTCGCGGAAGCAATGCCCAGCACCGAGTAATAAGGTGTTTTGCTCTCTTAATTCTTGATGGGCAATCGACTTACGCTGCTCCCACACATGTCCTTTAGGAACTGCAACCAAAAAGGGTTCTTCATACAAGTCCACTACATCTAGACCAGCGCTTGGGAAAGGGTCAGCCAAGACAGCGCAATCCAATACACCTTGACGCAACATTTCTAATAAACGAACGGTGAAGTTCTCTTCTAAAAATAAGGGTGCATTTGGAATGTCTTCACGTGCAACCCTCACCAAACTGGGCAATAGATATGGGGCAATTGTGTAAATCGCACCCAAACGAATGGGGCCAGATAAAGGATCCTGTCCATGCTTAGCTAAATGCTTTAAGGAATTAGCCTCTTCTAAAACCCGTTGCGCTTGCTCAACAATCAGTACGCCCAAGCTAGTCATCGCCACTTCAGAACTGGTTCTCTCGAAGATCTGTGTGCCAAGCTCTTCTTCTAATTTTTTAATCGCTACAGATAAGGTCGGCTGAGAAACGTGACAGGCCTCAGCTGCGCGCCCAAAGTGGCGCTCGCGAGCAACAGCAACAATGTAACGAAGTTCCGTAAGTGTCATGGTTTAATTATCACGCCTTTAGAAATTCTGTGCGAGACCCGAGCCAGCGTTCAAGATGGCGCTCTACTAAATCAGCATGATCGACCAATAAGCGTTCAGCAACCTGCTGGGCTAGCTCAATCAACCAAGCATCACGCTGCAAATCTACAAAGCGCAACATAGCATCGCCAGACTGCTTGGCCCCCAATAACTCACCTGGACCCCGTAGCGATAAGTCACGCTCCGCAATCACAAAGCCGTCAGAAGTTTCTCGTAAAGTTTGTAAACGCTCTTTTGCCGCCATGGAAAGTGGTTCGGCATACATCAAAATGCATACTGAGTCAGCAGAGCCACGACCTACCCGTCCTCGTAATTGATGAATCTGTGCATAACCAAAACGCTCTGCATGCTCGATCACCATCAATGCAGCATTCGGCACATCCACCCCGACTTCAATGACCGTAGTGGCTACTAAAAGCTGAATCTCATTCGCTTTAAAAGCAGCCATCACTGCTGCTTTCTCATCAGACTTTAGGCGGCCATGCACTAGACCCACCTTGAAGTCGGGCAAAGCAGTTGTCAGCTGTTCAAAACTCTCTACTGCCGTTTGCAATTGGAGCACTTCTGATTCTTCAATCAATGGGCATACCCAATAGGCCTGCAAACCTTTACTCAACCAATCTCGCAAACCACCAATCACTTCGTCACGCCGGGTAGCCTTCACCACTTTAGTCACGATGGGCTTACGCCCTGGAGGCAACTCATCAATTACCGACACATCTAAGTCAGCGTAGTAAGTCATTGCTAGCGTTCGTGGAATAGGAGTGGCTGACATCATGAGTTGATGGCAGTAAAACAATTCAGATCCAACACGTTGCTGAATTTCTAAACGCTGTCTCACACCAAAACGATGTTGCTCATCAATCACCGCCAGTCCCAGTTTGGAAAAACTTACCGATTCTTGAATCAGCGCATGCGTACCAATAATGAGTTGTGCTGTACCGTTTTCAATGATTTCTTGTGCCAGTCTTTTTTCTTTTGCTTTCAGGCTGCCAGACAACCAAGCCACCTTGATACCCAAAGGCTCAAACCACTCCTTCATTTTGAGGTAGTGCTGCTCTGCCAATATTTCAGTAGGGGCCATCACTGCGGCTTGATAGCCATGATCCATGACCCGAGCGGCTGCGAGAGCAGCCACCACCGTTTTGCCGCTACCGACATCGCCCTGCAATAAGCGGTTCATCGGAAAAGTATTGGAGAGATCGCCGCCAATCTCAGCCCATACGCGCTCTTGTGCGCCTGTTAATTTGAAAGGTAATACCTTTAGCAAACCATCTTCTATCTTCGAACCTGTCTTAGATTGAGTTTTTGCAAAACTCGGTGCACGTCTTTGTCTACGAATCGAATGTGCACGCTTCAAAGAAATTTGTTGAGCCAACAATTCTTCAAACTGCACGCGACGCCATGCGGGATGAGTCCGTTCCAATAAGGCTCGTGTATCGGCATCGGCAGGTGGTTGATGAAGATAAGTGATTGCGGCTTGTAAATTCGGCCAATCATGACTTGGTAATAATTGGGCTAATAACTTTGTAGGCAAAAACTCCGCCAAACTTTCTTTTAAGCTTGGCTCACGCAATGCCTGAGTTACAGCCTTACGAATAATAGTTTGAGAAATACCAGCACTAGCCGGATAGACCGGCGTTAAGCTACTGGGCAATGGGGCATCCGGTGTAACAGCACGAACTGTTGGGTGCACCATCTCAGCGCCCTGGAAGCCCTCGCGCACATCACCCCGGACCCGCACATGAACACCAACAGCCATTTGCTTTTGCTGACTGGGGTAGAAATTCAAAAACCGGAGTTGTAATACCGCAGTGTCATCTTCAATCGTGACTAATAACTGCCTTCTGGGTCTAAATAGGACTTGATTGCGAATGACAATACCTTGGGTTTGCACGGAGGCAAATCGACCTTGACTGAGCGCATCCTCGATACTAAATAACTCAGTTTCATCTTCATAACGGGATGGCAGGTGCAAAGCAAGGGCCATAGGGCTGTTCAAACCCATCTTTTCCAGTGCTGTTGGCGGTTGCTTAGTCGTCATCGTTAAAATCCAATACCTGATGGTAATGCTATGCAACTCTCCGACTTTAATTACGACCTCCCTCCTGATCTAATCGCCCAGCATCCCTTGGCGAATAGAACCGACAGCCGCCTCCTAGAGGTGCGCCCTTCGGGGCTGGGGGCTGCCCAATTGATTGATCGGCAATTTAAGGCGATTCTTGACCTTATTAAGCCCGGGGATTTGCTGGTCTTTAATGACACCAAAGTGATTCCCGCTAGACTCCATGGCAAAAAAGAGACTGGTGGCAATGTAGAGCTACTAATTGAGCGTATTAGCGGCGACAAGCAGGCCTGGGTACAAATCAGAGCCTCCAAGGTTCCCAAGACTGGGTCCATCGTTCATGTGTACAACCAAGCGGGCGAAACCTTCCCAGTCGAAATGATTGGCTATGACGGTCGGTTTTATGAAGTGCGCTTTCCAGAAAATGTCTTTACCCTGTTAGAGCGTTTTGGTGAACTGCCCCTACCACCCTATATCGAACATCAGCCAGATGGTGAGGATGCCCAGCGCTATCAAACAGTTTTTGCAAAAAATCCTGGAGCAGTAGCGGCACCAACTGCAGGACTACATTTTGATGAAGCGATTCTGAAGCAGCTGAGCGACTTAGGTATTCAACGCGCGACAGTTACCCTGCACGTTGGCGCCGGCACCTTCACGCCAGTGCGCGAGGAAGACTTAAGTAAGCACAAAATGCATCATGAGTGGTTTTCCATTCCCGAAGAAACCCTGCTAGTGATTGAGGAAACCCATAGCAAAGGTGGCAGAGTCATTGCGGTAGGTACAACCAGCCTACGAGCCTTGGAGAGTCAAGCGCTAACGCAGAAAACCCGTGGCGAAACTAACCTGTTTATTACCCCTGGATTTCAATTTAAAACCGTAGATTGTCTGCTCACTAACTTTCATCTGCCAAAATCCACCTTATTGATGTTGGTAAGTGCTTTTGCGGGAATGGATAATATCCGTGCCGCCTATCAACATGCTATTCAAGAGAAATATCGCTTCTTCAGTTATGGTGATGCGATGTTCTTAAGTCGACTCGAAAATACACACTCATGACCAAGCCTATTCACTTCAATATTTTGGCGCGCGATTCCGCAAGCCCAGCACGACTAGGTCAACTGGATCTTCCGCACGGCAGTGTGCAGACGCCCATCTTCATGCCAGTCGGCACTTACGGCACAGTAAAGGCGATGACGCCACGCGATCTTGAAGAGGCAAAGGCACAAATCGTTTTAGGCAACACCTTTCATCTTTGGCTCAGGCCAGGTTTAGATGTCATCAAGAAACATGGTGGCCTGCATCGCTTTATGGCCTGGGATAAACCAATCCTGACAGACTCAGGTGGTTTTCAGGTCTTTAGCTTGGGAGCTCTGCGAAAAATTTCCGAAGAAGGCGTCACCTTTGCATCGCCCATTAACGGCGATAAGCTATTTATGTCCCCGGAGGTTTCCATGGAAATCCAAGCGGTGCTCAATAGCGATATCGCGATGCAGTTTGATGAATGTACCCCTTATGAGGTGAAGGGTCAGCCCACCACTGAAAAAGCAGCACGCCAATCTCTGGAACTCTCTTTGCGCTGGGGTGAGCGTTCGCTTAAACGTTTTCGTGAACTGGAAACGGGTAATGGTCTCTTTGGTATCGTGCAAGGCGGCATGTTTGAGAACTTACGTGAATTCTCCTTAGAGGCAGTGAGCCAACAGGGCTTTGATGGCATTGCTATCGGCGGCCTATCCGTTGGCGAACCTAAGCCTGAGTTTGAGCGCATTCTGAGCTTTACAGCCCCTAAACTGCCAGAACACCTGCCCCACTACCTCATGGGCGTAGGTACTCCAGAAGACCTTATCCTTGGCGTGAGTATGGGCATCGACATGTTCGATTGCGTCATGCCCACCCGCAATGCCCGCAACGGCTGGCTATTTACTCGCTTTGGCGACCTCAAGCTACGTAATGCGGGGTACAAGGATGATGACCGCCCTGTAGACCCTACTTGCGCTTGCTATACCTGCCAAAACTTCACGAGATCCTATTTAAATCACCTCCAAAAGGCGAATGAAATCCTCGGCTCTCAGCTCAATACGATCCATAACCTCTCCTATTACCTGCAGTTAATGGCAGAAGTCAGAGAAGCCTTGAGCAAAGATCGCTTTAGTGCCTATCGTGAGGAATTTCGTCGGGATCGCCAACGTGGCGTAGAGCCAGGGCAGGATTAATAGCCCTAGACGAGGCCAGACCCCTTCAAATCGCCTCCAAAACCCCACACAGTTTAGAATTGCGGGTTTACGGCTTTACTTTCAAAGCCTAAAACTAAAGCAGTTTCCAATTGGTCATTAACGGAGGTTTTGTATGTGGATTAGTAACGCTTTTGCCCAGGCTCCAGCTGCGGGCGCAGATGCAGGTGGCTTGATGAGCTTCCTCCCCCTTATTTTGATGTTTGCTGTTTTGTATTTCATCATGATTCGCCCTCAAATGAAGCGCGCTAAAGAAACCAAAGCCATGCTTTCAGCATTGTCGGTTGGTGATGAAGTGGTTACTGTTGGCGGCATTGTTGGCAAAGTCACCGCATTGAAAGAAGATTTTGTTACTGTAGAAATTGCTGCCGGCACAGAAGTGCAAATGCAAAAAGGCGCCATCACTACTGTATTGCCTAAAGGCACTCTGAAGTCCGCTTAATACGTTTGCTTAAAAGTATCTCAATATGAACCGCTACCCTCTCTGGAAATATATAGTCATTGCCGCTGCATTGCTGATCGGTGGACTCTATTCATTACCCAATTTCTTCGGGGAGGCACCTGCGGTTCAAGTCTCGTCCGCCAAGCCAACCATCAAGGTTGATTTGGCGACACAGGCTCGTGTTGAAAAAATTCTGAACGATGACAGCATTAGCAATACCGGAATGTTCTTTGAAGCTACAGGTCACGTAGGCTCCATCAAGATTCGTTTTAACAATACTGATATTCAGTTGCGTGCGCGTGACCTCCTTCAGCAAAAACTGAATGCAGATCAAACCGACCCTAATTACACAGTTGCTTTAAACCTCCTCTCGAATACGCCAGGATGGCTTAATGCAATCAATGCACTACCGATGCCCCTTGGTCTTGACTTACGAGGTGGCGTCTACTTCCTATTGCAAGTAGATATGAAGGGTGCCGTACAAAAGAAAGTGACTTCTTTAGCTGGCGATATCCGCAGTCAATTGCGTGATAAATCGATTCGCCATCAAGGCATTGATCGCAGCCCTGACTCTATCTCAATTAATTTTGGCAGCACTGATGAAGCCGAACAGGCTCGTACTATTTTAAATAGCAGTCAGCCTGAACTGCTTTGGCAAGTGCGATCCTCCGGTAGCTCCACCAAGCTGCTTGGTGAATTTAAGCCGGCTGCTTTAAAAGCAATTCAAGATAACGCCGTTAAACAAAATATCATCACCCTCAATAAGCGTGTGAATGAATTGGCTGTTAAAGAACCCGTCATTCAACAGCAAGGTGCCGAGCGCATCGTTGTTCAATTGCCAGGTGTTCAAGACACTGCGCGTGCTAAAGATATCATTGGTCGTACTGCCACCCTAGAATCTAGACTTGCTGATCCATTGGTATCAACCATTGGCATCGGTGAAGTTCCTCCTCCGGGCATGGATACATTCCGCTTTGGTGAAAACCGTTTAGGCGTATTTAAGAAGTCTGTCATTTTCAGCGGAGATCGCATTACCGACGCAAGCGCAGGCTTTGATCAGAACCAACGTCCAGCCGTCAATATTTCTCTTGATGCTGCTGGTGGCCGTGTCATGCAAGAAGTCACCCGTGAAAACATTGGCAAGCCAATGGGCATGATCTTGTTTGAAAAAGGCAAAGGTGAAGTATTGACCATTGCAACCATTCAAGGTGAGTTTGGCTCCAAGTTCCAGATCACTGGTCAACCCACAACCGAAAGCGCGAATGACTTGGCACTCTTATTGCGCGCAGGCTCTTTAGCAGCGCCAATGGAAATCATTGAAGAACGTACGATTGGCCCAAGTCTAGGCGCAGAAAATATTGAGAAGGGCTTTAAGTCACTCTTAATTGGCTTTGCCTGTATCGCTATCTTCATGATGGCTTACTACCTCTTGTTTGGTACGTTCTCTGTAATTGCATTAGCAGTGAACTTGCTCTTATTGATTTCAGTCTTATCGATGTTGCAAGCCACCCTCACCCTTCCAGGTATCGCTGCGATGGCCTTGGCGCTGGGTATGGCGATTGACTCCAACGTGTTAATCAACGAACGGATTCGTGAAGAGTTACGTAATGGTGCTGCGCCACATACTGCGATCTCCGTTGGTTTCGATAAAGCTTGGGCAACCATTTTGGATTCAAACGTAACGACCTTAATTGCCGGCCTAGCATTGCTAGCCTTTGGATCAGGCCCCATTAAAGGCTTTGCTGTAGTGCATTGCCTCGGTATTTTGACTTCCATGTTCTCCGCCGTCTTCTTCTCACGCGGTCTCGTCAACCTTTGGTACGGCAGACAGAAGAAGATTCAGAAACTCGCTATTGGCCAAGTTTGGCGCCCACAGGAGAAATAAGTCATGGAATTTTTCCGGATTAAAAAAGATATTCCATTCATGCGCCATGCATTGGTGCTGAATGCAATTTCATTTATTACCTTTTTAGCAGCGGTTTTCTTCCTCTGGCACAACGGCTTACATCTTTCCATCGAATTTACTGGTGGCACTGTGATGGAGGTGACCTATCCACAGACAGCACCTCTGGACTCGATCAGAGCCAATGTAGAAAAACTGGGCTACGCAGATACGCAGATCCAGAATTTTGGTAGCTCGCGCGACATCATGATTCGCCTGCCCTTGCAAAAAGATGCTGAAGGTAAACTCATTTCTTCTGCTGATCAAAGTGCTGCAGTCATGCAAGCACTCGAACCTGCCACCACTGGTGCCAAACTACAGCGTGTGGAGTTTGTAGGGCCTCAGGTAGGCCAAGAATTAGCGCTTGATGGCTTGAAGGCATTAGTGTTCGTGATCATTGGTATCGTGCTTTATCTCTCATTCCGTTTTGAATGGAAATTTGCGCTTGCCGGCATCATTGCGAACTTGCATGACGTCGTGATTATTCTGGGCTTCTTCGCATTTTTCCAGTGGGAGTTTTCACTCTCAGTATTGGCAGCGGTGCTGGCTGTACTTGGATACTCTGTAAACGAGTCTGTGGTGATCTTTGACCGTATTCGTGAGAACTTCCGCAAATATCGCAAGATGAACACCCGCGAAATTATCGACAACGCTATTACTAGCACCATCAGCCGCACCGTCATTACCCACGGCAGTACTGAAATGATGGTCTTAGCGATGCTGATCTTTGGTGGCGCAACACTCTTCTACTTTGCTTTGGCACTCACCATCGGTATTTTGTTTGGTATTTACTCTTCTGTATTCGTTGCAGCAGCCTTAGCTATGTGGCTAGGTGTTAAACGTGAAGATTTAGTCAAGGGCGATAAAAAGCCTGAAGACAATACCCGCAATGACGACCCAAACTTTGGGGCGCAAGTCTAAGTTCTACTTTAGTTCAAACTGAAGTTTTGATGATCAAGGGCGGCTAATAACTTTTTAGTCGCACCCTGATGCTCTTCTGAGTAAGTCTTTGCAGCAAGCGCCATCTTTGCCAACTCATCAGTGTTAAGCAACAAAGACTTCAAAGCCTCCATCAGAGCAATTGGCTCGCTTAAGAGCAAATCCCCATGAATGCGTTTTGCTGCGCCCATCTCCAGCGCATCTAAGGCTGCCTGTTGAAAGTTGTAAGTATGTTCACCCAATAAGACTGGGCAACCAGCAGCGCAGGCCTCAATCAGATTCTGCCCACCAAAAGGTAAAAGGCTACCGCCCATCACCACCAGATCGGCGGCACTGTAATACATTGGCATCTCACCCATCGAGTCACCCAAAATCACTTCCAAGTGATTAGTCTCTTTGGGAGTTCCAACCCACTCACTACGACGACGGAAATTCAGTCCAGCATGATGAATTTGATCCGCCACCTCAGAAAAACGCTCCGGATGCCGTGGAACTAGACACAGTAAAGGCGCAACAGTAAATGCATTGCCTAGCAAAAGATCTTTCCAGGCCTGGAGGATGATTACCTCTTCGCCATCGCGTGTACTGGCTGCACAAACCATGAGGCGCTGGGTTGCATGGAGCTCTTGTTTCCAAACTTGTCCTTGCGCAACTAAACTCTGATCAAGCGGCACATCAAACTTGAGGTTGCCAACAATCTCAACCCGCTTCACACCAAGAGTTTGATAACGCTCGGCATCAAATGCGGTTTGGGCCAAAATCCCAGTGAATGCCTGAAACAAAGCGCGCCCTGCTTTACCAAAACGATTCACACGACGTGCACTTCTTTCGGAAAGACGTGCATTGACCAAAAACAGTGGCAGGCCAATCTCGGCACAACGAAACACTACCGTTGGCCAGGCCTCAGTCTCCATAAATAAACCCAGCTTAGGCTTAAAGACTTTTAAAAATCGATCTACTGACCAACACAAGTCGTAAGGTAAATAGACCTGACATATTTTTCCACTCGCAATCGCCTTGGCAAATAATTGCGCGCCAGTACGGCGGCCATTCAGAGTCATGTGGGTTAATAAGATGGATTGGCCACGAGCCAGATAGGCTTCGATCAATGGCTGAGCTGCACGCGTCTCACCCACTGATACTGCATGTATCCAAACCGCTTGTTGCGAAATGGGTTGCTTGTAGCCAAAGCCTAAGCGCTCAGGCAGATAACTTAAGTACTGAATCGAGTGGCGTGCACGCCAAGCAAGGCGCACAAAAGCCAAGGGCAGCAAGAGGTGCCAAAGTAATTGGTATGCAGCAAACCAGACTCGGGGACGCGCCCCGTATTCTGAATTCGGAGTCAAACTCACTTTTTGAGACGTTCGGTCAATTCGACCGCCTTACCTAAATAAGAAGAGGGTGTCATCTCCAGCAAACGCGCCTTGGCGTCTTCGGGAATCTTCAAGCCACGAATAAATGCTTGCAAGTCAGCTTGGTTAATGCCCTTGCCGCGCGTGAGTTCCTTCAACTGCTCATAAGGATTTTCGATGCCATAACGGCGCATGACGGTTTGTACTGGCTCAGCCAATACTTCCCAGCAATGATCTAAATCCGCAGCAATCGCCGCATGGTTTACTTCAAGCTTGCTCAAGCCACGCAATGCGCTGTCATAAGCCAATACGCTATGGCCAAATGCTGGGCCAAGATTACGCAATACGGTTGAGTCGGTCAGGTCGCGTTGCCAACGAGAAATAGGCAACTTCTCAGCTAAGTGACGTAGCAGTGCGTTCGCAACACCCAGGTTACCTTCAGAGTTTTCAAAGTCAATCGGATTGACTTTATGTGGCATGGTGGAAGAACCAATTTCACCGGCTTTGGTGCGTTGCTTAAAGTAACCAATGGAAATATAAGCCCAGAAGTCACGATCCATATCCAACAAGATCGTATTGGCGCGAGCGATCGCATCAAACAACTCCGCCATACCATCATGGGGCTCAATTTGAATGGTGTAAGGATTGAATGTCAGGCCTAAGCGCTTCTCGACTACATTCTTAGAAAAAGCTTCCCAATCAAAATCAGGATAGGCGGAGATGTGCGCGTTGTAGTTACCAACAGCGCCATTCATTTTTCCTAACAGCGGTGCAGCAGCAATTGCTGCAATAGCACGTTCTAATCGTTTGGCAATGTTAGCCAACTCTTTACCCAGGGTGCTTGGGGAGGCAGGCTGCCCGTGAGTACGCGAGAGCAAAGGTACTTTAGCGTGCTCGATTGCCAGGTCGGTCAAGACGGTCAGAATCTTTTTCAATTGCGGCAACAACACTTCGTCACGTGCGCCACGCAACATCAAGCCATGTGAAGTGTTATTGATGTCTTCAGAGGTGCAAGCAAAATGAATAAACTCGCTCGCCTTCAGTAGATCCGGGCGGCCTGAGATTTTCTCTTTTAAGAAATATTCAACTGCTTTAACGTCATGATTAGTAACCGCTTCAATATCTTTAATGCGTTGGGCATCAGCATCCGAAAAGTTTTCAGGAAGCGATAAAAGAAAGACTTCATCCGCAGCGCTAATTTTTGGCACTTCTGCTAAGTCTGCTGCGGCTAGAGCTAATAGCCAATGAATTTCAACAAAGACTCGCTGGCGCATAAATGCGGCTTCAGATAACCAAGGTCTCAGTGCATCGAGTTTGCCGGCATAGCGCCCATCCAAAGGGGAAAGCGCATGAAGAGTAGAAAGAGGCTGACTCACGGATATTGCCTTTACATTGAAGATATCTATAAAACCTGATTTTAATGCGTTCCGGGCTCAAACCCACCCCATCAGAATAGCTATACTTATGCCTATGAAACTAATCGGATCCCTTACAAGCCCCTATGTACGTAAAGTACGCATCGTTTTCTCTGAAAAAAAGGTAGATGTCGCCCTTGAAGTTGAGAACGTCTGGGCTGCAGACACCAAAATTAACGCCTCAAACCCGCTTGGGAAGGTGCCTTGCCTACTTTTGGATGATGGCGAAGCTATTTATGACTCCCGGGTGATCGCCGAATATGCTGATACTTTGAGCCCTGTGGGCAAACTGATTCCGGCTGGTAGCCGCGAACGGGCCACGGTCAAGACTTGGGAAGCCCTGGCTGACGGTATCGTTGATGCATCTATTCTGGCGCGCCTAGAGGCGAGCTGGCGCCCTGCAGAGCTACAAAGCCAGGCTTGGATTGATCGCCAAATGGGCAAAATCGATGTCTCTTTACGTCAAATGTCAGAGCTACTTGGTGAAAATCCTTGGTGTCACAGCAATCAAATGACTTTGGCGGATATTGCAGTGGGATGCGCTTTGGGGTATTTGGCCTTCCGCTTCCCCAGCTTACAGTGGGCTAGCCAATACCCAAATCTCAATAATCTTTACCAAAAGCTAGAGCAACGCGCTTCGTTTATTGAGACGGCACCGCCAGCCGCTTAATTAACTAGAAATTATTCCGCCACCTAAACAAATATCTCCGTCATACAAGACGGCAGATTGTCCTGGTGTTACTGCCCACTGAGCTTCTGGGAAAGTCAACTCAAAACTCAGTGGACCTTCAGAACCAGCATCGATTTCACAAGCGGAATCTGTTTGACGATAGCGCGTCTTGGCTGAATATTTACCGGGGACTGGCGCAACACCGTCGACCCAACTGGCATCCATTGCAGAGAGATGATTTGCTAAAAGCCAATGGTGCTCATGGCCTTGCGCCACATATAAGGTGTTGCTTGCTATATCCTTGCGAGCCACATACCATGCGTCTCCGTTGCCGTCTTGGCTGCCGCCCAAACCAATGCCTTTGCGCTGCCCAAGGGTAAAGAAAGCCAGTCCCATATGCTCACCAACGGTCTTGCCCTCAGGGGTTTTAATGGGTCCTGGGGTACGCGGTAAGTAGCGGTTCAGAAACTCTCTGAATGGGCGCTCGCCGATGAAACAAATTCCGGTGGAGTCTTTTTTACGCGCATTGTGTAAACCAATTTCTTCAGCAATTTTGCGAACCTCCGTCTTTGGTATTTCGCCCAAAGGGAAAAGAACCTTTGCTAATTGATCCTGAGTTAAGCGATGCAAGAAATAACTTTGGTCCTTGCTGGCATCGACTGCTTTTAAAAGCTGCACTCTGCCACCTTCATGACGAACCCGCGCATAGTGACCCGTTGCAATCGCATCAGCACCTAAACTCATGGCGTAATCTAAAAAGGCTTTGAATTTAATTTCAGCATTACAGAGGACGTCTGGATTTGGAGTTCTACCCGCGGCATACTCCCGCAAGAAATCTGCGAATACGCGCTCTCGGTACTCCGCGGCAAAATTGACAGCTTCCACGTCAATTCCAATCATGTCTGCCACTGAAACGACATCTAGCCAATCTTGACGGGCAGAGCAATATTCGTCGTTATCGTCGTCTTCCCAGTTCTTCATAAACAGGCCAATCACTTCATAGCCCTGTTGCTTCAACATCCAAGCTGCAACCGACGAATCTACCCCCCCAGACATCCCAACAACGACTTTGGTAGGTTTTGAAGCAGAAAGCGGCATAGATTTGAGGTAGATCATTAAATAATGCGAGAATTCAATATAAGCTGACAAGTCATATTGTAGAAGTCTTAGGCCGATTCCACCGAGAAAAGGCTGAAACTACTTAAATGGCAGTAAGGGGAAGTAAATAGGCGCAACTTTGCCTATTTCACTAAAATAGATTTTTTGTAAATTTCGCTTTTGGAGACATGCCATGCGCATAGGAGTGCCGCTGGAAACAAGGCCCGGGGAAACTCGAGTAGCCGCTACACCTGAAACAGTTAAAAAACTGATTGGGCAAGGTCATCAAGTCGTCATCCAGAAGGATGCCGGCGTACAGGCTAGCCAACCGGATTCTGCTTATGAAGCTGTAGGCGCGACTATTGGCAGCGCTACAGATGCATTTGGCGCAGAAGTTGTGCTGAAAGTGCGCGCACCAGAAGCTGACGAACTCAAACAGATTAAATCCGGCAGTGTGCTTCTTGGCATGCTCGACCCATTTGATAACGACAATATCGCCGCAATGGCAGCCCAAGGGGTTACAGCCTTCTCTTTAGAAGCCGCACCTAGAACGACCCGCGCTCAAAGCATGGACGTTCTCTCCTCCCAGGCCAATATTGCTGGTTACAAGGCCGTGATGGTTGCATCTAATGAATACCAACGCTTTATGCCGATGCTCATGACTGCCGCTGGTACTGTTAAAGCTGCCCGCGTGCTCATTCTGGGTGTTGGTGTTGCTGGATTACAGGCGATTGCAACAGCTAAACGTCTGGGTGCTGTGATTGAAGCTTCCGATGTTCGTCCCGCCGTAAAAGAACAAATCGAATCACTGGGGGGTAAGTTTGTAGATGTCCCATTTGAATCTGATGAAGAACGCGAAATCGCTCAAGGCGTTGGTGGCTATGCCCGTCCCATGCCTGAGGCTTGGATGAAGCGTCAGGCAGCTTTAGTCTCTGAACGTGCTCAACAAGCTGACATCGTGATCACCACTGCTTTGATTCCGGGACGTAAACCGCCGGTGCTCTTACATAGTGATACCGTTGCCAATATGAAGCCAGGTTCTATCGTGATTGACTTGGCTGCTGGTCGTGGCGATAACGGTTCTGGCAACTGCCCGCTGACTCAAGCTGACAAAATTGTTGAGGTAAATGGTGTGAAGATTATTGGTTACACCAATCTTGCCAGCATGGTCGCTGCTGATGCCTCTGCACTCTATGCCCGCAACTTGCTCGACTTTATGAAGCTGATCGTTGATGCAGATGCAAAGCTAGTCATTCCAGCTGATGACGACATCGTTACTGCTTGCTTAATGTGTCGTGATGGCCAAGCCGTCCGTAAAAACTAACAAAATCTAATACGAAGGAATCATCATGGATCTCGCTGCTTTTCAAAGCATCCTCACAGTCCAAAACATTACCGTGTTTGTATTGGCCATTTTTGTTGGCTATCACGTTGTTTGGAACGTTACTCCCGCACTCCATACGCCATTGATGGCGGTTACGAATGCGATTTCTGGAATCATTATTGTTGGCGCCCTCTTGCAGACCGAAGTCATTGGTGGCGATGAAATCACCCTCACCAGCGTCATCGGTGCAGTGGCTGTATTTCTAGCTTCCATCAATATTTTTGGTGGCTTCATGGTTACCCGTCGCATGCTTGAGATGTTCAAGAAAAAAGCCCCAAAGGCTGATGCGGCCGCAACTAAATAACACCAGAAAAAGACTAATACAGAGACCAAACTCATGTTAAACATAACCGCTATTTCTTATCTTATTTCATCAGTGTTGTTCATCCTCGCTTTGCGTGGACTATCTTCACCAACCACCTCACGCCAAGGCAATACCTTCGGCATGATTGGTATGTTGCTAGCAGTAATCACTACCTTCTTAATTCCCGATTTCAAGCCAGTCATCTCATTAATTGCTACTGCAATTGTTGGTGGCGCGATTATTGGAACCATTGCTGCTAAGCGCGTGCAAATGACCAAGATGCCTGAGCTTGTAGCTCTCATGCACTCCTTTGTTGGTTTGTCAGCGGTATTAATCGCTATTGCTGCAGTATTTAATCCGGCCCATGACCACACCGGCGCCCAGAAGATTGAACTCTTCATTGGCGCATTCATCGGCGCAATTACCTTCACTGCTTCTGTCATTGCTTTCGGCAAGTTGTCAGGTAAGGTTAGCGGTAAGCCGGTGACTTTTTCAGGCCAGCATTTACTCAATCTGATTTTGGCTATTGCCATGGTTGCTGGTGGCGTCGCTTACTTCATGACAGGTAGTCACGCCGCTTTCTTGGCGATGTGTGCAGTAGCTTTGGTTTTGGGTATCACTTTGATCATCCCCATCGGCGGCGCAGATATGCCCGTGGTTGTTTCCATGCTCAACAGCTACTCCGGTTGGGCAGCCGCTGGTATTGGTTTCACACTAAGCAACCCCGTATTGATTATTGCTGGTGCTTGTGTAGGTTCCTCAGGTGCGATTCTGTCTTACATCATGTGTAAGGCAATGAACCGTTCCATCATTGCGGTATTGCTCGGTGGCTTCGGCGCTGAGGCTTCTGCGGGTGGCGGCGATGATGGTGGTCCAAAGAACTACAAAACTGGTTCACCAGAAGATGCTGCTTTCCTCATGGAAAATGCTGACACTGTCATCATTGTTCCCGGTTATGGTCTTGCTGTTGCGCGTGCTCAGCATGCCCTTAAAGAATTAACTGAAAAGTTAACTCACCATGGCGTTACTGTGAAGTACGCCATTCATCCGGTAGCAGGTCGTATGCCTGGCCATATGAACGTACTCTTAGCTGAAGCTGAAGTGCCATACGATCAAGTATTCGAAATGGAAGATATCAATGGTGAATTCGGCCAAGCTGACGTGGTATTGGTTCTCGGCGCAAACGACGTTGTCAATCCTGCGGCTCGTACTCCTGGTAGTCCAATCTTCGGTATGCCAATCTTGGAAGCCTTCAAAGCTAAAACGATCATCGTTAACAAACGTTCGATGGCTGCTGGTTATGCTGGCTTAGATAATGAACTCTTCTACATGGATAAAACCATGATGGTCTTCGGTGATGCGAAGAAGGTCGTGGAAGATATGGTGAAATCCGTATCTTAAAACCAAGCCCTAACCGCCTGGTTTATCAACCGCCTACGGGCGGTTTTTTATTGCGCTAATATAAGGTCAAGCGTCACCAGAATGCTATCAAACAACTTAAATCGAGACGTCATGAATATCAAATCATTGTTACTTTCCACTCTCCTGCTGGGCACGACAGGTTTGCTTTGCGTTGCACCTGTAAATGCACAAAACCCCTACCCTAGCCGCACCATCCAAACCATCATGCCCCTGCAAGCTGGCAGCGGTGTCGATTTGTTGATGCGGCCTATTGCGCAGAAGATGGGCGAGAATTTAGGTCAAGCGATCACCATTGAAAATCTTCCTGGTGGTGCAGGGCTTATTGGTGCAGGTAAGGTTGCTCAGAGTGCGCCCGATGGTTATGCTTTAGGCGCCTTTAACGATAGCATCCTGACAATGCTGCCTAATCTCTATAAAAAGGTAGATTACGACCCCGTCCAAAGCTTTACGCCGATCTCTGAAGTGGCAGCTATTACCTTTGTGATGGTTGCCAATCCATCCTTCCCTGGAAACACTGCCGCTGATCTAGTGCGCATTGCCAAAGAACATCCTGGCAAGATTGATTACGCATCTGGTGGCAATGGCTCACCCCAACACATCGGTATGGAAATCTTTCGCCAATACACTGGTGCACCTATCGTTCACATCCCTTATCGTGGTGCCGCAGCTGCCGTGACCGATGTCATGGCAGGACAAGTTCCCGTCATGATTAGCGCCCTCTCAGTAGTGCTTCCCCACATCCGCGCCGGCAAGTTAAAGGTACTCGGCATTACGAGTAAAACTAGGTCACCTTTGCTGCCAAACTCACCAACAGTTAGTGAGAGCGTTAAAGGTTATGAGTTCTCGACCTGGGGTGCGCTGGTTGCACCAAAAGGTACCTCACCAGCAGTGGTGAGCAAGCTTAATGAATCTTTAGCTACGGCACTAAAGGACCCCAAGCTACGTGAGCAACTTATTCAGCAAGGCTTTGAATTTGTGCCACTAGGTCCAGACAACTTAAAAGAGATGATTGCTCAAGGCTTGGTGAAGATGAAGAAGGTAATTAAAGATGGTGGCATTCAGCCAGACTAACTTACGCTTCCAGAAAACAAAAAGGCTAGCAATTGCTAGCCTTTTTATCTTTGCGAGCTATGTTATGCAGCTAAGGTTTTCATATACTTGGAACGCATAGGGCGTAATACAAAGAAGGCAAGTAATGCAGCGCTTGCATCCAAGGTAATCATGATGGCAAACACCGGCATCCAGCTATCTGTCACGCCATGGATGTAGGCAGCGATCGGGCCGCCAATGATTGAGCCTACGCCTTGAGCCATGTACAAGAAGCCATAGTTGGTTGTTGCATGCTTTTGACCAAATGTATCTGTCAAGGTTGATGGGAATAAAGAGAAAATCTCACCCCAACCAAAGAACACAATACCTGACAAGATCACAAACATGACTGGGTCAGAACGGGTCATAACCCAAGCAAACATCGCAATTGCCTCAAGACCAAACGCAATCGTCATCGTGTACTCGCGACCAATTTTGTCTGATACCCAACCAAATAATGGCCGAGTTAAGCCATTCGTAACGCGATCAATGGTTAATGCCAACGGTAGTGCAGCCATACCGAACACCATGGCCCCTGTGATACCAAAGTCTTTAGCAAAAGCGCCCATCTGTGAGATCACCATCAAACCAGATGTGGACATCATGGACATCATCAAGAACATCAACCAGAAAACCGGTGTCTTGAGCATTGTTTTTGGAGCGATACCAGATGCTGCAGCTTCAACCTGGCTAGCAGTCTGAACACGATCCGCATGAGGTACGCGAATACCTTGCGCAGCCAATAAACCAACCGCACCAATGATGTAACCAAAGAATGTCAAAGTACCCTGCAAGCCAGACTCTGCCAAACTAGCAGCAATTGGGAAGGTAGTCAGCAAGGCGCCAATACCGTAACCAGCGGCAACCATACCGACTGCAAAGCCCCGATTATTCGGGAACCAACGCACCATCAAACCAACAACGCCGATGTAGACAATACCGGTACCCAAGCCACCCAATACGCCATAGGTGATATAGAGGTTAGAAACAGTAGTGAGGTTAGCGGAGAGTACCCAACTCAATCCTGTCAATGCTGTGCCAATAGACAACAAGAGACGTGGGCCAAATTTTTCCACCAAGAAACCTTGGAATGGTGAGAAGAAAGTTTGTAACACAATCAAAATTGAGAATGTCACTTGTAACTCAGTCAGCGTGACCCCAAGTTGACCCATGATGGGTTTGGTGAACAAAGCCCAAACATATTGCGGACTGGAAATCGACATCATGCAAATGACGCCGAGGGCTAATTGCACCCACTTTGACTTCAAGGGGTTGCTGCTCGCTGGCGCCCCACTCATTGTTGCTGAACTCATGTAAGTCTCCTTATTTTTATGACTGCAAATACCAAATAAAATCTTGATGGTTCATTGTCGCTTCAGAATATCGGGTAAATTCTCATAAGATCCCCTCTTTGGTGCAGAGCGCCTTCACATAACGCACCATTTTGGAATAAAAAAACGCCCGGTCTTTTGAACCAGGCGTCTTGATTTCTACAGCTTGATAGCTGATGAAATATCCGGCTATTACATCATGCCGCCCATTCCACCCATGCCACCCATACCGCCCATATCAGGCATACCACCACCAGACTCATCCTTAGGTGCTTCGCAGATAGCGCAATCAGTGGTCAACAACAAAGCTGCAACAGAAGCTGCATTCACTAACGCAGTTTTTGTAACCTTAGTTGGATCGATCACACCTTGAGCTACAAGGTCGCCGTATTCGCCAGTTGCAGCGTTGTAACCGTTATTGCCCTTGCTAGCCAATACCGCATTAACAACTACGCTTGCTTCATCACCAGCATTAGAAACGATGATGCGAAGTGGCTCTTCCATAGCGCGCAATACGATGCTGATACCAGCGTCTTGATCAGCGTTGTCGCCTTTCAAGCCCTTGATACCTTGCATAGCACGAATCAATGCTACGCCGCCGCCAGGAACAATACCCTCTTCAACTGCAGCGCGAGTTGCGTGCAATGCGTCATCAACGCGGGCTTTCTTTTCTTTCATTTCAACTTCAGTAGCAGCGCCAACACGAATCACTGCAACACCGCCTGCCAACTTGGCAACGCGCTCTTGCAATTTTTCTTTGTCGTAGTCGCTAGTCGCTTCTTCGATCTGAACGCGAACGTTCTTCACGCGAGCTTCGATCGCTTTAGCATCGCCAGCACCGTCAATGATGATGGTGTTTTCTTTGCCGATTTCGATACGCTTCGCTTGACCTAAGTGCTCAAGAGTTGTTTTCTCGAGTGTGAGGCCAATTTCTTCAGCAATCACTGTGCCGCCAGTCAAAATCGCGATGTCTTCTAACATTGCTTTACGACGATCACCAAAGCCTGGAGCCTTAACAGCACAAGTCTTGATGATGCCGCGGATGTTATTCACAACCAAAGTTGCTAAGGCTTCACCTTCAACATCTTCAGCAATGATCAATAAAGGGCGGCCAGATTTTGCTACTTGCTCGAGTACTGGGAGCAAATCACGGATGTTGCTAACTTTCTTGTCGAACAAGAGAACGTATGGGCTTTCCAATACGGCAACTTGTTTTTCAGGTTGGTTAATGAAGTAAGGTGAGAGGTAACCGCGATCAAACTGCATGCCTTCAACTACTTCAAGCTCGTCTTCTAATGACTTGCCATCTTCAACAGTAATAACGCCTTCTTTACCTACTTTTTCCATTGCTTCAGCAATACGCTGACCAATGCTGTAGTCGCTGTTAGCTGAAATAGAGCCAACTTGAGCGATTTCTTTAGTAGTTGTGCAAGGCTTGCTGATTTTCTTGAGCTCTTCGAGCGCAGCTGCAACAGCTTTGTCGATGCCGCGCTTCAGATCCATTGGGTTATGGCCTGAAACTACATATTTCATGCCTTCACGTACGATGGATTGAGCCAAAACAGTAGCGGTAGTTGTACCGTCACCAGCGATGTCAGCAGTTTTGGAAGCAACTTCCTTCACCATCTGAGCACCCATGTTTTGGAGTCTGTCTTTGAGTTCGATTTCTTTGGCTACGGATACACCATCTTTAGTGATGGTTGGACCGCCAAATGAACGCTCCATGACAACGTTACGACCCTTTGGTCCTAAAGTTGTTTTCACTGCGTTCGCGAGAATATTTACGCCTTCGACCATCTTGGTACGGGCGCTATCTCCAAATACGACGTCTTTTGCTGCCATGATTGAATTCCTTTCTTAGATACCGAATTACTTCTGTACTACAGCCATGATGTCGTCTTCACGCATCACGAGTAGCTCGTCAGCGCCGATTTTGACTGTCTGACCTGCATATTTGCCAAACAACACACGATCGCCAACTTTGACGTCTGGTGCATTCAACTTACCGCTGTCATCTCGTTTGCCCGGGCCAACTGCCAAAACTTCACCTTGGTCAGGTTTTTCAGCGGCAGCATCAGGAATAATGATTCCAGAGGCAGTTTTTGATTCTTGATCTAAACGTTTAATGATTACGCGATCATGTAAAGGACGCAGATTCATTCCTTCTCCTATGTTAGTAAGTGTTAACTAATTAAAATACCCATATAAATCAGTGCTTTATAATCTCTTCACACGGAAGCTAAAAAGAATTACTAGTTAGTAAGCCGCTTTAGCACTCGCGTGTAGGGAGTGCTGATTATATAGGTCTGATTCCCAAAATTTCAAGGGTAGCAACCCACAAATTATTTAAGGATTTGTCGTCTGCACTCTAAGTTCAGATCTTTGCCAAGTAAGTCTGGACTCTACCGCTGAGTACTATATGGCTTGGCGACCGATTTAAAAATCTATCCCAATAAGACCTGTGTTTTTAGGCCCTTTGGAACGCCATAAATAATTCTTGAGATAAATTTGGTCTGAGTTGACTACTTTCAATACAAGACTATCTCTAGCCCATTGATTTCATTGGAATACCTAATCCAGGAATACCTTGCCACTAATTGCTGAGAATACCCTCAGACCTATATTCATAAAGGGTTTAATGGCAACTAAAGAAGAAAAACCTAAATTAGGTCGATATTTGATATTTTTTGGCCTGATTTGCTTAAATAATTGGCCATAGATATAGCGCATCGAATCTGCCTACCTTCAGCAAACCTTCGTGAGAAATTCTGACTCAGTCGGCAGCGCCTATTAATAAAATCAGAATTGACCGCTATATGTTCTAGTGAAGTCATTCAGAACGGGGAGTTTCAGATCTACTCACCGTCATCATTCGGCCAGATGCAGCCATCGCACTGCCTACACAATTTCATATGTCAGGAGTAAGACTGCGGCACCCATGCAGATCAATGCGAGCATAAAGAACTTATCCGCAATATCTTCAAAATAAACCTTTTTTGAATTGCTTCGAATGGATAGGTATGAAAAGATAGAGCTTGCTAGAAAGATGAGGGCATCTAGGGCTAGGAGGTCATCTACCCAATAGGCAATGCCTCGGTTGGCCTGAGTCAGTTTCACAATGCTGATAACGGTCATACATACACCAAGCATTGCGCCTGAAGTCGGCAGAATATGACCACTTAGATTGTTGGGGTTACGCATTTACTGGTGAATGTAGCCTGGCAAGGTGCCTGACCCAGAGTTTTGGTTGGACGACGGTGATCCACCGAGTTCTGGCAAGTTGTAGTTTGGTTGGCTTGGCGCCAGCCTTTTTGGGCTTGCATTAATAAAAGTAGGTACTTTGCTATCAAAAGATGCCTTTTGCTCTGCAGTCAATAATTTGTAAAGCGGTTTGGCGGACTCATCAACCTCTTTTAAGCTAGCATATCGATTTTTTGCATCCTCAGTAGATTGGCTTAGAAATTTCAGTCCATCAACAGTGGCGGAACTATCGTTATTCAATTTAGCCCTTTCTTTGGCAACATCACTCGCATAAAGTCTCACCTTGATTGCAAAATTACCCCAAGCCTTGCTTTGTTCGGGTGTTAGCTTAAGACTTTCCTCAAGGCGAGATAATCCAGTTTCGATTTGCTCATAAGTCAGCAGATGTGAGCCTGGAGTAGGCATTGAGATATGGGTATTTGCCGATGTGCTGGAAGAGTCGGGATTAGAGGCATTGCGTCCGGCGCCCCTTCGCATTCCAGGCATTCCTGGTATCCCAGAGCCTTGGGATCCGCCCCATTGAGCAAAAGACTCTTTAATGGGCAAAATTGCTACTAAAACTAGAAAACTCAAGATAATTGAGCGCAATGGCATGATGGCTCGATTCATTTCCCCCCCAACTGGATGTCCCTAACTTTTGTTAGACGGTAATTTTGAAAAATACTTACTCTAAAAATAAAATAATTATTTTGTCTTGGCCGTAAGTTTTCTATAGGTGCCCGCGTCTAAGAATTAACAAACAAGGAGAAAGAGATGAAGAGAGCAATGCAAGGTTTAATGATGGCGAGTATTTTGATGGTTGGAGCGATTGGTATTGCAAGCGCAGCTTTGCCTGAGCCACAAGATCCTCAAGTAGTGGCTAATATGAGCTTTGAGCAGCGTCTTCAGATGTCTAAGGATCTACGAGAGCAGTTTAAGGGGGCCACTCCAGAAGAGCGCCGTGAGTATCGCCAAAAACTTCATGCCAAATTTAAGGCGCTCAGCCCCGAAGAGCGCAAGGCATTGCGCGACAAAATGCACGCTCAGTGGCAGGCACTAAGCCCTGAGCAAAAGAAAGAGCTGCGCGATAACCGCAAAGCCATGATTGCGGCAATGACTCCTGAAGAGCGTCTTGAGATGAAAAAAGAACGCGAAGAGTGGATGAAGGCGCATCCTCATGAAAAAGAACATTGGAATAAGCCAATGAGCAATTAAGGATCAGTTTGACTTTATTTCCTAGTAAGCAACACCGCATCGAACAGGCTTTATTAAAAAGAGCTGTAGCGGGGGATTCCAAGGCGTCAAAAGAAGTCATTCACCTACTGAGTTCCCCCGCATATTCCTTGTCCTGGAAGATGCTTGGCAACAAAGAAGATGCGGAAGATGTCGTACAAGAGGCCTTTATTCGCTTATGGAAAAGTGCCGATTCGTTTGCGGGAAAGTCGGGACTTTTTACGTACTTTTACGCAATCGTGAGCAATCTTTGTTTGGATCGGATCAAAAGTATTAATAAGGGATTCTTCGAGGAGTTTGATGAGATTGAGCATCAACCCATAAAAGAGATTGAGTGGAGTATCGCAGAGGGCGTCAGCCCAGAAAGCATTAAAAAGGCAATGGATGTTTTAAGTAGCAAACAAAGAATGGCGATGTTGATGTGGGCCTATCAAGATATGACGGCAGAAGAAGTTGGTCTGGCAATGGGTATGAATAAGAATAGCGTCGATCAATTGTTATATAGGGCTAAGTTGAAACTCAAGATGGAATTAGAAAAAGGTGAATCTCATGCGAGCGAATGATAAAAAACATTTAAAGAAAGTTTTAGATCAAATCGAAGTGCAAGAGTCATCTACCCATTTTGAACAACGCATTTATCAAGATTGGCAAAGAACGGTTGCTAAGACTGAAAAGCCAAATCATGGGCTCTCCGAAGTTTTGGTTTTAGCAAGATTGCACCCCAAGCTTACCGCATTGATAGCGTTTGTGGTTATTGCCGCTTCCATCTTGCTAGGCCAGCATCTAATAGCTTCCCAGGATGATGAGTTGCATCGGATTGATGCCTTGTCTGAATTAAGTCTCTCAACTATTTAATCTACAGTGTTCTCCCTTGCCCCTGAACTCAAAAGAGTTTTTGGGGCTTTTTTAACAAAAGGATCATTATGAAAAATATCTATCGCGTTATTGCACTGCTTGCAATTTTGTTATCGGGATGCGCTACAAATGAAGCGCCGACTAACAAGCCTGGTAATGACGTCTCGATTGCTAAAGTGAATGAAGTACAGAAAAAGATTGCCTCATGTGTTACTGAGGTAAATCAGTCAGATGATGCGAAGTATGTTGATGAACATATTTTGGTGCTAACGGAGAAGAGTCCAAACGCAAAAGAGTTATTTAATTCAAGCGACAAGATTGCCTTCGATCAAGCAGCTGTATTGATAAGATTTAAAGAGTCCACCTTGAAATGTCGAGATATTACAAATGAACTACCTTCCCCAGCCTTGGTGGCTGTGTATACCAATTTCTACACAAATATTGATGCTGTATACAAAGACTTGATTGATAAGCGAATCACTATAGGAGTTGCTAATCAAGAAAGGCAAATGCGTATTCAATATGCAAAAAGTCGCTTTGCTCAGATTCTAAAATCTGAGACGGGAGAGTGATGCAATGATGACAGCTGCATATTGATTCCATTGCCGATCCTGTAGTTATAGTTGATCAATCGTCGGGCACTGCAGTTGGCAAGACATGCGGTTCTAATGCTCATCCCACTTTATGGGATGGGCTGACATGCCCACACTGCAAGCGGAAGATAAAGACGATTGGAACAAATACTAAAACCGAGCGCCCATTTAAGTATTGGTGAAATAAGCAAAGATATGTATAAGTTATTGATAGCCTGCGCAATAGCGCTAACATTTACTAATGCCCCAGTATCTGCAAAGGGTCGCCAGGCAGAGGATTTCCATTCCAATATTGCCTATGTCGTTGATGTTGATAGCGGGGAGGTGTTGGTTGATAGAAATTCTTTAACCATTTCGCCAATTGCCTCAATATCTAAGTTAATGGCCTCCATAGTTGTTTTGGAGTCCGGTCAAGGTCTAGCTGCGCCACTCAGGATTGAGCGTGAAGATATTGCCTGGCAATCAAGCGCAAAATGGAAGCTCAAGGTGGGAACGGAAATAAGTCGAAAGAGGGTCTTGAGAGTTGGTTTAATGGCATCGGAAAATAGAGCAATCAATGCCCTGGCAAGATCATATGTAGGGGGAACGGGGGCTTTTGTTGCCGCCATGAATCTAAAGGCAAAAGAGCTTGGAATGGCGCACACCCACTTCATTGAGCCTACTGGGCTCTCCCCTCAGAATGTTTCTACAGCGCAGGATTTAGTCCTCCTATTACAGGAATCTATGCGCTACCCCTTGATCCAAGAATTCTCAACAACAGAAAAATTCAATATTGTTGATGGCATCCATGCACCGCAGCCATTTGTAAATACCAACCCGATTGTCCGCAATGAAATCATGGATGTCTTGGTGCAAAAGACGGGTTATATTGCAGCAGCTGGAAGATGCTTGGTTATGGAGGCAAAAATTAAGGGCAGAAATATAGCCATGGTATTTCTTCAGTCAAAAGGTAAAAATACCCGATTTAAAGATGCTCTTTTTGCAAAGGCTGCACTGGAAAAAATTCAATAGCTTGAAAGTCTCCTATGGGTCGAGAGGCGTCTAATTGATCAAAGTGACACAGGCGTCTCCATCCGGCCAACAGGAGACCTTGCCTTTTCCACAGAAATCAATAAGCAGCGATGTATTTATTTAACTTAAGTTTCTTTTTTTGATCCAGGTTAAAAATAGAGCGGATTGTAAGATGATTGCTAATACGCCATTAAATATCAGGGCTTGCTTTACGCCTAGTAAACCAACCAACATTCCCGTCAGAAATGCACCCAAGCCAATACCGCCCCTTGAGGCAAGCAAGAACAAGCTAATTGCTTGACCCCTTAGCAACTCAGAAGAACGGGTTTGAAGTAAAGTATTCACTGAAATATTCGTAATAATCATTGAAAAGCCAGCGACTACCATCAGTATTGGCAGTAGGCTATTCCAAGGATTGAGTCCAATGAGTATGAGTGAGGCACCAAAGCTAATGGCGCAAAGAGATGCGATCATGCGCCGATCATGATGGGGTGAAATAAATAAAAGGCAGCAGGCTCCTATAACTGCACCAAGTCCAAAAGAGCTCATGGCAATACTAAAGTCGAGAGCATTTCCTAGGAATACGCTTTTTACTAAAATGGATGAAAAGGTGATCACCGGACCACAAAGAATTCCCGAAAGAAGTACGGTGAGCAATCCGCCGCGTAAGTATGGGTTCTTAAGCACCTCAAGCACGCCCGAAAACAGCTGTCGATCATATTCATTTTTATCATGTGGTTTTGGGATGTGCTTTGGAAGTACCCACAGCGCCACCAATATAAATGGGATATAGGAGATGGCGCTAACGGCAAAGCAGCCAATTGCGCCAATGCTCACTAGCAGAACTCCGGCAATGGCTGGCCCTATGATGCGAGTGAGGTTAAATTGTGTGGAGTTTAAAGCTAGCCCAGCGGGAACTTGCTCTTTAGAAACAAT
>Ga0364886_10180_pt1 | contig 39712 bp, 52 predicted proteins | sample ExccelJu500001D3_4_FD_206926 | JGI IMG/M metagenome (GOLD analysis project Ga0364886, IMG submission 206926) | Enriched cells from Trout Bog Lake Hypolimnion, Wisconsin, USA - BchlTB.July23.5000.01.D3 | ecosystem: Environmental > Aquatic > Freshwater > Lake > Hypolimnion/Profundal zone | place... | reverse complement strand
CAATGCTTCTGCTGGCAGCGTTGTGTGGATGGCACTCGTTGATATGATGCGAGCGCACGAGGAAAGTTCGCTTAAATCAGATCGTGTATCTAAAGGCTGGGAAGCTGCACGCAAAAACAAAAAAATTCTCACACGAATGGCACCTTCTTGGTTATCTGTGGTGAATGACGAATGGGTTGTTGATGGTGATAAGGCAGCAGTTATTCAGCGAATTTTCGAATTGAGTTTATCTGGCAAGGGATCACCTTCAATAGCAAACATTTTGAATGATGAAGGTGTGCCTACATTTGGCAAATCAAATGACACTTCACTTGCAGAAGGTGAGAGACACGAATGGTCTTCTGGAATTGTCGCCCATATTCTTGGAAATAAGGCGGTGATTGGTATCTACGAAACTGCAAAAATACCGGCAAGAGAAGGGTACTTTCCTGAAATTATCAAACACGAGTTCTACTATCAAGTGCAAGCATCAATGCGTAAGCGTAATTTCACACCGGGATTGCGATTGAATGGCACCGTAGGTAATCTGTTTTCAGGTATTTCAGTGTGTGGTGTATGCGGTGCGAAGATGAAGACTGTTTCGAAAGCAAATGGTCGTATGTATATCCACTGTGAGAAAGCATATTCTGGCAAATGCGAAGCACGAAAGGTTGCCTACACTGATTTTGAATACCAAGTACTGAAGATGTTTGCTTCAGAAATTAGGAACGTGTTTAACAGCACACCTATTGTGAGCGCGGATATTCGCCCAATGCTTCAAGAACAGATAGTGCAGAAAGAAAAGGAAATAGAAAAGTTGTTTGATTATTTGATGGATAGTCCCGATTCCAAGTCAGCGAAAGAGCGTGTTAGAAAAGCAGAAGTACAACTTGCTGAATTTCAAAAACAATTAGGACGAGAATTGCCCCCGGTGTCAGACTACCTGTCGCGTGCCGGTCGAAATTTAGGAATGTGTCAGTCTAACCTGTGAAGTTGGGATTTGTTCTGTTTTTTACTTTTCATTCAAAAGCACTTTCCGGCAGCAGAGGTGGGGTGTTATGGGTGGAGCGAAGCGGAACCCATTCCCTCAAGATGTTAGGTTTGGTTGTTTTTTGATTGCGCCGGAAAAATCCTTGTACGACGGGCATTGTGGCCCATAAACTAATCGGGAGCGGGTAAAAGAGTTAGTGTGAAATCCTATTCAGCAGAATTAAAAGAATCCCTCCTGCGACGCATGATGCCGCCGGAAAATAAAATAGTCTCAGAATTGGCCCGTGAGACCGGCATCACGGAGCAAACACTTTATACTTGGCGCCGTCAGCTTAAGAATCAGGGAATAGCCGTGCCAGGTGATGGAAAGAATAGCGAGCAATGGAGCTCGGAAGACAAGTTTGCGGTTGTGCTGGAAACGGCGACCTTGAGCGCAGCAGAGTTGGCGGAGTATTGTCGACGCAAGGGGCTGTTCGTTGAACAGATTGCAGCATGGCGTCAGGCGTGCCGGTCTGCCAATGCGAATGCGGCTCAGACATCCAAGGTTCAGCGCGAGCAGTCAAAGGGCGACCAGAAGCGTATCCGGGCGCTGGAGAAAGAATTGAATCGCAAGGAGAAGGCTCTAGCTGAAGTGGCCGCGTTGCTGGTTCTCAGAAAAAAAGCCCAGGCGATCTGGGGGGAAGAAGCGGAAGACTGATCCGCATCCCAGATCGCCTGTTGTGTATTGCATTGATTCGTGAAGCGCAAACGGCTGGTTGCCGTCTGCATTGCGCGTGTGCCGAACTTGATATTTGCATTCGCACGTTTCAACGCTGGGTGAGTGATGGTGATGCTGCTGTTGCAGCAGATCGGCGCACAACGAATATCCGTTCTGCGCCTGATAACAAGCTTACTGACGAAGAACGTGAACAAATACTGGTCACGCTCAACAGTGCTGAATTTGCCAGCCTACCGCCGAGTCAGATAGTACCGGCACTGGCTGATCAAGGCGTGTATCTGGCGTCGGAGTCCAGCATGTACCGGTTGTTAAAGCAGGAGAAAATGCAGTATTACCGAGGGCGCGCAAAGAAACCATCTGGTCGTGTCGTAACCAGTCACTGCGCGACAGCACCGAAGCAGGTTTGGAGTTGGGATATTACGTGGTTACCTGCGGAAATTAAGGGCAAGTATTATTACTGGTACATGATACTCGACGTGTTCAGCCGCAAGATCGTTGGGCATGAAGTTCATGAAGCAGAATCGGCAGGTCTTGCGTCAATGCTGATACGGCGTGCAAGTCTGGCTGAAGGGTTGGCTGGTCGACCATTGGTTCTGCATTCCGATAACGGAAGCGCGATGAAAGGTGCGACGATGCTCGCGACACTGGAAAATTTAGGTGTGGCAGCTTCGTTCAGTCGGCCACGGGTGAGTAACGACAATCCCTACGCGGAATCGTTGTTCCGCACCTGCAAATACAGGCCGGATTATCCGAACAAGCCGTTTGCCAGCATCGAAGCAGCGCAAGCCTGGATTCATCAGTTTGTGCATTGGTACAATCAGGATCATAAACACAGCGGTTTGAAGTTTGTAACACCTGAACAGCGTCACAATGGAACGGCAACGGCCATACTGGAGCAACGGGATCAAGTCTACACAGAGGCCAGAAGCAGGAACCCGCGACGTTGGGCAAAGCAGACGAGAAACTGGAAATTGAAGGATGAAGTCTGGCTCAATCCAGAACGGATTCAGTTGGAAGAATTAAAGCAAGCAGCATGAGGTCACGCGACAGGTCGGTTGACAAACGCCGATTGCCGCCAGAACAAATAGATAACTTGGCTGAAGCAGATCAGATTTGGGAAAATTACCTTTATTACGACACGATCAATTATTTAATAACTACGAAGAATAATTTCTATGCGCGTTATTATCGTGAAGGTTTTGAAGAATTTGTGAGTGAATTTTCAGATACGGATTCATTCAAGCGATTTTACTTTCGATTGATTGAAACCTTTGGAGATGTGATTCGAATTGAAGACGTTGTAAGCGATGAACTGCTTGAAAAGCTAAACAACGTTAGAGTTGAGTTGAGGAAGGATATGCAAGTGCGCATAAGAAAAATTGTGAAGCAAGTCAAGTTTCACAATAGGGAACCACTGCTGAAAACAGCGAAGCAGATCAGTAAAGGTGGAAATGATATTCAATATTATTTCAAACAACCGCTCACGAATAATTACAAACAATTCACGTGTGAGTCGTTCCAAATGATATTCACAGATGGCGAAAAATTAAATGGTCTTTACATCCGGTTGCCCACTGGTGGCAACCGGAATTCTGTGGATTAACTCATACAGCCTCCAAAGTCATACGAAGATGTGTTTCATTTTCTTGGATTAAGACGTGAACTTCCTTTTTCTTCAAGAGTTCCAGTTCGTCGTTACTAAATTTTTCAAACGAACCATAGCGAATATCGTTCACAAAATTAATAACGTCTTTCGATGGAAAAATTCCTTTAACTATTGTTTTCATACAGCCTCCTGTAGTTTTTTGAAAACGTCAGACTTCAAATATGCTTTGACGTTGTGCTCAATGGCATTAATAAAATCTTCGTCATCGAATGCAGCCATAAATGAGTAATGCCATTCGTACAGTTCATAAAAATCTTCGCAGTTGTCGCAGTCGTCATCGATTACAGTGTGACCATCCACTGTAATATAATGAGTGTCGTGCCACATATCATCGCTGGTATAAATGGCGCAAATCACTTCAATTTTATGACCCTTGTAGGTTGAGCGAAGACCAACAATTAAGGTGTCATTACTTTCTTTTGCAAGTTCGAATTTCATAAAGCCTCCGTGATAATTGTAAAATTGTATGTTTCTAAAATGTCTGTGTATTCTGGGTCATTCGCTGGCACTCGAATGACCATTCCGCTCGTGTGATACCACTCATCTAGAATCTGAACGGGGTGGGGCAAACCTTGTGGCGAAAATTTCGTTACTGTTTTCATAAAGCCTCCATTGGTCGCATAATCGTGACTTCGCTGCCGTTGTATGTTCCAAACGAACTGAAAAGCGTGCGCAGTACTTGAACCATCACTAATGGTTTTTCAATAACTTCATAGGCAAAATCTACGCTGATATGAAGTTTGCAGTTAGGATTAGACAGAGACTTAATGTTGGTAAATGCGTCCATACTTTTCAGTTGTTTTAAAAGTCTGATTTTGTTGGACGGTGTGATTGAATCGTAGAACAGTTCGAAGCCACTCAGCTTATGGGCAGCGTTTGCGATATCGTTGAATAATGCTGTGTTCATAATATTTCTCCAAAAGTGCGGGGTCTGAGACCCCGCTAAAGTTAAATGGTTTCTGCTGCAAAACGCTTTGTGAAAATTTCCTGAAGTTCTACACGTAGCGCTTCAACTTCTGCATTTCTGATGGTGAAACTGAAGGTTTGTTTGCCGACATCATCTTCCTCAATCCACACATCTGGATTAATGAGGTGTTCGAGATCGACTTCAACGTAACTAATTTTTTCTGAATTACCAAATTCAAGGAACTGGCCCAGCATCTTGCACATACAGATATACGATTCGTTCAAATGCATTGATCTTGAACCGTCATCGTAGTAGTGGGGCAAGCACATTACAGTTATGCAGTTATCGTGTCTTTCGACTGTGATGAAACCGGTATAAACACCGATATAATTTAATACTTTCATTGTCCCCCTATGTCAGGATAGATGTCGCGTCAATTAATTCACATCAACCGTATTGGGGGCGGAGTAAAGATATGCAGTGAACCGCTATTCAGCAGAACGCAAGGAAGCCATCCTGAAACAGATGATGCCTCCGACGAACAAATCGGTTTCAGTATTGGCCCGTGAGAACGGCATAACGGAACAAACGCTCTATACTTGGCGACGGAATTTAAAATCGCAGGGAGTGCCAGTGCCAGGAAATGGAAAGAATGCAGAGGAATGGTCCTCGACCGACAAGTTTAGCGTGGTGCTGGAAACGGCCCACCTGAACGAGGCGCAGTTGGCGCAATATTGCCGCAGCAAAGGATTGTTCGTCGAACAGATAGCGCAATGGCGCACAGCCTGCCAGCAAGCGAATGCCTCATCGGTAGAGCGCAACCGTGAGCACCGTGACCAGAGTAAGAGTGATCGCAAAGAGATCAAACAGCTGAAGCGGGAACTACAGCGCAAGGAGAAAGCACTGGCCGAAGCGGCTGCGCTGATTATTCTCAGAAAAAAAGCCCAGGCGATCTGGGGGGATCCCGAGGAAGACTGATCGGCCCCTTGGATCGCCAAAACGTAATTGAATTAATTGAAGACGCCGTTGGCAGTGGTTGTCGGCGTGCGGCAGCCTGTGCCATGCTCGACATCAGCCTGCGCAGCTACCAGCGCTGGACGCGTGAAGGTGGCCATGGAATTGTGGATGGACGCAAAGGTTGCCAACGTGCGGCACCGGCCAACAAGTTAAGTGACGAGGAACGGCAGCAGATTCTGGCGGTGGCCAACAGTGCTGAATTTGCCAGCAGCCCGCCAAGCCAGATGGTGCCCACGCTTGCAGACCGGGGTGAGTATTTGGCGTCGGAGTCGACCATCTACCGGATATTGAAAGCCGAGCGACAGCAGCACCATCGGGGACGTGCAAGCAAACCGAGTACAAGGGTTGTGACAAGCCACTGTGCGACTGAATCGAACCGTCTGTGGGCGTGGGATATTACGTGGATGCCGGCCGGCGTGAAGGGCCTGTATTTTTACTGGTACATGGTACTCGACATCTATAGTCGCAAGATCGTCGGGCATGAGGTTCATGTCGCTGAGTCGGCAGAGTTGGCATCACTGTTGCTGCGTCGTGCCAGTCTGGCAGAAGGTCTGGCAGGCCGTGAAGTGGTACTGCACTCTGACAATGGCAGTGCGATGAAGGGTGCGACGATGCTGGCGACGTTGGAACGGCTCGGTATCATGCCCTCGTTCAGCAGGCCTCGCGTGAGCAACGACAATGCCTACCCGGAGTCGCTGTTCCGGACCTGCAAGTATCGACCTGACTATCCTGGTAAGGGGTTCGCCACGCTAGAAGAAGCGCGGGATTGGACAATGAAATTTGTACAGTGGTACAACCACCAGCACAAACACAGCGCTCTAAAATTCGTCACGCCCGTACAGCGACACGACGGTCGTGATGCGGCAGTCTTGCGACGACGTGAGGAGATCTATGAATCAGCGAAACAGCGACATCCGGAGCGTTGGTCTGGTGCAACACGGAATTGGGAATTGAAGGACGAGGTCTGGCTGAATCCGGAACGAAATCAGGCAGAGGCACTATTGCTAGCAGCATGACTTGACGCGACATCTTTGTTGACAACTACCGTTGTGATTCTCCTAAAGTGCGCCCCGAAGGGCGCTGTTAAATTAATTAGTTGTGAGGACGATGCAGTGCATACCGTCGATGATTTCGAAGTGGAAGGACAGGGCACGATCTACTGGGTCGTTGAATTTTTTGAAGATACCAATTAAGCGCGGCATAGCAAATTTACAAAGTTTTTCTGGGCTTAATGTTTGTTCATCGACAGCCAAGAAAAAACGACCGTAGTAAGTACCATCGTCTTGCAACTGAACGAACCATTCAGCCTCGCCTTGGTACCAAGTAATTTTTACGCGCGTGTCGCTGTCTGGTTTGAAGAAAAATTCTGAGGTTTGGTTTTCAGATTCAGTAACAATTGATTTGCTTGACGGATATGCAAAACGATCAATGTGCGCGGCGGTGTTTTGCGGATTTGCGAAGTGAGAGATGTGGCCGACATTGTTTTGGGTGATTGTGTAATTCATAATATTTCCTTTTAAATTAAATTAAAATTTTAACAACTATAAGAAAAGGTCGAGCCAATCCCAACCCTTAATTTTTACTACATAACTCCTTAAATTTTTAAAGAACGATTTATTACGTTGAAGCCATTTTACTAAAACAGAACCCTATCTACTATCCGGTACAAATTAAGTAGTCTTTATAGTTGATATGTAAATTTCGGGACAATAAAAAACCCAGCCGAAGCTGGGTCAAGTTGAGCGGTGTTGCTTAGTAGAACCTAATGTGTTTTAGAAGATTGGTCATAAACCAAGTTGTTGTTGCCGCAGAATAGGTTATGCGCCCGTGTGTCCGTTTCTCACCATCAATATCAATTGTTAGTAGTCGGGCAGTCAGCATATCCTTTCTCATCATCAAGTTAATGTCATACTGAAATGTTGGCGGGTCTGTCATAGGTGGTAATTTTTTAAGTGCAAGACCTTCCTTAACCGCAATGCGCGTCATATCCTCGTGAATAGCTGCAAGATATTCTGACCGTCCGTGTGACTCATAGTATTCATCCCTTGCGTCTGACATACCCACCTCCCTTATGTGATAGTTAATATTACTACAAGCCAAGAAATACGCAATAAAAAACCCAGCCGAAGCTGGGTCAAGTGGGGCTAAGTTGCCTCAGTACTCGGAAGGTAGCAAAACGCACGTGCTGCTTCTATCCGCTTCCGTTATCACGTAGATCGCGTCGTCCCCAATCTCGTACTTTGAGAAAACCCTTCCACCGTAAGCGATGGCATCCACGTTTGCTTGAATGTCGTCCTCACACAAATTTCCCCAATCCCCAGTAGCGTGCTTGCTGATGTAGTCGAATGGGGATACCCCGTTATCTTGGCACAGTCGTAGGGCACCCGGCGTGGAAACCATTTTTCCAACCTTGACGAATTTAGAGGTATCCATAGTCACATTTCCGAAGTCATAAAAGCGTGAAGGCGGGCTAATCGATCAGCCAACTTCTTTAACTCTTCGTGGGTCATTTTTTCAGCAAGAACCGCTTTCGTAACTTGCGAATCAATCCGCTGTGCGAGTGGTGGGATAACCCGTTTTGGTTTTTCGGATTTAGTAACTTCTGGTTTATTGGTAGCCATTTGAAAATCTCCTAGATAAATGCTGTACAAATGTACAGTATTTTTATTTTAATTAGATTCCCATCAAGCAACGGATTTATTTTGTGTTTTTACCAATAATTGCAAAGATGGATGTGTGGAATTGCAAAGATGGACTCGTCAAATTGCATTCGGTGTGTTGAAAGGACGTGTGAAAGTGATTCGGTGTGCTTACCAGAGAGGCCCAGAGAGGTTCGGTTAGATTTGTTGATAGTTACTATTAGATAGAAGGAGATAGGACCAGAACACCTCCAGACGGTAGAAGTGTAACGACGCCTAATAACTGTGTATTTCCGTTGTGTTGCGGACAACAATTATCTGTAACACAACACCTTTTAAAGGAAATCACGATGAAAAGCACTAAGAAATCAGCAGCAGAACTTGCAAAAGACGTAAGCGTTAAAACCTGCAAAATTCAAGAAGCGATCTACAAAATCAAAAACGAACGGAAGTTTATCGTTTCTGATAAGGAATACTTGGCAATGACCAGCATCGACGAGGCTCTTGAGGCTTTAATGAAGAAACTGAGCATAAACTAGGTTTTCTTGAATGGGCTAATGTATTCGTACATAGCCCATTTTTGCCATCCGATCTTGTGTTCTGGAACTTCTTTCAACTGTTTTTTGAACATAATTCATCAATCTGGTGCAGATTCTGCACCCAGAAATCACGCAAATCTCGTTACAAACTACCCAACACGTTTTCCCTGCTCTGTATAAAATTAAATTGTAATTTTAACAAGGAGAATCGAAAATGTTTATTGTTTATAATCTTGCAACAAAAGCCATCGCTATCAACCCAAGCGTGTATCGCGTCCATTACGAAACAGAAGGTGCTGCAAAATCAGCGCTTACGAAATTCGTGAAACGTCATAAGCTTGAAAAATCCAATTACGCCGTTGCTGAGTACTTTCACTTCTTTATGCACATCCAAAAGAAAGGCGGCTGAAATGGAAAAGGGACATATCCCCGGTAACAAGGGCAAGATCACAACCACTGAACCGTTGAAGTCGCTTGAGGACGTTGCGAAAGTTCGTCACGCTATACAAGATGACCCACGCTCACTCGCGCTGTTCTCACTTGGTGTCAATTCCGCTTTGAGAGCGTCTGATATGCTGAACTTGAAACGGGATGATTTGAAGGGCAATCAACTTCTGCTTCGTGAAAAGAAGACAGGAAAACTTCGACACTTAGTAATCAACGCGCCGACGCTGGCTGCGATTAACGCGTACCTTGCAACTCGCAAGGATGACCTCGAATGGTTGTTTGCGGGTCAGAGAGGCAAGCTTACCCACGGTTATCTTGGAGCGCTTACGAAATCTTGGTTTAAGAAAGCAGGGATTGAGGCAGAACGGATTGCGTGTCACTCACTTCGTAAAACCTTCGTGAGAATCAACCACTCTGAATTTGGTGTTCCACTATCCACGATGATGCACACCTTGAACCACTCGTCAGAGCGGCAAACGTTGCAATACTGTGGATTGTTGGGGGAGGACGTTGCTGCTGTTTACGCTAACGTGATTTAAGAAGTTTTTTGAAACCTTCGCAAGGCACCAGAGATGGTGCCTTTTCTATTGGGGCTTTGTCAGCCTTCCGGTTCTTACGCATTACATCAACACCACCAATCATATTTTGAATTGGATGACCTTGACTGGTCAGTTCATCAACCCAGTGCTGCTCTGTGGTTAAGCCATCAGCGTCAAGAACGATACAAGTTAGCGTGGATCTCAAAGTGTGTGCCCGTAGCCAATCGTATGCGTCCTTGACGGTGATAAGAGGATGTTCGATATCTCGTTTATGTTCTGTAAAGCGTCGCTTAGGAACTTTTGAGATTCCAACGTAGAAGAAGATTGGTGTTCCTTGGTCGAGCACCGCGAGACCATACACTTGATCTGGTCGTTTATGCGATACGAACTTAGCTTCCTTTTTCTTCTGTGAAGTCTGCAACTTCGTTAGTGGATTGCGACGTGCCTTGATGGCATCTTCATTTAGCATTCTTTTCCAACCAAGTGCGGTTGCCGTTAGTAACGGTTTTGGTTCTTCCCATCTTCACCAGCACATCAACGCACTTTTCAATGTCGAGGGGTAGTTCTGGTTCAAAGGCACCGCGAATAAATTCTGCACTGCCCAAAGGTTCTAAATCGCATAAAGCGTCAATCATTTTGCACGACATAATAAAGTCTCCAAACTGCTTAAAACTTTATTTAAGATTTCCCCACGTAAATCACGCAGTTTCTAACTCATAGTGCCACGTCCCATTCACCATCGTGTAGCGTGCAAATCCATTGGGGTCACCGCGCTTGTGCGAGTGGATGAAATACACCCAACGACGTTTGTTATGCCACTTGTCTCGTTTCTTTTCTATCATATGCTGTCCTCTAAATTAGTATTTAGAAAATGGCTGACCAATCCCGAGGCAGTGAAAAGCCCACCGTCGAATGTGGGCTTTTCTTTCTTAGAATGACTATTCAGGGGACTCTAAGACAACAATTGGAGACTAAGCCTATTGTGAATTTATTTATTGGGATTAGTCCTGAAAGCTTGTTAATTTTCCATTCGTAAAATAAAGGTAACTTGAACCACCCAGCATCACCCACTGCTCACGGACGGTTGAACCAACAACAGTGCGATTGATCTTGTCCGGTTTAACAGCAACCAAGTGGTCACCCATATCACCAGCAGAATTCAGCACTTGCTTTGTGGTCATTCCAATAGTGCAGCACTTGCGAAGTTTAGAAAGACGCTTTTGCTCTGCGGCTTCTGCAATCGCATTTTCTGCATCGGCTTTTGCGATAGCTTCGTGTTGAAGTGCTTCATCAGCCAATCGCTGTCTTTCCTGTTCTGCTTTCAGTGCATCGAGATGAGCTAACAGTTCTGTCTCACGTTTGCATTCTGGCGTGTAGTCGTTAATCGTCTTTTTGAAACCACGTGATGCTGCGAATTCTGAATCTGGTTCGTCTTTATATTTTTCCAGCATAATCAGGTTCGCGCGAACCTGAAAACAGGACATTGGCTCATTAAGCAATCTGTCGATGGCAAGCGCTGGAATTGAAGCGGAAAAAAGTAAGGCAATAATCAGGTGTTTCATAGTAGTCTCCAATAAGGTTAGGTAGTACATTTTTATTATAATTTGCAACCCTGAGGAAGTAATCTGGGAGTTGTAACGGTTGCTGAAATGTGATTGAAAAGGTGCTCTGCCCATCTACGTTGCATCGCTGTGTGAGGATGAAAACAGGATGTTAGTGGAAACTTGTTCTCAATCGCGTAAGCGTACATCGAATGCGAAAGATCGATGACGTTGCTATCAGCGTTAATCAAACTGTAAAGGCGATGCTTGCTCACGTGCTCTGGCAGTGGTAACGCCATAAAGAATAAGTACTGGATGCCGAGATTTTCAAGCGTGTTCTTCAAAAGATAAACTTGTTGAAGGAAGGTAGTGTGTGCTGCATCCTCGCTGTAGATTGCAGAAACGTAGGACTCTTGAAATTTATCCACCTGCTTGACGCGATGACGTGACAGCTTAGAATGGACTTCATCGTAGGATGAAAATTCTTGAGCGGCATTGAACCTATACCATTCACCATTTTGTCCATTCTCATCCTCAATAAACAATTCACCTCGTTCAGCAAGTGTCCACCCAATCACAACAAGTGTTTCCTTGCACTGCTCTGGTGTCAGTGAGGTAACGTAATCAAGCGTAGTTCTTAGAATTCTGTAGTTGCTGCCGCCGCCAGTCGAATCATTGATGACGTTAGCGTTGATGAGCTTTCCAAGGTGTGCTGGCCAAGCGTAGTCATTGACATTGATAGAAGTAAGACCCTGCGCGATTATATCAGGGTCTTTTTCAGTGCCACATCCCATAGTCCAACTACAACCATTCGCGTAAAGTGTCTTAATCATTTACTTGCGTTCGAAAACTGCGAGTGCGACTCTAATAGTGCAACCGTTGTCATCTTGCCTTTACGGTGACGACGTTGAATGAAATTCTTCTGTGTGCAACTGAGATTTAACCACGTTCCTTCTGGAAGTTTGTACTTAACGTCCAGCACTTTACCAATGTCTGCCTTGTTGCGCGTGTTGATTTGAGTGTTCGCGCTCCAGCGCTTGTAAGCACCCTCGCTCTGGCGCTCGCGCATCTTCTCTCTGAACACTGGGTCTGCCCAACGTGCTTTCATTCCTATCGAGTGAATTGATTTAGGTGTTTCAGGTGTTTCAGTTGTTTTGACTGAGCGGGTTGCAATAGCCTTAGGGGCCATATTCTTTTCGACGCGACGTGTGCATTCAACATTACCAACTGGTGGAAGATGGTACGTGTGACATTTACCGCAATACTTGTTTGTTGATTTAGTGTCCATTGGCACGGCCCTTGATAACGTGCGCTGCACCAATGACAGCGTAGCCAATGGCAGTGAGGACCGCCGAAAAGATAATCGTAAGGGTTACGATGATTTTGAAAGTTTCCATTTGCTTAGTCTCCTTGAATTAATTAAAGCGGGTGAGAAGGTTGAAGTTCTCGAATACTGTTTGGTCAATGTCACGCATATTGGTGAGGACGTTGATTGTTTGAAGTAAGGTCATTTCAGCGCGTCCTTAATGTCGTCTGAGAGTTCCTCTACAACTTCAGCGATTGGTTTAACACCAGCACCAACCACATCAACAACGATGGTTACTGGGGCTGCTACGATCTTTGCTACGTCTGTGGTCAAGTCAATGACCGATTTGAATAATCCGAACATTTTGAGTCTCCTGAATAGTTTTAAAATTACGGCAGTTCTTTGTGAGGACCACCGGGTACAACCTCTTGCGCTGGCTGTGCTGGTTCTGTTGGTGCTACTGTTGGGGCAGATGTTGTGGATTTGCTTGATTGCAGTTTCCAGACTATTCCTGCGATTACCGCGACTACTACTCCTACGATGATGGATGTTTCGTTCATAGTGTTACTCCTTTGGTTGGATAATATTTGAATTGTGCGCAATGAATGCTGAGGCACGTTCGCGTGTTTCAATCAATTCATTCTGATGATGTGCAAGCTCACGTACAAGTGATGCTATTTCCTCTGTCAATGAATTCACACGATACGAAAATGAAGCCAATTGACACGCAACAAAACCTTCAGTCGTATTTGGGAAGTTGCGGAATATTACGTGAGTACCATCGTGACGTTTGATAAATTCGCTAGTTTCAGGTGAAAATAAATCTTTCATAGTGTTACTCCTTGGTGTGTTTAAGATTGTGGTAGTGCTTCATTACGTTGCGTTCCATAACCCTTAGAAAGGAAATAAATCCTGGGGCAACGCAACCAGTTTCTTCGGCAAGTTGTGCTGCTTCCGCAAGCAACTCTTCTAATCGTCTTGCTTTCGCAAGTGCTTCTTTATCTGACATTTCGTACTCTCCTTTATTTGCTGTACGAATTTATTTATAGTTTTCCCGGTTAAACAGGGATAAATCAGCGCATATTCAGAAATGCAAAAAGGACCCGAAGGTCCTTTAAGTTTGTGGGAGTTGATTTGGATTATTGCTTGTCGAATGCTTTTAAAATTTGATTGCCAACATCAAATCGCTGTTTGAATGAGGCGTAAACTAAATCATTCTCAGGTGCTGAAATGTAATAATGGACTACTCGCTTCTGACGTGTTCCTAACTTCTTCTTAATCAAAGGCAGCGACAGTTCTTCACCAAAGATTGTGTCCCAAACTTTCTTGAGATTCTTTTCGTGCTTTGGGTCTTTGATGCGAGAATTAAAGTAAAAGTTAAAATCCTTCTTTTTTGCTTCGTATGCGTCAGCGACAGCAAGTAAAGTATCAGCGTCGATTTCGATTAACGACTTGTCCTTTTCTAATTTCAAGTACAGCGCTGTCAGATTGATATTTGCGGCAGTGCATAGGTTCTGAATTAGTTCAGCGCGGATTACACGGTGTCTGTTCGCAGTAATAAGACCTTGGTTCTTCTCACGATCTGCTCTGTCTGCATTTTCACGAACTTCGTCAGTAACCATATGAAGCAAATCTATGCGCGAAAGAGATTTAAGTAATTCCTGCTTGATCGCCTTATTAACGTTTTCAAGAGACCAGTCTGATTTCAGTTCTTGGTACAAGCGATAACGTTCAAGTGATAGTTGTTCTTCACGTGTTCGCTGGGTTTTACGACCAAGTGCCGCCGCAACATCTGCATCAATTTCTTCAGCGTTAAAAACTAATTCGCCACGGTTTGTACCAATATCCTTAAAATCGTTGAAGATGCTTGCACCGAGTGAAACACTTTCTTCGTCTTCAAGAACGTGTTCAATAGTGAAGCCAAGATTAGTGCGAAGCTTTTCAAACTTTTCGTCTTTATTAAGGGACCATTCACTTAACTTAAACGTCACGCAGGCATAAATGCTTGCCCAAAGATATTGGCCGGGATTGGCATACTCTTGTGCATCGTAAAGACGCTTAACGCTTTTGCGTTCTTTGTCCAAAATATCATTAAAAATGTTTTCTTCTGATTTGAGTTCGACGGCACTCACGTGTCCTTGAACCCATACACTGACATCATCACAGTTGCGAACACGTGAAATTGCTTGGTCGATGTCTTGGAATGTACCGGGATTAATGCCGAAGAAGCCATAGACCTTCGTGAAGTGGTTGCCTTCTATTGAAACCCCAGTCGATAGGGTAGGGGATGACACGACCACGTCATACTTAGTGCATTCAATTTTGGGATCGTCGATGAAGGCAAGTGCCGCTGGTGAATCATTGGTCTCCTGAGTGATGAGCAGAGATGATTTCCCGAGTTCCTTAACGATAGCATCAATGACAGTTGAAAATTTAATGCTGTTAGTCGCTATGAAGACCTTTTCACCCTTTACGATGGACTCAAGAGCATCAGCCAAAAGGTGCATTTTCTTTTCATACATCTTCGTGGTTTTATCAGCACCTATCTGAAATTTATTAACTATGCTTAAAACGTGCTCATCTTTTCCGTTGATGCCGCGAAGGTATTCAACGAGTTGAATGGTAAGGTCTGGTGAAAGATCAGCGTCTAACAGAATGATGCGCTTCGCTGTTTTGAAAAGCCATTGAAGTGCATCGAAAATTTCCTTCAAGTTTCTGTGAAGCAGCTGCGATGTCAAGTAGCACAAAACCTGTTCAGATTCGTCAATGATTAACGTGTGATACGGTTCGTCTTTCTTAGGGTCTAAGCGCGTAAGTGAGTTGATACACAGTGTCATCGCATCGTTTGTTTTACCATCGTCTAGGTCTTGATAGTTAGTAAGGTCAGTACGCATCGCTAAGTTTTGCAGCAGGAATTGGCGATGGCCTAACAGCATAACGCGGTGTCCATTTGCATCTGCTTGCGCTGTGACAGACTTCAACAGTTCTGTCTTACCAGTACCCTTGGGTGATCGTATAAGAGTCACACCTTCAACTGGGATCGAGTGAATTAATTCCTGTGGTAGATAACGTTCGTTGAGTTCCAAAGCTTCCAGTGAAGTATGGTCAAATTCTACCAACGGTGCTGATACTGCACTACGTTTTGGGGTCTTTGCCACAGCGCTTTGCGCTGGCTTCCGAGACCACATTGGAAGCGTTTCAACTTCTTCTTCGTGTTCGAATGGATTTTCAAATTCCTTACGAACATCCATCACCTTGAAGAACTGCGCTTTTGGTGATGTGTTGTCCTTGTACATTAGTCCATCACCTTTGCGGTAGATGAAGCAACCAGCAGTCTTGTCACTGCCACCAATCCTGAAGCACTGCTTTCTGCCAGCGTAACCTTCTGCAAGAACGTCATACAGTTCATCAGCGCGATAGGTGATGCCAGACTTCAACTTGATATGTGGAAGGTCTTCAAGGTTCTTGATCTTCCCAAGTGGCACATAGGTGACCGGCGTGCTTTCTTCCTTTACGACTGGCTGTAACGCAAACAGATCGAATTCAGCGCCATCATTGAAAAAAGCCTTGTGCAGTTTCTCACGCGTTGGATGGACGATAGGAACGTAGAACGGTTGTGACAGCGTGAATGACATTTCATCGACCATTGGAAACAGCTTGATAAGTTCTTCCTTCCGTTCAAGGATGTCAGAACGTTCAACCGGTTCAGTTAATGGAAGGATGACGCGGAACTTATCGACGTTATGCTTCTGCGGATTTCTATGATTGTAGGTCGTGTAGATGATGTACGAAAGGTCGTTGAAAAATACACGTGCATCGTCAATGGTAAATGGGTCTGCGTTGGTGCGTTCCAATTTCGCTGGATCGTTGTCGATGTCCAAAACGATCATATCAGCCGAAATTGTGTTTGCGATACAGCGCGAGTACTGCTTGCCGTGTCCGTAGTCAGGCTGCATAACAGCACCGTCTTCTACGGTGACCATTTTGAATGGCACGAACAGTGGAAATTTGAGTGATTTGAGTGATTTGAGTGATTCACGGTCTTCTGTAACCGTAGGTTTGCGAGTTAGACGATGCGCTAATGCGTACCAACCTTCGCTTACGTGCTTAACCTGAGTAGTTTTAACTCCATCAACTAACGTGATGTGGAACTGACGTTCTTTTGTTTTTATAATTGTCATTGTGTTGTGGTCCTTGGTGGTTAGAAAGGGGGTGTAAGGTAACCAGCCCTACACCCATCACAGGGAGCTAACCTGTGACTTACCTGAATACTTTATTGTGCGTTTTGCTGATTGCGTGCAGCAACGGTTAAGCATCTGTCGAACTCGTAATTCGCTCTCATTTTGTCTTTGTGTTCTTGGATAAATTCGTTACCGCGTTTGCCAATTTTGTTTGCAAGCCTTGAAAATATTTCGTCTAACGTTTTCGCATCGGTTGTTGAGAGCATTTTGGATGCGAAGAAAATATGCGCAAGCAGTTGCAATTCTTCAAGTCCTGCTTTTGATTCAAAGGCATCGATGTTTGCGTAACGTTCTTCAAGTTGGGTAAAAGTTAAAAGCATTTTGTGTCTCCTAAAGTTCAGCAAATCAGTTTTGCTGTTGAGATTATTTATAAGATTGGGTAAAACTTTAGGAAGATTGAGCGCACTTTGGATAATCCCCATAATCCGATAATCTGATGGCTTCGTGAGCGGAGTAAGTTGGTGTCTCAAGTTTAACATTATTGACTATACTACGTCTTAATATAACTGCAAACTTGAGACACCAAAACTGAAATGCGGAGAACGGTCAGGTCTGGTGTCTCAAGTTTAACATTATTGACTATACTACGTCTTAATATAACTGCAAACTTGAGACACCAAGTTGTATGGAATGCAACAAAGCTCGACAATTGCAAATCTTATAACGCTGCATTCGACCATCACAATGACGCGTAAAGTCCGCTGCACGGACGTGGCCCTTAGGGCCACCCAAGGTCAATTCAAGCGGGGCCCAAGCCACTTTTTCGTCAAAAAGTGTGACTGAGACTCAACCTGAGGTCCCAGCCTATATCTGAGACACTGCCTCCAGCCTAACCTCAGGTTGAGGCCCAGTCATCGTCACGCCGTTTGCGATTTCACCTCGAAAAGCTCGATAGACCCCATACCACACTGTGAAACGTCTGTACCGTAGGTGCTCAGAGACCTCCATCGTACCAACGTAACCAGAGGGGTCTGATGAGGCCCAGACCCACACGCGTGCAGCATCATCACAGTCCCTCACACCACTGAACACCTTCTAACACTATCTGCGACACACTCCACCACTGACACGATCTGGCCTGCACACCTTCATACGCAACGTGTGCTGTTCCATCGTCACACCCTGTGAGGCTTAGTGAGGCTCAGAGGTGTGAGGTGTCTAACACCTACCAGAGGTGCGCATCACTCAGCACTGTCTAGCCTCAACAGAGGTACGCGCCATCGTTACATCCCCGTTACAAAACAACTGTGTACAGGGGCTGGGAACCTTGAACGCTGTCGGGGATGGCGATGTCGGCTAACTGGCTCCCAGAGTGCTGGCAGTGAAGTGTGATTTTTCCGTTCCCCACGCTGCGCGTGGGCAGTTAGGAAAGTTCCCGGAGGGTAGAAACAGAATGTGGGGCCGTGCCGGCCCTTCGGTGTGTAAAGGGCCCTTCGGTGTGTAAAGGGTTGGGGTAGGGTCAAACACTAATCACTATTTTAAATCCGCTGTCCTGTAAATCCCTGACCGCTCTCGCTTTAATTCGATGCATCTCGTCCACCGATGCTACCTCGCCAATGTGGTATGCATAAACTTTTGGAGTGTATTTGCTGTCCTTCATTTCGTTATACCACGTGCGCAAATCACTCTCGCTTTCATTATAGAAGACGTGTTTGCCCTTCAAGAACATTACGTAATTTGCCAAGCAGTGATTGAACGCGCCACGCTTGATGTACTTGCGTCCATCTTCAACTACGCCACTGTTTCCAAAGTTGATATCGAATTGCAGGTTGCTTGAATTAATAACCCTTGGGTTCGATGAATGTCTAATTTCAGCCTTCATCCGTTCATAATCAACTAGCGCATACACGATCTGCTGCTTCTCCCTTATGAACGCCGTCATCGTCAATTCTCCTTGTTCTGATTCGCCATTCTAGCAGTTTTCCGGGAGGTGTTCAATCTTCGTGACCACACGCGCATTTACTATAAATAATTCCATAAGACGACTGATGAATTTCATTTTAAGCCCCAGTTAGCGTGGGTCGGTGACGAGGGTTGAGTCTAATAAATTCAATCTGTGCTGTATCAGTCGTTGGTTACAGTTCCAGCACACCTATCCAAGATAAGAGTCAAACGCTATCAGGAAAGTCCAAGACCGCTTTCCACCCCTACAAACTACCCGGCAGGTATCCAATGGCAGAACCGAAAACGAAAGTATCTAACCCACGCATCGAGCTACCACTGCACACTGCCATCCTGTACTACAAGACCATTCACAGGGTCTATGCCTCATCCATTGAGCGAAACTACACCTACTGTTCAGAGCGCAAGCTTGACGGTGTAACTCTCGCTGAAACTCTCACCCATCTACAGACCTACGAAGCAAAGTTGCTTGGCTGGCCTATCGCAGACACGCAGATCATCATCTGCAATGTTATGCCTCTCTAAAATCCACGATCCACGCTACCTCGAAGACGTATGCCTCTCTAAATCTCCCATCCGTTTGACCCTCCACTAAATAGACTCATCGCAACACAAGCAACGCTGATGGAGGTCAGCAAATATGGGAAGACCCCTTACCGACAAAGTACGACCAACAAAGCATCTTACAAAAGAACACATTGTTAAGATGGCTGAAATCACCGAAGAGCGCAAAGAAGAAGCGCTCGACGAAAACCACACGATCAAACTCCACTACGGATTCAAAAATCAGAAAGCTCTCTGGCAGAACGCTAACGAGGAAGACCGTCACGCCATTGTTTATGGTATGGCCTTTTTCGATGGCGCTATCAAGAAAGGGATGTCTGACATCGCGCGTTTCTTCGGGTTAGAACCAAAGGAACTGAAACCGTACCACGAGACCTTCGAAATGGCGAAGATCGCTCTGAAACTCAAAATTCAGCGCAACGTCATCTCACTTGGTTTGCAGCGCGAGGATATGGTCAATCTCAAGTTCAACTTGCTGTTGCAGTACGCCGAGCAGACAGTCAATCCTCAGCACGAGGGTGTTGAATCAATCGACGAAACCAAGCCAATCACGATCAACGTTATCACGAAGGACACGGTCCCTCAGGGACCCAACGAAACCACCGTCTCTAACGCGGCTTCGGACTACTCTTCAGCGGGGTCGAGTCTCCAATAATGGAACTAAACCTCCTGAAACATCAGGCAGAGTTCATAGCAGATACCTCAACCCGTAACCTAGCCTTAGTTGGTGGTTACGGGTGCGGTAAGACGATGGCCCTTGCTACCAAGCTCGTCGTGCTTGCGCTTATGAACCCCGGTTATGTCGGCATCGCTCTGTCTCCAACCTTTCCAATGGCTACCAAGGTGCTTGTTCCTACCATCGAGGACACCCTTCGAGAGCACAACATCGACTACACGTTCAACAAATCAGAACTGCTTTTCAAGATAAAGACTGGTCCGAGAACCGAAACCAAGCTGTTCATCCTATCCGCTGAAAACTACAAGCGTGCCGCTGGTATCAACGCTGCGTTTTTCGGTATCGATGAGGGTGACCTTATGGATATGGACACGTTCATCGCGTCATATCAGATGCTGTCTTCACGTCTTCGTAAGGGACTGGTTTATCAAGGTGTCGTTGTCTCCACCCCGGAAGGGTTCAAGGGAGTGCATAAGTTCTTCGTTGAAGAGGTTATCACCACACCAGCGCTGGGCAAGGATAGGAAGTTGATCAAGGCTTCAACCTACGACAACCCATTTCTGCCCAAGGAATACATTGAGGGTCTGGAGAATCAATACCCAGAGCACCTTATCAAGGCGTACCTAATGGGCGAGTTCGTCAATCTTCAGGGCGCTACCGTTTATTGGAAGTTCGACGATTCAGTAAATCAAACTGACAAAACCATCGCTGACTTCTCTGGTCAGTACCTTCACATCGGGCAGGATTTTAACAAATCGATTAACGCCGCTGTCGTGTCTGTTATCAAGGACCAGAAGGTGTATGCCATCGACGAAATCTATGGGTCTCGTGACACCGACGATCTCATTAAGGAAATTGAGCGTCGCTACCCTTGGCACGTGCAAAACCTTGCGATCAAGTTCTACCCGGATGCTTCTGGTTTCGAAGGTATTCAGCAACTGCGCAGGAAGTTTGGCGACGCTAACGTGCGTCATCCAGCATCCAATCCAAAGATCGAACGTCGTGTCGCCGCTGTCAATGAGAAGTTCAAGCCGTATGGGCGTGCTGCTGAGGCGTTTATCAACAAGGATAAGTGCCCAATGCTCTACAAAGGTATTACCCAACAGATTTTCGATCACCACGGACTGCCCGACAAGAAGGCTGGCATCGACCATCAGACCGATGCGTTTGGGTACTTCATCAACTATCAGTTCCCAGTCGCAGGGAAGGTAACTGCACGCATAGATTGAGGCTTGACTCATAAATAGATTACATCTATCTGTCTGAGGCTCGCCTGAATGAAAACTCTTAACTATTCCAATCTTAACAATGCTGACACAAGTGCTGCGCAGACGCTTATTGATTATTACGAAGGCGATCAAACAAAACATCTGACAGCGCTTATGGATTCCCAGCGCAAGAACTGGAAACAAAGAAATTTTATTCCATACACACGCAACATCACCAAAACAATCGTTGAGAAATCAGGATTGCTTTTCAACGCACCACCAAAGTTAGAAATCTTCAACGGCGCAGGAACGAAGCCAGTTATCGACTCGACTTTCAATCAGTTGATGGACAACTCTGACTGGCTCGAATTCTTTCAAAACGTCGATGTCTATACGCGTCTTTTGAAATCAATCGTCGTCCTTCAGCAACGTTACGTTGCACAACCAACGCTAACCACTGGTGGTCTCTACGCACCAAACTTCCAACAGGGCGATGCACTTCTCCTCACGTTACTAACTCGTGCAAATTCTGACGTGGTGTTAGACATCACTGGCACGATCATCCTTGAACTTGCCTTCCTAACGTCCGACATAACGAACGGTAATGAATTTACTTACCGCGATATCACCGCAGACGAAATTTCTGACTGGCACGTAGTCGGTGACAAAGAAACACTCATTAAGACACAACCGAATATAGACGGATTCGTCCCAGCGACCTTCGTCTATGACGTTAATAAGCCACGTAAGGGAGCTTGGGTAAAGCCTCCAGAGGACATCATAGACCTTCAGGATCAAGTCAATCTGGCTATCACGGACACCGCTGTTGCGATGGCGCACCAGAAACAGAAGACCCTATACACCAACGCTGTTATGTCTGGTTCTTCTGTATCAAATCCAAGTTCTCCAAACTTCGGCGCACCTTTCGCGGAAGAAGGTTTCACTCCAGCAGGAACGTCCTACGGTTCCAATACAATGAACGCATCCGCGATGGGTGGGTTAGGGAACGTTGTCACTGTTCAAACTGGTGACCCAACCGTTGCACCTTTCGTCAAATTCGATGGTCCAGTTTCAGACTTGGACAAGCTCACCGACGTTATGGACCAGTTGATCAAGTCGGTTGCTGAAGACTGGTGCGTGAATATGCGTAACGACAAGAATGCTCGCGCCAATTCTGGTTTTCAAATCATTGTTGAAGACCGTGACAACTTGCAACTGCGTGATCGTCGTGCGCAATCGATGCAGGCAGCGTTCAGACGTTTCTACAACGTGTGCCAAAGACTCTATCCAACTCTCACCGCTGGGATGTTGAAGGTCAATTTTGCACCACCGACACTTCCAGTTGATACAGCAGAACAAGAAACTATGTGGGCTGCAAAAATCGCTGATGGTCGTGCTTCTATTCTTGACTACTTCCGCACCGTCGAAGGTCTGGACGATCAATCCGCGTGGGAAAAAATCTACGAGATTCAAGATGTAAATCAGAAGCTCGGAATCACTACAACTCTCACCGCTGCGACTCAAGCCTTATCACCTCCACCAGCCCCCGCTGGCAATTCTAACGCTGGCTCAAATCCTACAGGGAACGTCTGATTCTCTGAGTCAGTTTTCACCACCTCCCTATAAATATTTGCACGCAATGAGGGTGTAGGCCCTCGCCGTTTCAAAAGCAAATTCAACAGGAGGTTGAAATGACTGAGCAAGTCAATGATTCATCAGCAAGCGTGAATGGAGATTCACAAGAGACAGTCGAAAGTTTAAAAGCACGACTCGCAGAATTAGATTCAACAGTCGCATCACTTAATTCAGAAGCCACGAAACATAAAGCCCTTCGTCGTCAAGCAGAAAAAGAGAGAGACGAATTTAAGACCAAAGTCAAAACGACAGACACGTCTGAACAAGATTACAAGCAGTTGTGGCAGCAAACGAATGACAAGCTTTCTAAGACATTAGAAAGAGCGAAAAAAGCCGACATAAACACCGCTCTAAGCGAGCAGTTTAACAAGTCGAAAGTTTCGTCTGACAAGTTTGGTGCGGCACTGAAGCTCGTAGATCACTCATTGATTGAGTGGAACGAGGATGAAGGAATTGATGGTCGCTCAATCACGGCAGCAGTTCAAAAGTTGAAGTCAGAACACGGCTTCCTTTTCGAATCAATGGTCGCAGCAACTGACCCCAAAACCCCCGGCGATGCCAGTTCTAAAAACAACACGATTACCCGTACAGCTTTCGAGGCTCTTTCTCCTATGGACAAGGCCGCAAAGATGAAGTCGGGAATAAAACTTATTGACTAACACTTAGGAGTCTCTTATGACAGCTCTAGCAGGTTCAAACACTCTCACTGGTTTAATTCCAGTAATTTACGAAGCGATGGACGTTATTCCACGCGAATTGCTCGGTGCTATCGGCGCAGTTCAACTTGATTCATCCGCTTCTAAAGCCGGTCTGAACCAAGTAATCCGTTCTCCAATCGTTCCAGTTGGTGGTCTGGTAGATATCGTACCGGGCGTTACTAACACCAACGCTGTTGCACAAACTATTGGTACTGCGGATTTGACTATCTCAAAATCCAAAGCGTACTCATTCGTATGGGCCGGTGAAGAACAACTTCAGTTGAATGCAACTGGTGACTTCAATGCCATCCTTGCAAATCAATTCCGTCAAGCATTCCGCGTTCTTGGTAATGCAATGGAAGCAGATATCGTTAATGCATCAGCATTGAACGGTTCTCGTGCTAGCGGTACCGCTGGTACTACACCATTCAGCACCGCTCTTGATCTTTCAAGCGCTGCTAACTCAGTAAAATGCCTTGACGATAACGGTGCTCCACAGTCTGACCGTTCTATCATTCTTGGTACTACTGCCGCTGCAAAAATCCGTGGTATCCAATCCTCACTGTTCAAGGTGAATGAATCTGGTACAGACGCGTTGCTTCGCAATGGTGTTATCGGCCAAATCGAAGGTTTCGATGTTCGTACTTCTGGTCAGATCAAAGCCGGTCAAGGTCAGAACAACGTAGCAGTTGGTACTGGTGCTGGTTATGTTATCTCTGGTGGTACTACTACCTTGGGCCAAACATCGATCACCGTTGGTACTGGTGCTGGTACTATCCTTGCTGGTGATATTGTTACCATCGGTGCTAACCAATACGTTGTTCAAGTTGGTATCGCTGCTCCAGGTACATTCACTATCTCAGCACCGGGTATGATGGAAACTCTTGCTAACGGTACCGCTGTAACCGTTCAAGCCGCTTCATTGAAAAACGTATGGTTGCAAAAAGCTGGTTTCTTGCTTGCCACACGTCTTCCTGCAATGCCAATCGGTGGTGACTCTGCTTCCGATCTGACAATCGTAACTGACCCAATCTCTGGCTTGTCATTCCAAGTAGCGATGTACAAACAATACCGTCAGGTAACGTTTGAAATTGCAATCGCTTGGGGTACCAAAGTTCTCCGTCCAGAATACGTCGGTGTATTGCTCGGTTAATCGCAGTAAAAGTAATAAGGAATGGGAGCTTCGTGCTCCCATTTTTGCGTTCTGAATAAATACAGAATGAAAAATTTGTGAGGCAATAAAATGGCAATTACTCTCTTGGTTGAAGACGGAACACGTGTTACGGGTGCGAACTCATACGTCAGTGTGAATGACGCAATAACGTACAACACTAACTGGAGCAACACTGCATTCACATCTGCAACAACACTTGCTCAGACCAACGCGCTTTATCAAGCCGCTTATGCGATGGATAAGCTGTATGGTCGTAGATACATCTCAATCGTACCTCCAGCATCCGCTCAAGGTCTGCTATGGCCTCGTTATGCAATCATCGGAAATGACTTCAAGATTATCGCGATGAATCAAGTTCCACAGTGCGTTATCGACGCTCAGTGCGAGCTTGCGAATATGGTGATCTCTGGTGTCAATCTATTCCCAAATGAATCTGACAATCGCTTGTACAAGAATATGCAAGTTGATATGGGTCTCAAACAGAACAAAACCTACTGGCAAAAACCTACAGACGTTGAGCACTATGACGGTTTCAGAAAGGTTGAACTCATTCTTTATGCTGTCTTAAATCCAGAAGATAACAGCAAGGCGTCACTTACCCTATGAGCCTAAATTATTCTTCATTTCAAACTCTAGCGGCAAACCTAATCGCCAACACGTTTGGCGGTATGAGCATTACTGTTAGACAGCTGAACAACAACACAATGATAACGACTGGCGTGTTCAAGGCTGGTACCACTGAGAACATTGATAACAGGGGTTACGCGACTCCTATTGGCGGTCTTGTTGGTGAGCAGTTGTACCTTCCCGGCAATCTTGCTTGGGTTCCAGATGTTGGCGGTCAAGTCGAGTACTACGTGGGCGCGACCAAATGGATTCAACGCATTGTTAAGGTGGATATCGTCCAGCCAACCACGACTGTAATTCTTTACATATTGACGGTGGAATAATGGCTCAATCATTCACACAGATTCAACAAGCGCTTGATACGCAACTCTTAACGGTAAATGGTATTACCAACGGAACTACAGGCAACCTTATCTCTGAAAACCAGACGATGAACTTGTCTTCCATTCCCAACTTTACTACACGTACCTTTGTTCGTTCAACCCTTGTCCCAAGCACAACCACGGTTGAAACACTCGGTAATGCTGGATACGTCAAGGTCAATGGTCTCTACGCGATTGATGTGATCGGGCCAATGGACAAAGGTTATTTGACTGTTAAACCGCTTGCTGACTTGGTTCTTGCTGCATTCCCACGCGGGTTAAAACTGACTCTGACAAACGGTGACGTGATCACCGTTGCTGTCGCCTCACCATCACCAAACGTTGCACAAGGTTCTTGGGCTATGAACAAACTGTACTGCGTTCAAGTCGTAGTTCAATTTTTCGGATATGTACAACCGTGACGGACTTTGTCAAAGGCATTGAAGCCATATTCGAAGCTATCGAAAAAGTTAAAAAGTTCGATCAATGTTTTGCTGACGAGATTTTAAAGCGTGTCAAGGAAAAAACACCAGTCGCGACTGGTCGCCTTCAGAACGCGTGGCAAGCCGAAATCAATCAATCCAATCACGAAATCCGCGTTTTCAATGACGCTGAAAATGACAGGGGTGAGCCTTATGCAATCTACGTCGAATACGGAACGATTCATATGCCGGGTGCTTTTATGCTGACCAGAACTCAGCAAGAGGCAGAAGACATCGTGCAAGTCGCAAAGAAGAACGCTGGTTTGTAAAGCGTTCTATAAATAATGAAACAAAATCCTCGCTGATCTATTAGGAGAACAGTATGACATACGCAACAGGCTCAGAAACCCGAATCGCTATCGTAGCGGAAACAACTCCGGGCACAACTCCAGCCACACCAACAATGATAGTCCTTCCAGTCGTCAAGTTCGATATGGAATTGAAACAAGATACTTACGAGGATAACTCAATCTTCGGTGACCGTATGGAACGTACTGCTATCGCTGGCCTACGCAAAACCGCTGGGTCATTCTCTGCAAACCTGTCTCACTTGAACTTCGGTCCATTGATTCAGACTGGTATGTTTAATACTTTCTCTTCGAAAGTAATTAAGACTGGTACCGCTTTACAGACCCTTACCTTTGAAGAATGGCACTCAGATGTGTCAATTGGCCGTGTCTTCACTGGTGTATTTGCCGACAAGATGGCAATTAAGGTCCCACTGAATGGTGTTGTTACCCTTGACTGCACCTTGGCTGGTTTCGCTATGACCACTGAAGTTGCAGCACTTTCAGCAACTCCTACAGCACCAATCGTTGAACAACCATTCACTCACGTTAATGGAACAATCAAGGAGGGTGGTGTAACAATCGCGTATTTCACATCGATTGACGTTAGCATCGATAATGGCGCTGTTGCCCAAAATGTACTTGGCGCTCAAACACCAGTTAGTTATACCGCTGGTATGTCGAAAGTAACTGGTACCGTAACCGCTTGGTTCCCATCAACAGCACTGTTGAATAAATTCTTGAACCAAACTGCAACGTCAATTGAATTCCAACTGACAGACGGTACAAACACACTTGACTTCAATATGCCAAACGTAATTTACACTGGTGCAAAAATGCCTACTCAAGGTCAAGGCGCTGTAACGATCACTCTGCCATTCAAAGCACTGCGTGACCCAACTTCTGGTTCAAACATCGTTATCACAGAATCGTAATCTAAAATCTTAGCGGGTGGGCACGAATGGACAGGTAACACTGTCCATTTTTGTATCTGGAATAAATACTAATTCTTACAAATTAAGGACTATTCCAAATGTCAAACCTTTCACTATTTCCGAGTTCAACTTTCTACGATGTCGTTCATCCAATCACGTTGGAAGCAACTGGATTTGTTATGGAACTTGTTAGCACTGACCACGACGATGTTTTTCAAGCACAGTTCAAAGGTGCGAAGGCAGCAACATCGAAGGGAATTACAAATTCCAGTGAAATTGCGATGTCCCTTGAATTCACAATTCCACTTTACGCAGCTTGCATCGTAGGTTGGAAAAATTCCAATGCAGACTTCAAAGCAGTATTTGAAAAGTTAGGTTTTGAAGATGATTCATACACTCCAGAAAAAGCACTCGCTTTAGTTAGTCAGAAAAATGCCGGTTGGTTGCGCAAGCAGATTGATTCTGTAGTCGCGGACAAACAACGTTTTTTCGAGATAGCCTCGCCGGTCTAACCGAGGCATTAAGAAACAAGATTCGCTTAGACACTCCAAGGGGTGATGGTCACACAGAACGGGAGCACTTGTTAGCCGTTAAGAAAATGAGTGGCATTCACCCTAAAGAGCTTGATTTGGTCACAGAGCCAGCACCAGAGTTTATGTGGATTTGGCACGTCTTCCAACAACTTACTCACGCTCGTCATTATCACGAAGGTTATCCGCAAGGCATCAACCATCAAGAAATTCACGCGTGGTCTCAACTCTACGATGAGAAATTATCGAAGATGGACCTAATTGTTCTGCGGGCTTTGGACGTTTGTTTCATAAATACAAGGAACGAACTACAGAGGGAACAAAATGTCGTCTAACATTCTAGATTTAATCTTCCACGCAGATACCAAAGAACTCGATGAAGCCAAAGAAAAAATGGTGGATTTGGGCAAGCACATTCCCTCAGTCGGTGAAGGTCTTGAACAACTTGCAGAGTCATTCCTAAAACTACCCGGTCCTGTCGGACTTGCGGCTGCCGCATTTGTGGGTATTGGTATTGGTCTCAAGGAAATGCTTGAGCACACCCTTGAAGCGCAAGTGCAACTTCTTGAACTCTCAGAAGCGATGGGCGTGCCAGTTGAAAAACTACAACCATTCGCACAGGCGATGGAACTCTCAGGAATATCCGGTGAAAAGCTGCGCGGCACGATGGCAAAGCTTTCACAGTCGGTTGGTTCTGCATTGTCTGAACCAATGGGTAAGGCAGCAGATGCTTTCAAGAAGTTAGGTGTCTCGCAGGAAGAACTGAAGAACGGTGACACTGAAGAGATTATGAAGAAGGCAGCGGAAGGATTGGACAAGTACGCCGATTCTGCTCAAAAGACTGCCGTTATCCGTGATCTGTTTGGTAAGCAAGGTCCTCAAGTAGTTGCCGCGATGAAGTCAGAAGCCGAGTATGAAGCACTCGCAGCAGAAGCGCAGCGTGACTACGGCACTGCCATTTCCGAAACAGACGCAGTAGCGTCAAAACATTTCGGTTCTACTTTAAAACTGGGTATGACGATGTTTGATGGAGTCGCAAACTCTGTCACTAAATCGCTTGTGCCGGGTCTTCAAGAACTCGTAAATCAATTTGCAGAAAGTGGTAAAGCCGGTGGTTTTATGCGGGATATGCTGGACGCTGTGGGGGCAACAATCTCAGTTGTGTCCAAGGTTATTATCACGATGCTCGTTGAGCCAATTCGCTTAGTGGCGATGATGTTCAAGGAAGCAGGGATGACGATTGGCGCCGTGTTTGCAGCCATCAATGCTGCTGCCCACGGAAATTTGTCCGGTGCAAATGAGATCATAAATTCGCTCGGTGCTGACATCCAAAAGCTCAAGGATGACACGCTTGCTGATATGAATAAGTTTGAAGACAGTCTGTGGAATGGTGCTAAGGCAGTCGATGGCGCTGGTGAAGCAGCCGAAAAAGCAAAACCTAAGTATGAAGGTTTCAGCAAAACCACTCAGGCAGTTGCAAACACTCTCTCAGAAATGGTTGCAAAGTTGGCTGGTCAAGAAGCAGCATTCGTTGGTGCTTCTGAAAGTATGGACGCGTACAAGAAAGTGCAAGATGAAGTTGCTATATCCGCAGAACTTGCAAAGTTAAAAATTCAAGGTGCAACTGAAGCGCAACTTGTTCAAGCAAAATCATATCTTGAAACTACAGCATCATTCAAACAATACACTGCTGAACAAGTAGCGGGACAAACAGCACTGATCAATTTGAAAAATCAACTGTCTGCTTTTACATCTAAGAACACTGAATTAGAGAAAGCAAATGCTGAGATTCAGAAAAATAGTTTGGATACGATTAATCCACAATTGGCTGAGCAATTAATTACTCAAGCAAAAGCATTGGATACTGCGAAGCAGGCACAGGAAGTTCAGAAAATCAGTTTGTCCTATGACCAACAATCTGCTTCTGGATATGAAAAACTAAAAGCAAGTATGTCATTGACTACATCTGAATTGGCCTTATTCAACGCCCAGTTGAAACTCAAAAATCAATACGACAAGGATATTGAAGGAAAACCACAAGCGGAAATTGATCAAATAACCGCTGCATACGAACGTGCAAAACAAGCGCTTATCGATAACAACACTGCGACACAGAACTTAACTCAATCCACTGACGAGTTCTTTATGGGCGCTTCAAAAGGTGCAAAGCAGTTCATTGAAGACAATACGAATATGAACAAGTTAGGTCTGGACGTTACTAACCAACTGACTTCAGGCATCACTACCGCATTCACGAATATGGGTTCTGAAGGTAAGAAAGCATTCTCTCAGTTACTCGTGTCTATGCTTCAGTTCTTCGAACAATACATCATCAAGCTTGCTATAGCAAAAGCAATGGGTGGTATGGGCTTTGCCCAAGGTGGTGCCTTCTCTGGTGGTCAAACTCAAACAGTTACAGCGCACGCTCAAGGTGGCGCTTTCAATGGCGGTGGCGGGGCAGTAACAGCATTTGCTCAAGGTGGCGTTGTTGATCAACCTACGATGGCACCAATGGCGCTGTTCGGTGAGGCTGGACCAGAAGCTATTATGCCACTTACTCGTGATGCGTCTGGCTCCCTTGGGGTGAAGATGACCGGTTCCGCTGGTGGTTCAACGATTGTTAATAATCACTCAATCACCATCCATTCAAGCCAAGACCCTCACGACATTGCGAAGCAAGTTAAACAGCAACTCAATATGGCAGTGAATATCACTAAGAAGACGGTGAGTGATCAGCAACGTCCGGGTGGTTCGCTCAACAATCACTCTGCCGCATTTTAAGGAATAAATTATGACAGTATTTGGAGGGCTTGTACCAAGCTCAACCTCTCAACGCACTCAAACATATCGTATGCTTTCCTACAAGTATGGGAATGGCTACGAACAACGTGCGGCAGATGGTATCAATCCACTGGTTGATACGCAGACGATTAACTTCGACAACCTAACTCCTGCAAACTGCACCATTCTTGAAGCGTGGCTTGCAACCGTACCACCTTGGGTAACTTTTCACGGTGACGGTGTTGCCCTCAACTCGTCCCTCACGTACTGGATTACGAAAGACGGTTGGCAGAAGACAGTTCAACCGGGTGGTGTCTGCGCTTACCAATTTAACGTTGAGCAGGTGTATTAATGACGACACCTACAATTCAATCTCAACTGGAGGTAATGCATTCCGCTGATGGGATGGTCGATCTGTTCAAGCTCGACTGTTCAGCGTTTGGTGGTCTGACGTATTACTTTTCACCTCAGTGCTACACGACAGGTACGAACATCACGTGGGGTGGCACAACCTACAACCTTATGCCAATCGGAATCGACAACATTGAGCACAAGGCATCGACCTCAACTCTGCCACAACCTACGCTGACTATTTCAAACGTTGGTGGTGTGCTGCTTTCTCAAATCGTGAGTCTTGGTGACTTCACTGGTGCGGTACTCACTCACTGGAAAACGAAAGCATCCTACTTGGATGGTGGTGTTAATCCAGATACGACACGCTTTATCGGTCCTGAGGTTTGGTACATATTCCAAAAGACAAGCCATACAAACGCAATGATTCAATGGACGTTATCAACCGCGCTCGATAAGCCGGGTGCGCAGTTTCCTATTCGTCAAGTTCTGAAAGACGCTGGCATCAATCCCGGCATTCCAGTTTATTTTCCGGGTGTTACTCCATACAGGATTAACTGATGGTGCTGTCGAATTTTGACTTAATAACATTTAAAGAACACGTTCTTTCAGAATATCCGAAAGAGGCGTGTGGTGTTGTGATTAATGACGTTTTTCATCCTTGCATCAACGCGCACGATACTCCTGAAACAAACTTTCGCATCACCGGGCTGGCGGTGTTTGAGCTTGAACGCAAGCACGGAAAGGTTCAAGCGATTTTGCACAGCCACCCATACAAGTTAGAAGAAAGTATGCAATTTGCAAAGGACTACTACAACCCTGCGTGGGCTTCAGTCTCAGATCAACAGGCGTTTATGGATGGTTCTGTTCCTTGGGGCATTGTTGCTACCGATGGCGAAGGCATTTCAGAGGTTGAATGGCTTACCGAAGAGGTTAAGCCATTTGAGCGTAGAAGCTTCGCTTGGTTCTCTGCTGACTGCTACGCGCTGGTTCGTGACTGGCACAAGCTCAACACCGGCATCATCCTTCCAAACTTCACCAGAAGATTCAATTTTTGGACAGAAGGTCTAAATACTATCGAAGACGGAATTAGAACAATCCCATTTGCAGAAATCATCCCAACAGAAAAAGCGCAGATCGGTGATGTCGCGGTTATGGCTATCCGTTCTGATGTTGTTAATCACCTTGGAGTCATTTCAGGAAATAACGAAATGATGCACCAGTGGTTAGGACGTTACACGGAAGTTGCTCGTTGGGATAGATGGGCAAATCAAACACGATACGTAGTGAGGTTTAATAAATGATTAGAACGATTCATCTCCACGGCAGTTTAGAAAAGGCCGCTGGCACAAGCACTATTGCTTTTGATTTTGATGATCAGAAGCAAATGTTTGCAGCGATCAATGGTTTTTCACAGAGCTTGAAGATGGCAATGAGAAAGGCACAGTTCGTAAAGATCATCGCTACTGACCCAGCGACTGAGAACTACGAGGCAGTTTCTGAGGGTTTCAACTTTGGTAAAGCACAGACTGATATTCACGTTGTTCCAGAGGTTGAGGGCGCAATCGTCATCCCTTTGGCGTGGTACTGGGTCGTTGCTATCTACGTCGCAGTCGCAGTCGCAACGTCATACATCGCTGCATCGCTGGCACGTCATATGAACTCTGGTTCGAATGGTCCCGGTGGCCCTCAATCAACGATGTTCAATGGACCTCAAAACAGCACCGATCAAGGTGGCCCAATTCCAATTATCTACGGCAAGCAATGTCTGGTTGGCTCAACAGTTATGGCTACAGATACCGACTACTTCAACATAGCGTAAAAACCAATGAAAGAAAATTACAATGACATTGTAGGTGCAGGTGGTGGTAAATCTGGTGGTTCAGGTGGGCACGAAGCGTCTGATACCTTGGTCACTGACCAAATTATCAAGGTACTTCACTTGCTTGGTGAGGGCGTATGTAACCTTGCGACTGGTGATGGACGTTCAATCTACTTGAACAACACACCTTTGCAAAATGCGGATATGTCCTACAACTTCGTGAATTGCGCTTGGGATTTCAGATCAGGAACCGCAACACAGTCGCCAATGACAAATCCAGCATTCCCATCAGGTGCTGCGATTATGAACGTAAATCAGGAATTTACGGGTGGTACTACAACACCTCTTGTTGCTCCCGCACCCGTAATCTACAACGTGACCTCAGCGCTTACCGACTACTGTAAGATTGGGATTCAATTTCCAAATGGTCTGGCAAACGTCGATTCACACGGAAATATTGTAGGCGATACGGTCTCAATCGCCATTGATACCAAGCCGCATTCCGGTTCCACTTGGACGCAGGTGATTGCTCACACGTTCAACGACAAATCCAACACTGCTGCAATCGTTCAGTTTCAAGTCAATCGTGACCCCGGTGCAACTGGTGCTCTTTGGGATATTCGCTGCCGCCGAATCACACAGGATAATAGCTCAGCGACACGTCACAATAACACCGTTCTTTACACGGTGGAAGAGGTTGAGCAGATCGTTCTCCCTTACAACGGTGTTGCGTACTGTGGTATTGCGCTTGATGCGAAAAATCTCGGTGGTATGAGTACAGCGATTCCAGTTATGTCATTCCTGATGCAAGGTGTGACGGTCAAAATTCCATCAAACTACAATCCAGCGACAGCGATCTACACTGGTCTTTGGGATGGTACCTTTACAACCGGCGTGACAGACAATCCAGCGTGGATTCTCTACGATATGCTAACCAATGCAAACTACGGATGTGGTCTGCTTGGTATAACTCCAGCGATGATCGACAAGTACAGTTTCTACAACGCTGGTGTTTTCTGTGATGGACTTGTTTCATCTGGTGTAGGTGCTGGTACTGAACGCCGTTTCACGTTCAACGCACCAATCCAAAACCGTAAGGATATGCTGACAACCCTGATGGAAGTGGCAGGGATGATGAACTCTGTTTTGGGCATTGAGAATGGATTGATCTCGCTGTTTCAAGATCGTCCAACAACATCGATGTACGTCATTAACAAATCAAACGTTATCCAAGACGACAAAACTAAGACGTGCTTCACCTACGCATCCTCTGCGCTGCCAACTAGAACGACAGCGGTAAATGTCACATACACCAACGCTGCTGATCTGCGCTACCTACCGAAGACAACTTCTGTTTCTGATACCGCTGGGTTGGCACGCTATGGTTACCAGTCCTACGATCTTGCCGCTTTTGGTGCTACCACTGAAGGTCAGGCAATTCGTGCTGGTCGCTGGTGGTTGTTCTCAAACCTGTACGTTCCAGAGCAAGTGACCTTCAAGATGGGTCTGGAGGGGCTTACAAGCAATCTGTATGACGTTTTCGATCTGTATGATGAAGACTACACCGGACGCGCTGGTAGTGGCAGGGTCGTCTCTGCGACCTCCAGTACCGTGACTCTGGACCAACCAGTTATCATTGATGGAACCAGTCCTACTATCTCAGTTCTGCTTGCGGATGGCGTTACCTACGAAACCCACGCTGTTACTAGCGGTGCTGGTACCTATTCAACTCTGAGCATTTCAGGAACGTGGTCAGCGCTACCCACCCAATATTGCCCATACGTTGTTGCATCAGCTATCGCGCCTCGTACCTTCAGAATCGTTGATTTGAAGATTGATGGTGTTACGAAGGAAGTTACTATCACAGCGCAGGTCTATAACTCTGGAAATTACTCGTACATAGAAGAGGGCATCACTCTTGCTACTCCAACATATACGACACCAGATTTAAGTTCTGTAAAGGACCCAACAAGTCCAACCTTCACTCAGACTCAGTACCTCAATCCTACTGACGGTACGCTTCAACGCGGACTACTGGTTCAGTGGGTTCCACCGACAACAGCCGTTTCTGGTTATGTGGTGAAGTGGAGAAAGGATAATGGCACATACCAAACATCAAACCATACTGCCGCAACTTCATTCGAATTGTTCAACGTGCTCGATGGACAGTATGATTTCATTATCTTCGCAACCAACATCGCGAATCAGACCTCGCCGGGATTGGCAGCAAGCTACACCTACGTTTCAACTGGTGGTGGCTCGTCCACACTGCTTTCAGAAATTACTGGTCTTTCTGTCTCTGGTGGTGGTACCACTTTCTCTGGACAGGACTGTTCATTCACTTGGGCAAATCCGACTGCCAACCAAGGTTTGTTGAAGGACTTCGTTGTTAATATTATCAACCCAAGCACCTCTACAATCCTACGCACAGTCATCGTTCCTGCCGTAAATGGCGGTTCGTCACAGTCTTTCGTCTATACCTTCGCGATGAACGTTGCTGATGGCGGTCCTAACCGTTCCATTGAGGTTAAGGTTCAAGGCCGCGACAGTTGGAACAATACAACCGCTGGTGATATTGCCACCTTCACCAATCCAGCACCCGCAGCTCCTACTGGGATTACCGCGACTGGATTGCAGAACTCAGTTGGCATCACTTGGACAGCATCCGTGCCAGCAACAGCTGTTGCTGGCTACATCATCTGGGGTAGTCAAAGCAGTGGTTTTACTCCAAGTTCAGCAACCGTGATCTACCAAGGGAATGCTACAATCTTCGTTCAACCGAACCTTTCACCAAACGCAACGTGGTACTACAAGATGGCCGCGTATGACGTGTTTAGCAGTTCATTGACTGGAAGTGGTCTCAATCTGTCCGGTCAATTTTCCTCTGCCGTCACATCCACGGTTGGTATCGCTGGTGTGAGTTCGCTGCCGGGTTCTGGTACAGAAGGGCAGGTGGTGTTTAACACGACAGACGGTCAGTTATACCGCTATCACGCTGGTGCTTGGACGACAGCGGTTCCTGCTGTCAATGTTACTGGTACGCTTACAGCTTCGCAGATTGCGTCTGTCAATGCTGCTGCTGTTGGGGCTGGTTTGACAGCAGCACAGATCAGTTCTGTGGCTGCTGCAACCGTTACTGGAACTATTGGCACAACCCAGATTGCAAACAATGCCATCACGACACCATTGATTAGTGCTGGTGCTGTTGTCAGCGCATCAATCGCCGCTGGTACCATCGTCGCAGGGAACATCGCTGCTGGTACGATCACTGGTTCGAACATCGCTGCTTCCACAATCTCTGCTGCCAACCTTGTTGCCAATACGATTACTGCCGGTCAGATCAATGCTGGTTCAATTCAATCTGCCGTGCTTACCGCCGGTTCTGTTACTGGTACGACAATCGCTGGTAACACGATTACTGCTTCTAACTTAGTAGCGAACACGATCACCGCTGGACAGATTGCGGCTAACACGATCACGTCTTCTCAGATAGCTGCGAACACGATCACTGCCGCTAACATACTTGCTGGGACGATCACTGCAAGTCAGATCGCAGCCAACACGATCACTGGCGGTAACATCGCATCTGGCTCAATCGCTGCGGCGCAGATGGCAACTGGAACTATCACTGCTGCTTCTGGGATTATCGCTAATGCTGCTGTTGGTACTTTGCAGATCGCTGGTCAAGCGGTAACGTTTCCGGTTGCGGCATTTACTGCCGCTGCATACACTTTGCCAGCAACGGTCAATATTACGATTCAGACGTTGACTTATACATCAACAGGTGTTCCAACAATAATAATGTTCTCACATTCCATAACAAGTATGCCAACTAGTGCAATTTATTCTACCTCACTCTATCGTGGTGGAACTCTATTGTATCAAGGTCCAGTACCGCAAACCTCATCACAACCAGCACCATTTGCCGCTTTTTATATGGAATCACCTCCAGCAGGTTCGGTGACCTATACGATGGTGTTTAACACTGATGGCATTGGAGGATCAATAGTAGCTAATAGACTGATTTCAGCGGTTGAATACAGGAGATAAGATAAGATGGGAAGATACGCAATTTACGATAGCAACGGACAAATTCAAACAGTAATTTCAGCGGACGCTGATACAGCGCAAATGAATGTCCAAACAGGACAAGCACTTTTAGAATTAACTGATGGTGAAAACGATGCCTCACACTACGTTGTCAGTGGAGCGCTGGTAACATTCCCAGCGCAGCCAAGTTCCTATTCAACTTGGGACTGGACTTCACTTGCTTGGGTTGATGCTCGAACTCTTGCTGACGCTCAGGCAACACAATGGACGCTGGTAAAGGCTGCTCGTGATGCTGTCGTTGCTGGCGGTTTTACGTGGAATGGTCTAACGTTTGACAGTGACGATGTTTCACAGCAGAGAATTCAAGGCGCTGTTCAGTTGGCAGCGATTGCCGCAAGTGCTCAACAACCGTTTTCAATTGTTTGGACACTGCACAACAATCAGACCGCAACCCTATCTGGTACCGATATGATCAATGTCGGATTAGCGCTCGGTATGTTCGTTCAGACCCAGTTTAGTAAAGGTGTGGCACTTCGTACCCAAATCGACGCAGCCACGTCAATCTCAGCGGTAGAAGCGATAGTCTGGCAGTAAGTACAAATTAGTAGTTCGTTTCCTTGGTAGCCCAATAAATATTGGTGTTATCTAAGGAGCGAACATATGGCACTACCTCTCACACAGAATTTAAATTACTACCGTGGTGACACGTTCAACCAACCAATGGTGTTCGCAACTGCTACGTTAGATTCCTATGGAAACATAATTTCCACTACTCCAGTGAATATGACTGGTGGTTCGCTTCTCGCACAAATCAAGAATGGCACAAATTACGGTGCTACGACCCTAGCGACATTCACGATCACCAACTTTGTTCCTGCCTCAGGTTCATTCACTCTAAATCTTCCCGCATCAACGCTTGCGACAGATGACACGTGGAACGTTGCTTTCTATGACGTTCAATACACTGACTCTGCTGGCAACGTGACCACCTTAATCGCAGGTGAATTCATCGTTACGTTTGACGTATCTCGTTAAGGAGAGCATATGTCAGATGTCATTCAAATTATTCAGCCGTCAGCGCAGTTAATCACTGTCACTGCCACAAATCCTCAGTTAATAACTTCAATCGTTCAAGGGCCACAGGGCATTCAAGGCCCAATTGGTCTTACAGGGCCAACCGGATTAACCGGCCCAACTGGTGCTACTGGACCAACGGGTGCTACTGGTGCAACTGGGCCAACTGGTCCTATTGGTTTAACGGGTGCTACTGGACCGACTGGTGCTACAGGGCCTATTGGTTTAACTGGACCAACAGGTGCTACTGGACCAACAGGTGCCACTGGGCCAACTGGTCCTATTGGTTTAACGGGTGCTACTGGAGCGACTGGTGCGACTGGTGTTGCTCAAACGGTGTTGGGCACAGCAAACCAGATCACGGTAACTACGGTCTCGACAACAAGCACGATTTCGTTGCCATCCGTAATTTCTGGATTGACTTCAATCACAGCGACATCGTTCATTGGCGCTCTAACTGGTAACGCATCCACCGCAACTAACGTTGCTTACTCTGGTCTAACTGGTACGGTTCCGACGTGGAACCAGAGCACAACTGGAAATGCTGCAACTGCAACTGCCGCGATGAATATGTCTGGTGGTGTCGCTGGTTCAATTTCATACCAGACAGCTGCCAATACTTCAGCTATGCTTGGTGTTGGTTCAACTAACCAAGTTCTCACCGTGGTTAGTGGTGCCCCTGCTTGGGTAACTCCTGCATCTGGGTTCGCAAACCCAATGACCACTGCTGGTGATCTGATTTATGGTGCTGCCGCTGGTGCTGCCACAAGGCTTGCAACTGGGAGTGGTGTTCTCGTAGGGGGTGCAACCCCCTCATACACCACAACACCAACACTGACAGGTACTAACTTCACGGGTGTTCCTTATGCTTCGCTGACTGGTACCGTTCCTACGTGGAATCAGAACACCACTGGAACAGCGGCGACAGTTACAGCAGCAGCGCAACCAACCATTACTTCTGTAGGTACTCTGACTTCGCTCACCGTATCTGGAAACATTCTCAAGTCTGTTGCAAACGTCGCTGCATCAACGACCATCGCACAAGGTCAAGCACCACTGACTCTGGACATCAACGTACTTACAGCAACCGCTGCCTCTGCCTGCACTTTGCCAGTAACTGTAGCAGGGCTTAACTTGGTTTTGATCAACTCGTCGATATACAGTATTTCAGTATATCCACCATCTGGTAGTTCGATTGATGCGAACGCTGCCAACGTTGCATTTAGTCTTCCAGCTGGTGCGAAGATTATGTTTATGGGAACCTCGACGACCAAGTACTACACTCTTAACGCTTCCCTCGCTTAAGGAGTTACTGAATGACTTACGCAAAGGGTTCAGTAGCACTCGCAGCCGATTACAACGCGTTAGCCGGTTTAACCGGCACGGCGGCAGCTTCTCCCGCTGCTGCTACAGCAATCGCTGGCTATCTGTGGGGTGTTGGTTATGGTGATCGTGGTTATGGACAAACAGCGCCTAACCTTACAGCGCTTACCGCTGGTACCGTTGATCCGGGTTCTGCTTGGTCGAATCTGCAAACCACGATGTCTAATCTTGCTACGTGGCAGAACACAACTGCGACACTGCTTCCACCTAACGCGGCAATGTCGCAAGGCGCTGTAGGCGTTGCGTACCCATCCGGTAGCTCACCTTACGACATTCAAACTCTGCTCACCAACCTTGATACCAATCGCTTGAACTATCAAGTTGGAAATATGACGCTTACAGCATCAGTCGCAACCAACACGCGTGCTACCGTATGGGGCACGTCAGGTGGTGGCATCACTGGTACATTTACTGTCACGTTTGCTTCAGCTGATGCAGCACGATATTTCTTCAACACAGGCGGTCAGCTTCGCTTGGTGTTGGCACACCCGAACACAACAACAACGCGTGATACTGATTGGCACTCGTTCCTATCGAACATTGGTACAGTCAATTTTGCAGCCGATGGGACGACTCTTACAGGGAATACAGGCAATACCGGCAACGCTGTTGGTTTCTATCAACTGACTGGTACAGCGCAAA
>Ga0364886_10175_pt1 | contig 40136 bp, 41 predicted proteins | sample ExccelJu500001D3_4_FD_206926 | JGI IMG/M metagenome (GOLD analysis project Ga0364886, IMG submission 206926) | Enriched cells from Trout Bog Lake Hypolimnion, Wisconsin, USA - BchlTB.July23.5000.01.D3 | ecosystem: Environmental > Aquatic > Freshwater > Lake > Hypolimnion/Profundal zone | place... | reverse complement strand
CTGGCATTTTTTATGGCATTGCGGCCAATTCATGGGATTTAAAAACCAATCCCCCCCTCCTGAGGTGGATGGGGATATGCTTAAACTTGCCAGAGAAGTTAAAGGGCTAAGCCTAAAAGAGTTGGCGGGAAAATTGTGTCTTTCGCATCAGCACATTTCGCAATTAGAAGGCAATCAGTTATCGATATTTTTTACCTTAGCCCATAAAATCCAAGTAGCTAAAAGGGTTGGGACTGAACTAGGCCTAGTTGAGAGTGATTTTTTAATTTATCGAGCTAATGTCGCTAGCCCTGCAATATCGCAGCCTGCTGACGCAGGCATTAAAGCTACTTCATCGCTTCCAGAAAATGAGAATCTTTTTGCTAAGACTGGCAGTAAATCGACTTCTGTAAAGTCCAGATTATTTTTATTGCCTACTCTGATTATCGGGTGCATTGCAGGCGGCCTTGCCTCGCAAATTTATTCTGCAGAAATTTCTATACCTGATCTTGCAAAAATATTTGCTTTTAATGCCTCCTCACCCCAATTGCCGCCCCCTGTTAACCCTGTTGAAGAGTCTATTGCGGAGCCTGTAACTATGGCAACCGTAGGGGGTGAACCTGTGGCTCCTTCAATTTCAGTCAATCAAGAAGCTTGTGCATATCAGGAATCTGATCTGACGCATTATCAAACCATCAACCCCCGTAAAAAAGGTGAGATGGTTTATGTATTAAGTAGAGAGCATGGAAAAGTTTGCATCATTGACGGCCAAAATAAATCAGTTTCTCTCGACCTAGAACAAGGGGGCTCGCAATCTGTTTATGGACAAGCCCCATTCACGGTGGTTAGCCGCGATTTAAGCAAATTTGATTTGTATTTTCAGGGCTGGAAGGTAATGCCGAATTCCGTTAATGCTAAAGCCATTCGCTTAGATGAAGCTAATTTAGTCAGTAATTAATTGGCAATTTAATGAATTTTAAAACATATAAAAATACTAAAAGGGCATTTGAAATTATTTAACACACATTTTGCAATTATCCGCACGCTTGATTTAGCTTGCCTATGGATTGCTTTACTTTTTTTCTCCTGCATGACTCCAGCTATTGCTCAGCCAGTGTCTGCTGGATCTATTTTGCAGCAAATTAATTCCGAATCTCCCGTCATAGTTTTACCGCCAGTAATGCCCGAGGCTAAGGGGGGTTACAAGGAGGCTCCTGAATCGGCTGTAGCAGGAGGGCAAAAATTTATTATTAAGCGCTTCGAATTTAGTGGCAATGTAAAAATTTCTACTGAAAAGTTGCAGGTAGTTGTGACGGAGTTTTTAAATCGGTCATATACATTTAGTGAGTTAAAAAATATAACAGATGTTGTAGCTGGATATTATCGGGATGAGGGTTGGTTGGCTCGCGTTATTTTGCCTCCACAAGACATTACGAGTGGCACTGTAACCATTCAGATAATAGAGGCTAATTTAGGCAATATTATTATTGAGAATAAAACAACACGTATAACCAATCATCGTATTGAGGCCTGGATTTATAGTCGCATTCCGCGGGGAACTGCGCTTTCTCTCAGCGAATTAGATCGGGCTATATTAACTTTAAGCGATCTGCCCGATGTAAATGTTGTCAGCTCTATTCAAGAGGGCAAGGCGCAGGGTGAAACCAATATCCGCGTTGTTGTTACCAATAAAAACATGGTTGATGGGTCAATTGGGGTTGATAACTTTGGACAGAACTCCACCGGACAAAATCGAGGAACGGCCAATCTAAACATTAATGGCGCTCTTGGTTTTGGCGAGCAGATTAGTTTAAGCGGGCTTTATACAGAAGGCACAAACTACGGGCGAGTATCGGTAGTGGCCCCAGTTGGTAGTAGCGGTTTGAAGATGGGTATTAATGCCAGCACACTATCGTACCGAGTAAGCAATTCCAGTCTTAATCCGCTCTGGGTAAACGGATCATCGAATACGGCTGGTGCAGAGCTTAGTTATCCAATTATTCGTAGTCGACCAACGAATCTGTATTTCATCACTAACTATAACTACAGTAGTTTTGACAACAGAAATATTACTGGAATTCAAAACCAATACAACACCTCTGTATTGGTTTCTGGGTTAACTGGAAATGCTATTGACAGTTTTTCCGGCGGCGGAATCAATCAGGCCTCTCTATTGCTCTCTGGTGGTAATGTCAGCCCCAGTTCCGCGATCTCTCCTTTATCTCCAAATAGTACAGGACCTGAGGTTAATGGAAATTTTTCCAAATTACGCTATGGTGCAAATCGATTGCAGTCGGTTACATCTTCTTTATCGGCGTATCTTGGAATTTCCGGTCAGGTTGCCAGTAAAAATATGGATCCCTCCGAGCAGTTATATGTTGGCGGACCATACAGTGTTAGGGCCTATGCTACTGGTCAGGGTAGCGCAAGCCAAGGCAATGTCACCACCTTTGAGTTGCGTCAAAGCTTACCCTGGCAAACAACTCTTACTGGTTTTTATGACTACGGAAATGTTCAAACTTATAAAAATAATGTATTTGGGAGTGGCGCACTTAACAACAACTACGTCCTCCAAGGTTTTGGTACTAGCTTGGGTTGGGTTGGACCGGGAGGTTTTCAACTTAAAGCAACTTGGGCTATGCGTACTGGAAGTATTCCCTCTTCGGTTTATCAATATTTGAGCGCTAGTGGCGGTATGAGTAGCAACCGCGTTTGGCTTTCAGCTTTACTCCCGCTATAAGCTAACAATCAATGTCTAACTCACTTAATAGAACCTTTCGCGTCATTTGGAGCGCCGCTACCAATACGTGGGTAGCTGTAAGCGAATTAGCCAAGTCAAATGGAAAACAAAAATCTGTAAAGCGTGTTCGTCGCGGTTTTGCCATGTTGGCCGTAATGGCCTCTGGGGCTGGCATTACCGCTCCACCAGCTCCCAGCCAACTGCCAATTGGTGGCGTTGTTACTATTGGCCACGCTAGTATTGCAGCTTCAGGCGGGACGATGACCATTAATCAGGTCGACCCCAAGGTTGCCATCAACTGGAATTCATTTGATATCGGGTCTAGTGCTACCGTTAATTTTAATCAGCCAAGCGCTAGTTCGGTTGCCTTAAACCGTGTTGATTCAACTTCACCAAGTCAGATTTTCGGAAGTCTAAATGCCAATGGGCAAGTCTATTTAATTAATTCTGCGGGTATCTATTTTTCTCCCGGTGCGAATGTGAATGTTGGTGGGATCGTAGCAACTACCCATCAAATGAGTGATGCTGATTTTGCTAATGGAAGTACTACATTTAGTCGCAATGGATCTACTGGTTCAGTGGTGAACGAGGGGGTGATCAAAAGTGGTATCGGTGGCTACATTGCACTATTAGCCCCTGAAGTCCGCAATAGTGGCGTTCTGATTGCACAACAGGGTACTGTTGCCTTGGCGAGTGGTGAGGCAATCACCCTAAACTTTGGCCCTCTATCCACTCTCGATAGCTTAACCGTTACTCCCAGTCAGATGAAGGCGCTGGTTGAAAACCGATATATTATTCAAGCACCAGGTGGCTTAGTTATTTTATCGGCCAAGGCGGTAAATCAACTGGCTGGTAGCGTTATAAACAGTGGAACTATTCAGGCTGACGGAGTGGTTAGTGCTGGTGGAAAAATTCTGCTTGAGGCAAGTAGTTCCATTATTCAAACTGGAGTATTAAGTGCGAATGCTGCCTCAAATACTATCAACAACGGTGGAGTAATTAAGATTGTTGCTGATTTAAGTAACCCTAACAGCAGGACTTATGTTAACGGGAGTATTAGTGCTAAAGGCGGCGACTTAGGTGGTGATGGCGGCGAAATAGAGACCTCAGCTAGTAATGTCGTTATCGGTACCGCCACTGTTGTAAGTACTACTGCACCTCATGGTAATACGGGCACTTGGCTAATTGATCCTCATGATTTTACGATTGGTCCAAGTGGGTCAAGTGCGTTAACTGGTGCAGGTAAATCTGATATAGATGGCACTACACTTTCGAATCAACTTGACGCGAATAATGTAACGATTCTCTCTTCTCAAGGTGCTGCAGCTAGTGGCTCCGGAGATATTAATGTTAATGGCGCAGTTAATTGGAATGCAAACCAATTAACCTTAACGGCGGCACATAGCATCAACATTAATGCGCAAATGACTTTGAGCGCGCTCCCCTCTGGCTCTAAGCTGCCTAGTAGCAGTCTAGTAATGAACACGTCAACTGCAAACGGAGGTGATGCAGCGATATCCGGTGGATCTGTCAATGTTGGTGCTGGGGGGGGCAGTTACGTTTGCTAATTCAGGCTCCAATTTATTAACAATAAATAATAACGCGTATACCGTTATAGGCGGATTGGGTAGTGCTGGCAGTACTAATAGCGTTGATTTACAGGGGATGAATGGAAACCTTGCTGGGTATTACGCACTTGGCACAAATATTGATGCTAGCGCTACTTCAAGTTGGAATTCTGGGGCTGGTTTTGGCCCTATCGGTATAACTGGAAATCCCTTTACTGGCAATTTTGATGGTCTTGGTCACACCATTACGGGCTTAACAATAAACCTTCCAGGTGCTGCCAATGTAGGTCTATTTGGAATGACCTCTGGCCAAACTACCATTCAAAATATTGGGCTAATCAACGGTAATATTATTGGGGGCGCTGGGACTGGTGGCTTAATCGGTAGCACTGATGCAGCGATTATTAACAATAGTTATTTTACGGGTTCAGTCACTGGCACTTCGGGTACTGGCGGACTGGTTGGTGTTGACCCATTAGGTAGTATTTCTAATAGCTATGTTGTTGGAAATATTTTTGGAACGACTAGTACTGGCGGTGTTGTTGGTGCGATGACATCGGGAAATTTTAGTAATGGCTACCATAGCGGTACCGTAACCGGAACCGTTGGAACTGGCGGTGTTATTGGCGCAATTACCTCAGGAAATGTAAGTAATAGTTTTGCAACTGGCAATATTATTGGCACTACTGGCACTGGCGGTGTTGTTGGTGCGATGACATCGGGAAATTTTAGTAATGGCTACCATTCTGGCAATGTTACTGGTGCAGCTGGCACTGGCGGTGTTGTTGGTTCTATAACGTCTGGCAATGTTACCAACGCTTTTGCAACAGGCGATATTATTGGTGCTGCGGGAACTGGAGGCGTCATTGGTTCAATGACCTCGGGAAGCTTTAATGAAGGTTATCACATAGGAGCTGTTACCGGTGCAGCAGGCACTGGTGGTGTCGTTGGATCCAGCACTTCTGGTAACGTAAACAATACTTTTGCTACTGGCAATGTTAGTGGTGCCGCGGGTACTGGTGGGCTAGTAGGGTCAATGACCTCCGGCAGTATTAATTCTGGAGTCTCTCTTGCGCCGTTAGCAGTGACGGTTACAGCAAATAACGTTACAGAGGTTTATAACGCAACTGCATATACTGGCGGGACTGGAGCCGTATATTCGTCTGGCTTTAATCAAAATCTTGTTTTTAATAGTTCTGCATCAGGCAATGTAACGGGAGCCGCTGGTACCGGTGGACTGGTTGGTTCAATGACATCTGGAAGCATTAATAATGCTTCTGCCACTGGTAATGTAATCGGATCTACAGGTAGCGGTGGTTTGGTTGGTTCGATGACGTCTGGTGGCATCAATAATAGTTATGCAACTGGAAATGTGAATGCTTCAGGAGCCGCCAGCGCAGGAGGACTTGCTGGTACAAGTGGTGGCGCAATTGTAAATAGTTATGCCACTGGTAATGTTGCTAATGGTGCGGCTGGTACTAATGCATTTATCGGGTCTGGCGCCTTTACTGAGTCAAATAGCTTTGCCACAGGGTCAGCCAATGGAACTGCAACGGTAAATTCTGCTACTAATGCATCGCTCATTCAAGGTTGGAGTATTGCAAATACATCACCTACGTCTTTTGGAACTATAGGCTTTTCTGGCGATAGTCAAGGTGCTACTAATGTTGGTAGTTACAGTATTGCTCCAACTTTATCGCTAGCTAATACGAACTATGTTTATACGTTTGTTAGTGGAGCTTTAAATATAACACCTGCGCCATTAACGGTTAGCATCAATCAAGTTACAAAAACTTATGATGCAAACCTATCTGCGGGTGCTACTTATGTGACCGCGGGTCTATTAGGTGGAGCTACTGTTACAGGCGGATCTTTTGCTTTTACCAATAAGAATGTAGGCGCTGGTAACAAGGTGGTTACGAACACATCTAGTGTCACCATCAATGATGGTGATGGTGGAAAAAACTACTCAGTAACTTATGTTGATAATTCGACAAGTACCGTGACTGCCGCCAACTTAACTGTAACTGGTGTGACTGGTGTGAATAGCGTGTACAACGCCACCACCGCAGCGACCTTGGGTGGCAGTGCGAGCGCTACTGCATTATTAAATGATGTGGTGATCGTGGGCGGCACCGCTGTCGGTACCTTTGCAACTAAAGATGTTGGTACCGGTAAAGCCATTACTGTTACTGGCAACACGATCTCCGGTGCTGATGCGGGCAACTACAACTTACTCCAAGCAACAGGTTTAACTGCTGATGTTACTGCTCCAAAATCTAGTGTACCAATGATTATTCCGACCATACAAAGCGCCTTAACGCCGGCCGTAACGTCAGATCCAACCCCAACCCCAACAGCAACCCCAACCCCAACAGCAACCCAAGGAAACTCCAATCTAGTACAAAGTGTAACCATAACACCATCAACTCTATCTGTGAACCCAGTAAATAGTTCGGCTGTGCAGCCATTAACGATTCAACCCAACGCGACATTGTCGAATAATTCATTACTTCCTACAGCTCAAAATAAATCCAATAAAAGATCTTTCTCTGATGACTTAACTTTATCAGCGTCAGACTTTAATGCTAGTTTTGAAGATCCTACTTATAGGTTAGAAAATTTTAAGCAGGGAAGCAAGCGGGGAAGCATTAGTTTAGCGTCATCAGATAAAGCCCCTAGCAAAGCTTATAAACCCCAATCCAATGCTCAGCACTCAAAGGATATTTTTGTTCAAGCCGGGCACATGGAGAGAGTCGCTAGCTTGTCTGCCGCAATAGCTGGGGAATTAAATTTATCGAAGCATATGATCGAAGGTATATATATTGCAGCCAAACTGCACGATATAGGCAGGCCTTTGGTAAAGGGCGGAATCGAATATGACTATCGAGATAAAAATGAGGCTCAAATTGGTTACGAAATGATCAAGCATATTAATTTTTATGCACCTGTTGCCAAAATGATCCTGCAGCATCATGAAAAATTAGATGGAAGTGGATATCTAGGGCTTAAGGGAGACAGTATAGGACCTGGCGCAAGAATTATTGCTGTAGCTGATACCGTTGAATCATCAATGAGAAAAACTGGTAGTTGGGGTAAGGAGGGGTTGAAAGTTGCACTCGAAAGAATTGAAAGGGGCAGCGGTGTAATGTTCGACCCATTGGCAGTTTCAGCATGCCTAAAGCTTTTTAGAGTTAATGGCTATCTATTTCCAGAGACGGTACGGTACAACGGAGCCTTAAGCAACATCAATCACATCACCTAATATGCATTGCGTAGGAAGATTTACATCACTTTTTTATTAGCCTCCAATATGCAATTTGGAGTCACATTAATTCAACTTTAATTAAAAGCAGACTATGAACAATCCAGAAAATAATGTAACGGAAGCATCCCAACCGATTCAAGGGCGCAGTGTTTTTATAGTTGAAAGTACTGAAAATGGGATTGCTGTACAAACTTCATTTATGGCGGAAGATGGTCGCCTACTTCAAATGGCATGCCTCTTTCCCGATATTGAATACGCATTAGCCCAAATTGATGAAATGCGTCGATTAGTACTGTTTAATTTTTCAAAAGCAGCCCAAATCGGACTTCAACTCAATTCCGAGGATTCAATAAAAAAACGTGAGAAAGATGAGGCTTTAGCAATCATCGCAAAGCATGAGCTAAATCAAATTCGTAAGTAATACTTCAAATTGGATCAATAGCGAGTCTTTGTCTTTAATTAAAAGATTGGCATTTACTTTGGCTGTCTAATTTAAAAATATTAAACATAAGATGCAATGAAAAAAGCATCATAGCGAAAGTGTCATCAATATGAATCATATAAAATCTATTTCGCTAATTTTTTCTATCTTTTTAATTGCGCTAGTTAATATTTCGTCAGCGAAGGCGCAGAATAGATTTTCTGATGTTGCATTTGATGAGTTAAATAACCGTCGCAAGGCTGCCGACCTTCCTGAATTAATTCGTGATACTAATTTAGATAATTCTGCAGGAGCACATGTTAATTACATTACAGCAAACTCATCCCTCATGACAGAGGGTCACCTTGAGGCCCCCGGCAAGAAGGGGTTTAGTGGCGTTACACCAGAGCAACGTATGCGTAAGTTTGGATACTCATCAATCGCTAGTGGTGAAAATTACTCAATGATTAGCTTTCCAGTAGGATCACTTTCCACCACGAATTTAATTGATGCGCCATACCATAGAGAGTCACAATTTGGTATGTTTAGGGATGCTGGCGTTGGAATGGGTACACAGATAGCCCCTTCAGGGTCTGTAAATCGTGAACAGTATGTATATGTTATCAATTTCGGCAATAAAAGCACCATCAAGGTAGCTGCCAACTATTTATTTACATACCCAGTGCAAAATCAAAAAAATGTCACAGCTGATTGGGTTGTGAATGAGACCCCAAATCCACTACCAGAAATGAATGGCAAGAGAGTTGGATATCCCATCAGCATTGCAGCCGCGCCTGGCAATAAATTAGAAGTGAAATCATTCACTCTAACTTCTGCTGATCAAGTAATTTCTGAGTCTCGTTTAATCACAACCAACACTCAGAGTCAAAAAAAATTAGAATCTTATGCCTTTTTGATTCCAATTAAGCCGCTTTCCTATGACTCAACATACCAAGCTCAGGTCATTGGGACTATAAACGGGATTAATTTTATAAAAGAATGGAGCTTTACTACACGGAAAAAACTACCGCTTAAATTAATCCCATCCTCAAGTGGTCTAGCTGGCGCAAGCAAGTCTGAATTAAATGTGCAAATAACAGGGGGTACTGGAAACGGGTATGTCATTTATAGCGTAAGACAGTCATTTAATATTGATGATCAAGGTACAAGTGGAAAGGGAATCTCCTTATACAGTGTTGAGTATCCTGCGCCTGATTCTATAAAATTAATCCGCAATACAACCCCATGCTCTTACCCTATAAGTGATTGTGAATTAGTGGTTAGTGGCAGGGATTCCTCAGGCGATGAAATTACCCTGGGATCGCCCATATATTAATTAAGGTGCAAATATCTATTCTCAGACCGGTTTTAATTGAGCCAATAGAAATTTGAATAATCGATAGATTCAAATGACCCAACTACAAAAAAAGAGGTTAGTGCACTAAGGAAAATATAGGAATAGCTAGCAAAAAACCCAAGAGCATATCTTGGGTTTTTATTTTTTAAGGGGTAAAAGTTTATTGAACTTTAGCTTTGGCTCGTAGCTTTTGCATCATTTCCCCAAACTTGGCTTTTTGCCAATTTTGATCCGCCATAATCATTTGCTTTAGTTGCCCCCTCATTTCTTCCATGGTTGGCAAATTGATATCACGTATGTCATCGACCTTAATGACGTGCCAACCATATTGAGTCTTGACTGGTTTATCCGTAATTTGACCCTTTTTCAACTGCACCATTGCTTTGGAAAATTCTGGAACGAGCGACTTATCATTTACCCATCCTAAGCTGCCGCCATTAGATGCAGAACCAGGATCTTTGGATTTGGCTTTAGCGATATCTTCAAAATTGGCGCCTGCCTTAACTTGGGCAGTAATAGCCTTAGCATCAGACTCCTTATCAACGAGGATATGCTCTACGTGATACTCCTTGCCGCCTGTATATTGCATCTTTGCTTGTTCATAAGCGGCTTTAATGTCTGCTTCTGCTACACCTTCTTTTTCAACGTAGTCTTCAAATACGGCTGCCACCAAAATACCCATGCGGGATTGCTCCAGTTGCTCCCGTACAGCTTCATTTTGAGTAACCCCTCGATTATTCGCTTCCTGAATAATAAGTTCACGGGTGACCAGCATTTCACGAGCCTGATCCCGAATTTGTGGGTTATTCGGTTGACCTGATTTTTGCACCAATCTATCTAGCTGTGCCTTTGGTATTGCTTTTCCATTAACAATAACGGCGTTCTGGGCAATTGCAGTGGACGCTAGCAGGCTAGCGCTCAGTGCGCTTATGGTCAAAATTTGGCGTGCATTCAGCATAAGATGTAATTAGTTAGTTGTTAATAAGAGTATTCACCATCTTAAAGCATAGCTTCTTTAGCTGTCGATTTCGTCAGGTGCGAATGCGTTGATGATGAGTGCGTGGATAGCGTCAGGAAAATGCTTATTTAAGGCGGCATAGACCGCTCGGTGACGAGCCACTTGGTTGAGGCCTTGAAATTCAGTGGCAACTATTCTGAGTGTGAAGTGACCACCTCCAGAAGCTGCTCCAGCATGCCCAGCATGAAGATGACTATCATCACTGATTTGTAATTCACTTGCCGCAAAGGCGGCGTGTAAATCAGCTTCAAACTGGCGGATGCGATCGTAATTTACGCTCATTCTGTTGGATGCTCTATATGACGGCTTAACCAAACACCCTGAATAATGACAAAGACTACCAGTAAACCGGTACTACCGAACAATTTAAAGTTTACCCAAGTTTCCTCGGAGTAGTCGAAGGCAACATACAGGTTTAAGGCGCCCATAAGAAAGAAGAAGATAGCCCAGGCGATATTCAATTGATGCCACACGGATTTCGCTTTACGCTCCTTCAGAGTGATTTGCTTGCCCATTAAAACTTGAATCCAATTTTTTTGAAAAAATAAAGCGCTAATTAAGAGAGCGCCTGAAAATAGCCAATAGAGTGCAGTGGGCTTGAGTTGAATGAAGGTCTTATCATGCAAAAATATCGTCAAGCTACCGAAAACCATGATCATCACTAAGCTAACCCATTGCATGGCATCGATCTTTCGATGACGGTAATAAACCCAAAGGATTTGCCCAATTGTGGCTACCATGGCGACGATAGTGGCTGAATAAATATCACCAAATTTGAAGGCGATAAAAAACAGGATGATGGGGAAGAGATCAAATAAAAATTTCATAGGGGCATTATCCAGCTATTTCAGAATGACCTCTATTCTGTCGGTTTAGCATTATGAGAAGGTTCGAAATTGAGTGATGCAGAGTTTATGCAATAGCGTAATCCCAAAGGTTGGGGACCATCATCAAAGACGTGACCTAGATGCGCGTCACAATGAGTGCAGCGAACTTCAGTTCGACTCATGCCATGAGTGGAGTCTTCAATTTCAGTAATAGCTTCGCCATTAACAGGCGCACTATAGCTTGGCCAACCACATCCAGCATCAAACTTAGTTGTTGACTGAAAGAGTGGGGTGCCACAGCAAATGCAGGTATAGCGACCTTGAATCCAGTGATCGCAATACTCACCGGTAAAGGGCCGTTCGGTAGCCGCTTCGCGAGTGACGCGGTATTGAATCTCGCTTAACTCTTGCTTGTATTCTTGATCAGTTTTTTTCATATGTCATTTATAGAAATAATTTAGGATTAAGTTAGGATGAGCAGCTTACTGCAACAGCCTCTATCCCATCGGGGGGTGGCTCAGCATAGGCATTAAATTGCATTTGCTCATCATAGGGGTGGCTGAGAATCTGAAGTAGGGTAGCTATCTCGGAAAAATCATCTAGCTGCGCCTTGTCAATAGCAGCTTGGGCTAAGTGATTTCTGAGGATGAATTTAGGATTAATCAAATTCATTCCAATTGATCTGGCCTCATCATTGGGTAATTCAGATTGAAGTCTTAATAAGTAATCGCTGAACCAATGATCAATCTGCACGCGATCGATAAATCGATCTCTGAATGGGATCTCATGAACTTGAGAATTTTTCTTGATGGCACTCAGGCTGCGGAAAAAGTTACTGTAATCTACGCGCGAGTCATGCATAGCTTGTAATAGCTTTTCGATTAGTTGTACATCGCCATCTTGAGGGGACTGCAATCCTAATTTAGCTCTAAATAATTTTTGCCACTCGCTGGTGTAAGAAACTGGAAATGTTTCCAATGCAGTACGTAAAAGTGTTTGGCTCTCGTCTACTGAATGATCGAGCTCCAATAAAGGCAGCATTGCACTGGCAAGACAGGCCATATTCCAATGCATTATTTGAGGCTGTCGATGATATGCGTAACGTCCCGCATGGTCGCTATGATTACAAATATGGTCGATCTGAAATTGGTCTAAAAATCCAAATGGACCATAGTCCATTGTTATTCCAAGAGCGCTAATATTATCGCTATTGAGGACGCCATGGCAAAAACCGACTGATTGCCACTGAGCAACTAATTTAGCATTTCGAATACAGATTTTTTTAAATAAGTCCAGATAAGGTTCTTGACTATCCAAGCACTCTGGGTAGTGATCTGCAATTAATAAATCGGCTAATTCTTTCAGTCTGACCACATTTTGAAGTGAGGCAAAGTGTTCAAAATGGCCAATTCGAATAAAGCTAGGGGCAAGGCGTGAGCATACCGCGGCCGTTTCTAATGTTTCTCGTCTAACGGATTGCCTTGAGCCGACAACTGAGAGCGCACGACTAGTTGGTATGCCCAAAAAATGCATCGCTTCACTACAAAGGAATTCTCGTATGGAGGATCGTAAGACGGCTCTACCATCTCCCATACGTGAGTAATGCGTTATGCCTGCACCTTTTAACTGAAGTTCTTGGCTATTGACATCACCCAAAAGAATAGCTCGACCGTCGCCCAATTGACCAGCCCAAACTCCAAACTGATGTCCGCTATAGGCTGTTGAAATGGGTTCGGAAAATTGCCTATCTTGAACATCCAATGTATTGCCAGCTAATAACTCTAGCCATCTCTGGTCATTGGGGAGGTCATTTGGGGAAAGAGGAAGTTCAATTAACTGTGCTGCGGAAGGCGAAAAAGCCACCCAATAGGGATTGGATATCGGGGTTGGTGTGGTTCGCTGACAAACGTCGTCTCCGCGCAGAGTAAATGCCATAGTCTGTCCATTTTATGAGGAATTCACAACTGTCACAGAAGCCTTTAAAATGACACTTATGACAAATCCAGTTCAACTAAATGCTGCAACCCAGCTGGCCAATCTTGGCGAAGAGTTAAATGTCCCCTTTTTGAAACTCTTAGGAGTTCGATTCCTGAGCGCTGATTTGGGTAAAGGGGAAATTCTTCTAGCATTAAAGCCTGAGCACACTAATACTTGGAATGTGGCTCATGGAGGAGTCTTGTTAACCTTAATGGATGTAGCGATGGCCGTAGCAGCGAGATCTGGTGATCCGGGCGATCGCAGTGTAGTCACTATTGAAATGAAAAATAACTTCATGCAAGCGGCTAATGGTATTTTGCGTGTCAAAGCAGACACCGTTCGTCGCACTGCCACACTGGCTTTTTGTGAAGCAAAGCTTTATAACGATCAAGGTGAAATCTGTTGCATGGCAACGGGGACATTTCAATTTTTAAGACGTTTGGCTACAAAGAATGCGGATGGTGATCGAGTAATTAATGAAGATGGACGCAAAGCATAGCAGTCAGAACTGGCTTAAATTTTAGATGGCTGGGGTAGCCGTCAACTCACCAGTCACCACGTCATGGCCAATAGTGCCGCTGGCATCAAAGCGTCGCTCTACCATCTCAAAATTCCCGTCCTTTCGAACCCTCAAAATAGTACTTGAACGCGTCCCATAAGACGGGGTTTTAATAAATGCGGCTGAGAGCGCTTTTTCCCAGTCCTTATTGACACCGGTATTGGGTAATTCTTGGGTGCTAGCCTCGTGGGTATCAGCCAAAATTCTTAAATAGTGGTCTGCATTCCTAAGGTCTCCGGTATCCATGGCTAGTGTTTGGGCAAATGCTGCTATTCGGTGATTCACCTTGGGCCAGGGCGTATCTAGCATAGCGTTGGAAAGTCCATAGACGCCAGGATCTAATGCCTGCTCAGGGAAGACTTTGCGCGGTCGGATATTTTGACCCATCATCAGACGGTTGCTAACCCAGTGCATTTGCGCGTCCTCTGGATCACTCAGATCGGCCATCAATAAATTAAAGCCGTTGTACTGCTTAAATCGCTTAGCATTCTCTTGAATAAAATGGTGGGGTTTGAGCTTACCTGTTAAATATTGCAAAGATAGTTCACCGCGCGTTCTAGCATCGGGATTTTTTTCACTAGGAGCACGTACATTAGTCAATGCAGCAAAACGGCCAGTCTTCGTAAAACCTAGCCATGTTCCTGGGCTACCCAGCACATCAGCACGGTCTTTTCCAGCCAACACTTCAGGATGATCTCGCCACCAAGCCATGCCTTCAGTATCCCGCTCATAAAATTCATCGCGATTGGCAACCACTACCAATGGGTAGTCAGGGTGAGATTTCCAGGCGAAAAGAATGAGGCACATGGCTAGTATTTAAAACTGTTTCAGCAGTTATATTTCCAAGAGAGGGTAGGGCAATAAGTCTATTTTTAACACAGGCCCCTCGCTATTTGCTAGATGAATTTTGCCACCTTCTAAGGCGTCTAATTTGCATTCGACCTGTAGGTCGACTCTATTGGAATCAAATAAATTAGGTGCCGCCAATACCACCATGCCTGCGGGCTGAGCTGGATCGCTGGACTGGAATACCTCAATGCCAGGTTTGCAATTTTCTATTAAGGCCTGATCTTCACTTAGATGCACCAGTTGCAATCGTCGCTTCACAGCACCACGATACTGACTGCGCGCTACGATTTCTTGGCCTGGGTAGCATCCTTTTTTAAAATCCACCCCAAAAACGGATTCAAAGTTAATCATTTGGGGCACAAACTGTTCTTGGGTAGCCAGAACAATACGAGGAATTGCACTTAATACCTCAAGTGAATTCCATTGTCCCAAATAAATATTGGGGGTTTCTTGCTCGAGTATCTCTTTTTTCTGAGCAATTAAAACTCGGCCAAAAGACTGACCATTAGCTAGTACATCCGGCATTCGTAATGCCAGTGAATCCGATTTTATCGAAAGCCTGTTGATTTCATCGCTAAGGTTAAAAATCCCTGAAATTTGCCATTCACTAGAAACATTGGTGACCTTTACTTTGGATCTTAGGACATACATCGATAATCGTTTGGCGGTAGTAGCCGCAATATCTTTGGAAATAAACAAGGCAAATCGATCATCGGACGATTCCTCTTTTGGAAATAAGGCCAACCATGCGCTAGCAAGTAATCTTCCCTTGGGGTTGCAATAGCCAACCAGTCTTACTGCATCATGACCTTGGGCAATTTCTCCTGATTTGATTCTGTTGAGACCCAAAACAGAATTACTCAATTGATTTTGGAGAAGGGTGGCTGCATCAGGGCCCTCAACGAAAATAAGGCCCCATTCTGGCAGGTTAGCGCTACCTGAATGGCTTGCATTGGACGAAGCTAAAGGATTTTTTAGGGTTATGGTCATGACCTTTTATCATAGCTTGATGAGCAGAAAATTTCAGGGGAACTATCTTTTTATCCAAAAGGATAAACCGAGTCGCATCAGACTCTATTTCCTTATACTAATCAGCATCTTAGCGTTGATATATGGCTCCATCTTTTTATGGTCGATAGCACCATCCAGCTCTAATACCCCTGATAACTTAAGCTATAAAGTCAAAATAAGTCCTCAATCAAGCCTAGCTAGCATTGCACAACAACTCTCCGACCAAGGCTTGGTGGTAGCGCCTTATATTTTTCAGATTTCTGCGCGAGCCTTATTTGTTGGCTCTAAACTAAAGCCAGGAACCTATCTACTTCCACTGCGAGCTAGCCTAGGAAAAATTCTGCTCCAAATTGCTCGCGGTGACCGAGTAAAAGAGAGTATTTCTATTATTCCAGGGATGGCCATCTGGCAAGTGCGTGCATTAATTGATGCCCATCCATCATTACTGCATGAAACCAGAGGCATTACGTCTAAACAACTCCTTCAGGCGATCAATCTTAATTATCCAAGTGATGAAGGGTTATTTTTCCCGGATACTTACGTTTTTGACCCGGAGGAATCGGATCTAAATATTTATAGGCGTGCTTCGCAGGCCATGCAAAAGCAACTAGAAAGAGCGTGGGATCAAAGAAACAAACAAATCCCTTTAACCAGCCCTTATCAATTGTTGACTCTCGCCTCCATTGTCGAGAAAGAAACTGGACGCGCCGGTGATCGTGGTCTAGTTGCAGCAGTCTTTGTCAATAGGCTCAATAAAAACATGCCTTTACAGACGGATCCAACAGTCATTTATGGATTGGGACCTCATTTCGATGGAAACCTTCGAAAAGCCGACTTACGTAAGGACAGTCCCTACAATACTTATATGCATAAGGGCTTAACTCCATCTCCAATAGCCATGCCTAGTGGTGAGTCACTGGTAGCTGCTGCACATCCAGATAAAACGGATGCTATTTATTTTGTTGCCCGAGGCGACGGAAGCAGCCATTTTTCCAAAACTTTAAATGAGCACGAGGATGCGGTTGATCGATATCAACGAAAAACATCCTCTAAAACACATTAATTATTTTTTAAATTCTCAGCACGAGTACATCATGACAGCTCTTTATCCAGGATATTTTGTTAGCTTCGAAGGTATCGATGGCGCCGGTAAGAGTACCCATATACCAGCATTTTCCCAACTAATGAGGGAGCTTCATCCTAGCCTAGAGGTCGTAGAGACTAGGGAGCCAGGTGGCACCTCCTTAGGTGAGAAATTACGATCATTGCTTTTGGATGTCCCCATGAATTTAGAAACTGAAGCCTTGCTAATGTTTGCTGCTCGTCGGGAACATATTGCTCAAGTCATAGAGCCTGCGCTATTAGCTGGAAAAATTGTTATCTCCGACCGCTTTACTGATGCCAGCTTCGCCTATCAAGGGGGCGGAAGAGGCTTAAATCTCGATAAGTTAAATGCCTTAGAGCGTTGGGTTCAAGGTCGTGAAGATGGGGTATTACTTCAACCTAATCTAACTATTCTCTTTGATTTGCCGGGCGAAGTGGCTCAAGAGCGCCGCTCTAAAGTTCGGGCACCAGATAAGTTTGAGAAAATGGATTTAGCTTTTTTTGAAAAGGTGCGCCAAGAATATCTCCGACGCGCAAAAGAAGATCCTCAACGATTTCATGTGGTTGATGCAACTCAAACGCCAGAAGTCATTTGGCAAGACCTGCAATCTCTCAATATTTCAATGCCATGAATGATGCAATGCCTTCTGAAGCCACTCAATTTAAGATCGCCCCTTGGCTAGAACCTTTATGGGATAGCTTTGATCTTCATTCCTTTCCTAGTGCGGTCTTAATTCATGGACAGGCTGGTATCGGTAAATTTGAGTTGGCAGTTGAATTAGCTAAAGCCCTCTTGTGTGAAGGCGGCGAGGGGCCGCAATCTAAACCGTGTGACCACTGCGAGGCATGTCATTGGTTTGACTCTGCTAATCACCCTGACTTTATTGCTTTGGTACCAGAAACCCATCGCAAACTATTGCCACACGGTCAATTCGACACGGACGCAGACTCACCAAAAAAGAGTAAGGCTAGTCAATCAGATGGAGATGGTGAGGCGGTCGAAAAAAAAGAAAAGAAAAATATCTCCATTGAAGAGACTCGTAGCGCTATCGAAGGTCTGTCCATTGGCTCGCATCGAGGCGGTAATCGCGTGATCTTGGTTTATCCGCTGGAGATGTTAAGGTCTGATTCTGCCAATACCCTGTTGAAATCTCTTGAGGAGCCACCCAGTAAAACCATTTTTATTTTATTGGCCGATCGCCTAGATCGCGTACTCCCAACGATTCGCTCACGGTGCCGCTTGGTATCTGCGCCACGTCCCGATCGCTTAATTGGACTCGCTTGGTTGCGAGATCAATTGCCACATATACCAGGTCTGAAAGCATCCGATGCTGATATAGACGCTATTTATGATGAGCAGGGCGGAGCACCCTACGATGTATTGGAGTCGCTGATTGCTCGCAATAATAAAGATGAAAAAGATGAACTTACTATTGCACTCCAGGCATCACGTTATTTATTGCAATCAATGGCGCAGGGGATTCGCATTAACTGGTTGGATGCTGCAGAAAAGACACAGAAAGCCCGCTATTCGGTATTGCTGGCGACTATGCAACGTTGGGTATCTGATTTGCAGAGCGTTAGCCAAATGGGTTTGCCACGTTACTACCCAAAACATGAAACTACCATTCGCGGTTTAGCTCAAATGGCGCGTTTACCCAAATTACTACGCCTCTGGAAATCACTGACTCTAGCCCGTCGCCATGAAAACCATCCATTGGCCACTCGCATTCAGATGGAATCCTTACTTTCTCAATACCAGCAGATTTTTGAAGATTAAAGTATTTTTTATGTTTATAGACTCCCATTGCCATCTCGATTTCCCTGAATTTCAAACTCGCTTTCCGGAGGTTTTGGCTAATATGGTCGCATCTAAAGTGAGCCATGCGCTATGTGTATCTGTGGATATACCTGACTTTCCAAAGGTATTGAAGTTGGCAGAGGACCATGCCCACTTATATGCCTCCGTAGGCGTCCACCCAGATTACGAAGACACTCCTGAGCCCAGCTTCGACTTTCTGGTTGAAGCAGCAAAACACCCTAAAATTATTGCTATTGGTGAAACTGGTTTAGATTACTACCGAATGGGTGATCGGAGCTATGAGTCGATGGAATGGCAAAGAGAGCGATTTAGAACTCATATTAGGGCTTCTATAGCCTCTAAAAAGCCACTTATTATTCATACAAGATCAGCTTCTGAAGATACTCTCAGAATCCTTAGAGAAGAGGGTGCCGATCAAATTGGTGGAGTAATGCACTGCTTTACTGAAAGCGAAGAAGTAGCTAAATCAGCCATGGATATGGGGTTTTATATCTCATTTTCAGGTATTGTCACCTTTAAAAGTGCAAAAGAGCTCCAAGAAACCTGTCGACAGATTCCTCTTGATCGCATGCTTATTGAGACAGATTCACCTTATTTGGCGCCAATTCCATATCGGGGTAAAACCAATGAGCCTGCCTGGGTATCTAAAGTTGGTGAATTTATCGCTGAATTAAAGTGTATTTCTATAGAGCGGCTTGCAGAGCAAACTTCTAGTAATTTTTTTCAATGTTTTCAAGTAAATAGAGAATCTTTATGAGATTTAAATTTAATTACAAAATACTCTTAAGTATGGTTATTTTGTGCTTATCAAATGCTTTGTGTGCTCAAACGGATGATCAAATTACCGACTTTACAAAAGCAGCCAAGTTTGACGATGCATCCGAGGTGAAATTACTGTTATCCAGAGGCGTAAACCCAAATACATTAGACCCCAATGGCAATCCAATGCTATTTGTGGCTATTAGAGAAAAATCTTACAAGGTAATTGATTTATTGCTGTCAGATAAGTTAATTGACGTCAATTTACCGAATAAAAGCAATGAAACACCCTTAATGATTGCCTCTATTGCGGGTGATTTGATCATAGATAAACAGTTGGTTTCAAGGGGTGCTGAAGTGAATCGTCCTGGATGGACGCCATTACATTACGCCTGCACAACTGGAAAGCTCGAAGTTGCTCAATATCTTGTAGCCAATGGAGCTATGGTTAATGCTTTAAGTCCAAGTTATACAACGCCTTTAATGATGGCCGTCAACTCCGGAAATGATCTTCTGATTAAGTATTTATTAGATAAAGGCGCTGATTTGCGTATGCGTAATACAGCAGGCTATTCAGCTATTGATATTGCTGAGCTATTTAGCAAAGATAACATCCGAGCAGGCTTAATGTCACGCTGGTTAAAGCTATATAAACAGCCATATCCGGGTGGTCCTATAAAGAGTCCAGGGTAAATTCGTTACTTTCTGATTGCGTATAATCATTATTATGTCAAACAAGATATTTTATAACTATAGTTAAAACTAAAGACCATGCTTATAAGCTTCTTATCTGATGCTAACCTCCCCAGCTTTCATACGCTATTTGCAGAAATTAATGCGGACATGGGTAATGGTGAAATTTGGGCAATCGTCATACTCGCATGTTTGATGCTCACAATTCACGGTGTGGCAGTCCTGATGATTGCCGGAGCATTCCACTGGATAGATCGAAAATTGGAAAATAAACGTGTTTATGGTGCAAATTTCCTGTCTTATTTTGTCGCGATCTTATTAATTATCAGCAGCCACTTAGGCGAAATTATTACTTGGGCTTATATCTGCGTTGCAGCAAAGGTATTTCAAACAAATCCTCAAACTTTTTATTTTGCTGGTGAGATGTATACAACAGTGGGTTATGGTAATTACAACCTATCTGAGCACTGGCGAATTCTTCCAATCATTATTTCTTTTACGGGGATATTTGCCGTTTCAATGTCGGGTGCCGCTTTATACACAATGATGGGCGCTTTACTGAATCGAAATGGTAATAACCAAAAACCTACCAATCCAATGCCCTAATGAATCGACGTAGAAATAGGTGCTTTTTGTTTAAAAACAAGTTCTATAACGCGACCATTAGCCTCCATTGAGCGCATTCTGCCAGGTAGCCATTCAAGATCTCTTGCGAGCCAAATATCAACCTGACGCTTGTATGGATCGGATTCTCGCTGCATCAAAGCATAATGCCGATTAACTGACCTTCCTAGAGTTGGAATATCATCAGAAACGGTCTCGCCATAGCTCTTAAATTGCCACATTTCTAAGGTGCTGTAGTCCACTACGGGCAGGGATCGAATAGCGCCCTCCTCATCAATTTTGTTATCCCCGTTGAGCAATGACGCCAATTGAAAAAGTAAACTAAATCGATCCTGAGTGCCAGGAATTATTTCGGGAGAAAAATCAGGTTTTTCTGAGAAATACATCTTTCCAGCCCCTTTTTCATCCCGATCAAAGCGAGAAAATCGCGGTGACTTGGTTCCGCGTTGGGTCCAATAAATGGTTGGAGCAATACCATATGCATCAATTAATCCGCGTGATTCAAATATAAATGGGCCAACAAAAGGATATGGGATGGTGATGTAGAGTCGATAAAGATTCCCCTCAACAAACCAATGCAATTCTCCCGTTTGATAAAGCTGGCCATCTATATAAGCGTCGTAATACAAAATGCTCGATTCTGGCAAACGAAATGCCTGACCTCCTTGAGTGTCGGCACCCTGCTGTACTTGCGCAGAATCGCCGGCAGGCGCAGTTAAAAGAAAATTAAACTTATCCACAAATCGGTGATTTTTTGGATTGGTTGCTATGTGAATCTTTTTTGGTGGAACTGCACGTAATTCTGTTTGGATAATTAAATCATTCGCTATCTCTGTTCGGCTTCCATAATGAAAAATTGGGAGGCCATAAAATAAGAGGAAGTGTCCAAAAATAGAAAGGACAATGGCAAAGAACAAAATCCCAAAAGATTTTCTGCGAGAGTATTTCAGCTTTGGTAGCCGTGTGCTAAAAAAGTTTTTTATTTTTTTATAAATTCAGTTACTAAGGGAAGGTAGTCCGCATACTCACTGATGCCATGATCACTACCTTCAAGGACAAGTTGTTGAGAGCCAGAATAAAAATCTACCATCTCTTTCCAGTTTAGTAACTCATCACCCTTCGAAGCGATCAGAAAATAACGCTCTGGCTGAGAGATCCTATCTACCTGTAAAACTCGAAGTTCATCCACATATTCTGAGCGAAAATCGAAAGGCTCGTCACTATCATATGCAGTCATCAAGCCAACATGGGGCTCAAGCTCTCTAGCAGCCATAACTGCAGGATTCAATACAACAGCTTTGCAAGAATACTTTTCTGCCAAATAGTTTGCGTAAAAACCACCTAATGAAGAGCCAATAATGATAATTTCATCCATATTAGAAGTATTAATATGATTGGTTACCATCTCCATGCTTTGTTTGGGGGATGCTGGTAATTGAGGGCAAAACCATTCAATGTGGCCTTCACTTTCAGGAAAGGCTTTAATAGCATGCTCAGTCATCACGGCTTTGCTCGACCTTGGTGAAGAGCGAAAGCCGTGAAGATAAACAAGTAATTTAGTACGAGGCATCATTTAAAAAAAATCAGTTATGCCTTTTGCCCAATTTCAAAGTTAGCTAACTTTTCCAATGCCTTCACCATCGCCGAATGATCCCAGGCGTTACCACCATGCGCAGAGCAGGAATTAAATAACTCTTGAGCAGTTGCAGTATTTGGCAAGGAAACACCTAGCGCACGCGCGCTACTTAAGGCTAAATTCAAATCCTTTTGGTGTAACTCAATACGAAACCCAGGATCAAAGGTACGGTTAATCATTCGCTCCCCATGAACCTCTAAAATCTTGGAGCTAGCAAACCCACCCATTAATGCCTGGCGAACTTTTGCAGGATCTGCCCCAGCTTTAGAGGCAAATACCAGTGCCTCAGCTACCGCCTCAATGTTTAATGCAACAATGATCTGGTTGGCAACCTTTGTTACTTGACCTGCCCCATTTGTGCCAACTAGTGTAATGTTCTTGCCCATCAATTCGAAATAAGGCTTTACCTTTTCAAATACAGATTCTTCACCGCCAACCATAATGGTTAAGGCTGCATTTTTAGCGCCTAATTGGCCGCCTGAAACAGGAGCGTCTAAGTAATCGCAACCTAGTGCATTAACTCGTTTTGCAAATTCTTTAGTGGCGATTGGGGAGATGGAGCTCATATCAACTACAACCTTTCCTTTGGAAAGGCCTGAGGCAATACCCTTGTCTCCAAACAAAACCTTTTCTACATCAGGTGTGTCTGGAACCATCATAAAAATAATGTCTGCATTTTGTGCAACTTCTTGCGGGCTTGAGCAAGAAATCGCGGCTGACTTTGCTAATTCATCGGCAATTTTGCTGCGCGTATTGATAAATACTTCATTGCCAGCAGCCACCAAATGGCAAGCCATTGGTGTTCCCATAATCCCAAGGCCTACAAAACCAAGTTTTAATTTATTACTCATTTCTAAATACCTTTTCAATCAGTTGAGGAAGTAAAAAATAGCTGAAGGCTTGTTATTTTAATACTTCAGGGTTAATGCATGTCTGTGGAGCCTCGCAATTTAAGACGCTAATTACATTATTGATGGCAATCTTACCCATTGCCAAACGAGTTTGTATCGTAGCAGAGGCAATGTGCGGAACAATAACTGCATTCTCTAGTTCGACCAAACCAGGGGCTAGTTTTGGCTCATCCTCAAACACATCTAGACCGGCAGCAAAAATGACTTTATTTTTCAGGGCCTGAACCAAGGCTTTTTCATCAATTAAGGGCCCACGGGCGGCATTAATGAGGATAGCAGTAGGCTTCATTTTGCCAAGTTCTTTTTCACCAATATAGTGTTTGGTATCTGCCAATAAGGGTAAATGTAAAGATAAATAGTCAGATTCTTTTAGCAAGGTTTCCTTGTCTACAAATCGGGCATTAAATTCCTTTTCAAAGGCTAAGTCACGATGCTCGTTTGTATAAATGATATCCATATCAAAGGCGATGCCTTTTTTAGCAAATTTTTTGCCGATACGGCCAAGACCAGCCACGCCTAATGTTTTTCCATCCACATCCTGCCCAATAAAGGCCATAGGAGCCCACCCCTCCCATTTACCATCGCGTACATACCTTTCTGATTCTGAAATGCGACGTGCGGTAGTAAGTAGCAATGCCCATGCATGAGTAGCCGTTGCATCATCCAGAACGCCTGGAGTATTGGTCATAACAACCCCTCGCTCAGTGGCGGCCTTAAGGTCAAAGTTATTAAACCCTACGGCATAATTGGCTACGATTTTGCACTGTGGTCCCGCAGAATCTAATACATCACCATCAATAGTATCGGTCAGTAAGCTGATGATGGCATCACGACCTTTAACCGCCTTAAGTAGCTCCTCACGAGTTAACGCTCTATCAAGTTCGTTAACCTCTACATCATGTAGTTTTTTTAATTCATCAATGGTTTCCTGAGGAATCATTCGGGTGATATATACATTGGCTCTTGCCATTTTGGGCTCCTAAGAAAAGAAAATGCGCAAGACTTGAGGTCTTGCGCGTGATAAAACGAAACTAAAAGAACTAGCCTCAAAAACTTTTACATTTTTATATGCTTTCTGCTTTCTTTTTTGTGCGACGATACATATATGCAGTCAAGATTGGCGTTAAAACAGCAGTAACAATAACTGATGCAGCAACTTGAACCGTTGCAAGAGGTGCAATAGCAGCAAAAGTTGGGTCAGCTAAAGCAACTGCTTGCGGTGTACCAGTTGCATTGCCAGCAGTGCTCGATGCAGCAGCGCCAGCCACCCCGGAACCACCCAATAAACGATCAGCAAGAATACAAACAAACCCTGTAATCACTAGGACTGAAAGGCCAAGCAAAATACCTGGGAGCCCAGCTGTTGTAACGGCTGATAAATTGATGCCTTGACCTAATGTAAATGCCATAAAAGGAATAATGATTGGTTCGTGTGATCCAAAAAAATCACGTATATCTTCATCTAAATTTCCTAAAATAGCACCAGCAATAATTGGTGCAATAACAGAGAACATAGTCATCCAGGGAATCACGGCTAATCCAGCGCCTACTAAAACTAACATAGTTAAAAACGGGCCCGTCTCAATACTCTGAGGTACATAAGTCCCCGCATCTTCTTTATTACCAAAAGTGCTTGTGAGCGCAAGAAACATGCCACCGTTTGTATCATTCATTGCCGCTAGAACAGCCAAAGTAGTCAGGCCCAAAACATCGCCATTAAAAAAGTGGGCTAGACCTAAAGCAATTGCGATGGCCACTCCAACTTTTGCAAATAGGATACCAAACCCTCTTTTTAACATCGTGGGAGCTGCATTTAATGTCATCTTAGTACCCACTGTAAATAGGTACATAGCTAAAAATGTTGGATAACCTTGATTGGTAAGGGCCTGAGTAAAGCCACCAATCTTTAAGGCATTTGGAGCAAATGTATTTAATAACATTCCAATAAATAAAGGCACCACCATTAAACCGCCAGGTACTTTATTAATTGCTTGATATATTTTCATGACTTACCTTTCCTTTAGCAGGAAGAAATCTGTTGTCCCAATGGCAAAATTTGCCTCTTTTTATATTTTTCTTAAGTTATGTTGATAACTCAACTTTTAAAAAATTTATTAAAGCAATTTGCCATCAATTGTCTATTGATATTGATCAATCTTGAGAGTAAACACCTAGTAAAAAATTAAAAAATCGCCGAAACGAAACCAAAAAAAGACCTAATGTGCAAAGTTTGTCAACAATTTATTGCAGTGCAGTAATAAAAAATAAATTCTTTTTTATATCAAGACCTGACTGGTTAAGGAGAAATTCAAAAGTGCTTTAGGGTAGCAATAGCACCAACCCTAAAAAATAAATTCTTTGGAATAAAATTTGTGACGTAAGCTGGTCCTGAAGGCGCATAAGCTGTTGAATTTTTGACTCGGATGGTTTTAATCTCGCTGACTTTTCTTAGTAGCTACGGGGAATTAGCCATAAAAGTGCGCTAATATAACTATAGACCATTTCTAAACAAGGAAAGTTATGAAAATTCAATTCACTCCGCTTTTGCTCGCCACTACTATTTTGCTCACAGCCCCCACACTAGTATTGGCTCAAGCTCCTAATTCAGCAAAGCCAGTTGTAATTGATGCCGCAGTTACGGATAACGTATATCAGCTTTATGAAGGTACTGTTACGAAGATTGATAAAAAGACGCGGACTATCATTTTTAAAAATAATGACGGTGAATCTATATTTGTTGCTGGGCCGGAAATCAAAAACTTTAACCAAATTAAAAAAGGCGATCACTTGAATGTGAACTACCAACTCGCCGTAGCAATTGAACTTATTAAAACTAAGAGTGATGGCATTAGAAGTAAGGTAGAAACAGCCTCAGAGACCACTGCTAAAACAGGTCAAAAGCCCTCACACAGTATTTCAAATACCACAACCATTATTGCTGACATTGTTGATGTTGATCGCGTTAAAAACTTAGTATCAGTCAAGGGCCCTAGTGGAAAGGTGACCGTTGTTAACGTGAAAAATCCCACGCTGATGGCAGATGTAAATGTTGGCGAGCAAGTTAAGGTAGTTTATTTTGACGCTATGGCTGCCTCCATCACCACCCCAAAGAAGAAGTAAATGCTATAGGCACAAGAATGGGGTTAGGTTGCGGATTTTAGAGCCCCCCCTTGTGCCAGCATAAATTATGATGATTAAATTCTTTTTGCTATTTTCACTAGCCTGTTTGTCATTCTTTACTTACGCACAAAGTGACATACCCGATACCCTCCCCGATCATATTGTTGGGGATATTGGAGCAGCTATATACACATCGAATCTACATATCGGCACAGAAGGGGCTCAAACTTTAGTACTTCCTTATGCCTATTTTGATTACGAACGTTTTTTTGCTCGGATTGATGAGGTCGGCATTAAAACATTTAAAATTGGATATGGGTATTTAGAGGTTGTTGGAAAAATTAATTTAGATTCCTACAAAATTAAGTCGCCTTATAACGGAAATTCAATCAATAAAAGTGATCCAGTGCCACTAGGCATCGGAACACTTCAAGAAACACCATTAGGTTCAATATTTCTAAATGCTTATCATGATTTCGGTAAATCCAATGGCGCACTTTATGAACTTCTGTATTTCGGTGAAATAGAAACTGTTAAAAATATTATTGTTTATCCAGAAGTCGGTATTGAACGTCAATCATCTCAATATGCAAACTACTATTATGGGCTGAGTCAGGGTGATGCTCAGTTAACTGGCTATAGCTCCTACACTGCACCAGCAACAAACAACATGTTGGCAGGAATGATGATTGAAATTCCAGTGATGGAAAACTGGTATATCAACGTTTATGCCAAGCGAAAATGGATGGGAAGTGGTATCAACAATAGTCCGGTAATGAGTAAGCCATTCCAGGACAACATATTTGCCGCGCTTGCCTATCGATTTAAATAAGCCATCCATGAAATTGGTAAGTGCCATTTTAAATTAAAGTGATGATACAAATTCCAGTCAAAGATGGTATTGTTTTAATGCTAGATGATGCAACATAAAGCTGCAATTTAATGAACTGATAAAGTCCACACTTAATATGAGGAGTCTGTAATGAACGCAAAGATTGACATTGGCATTAATGAAAAAGATCGAAAGGCAATAGCTAAAGGCCTATCAGCACTCTTGGCGGATAGCTATTCTCTATACTTGATGACTCATAACTTTCACTGGAATGTGAAAGGCCCTATGTTCAACACACTTCACATTATGTTCATGGCTCAATATACCGAACAGTGGGCTGCATTAGACCTTATAGCAGAGCGTATTCGGGCGTTAGGTGAGCCAGCCCCAGGAACTTACAAAGAATTTGCAAAGCTGACGTCAATTGAAGAAGTAGAAGGTACTCCTAAAGCCATGGAAATGGTAAAGCACCTTGTAAAAGCTCAAGAGGCAACCGCAAGAACTGCACGAAAGCTATTTCCACTTGTAGAAAAAGCAAGCGATCAACCTACGGCAGATTTACTTACGCAACGACAAGATATTCATGAAAAAACTGCTTGGATGCTAAGAAGTCTATTGGAGGAGTAATCTAATTGAGCCTTTTTTAGTTGTTGCTTGAAATACAAGGCAGGCTATGCAAGTGGCTCTTTTAGCGAAATCAACACTCTTCAAATAGCTGAAATACATAATTAATAAGACTGATGCGAAGGATTCTGACTTCGCATCGGTTAGTCTCTAATGCCCAACTGTGCCTGAACAAAGGCGCATACCTTTAAATTAAATGGTGCTGGATGCCCTGCATCCAGCACTTCACAAGTTTTTAGCAATGGGATGTAAGTTTTAGCCTCATCTACCCTTTGCTTTGTACATATTTCTGATTTACCGCCATAGATAAGCCCTACCTTGCCCTTAAAACCTTCGAGCGCTTCATGAAAATTCATACCCCAAATATCGGCGCGATAAGAGAGATCAAAATGGCCGGGACGCTGAACATCTGCAATCGCTTTTTCATCAACGTTCAAATCATTAGCTAGCTCTCTTACTTCTTTAAATCCAATTTCGTTTTTCATGGATTTATATAAAGCATATAAGGACGTCCAATTAACGGTCAATGCAATATCGTTTAAGATAATTCCGGCAATTCTTGTTTTAAATATCTTCGTCAAATACATAGCAAGAACACCGCCCATACTCGTACCTATGATGGTTATTCTTGTAGAGGGGTTTTTATTAATCAGGATAACTTGGTAAATCAAGGCGCTAATCTCAGATAGATATAAGGACATAGTGTATTCACTGCCCTCATGAATAAAGTCAGACTCACCTCGGCCAGAGACATCAATGCTGATTACTTGGCATTCATCAAATTTTAAAAAATATGCATGCAAAATTAAGAATGACGTCTTAGCTTCTAAAAGCCCAGGAAGACATAGCAATACTTTATCCGCGTTTAAATTTCCAGAGATCGTATAAGCTATTTTCTTTACGTACCCCAGTTCATTGATTTCAAAGTAACGCGTTTCAAGAACAAGTGCTTCAACAGATAATTTAGATACAGGCGTTTGAAATGGTGGTGCCTCAACGGCATCTTCCTTGCGCTCTGCAATTGATGAATCCATGATGATTTCATCACTATTGACTCTTGCTGGGGCTGCTGTGGTGTCTGAATTATTAAAAGACTTCATCACCTCAGACTTAATTGCATTTAGGAAGTCAAATATATCTCTTTTCATGCTAACTTGATTCTATTTAATATCAGAAGGAAAAATAATAGAGTTTTCATTTATACACTATATAGGGTGTAAATGACGATAGTATTAATGGTGTTTAAAGCAAAGTTAATTGGGGCGAAAGGAGGTAAGCCACAATAAAGAAAAAGATAAGAATTACCAAGCCAAGCTAGTTCGAGATAGTTTTTTAATACTAGACTCACATAAGCCTCTAGTTCTCAGTCGCTCAGCTTTGAGCCAGCCTATTGCAAATAAAAGAAGTGGATCTGACTTTGCCATCAACTCAATGCGAGTGATTGAAACGCAAATATCATTAAAATTCCCCAGATTATCTAGTGTAAGGCTTAGCTGCTTAAAAAATGGAGTAAATTTATCTTGACGACAAAAATCCTTAAAAAATTCAAGCGAATAGCGCAAGAACTTTAGTTTCTTTCTTAGCGTGTGAAGTGCTTCATCCTCCAGAATGTCGATCTTAGGAACCTGTTCAGAAAAGAATTGAAATGTTTTATTTAATATTTTGTAAACAGTTTTTTTAATTATATTTTCGAACTTCTCATTGCTGCGGAAAACCTGAGAGGGGGTGGCTAACAGGGGATCTAAGGACATTATTTCAAGGAGAAATAATTGAAATTCAGCTTGTCGCAAAAAAATGCTGGGATGGGGTAAATTCTGAGTGGCTTCCATTTCAACGGGCTGACCGTTGTGGGCTTTTAGTATTGGATTCAATACTTCAGATACGTAGTGATTATCCCGATACTTACCCAATGTAGAAAATACTTGAGTAAATATAACCCCACCTTCATCGCTTAGTAAAATATTTTGGCAGGATAGATATTTTAATAATGTTTTTAATCTTCTTAAGCCAACACGTAATTGATGGAGGTGCTCATCATAACCTTCAAAATTAGCAGCTAAGGCACTTTGGTTTGGCAGTATTTGAGCTAGGCAGGAGTTAATTAAAAGACTAATCATCTCCTCCCTAGTTTTTAATTTCTTTAGCTTAATAGCGCCAGCCCTGTTAGCTGGGCTAACTTGCTTACCTATTGCTAATAAATAGCCCCGCTCTGATTTGCTGCGAGTATCTAGCCTCGCTTTAAATCGCTTAATCATGGCTTTAGCATGATTAAGCACATCGATTGCATGGCCTTCTTTCAGCTCAATTTCTAGCTCTTGAATGAGCTCTGTCTTTGGAGCGCCTTGAATATTGCTATAAATAAATCCTTGATCAAGGGCATATTCCAAAACGCCTGATCTTGTATTAATGCAAGCTTTGCGACGCCAAACATCAATTCGAAACTGCGCGCTTAAATTATTTATGGGTAATTTTGGTAATCTTTTGATTACCTCTTGCCATGCTGGGTGTTCATAATGATATGAAATCGACCATTGGGGAATTTCAGCACCGTTGGCTTCTAGTCTGACGTTGTGCTCAATTCGATCTAAAGGATTTAAGGTAGATATCTTGAGAGTTTGCACCCATTCCCGCCCCTCTCTCCTAAGTCTAAAAGCTATGCCGGCATTTAGCAATAAAAAGTCAGGCGTATCAATATAGTCAGCTAAAAGGTGCTGACGACGCACCCCACCCCTAGAAATAATAAATTGTTCTATTGGCTTTAATTTATTTTCAGGGAATAAAAGTTTTATTTCAAATTCACGACTGGAATTTTGCATATATATTTTTTATTTTTACAGTGAGCACAAGAAGCTAATTTAGTAAATTTAGTTTTACTAGATTATTTTTATTAATGCCATCCCAGTCCTTAATCTCAAAAATAAGCTCAACCACGCTGCATGTATCCATGGAGATAGATTTACCTGAAAGATAGGATGCCAAGCCAGATATTTCAGGGTTATGACCAACAATTAGAAGGCTATTGATTTTATTAGCGGTGCTGGCGATAAGATTCAATATAGCTTCCACATTGGAGGAATATAAATGCCCTTCAATCGTAATATTATTTTTTTTGTAACCCAATCCTTTTGCCACCAATTGAGCTGTTTCAATCGTGCGCATTGCAGGGCTTGTAAGAATTCTATCAAATCTAAAAGATTTTTTGAGTAAGTTCTCACCTAGGCGCCTAGCATCCTTTAGGCCTTTTTCTGATAAGGGTCTATCCTTGTCCTCGTAAAGAATGCCTCCTTCCACAGCCTTTGCGTGACGTAAGAGGTAGAGCGACTTTAAGGACATATTAGGATCTAGATTTCCTCAGAGTAAATGCGACGTACAAATAGTGACTAATAGTTTCGCCTGAAAGATATGGATAAACCCTAATGGAATTGTCCCAACTTTTCTACGAGTTCAGATAATTTTGAAATAGATAAAAGTGACCCACTTTGATCCATTTCAACATCCAGATCTTCCCAATTAAATTCCACTGAGAAATGGGAAGATTCGATAATGAGCTCATAGCTAGATGATGCTTTGGCGGATGTTGTATTAACCATTTCAAGGATGGGCATTTCTACCGATGCAATAGCCTCTAATATTGAGGTCACCTCGGCAAAAGTGAGTTCGCGAGAATGGAGTACATCATCGGTTCGCTTTACTGAGAGTGTCGATTCTTTATCAATTGTGATTTCATACTGATTGATTCCTAATTCAACCCAAACAGTTAATTCAAGGGCAATAGGATATCTGTTCATTTAATCCACCTCGTCAGTTAAGGATTCATTGAAACGTTCTATATGGGGCTTTAATTTAGCCTCTAATTGCGCCGACTTACCCTGTTTATTCCTATAGGCGCAATTTTCAGAATGATTTTCTAATAAGCCAAAGATTATGGTTGTAGGTATCTTGCAGAAGATGCAACGATAGGCATGCTGATAGTCATCAATTTTCTCTTGGGGGTAATCAATATAAAAAGATTTCACGGGGCACCCTTGATGAATGGGAAGTAGTAAAAGTAATCTTACCCCCAATAAACCGATGGAACAGCATAAATTAGCCAACAAAGCTCAAAAATTGATAGCCCCAAACAAAGTCATGATCATCTGATTGGCATGGCCCATTGCTAGGCTATTAAAATTCGTGACCTATTATTTTTTTGCTGCTGCTGCTGCTGGTGCTGGTGGTGGTGTTGGACTTGAGCCCTGCGGAAGTCTTGGAGGTGCTGGGGTAGATACGCCAGAGGGAACCTGCTTGCTTGGGGTATATTTCGAAGTCGTAGGCGAGGATGGTAAAAAGGGATTAACACCCAACCCAGCCGAAAAGGCGGGGACGGCAAAAAGGAAACAGGAAGTCACTCCGAGAAAAATCTTCATAACCGCTAAGAATATACTAAATTGGTCAAGCGTGCACGCTAAGTTATTGATGTAAATCAATAATTAATCAATATCCCAACAATTCAATTAACTGAAGAGATTGGTGCTTTTGGAGCGCTTCCAGCGTCATGGCTATGTTTCAGAGAGTAGCTTGCCTGGGCTAGAAGTCGATATCGACTATCACTCACTTTAGAAATCAAAACTGCCTTGTAGCGCTCCCTCTGAAGCCACTCAATAACACCAACAGCAAGCAAGGCAATTAAGATGTAAGAGGCGAAAACAAAGGCATCTTGAGCTGTTGGTAGGTCAAAAGAGTCAAATGGAGGGATAAAAAAGAAAAAGGCCAGCGGGACGGATAGGACAATAGTCAAAAGACTGGGAATATAGCCGTAAATAAGCGCGATAATAATCGTGTTTAAGATGAAAAATGTCATTGGAAGGGCCCCTTCTAAAAAAGGGTGCAAAGTGTATCGAATGCAAAAAGAAATAAATACGCCAAAAATGGCGAAGTAAAAGCCTGAAAAGCCTGGTTTTGACCATCTTCTTACATTTTTAAGCTGCATCAGCAATAATCACTCTTTAAATTAAACGCGACAAATTCAGGATTTGAATGACTAACGAGTCAAATACAGAACACTTCGAGGCATTCTATCAAGGCTCAAGCAATCATGTAGTTATTTTGCTGCCCGGTCTTTGCGGCTCTGAATTAGAGATGGGAGTGATTCCCAAGCTAATACGTCAATCTGGGCACACTTTAGTTGTGCCGCGAATACCAGGGTACTCTGCCCACACTGGCCTAACTAGCTATATGACATGGATCGATTTTGTTGATCATTTGGTACTGGATTTACTAAAAACGCACCATTCAGCGTCTATTGTTGGGCTTAGTATGGGCGCTACTCTAGCGCTGGCAGTAGCCGAGCGAAATGAACAGATTCAAAGTTTGGTTATTTTGGCACCCGTGCTTGTATTTGATGGTTGGTCCATACCCTGGTATCACTCACTACTATCCTTGGCTTATCGTGTGGGGTTCCGAAATTGGCACTATATGGAAAAAGCTCCTTATGGCGTGAAAAATCCTGAATTGCGACGACGTATTGAGAGAGCCGTAAAGTCAAATATGGTGAGCGAACTTGGTGCAGCTCACCTTCCAGCTAGGCATATATGCGAATCCTTAATGCTCGCTTCAAGTGCCAAAAAAGGCCTAAATCAAATTTATGCCGATCTACTTATTATTCATTCCATTGATGATGAGACTGCCTCACCAAAGAATCCGGAAATGATTTTAGAGCTCGCGTCTTCTGAGACAAAAAAAATAATATGGCTGGGCAATTGTTATCACATGATTACTGTTGACAACGAAAGAGAGATTGTTGCCAATGAAACCAATAGCTTTATAAATCAAATTCTTGATGCGGCCCTATCAGCGGAAAGGCATAGCCTTCAGAATGCTGATTTGGTGATAAAACTTCGCGAGCCTAGAAAAATTGATTAAGCTATATAAAACCAGTTATTACTCCATTGGCATATTTGCTTTTATCCACATTGGAATAGTCAGCGCCCAGTCTCTTCCGCCATTTAGCGATAATAATGAGCGCTATAAGCCAATAATAATTTCTACCTTTTTGGATCAAGTGAATTCCAACAATGGCACTTTAAAAGTAAGAAGATTAGGCGCGGATTCTGCCACTGCAATATCTCAGCGTGCTGGAAACTTATTGTTAAGTCCAATCATCACCTATGCACGCGGCAGTATGTATACGCAATCACCATATGTCGGCTACAACAATCCATCTTCCAATACATTGGGAGCCATGGTAACTGTTGAAGGTTGGGGTAAGCGCTCCGCTCGGGAAGCTCAAGCACTAGCTGAAGCAAACCGCTTAAATACAGAGATGATTACCGAATCAAAGACTATTGAAACCGAAGCTATCTTTGCCTATATTGATGCGTTGAGAACAAAATTATTATGGCAATCCTACCAAGAGGCGATTATTGATTTAGCTTCATATCAATCACCCTTGGCCAAAAAAAATATATTAGACTTTAAAGATATCCAAAAAGTTTTAGAAAATGATCTTAAATTTTATGCATATAGTTTAATTAATTATTTAGGAAAATCAGAAAACGAGTTGCCGCTACCCATTGGAACCCTTAATCTCGAGCCCAAGAGTTTTCAAATCTCTGAATTAATTTCGCAAGCAAATTCAAATAGAGCTGACATCACATCAACACAAGCGGCTATTGAATCTGCCTCAGCTAATTTAGAGGTTATTAAAGCAAGTAAAAATATTGATGTTATGCCTGGTATTTATTACTCCGAAACCCCTCCCTATTCATCTTCTGGAACGAGCTATGGCTCACAAAAGTCATTTAGTTTTATAGTGTCAGTCCCCCTTTCAAATGCTTTATTTAATGATTCGGATGTATTGAGCGCAGTAAATGCTCAGACTCAACAGGAAATAATGCTTCAAGCAACAAAAACTAAAATTGTTACAGAGCTAAATCAGACCTATTTGCAATATCAATCAGCAAAAAATCGCTTGGAAAGCTCCAACAAGGCATACCAAACAGCTAAACACCAAAAAAATAATGGCATCACAGGCGTGCTTGCATTTAGAGAAGCTCAAGGCGAATTATTTGATGCAAGAACTATTCATGCCAAGACTCTGATACTCTTGCAGCGTCTAAGTGGTGATTTTCAAGTACCAAAATTTAACTAGGGAAATACAAGTGAAAATTAGTTTTTTTATGCCCACTAAAAAGATGTTGGTAGCCCTATTTCTTTTGCCATTAGCTGCTCCAGCCCTAGTATTTGCTAATGTTATCGTGAAAACAACTCCAGCTATTGTCAAGGCAGCTCCAAAGAGTGTTGAAAAGACGCCTTCTGTCACGCCTTTGATGCAGCAAAATATTATGAAGCCCTCCTCCCAAAATATCTCATCGAGTGGCGCGAAATATTTCGATAATACAAAATCCGTTTCCCTAACCCCGGGCCCCACTGCTGTCAACACCAATCTAAAACCTGGTGAGCCCAAACAAGTAAATCAAGTCAGCCCTACCGATACATCAAGCTTTATCAATCCACCACCCGTCAATAATTAGATTTTACTGAGCGAAAAAAAGCCCGAATTAACGGGCTTTTTTTGTCACTAATTTTGGCGGAACGGACGGGACTCGAACCCGCGACCCTCTGCGTGACAGGCAGATATTCTAACCAACTGAACTACCGCTCCAGAAAACTTCGAGTAATACTTTTTACTTATTACATTTACAAAAAAACTGGCGTCCCCAACGAGATTCGAACTCGTGTACTCACCGTGAAAGGGTGATGTCCTAGGCCTCTAGACGATGGGGACCCTGTACTACTTGTGCCTCTATTTTAAATGCTTGGTGGAGATAAGCGGGATCGAACCGCTGACCTCTTGCATGCCATGCAAGCGCTCTCCCAGCTGAGCTATACCCCCAAAATCTCGCAATAAAACTACAAGACACTCAAAACAATCCAAGATTTTATCCTATTTTTGTACGACTGCGCAAATTGCTTATAGGATGACCTTAGAAAGACGCTCTATAACCTCCTCTTTTCCCAGTACTACCAAGACAGAATCAATCGCTGGGGTCTGAGTAGTGGCAAATAAGGCATAACGAACGGGCATAGCTAAAGCTGGCATCTTGATCTGATGCTGGGCTAGCACTTGTTTAAAAACAGCCCCATAGGCCTCTTTTAATGGTTCGGTAGTTTTCAGAGCAGCAATTAAATCTCGCAAAGCGGGAATAACTGCTTGAGGAATATTTAGCGCAATTTGTTCTGCGCTAAGAGTTGGCGCTGGCAGATAAAAAAGCCTTGCACCTTCCGCAATCTCAATCAAAGTATTAGCACGATCTTTTAGTAATGCTACTACTTGGGTGAAGTCGGGGCCGTTCTCGGTATCAATGCCTAGGGTATGCGCAAATGGTTTTGTTGCCTGAGCCAGGATTAAAGGATCTGCGTTCTGAATATATTGATGATTAAGCCAAAGCAATTTTTCTGGATTATGTTGTGCTGGTGATCGACCCAGACTATCTAAATCAAACCATTGAACAAACTGCTCTTTAGTGAATACCTCTGCATCACCATGAGACCAACCCAAACGCGCTAAATAATTGAGAATCGCTTCAGGCAAGTACCCTGCTTTCTGATAATCGCGCACACTCATTGCGCCATTACGCTTACTCATTTTTTCGCCAGCATCATTTAATACGGTGGGTAAATGCGCATAAATCGGTTGAATCCCGCCTAGCGCTTTCATAATGTTAATTTGCCTAGGGGTGTTGTTTACATGATCATCACCTCGAATCACGTGAGTGATCTTCATATCTAAATCATCTACAACTACGCAAAAGTTATATGTTGGCGTGCCATCAGGACGTGAAATCACCAAATCATCCAACTCGTCATTATTAATCTCGATTATTCCCTTAACAGCATCATCCCAAACAACGGAGCTGCCTATGGGGTTTTTAAAGCGAATTACCGGCAATACGTCCTGAGGTATTGCTGGAAGTACTTTACCGGGCTCAGGGCGCCATAAACCGTTATAACGAGGCTTTTCTTTATTAGCCATCTGGTGATCACGTAATTTATTCAATTCATCTTCGCTCATGTAGCAGTGATAGGCTAGACCAGCATCTAATAATTGCTGCACCACCTCGCGATAGCGATCAATCCGTTGCATTTGATAGATGGGACCTTCATCTATATCAAGCCCCAACCAAGCCATACCTTCAATAATGACATCTACGGCTTCTTGAGTGGATCGCTCTAAGTCGGTGTCCTCGATACGGAGAATAAAGTCGCCCTTGTTATGACGGGCAAAGGCCCATGGATAGAGTGCACTGCGGAGATTTCCCAGATGAATAAAGCCCGTGGGACTTGGGGCGAAACGTGTTCTTATATGCATAGGGGACATTATCTCAGGTCAAGGAGGTGGATCTGATCAAATGCTACCGATATTTTAAAAAAAGTGGATACTTTCACTCATGAATGAATTACTTGTCTTTATGTGTGATGGCGCCCCAGTTCGAGGGGAAATTGTCTCAATAAGCACTGCTTGGCAGGCTGTTTTAGAGCGCCGTAATTACCCTCCCGTAGTTCGTCAGATCTTAGGTGATTTCGTTGGGGCAGCTACCTTGTTAAGTGCAAGCCTAAAATTTGATGGGACCCTGATCATTCAGGCCCAAAGTAGTGGCCCAATTCAGCTTCTCGTTGTGGAATGTAAGTCAGACCTTACCATCAGGGCCACTGTCAAACTCTCCGTTGATACGTCAGAAATATCCGCTGCTGCAACATTAGGGGATCTATTGGATGTGGCAAACTCTGGGCGATTGGTCATCACTCTAGACCCCGCTGATCGTCAGCCAGGTCAATCCCCTTATCAGGGCATAGTAGCTCTGCAAGAGCACCGTGGAACGGTGATTAAACCCGTTACTACAGCTGCTGAAGCTATTGCCCTATATATGCAAAATTCGGAACAACTGGATACCCGGATTTGGTTGGCTTCAAACGAAACCCATGTTGGGGGATTATTGTTGCAGCGCCTGCCCGATTCAGGTGGACATACACACATCGACCCTCAAATTGCGGCCGAGGGTTGGAACCGCATACAGGCCCTAGGTGAAACCATCACCACTGAAGAGTTACTAACACTTTCTCCAGACACGACTTTACGTCGGCTGTTTCTTGAGGAATCTGTGGAAAATGGGGTGCGTAGCTTCCCAGTACGTCCAATTCACTTTTCTTGCAGATGCTCCCGCGCCAAGGTTGCCGATGTTCTAAAAATGCTAGGTGAAGAAGAGGTAGAAGGCATTTTAGAGGAGCAGGGATCGGTAGAAACGGAATGTGACTTTTGTGCAAAAGTTTACCGTTTTGATGCCGTTGATTGTCTGCAGGTGTTTAAAACCGACTTATTATTTGACGCCACCAGACCACCCTCAAGTGGCCATTGATTTATTGAGCGCTAGTTTGCTTTGAATTTGTGTCTGTTAATTTTGTAGCCGGCAGGATTTGCACAAAGAATTCGCCTTCCTTTATCATGCCATGCTCTACTCTTGCACGCTCTTCAATTGCTCTTGTTCCATCTTTTAAGTCCTTAACATCACCAGTCAGCTTTGCATTACGTAAGCTCAGAAGGCTATTTTTAGCCTGCTGCAATTCAAGTTGCCGCTCCATTTCATAAACTCTAAGCCAGCCACCTTTACCCAACCAGAGCGGGTACTGAATTGCCATCAGCAATAACAGCATCGTGTAGATAATAATCCGCATAATCTATTGAAACTTTAAGATTACCGCTTTAAGTTATAAAAAACAGACCTGCCTGGGTAGGTTGCAACGTCTCCTAAGTCTTCTTCAATACGCAAGAGTTGGTTGTACTTAGCAATACGATCGGAGCGTGACAGTGAGCCCGTCTTAATCTGGCCGGCATTTGTTCCCACTGCAATGTCTGCGATAGTGCTATCTTCAGTTTCTCCGGAGCGGTGAGAAATTACTGCGGTGTAATTGGCGCGCTTAGCCATTTCAATTGCAGCAAAAGTTTCAGTCAAAGTGCCGATCTGATTAATCTTGATCAAAATTGAATTCGCAACACCCTTATCAATTCCTTCTTGGAGAATGCGTGTATTGGTTACGAACAGGTCATCACCCACAAGTTGGATTTTCTTTCCCAATTTCTGAGTGATATCAGCCCATCCATCCCAGTCACTTTCGTGCATGCCATCTTCAATTGAAACAATAGGAAACTGATCGGCTAATTGACCGAGGTAGTCAGAGAATTCGTTTGAACTGAGTTGCAAGCCTTCACCAGATAAATGGTATTTGCCATCCTTGTAGAACTCACTGGCGGCACAATCCAGGGCCAATAGGACATCCTCACCAGCTTGATAACCAGCGCCCTCAATAGCCTTCATAATGGTTTGTAGGCACTCTTGATTACTTTTAAAGTTGGGGGCAAAGCCACCCTCATCACCTACCGTGGTTGGCATACCTTGGGAGCCCAGTATCTTTTTGAGCTCATGGAAAATTTCAGCACCACAACGCAAAGCCTCGCGAAAGCTTTGTGCTCCAACTGGCATCACCATGAATTCTTGAATATCTAGGCTGTTATTGGCATGCGCTCCACCATTGACTATATTCATCATCGGCACTGGCAATTGCATGCCTCCAGACCCACCAAAATAGCGATACAAAGGAAGGCCAGATTCTTCAGCTGCGGCTCTAGCAACAGCCATAGATACGGCCAAAGTGGCATTAGCACCCAAGCGAGCTTTGTTATGAGTGCCATCTAATTCGTTGAGAGTACGATCTAAAAAAGCCTGCTCCATAGCATCTAAGCCAAGAATGGATTCTGCAATTTCAATATTGATATTCTGGACGGCTTTAAGGACGCCCTTACCTAGGTAGCGGGCATTATCTCCATCACGCAATTCAATTGCTTCACGTGAACCAGTTGAGGCTCCCGATGGCACGGCCGCCCTACCCATCACACCAGACTCCAGCAATACATCACACTCGACCGTGGGGTTACCACGTGAATCCAGAATTTCCCTACCAATGATGTCGACAATGGCGCTCATGCACCTTCTCCTAAATAAAATTTAATTGGGTATTACTTAAAACTATCTTCTAAAAAAGAACCCGGCCTTTTCACTACTGCATCAATTGCTACTAAGGATTCAAGAAGTTCTTTCATGCGATTAAGTGGAACAGCATTGGGACCATCCGATAAAGCTTTTGCAGGATCGGGATGGGTTTCCATAAAAAGACCGCTAATACCAACAGCTACAGCAGCGCGTGCTAATACCGGTATAAATTCGCGTTGCCCACCGCTTGAACTTCCTTGACCACCAGGTAATTGCACGGAATGGGTAGCATCAAATACTACCGGGGCCATAGTCTCACGCATGATAGCTAAGCTACGCATATCGGATACCAAATTGTTATAACCAAAAGAGGCGCCACGTTCACATGCCATAAATTGATCGGCTAAATTGATT
>Ga0364886_10168_pt1 | contig 41282 bp, 47 predicted proteins | sample ExccelJu500001D3_4_FD_206926 | JGI IMG/M metagenome (GOLD analysis project Ga0364886, IMG submission 206926) | Enriched cells from Trout Bog Lake Hypolimnion, Wisconsin, USA - BchlTB.July23.5000.01.D3 | ecosystem: Environmental > Aquatic > Freshwater > Lake > Hypolimnion/Profundal zone | place... | reverse complement strand
TATTCCTTATTTACAAAGCCTTTAATTAACGTTAACGTTAAGCAACATCCACTATTACTTGTAACTGCATTATGGCCATCAGTAGTAAAAAAAAGACACCTTCTGCTCAATTCACGATTGCCGATCTTGCTATTGAATTTGATGTCACCCATCGTGCCATTCGCTTTTACGAGGACCAGGGTCTTTTGTCCCCGGAGAGGGTGGGTAAAAATTCTCAAGTCAGAATGTACTCCAACTCTGATCGGACCCGCCTACGTTTGGTGTTAAGAGGCAAAAGACTCGGATTTTCCTTGGCGGAGATTAAAGAGATTTTAGATATCAATTTGTATAACAAGCCAGGGGGGAGCGTTTTGCAATTAGAGCGCTTTATAGGCACCTTATCTAAACACCGTGAAGCCTTAGAGCAGCAAATGGAAGATCTGAGTGATCAACTCAATGAGCTTGCTTCGCACGAAGTGCAATGCAAGAAGCTTCTGGCAGTGAAGAAAGCGGGTTAATTTTACCCATCGTTTTCCCTAGGTTTTGCTATTTTTTTCTAAGTAATTGATTTATATGTATTAATTTACAATTTACCGCTATATATATGAGTTGACGTTTACGTAAGCGTCAAGTAAATTAATCACATCAATATCGCGAGGTAATGAATGGGTAATTTGTCAGTAGAGCGAAGACGAGAAATAGAGAGCAGTTTTGCTAAACAAGGCTTGATGGGAGCATTTCAGGCGTGTTTGGACAAGATCGGGTTTGGCAAGATGGAAATATCAATGCCATATTCAAACTCCATATCACAACAGCACAAGTTCTTTCACGGCGGTGCTGTCGGTGCTTTGGCTGATACCGCTTGTGGATATGCAGCCATTAGCATCATCGGAAATGATGAAGCCGCATTGACGGCAGAGTACAAAATAAATTTTTTAGCCCCTGCAGACGGGGATCGATTGATCGCTGTTGGAAGCGTATTAAAGCCAGGTCGCACCTTGATTGTTTGTCAGGGTGAAGTCTTTATTGAAAAAGAGGGTAAACGCAAGTTATGTGCACTCATGCTTATGACAATGTGCGTCGTTAAAAATCTAGGTCACAAGTAATAAAGGGTCATTTATGAGCGATATTCCAGGAGTCAATTTTTATCTCGGTGAAGACATCGATTCATTGCGAGATGCAGTCAATGCGTATGCACAAGCAGAGATTGCGCCATTTGCACAAGAGATCGATCGAACCGATCAGTTTCCAATGGATCAGTGGCGCAAGATGGGCGATCTTGGAGTTTTGGGGATCACCGTTTCGGAGGAATACGGCGGTGCCAACATGGGTTATCTAGCCCATATGGTGGCCTTAGAAGAGATCTCAAGAGCTTCTGCGTCGGTTGGACTTTCTTATGGTGCGCATTCTAACCTATGCGTCAATCAAATACACCGCAACGGCACCATTGCTCACAAACAAAAATACTTGCCTAAGTTGGTTTCTGGTGAATATATTGGCGCCTTGGCGATGAGCGAGCCAAATGCTGGTTCTGACGTAGTCAGTATGAAATTGGCTGCCGTTGAAAAAGATGGTTATTACATTCTGAACGGCACCAAGATGTGGATTACCAATGGTCCAGATTGTGATGTCTTGGTAGTGTATGCAAAAACAGATCCTCAAGCAGGTCCCAAAGGCATTACGGCCTTCATTGTTGAAAAAGGCATGCCTGGATTTTCTGTGGCACAAAAGTTAGATAAGCTGGGGATGCGTGGTTCTCATACAGGCGAGCTCGTATTTGAAAATGTCAAAGTGCCAGCTGAAAATATTTTAGGTTCACTCAATGGTGGCGTAAAAGTTCTGATGAGTGGTTTGGACTATGAACGTGCAGTTTTAGCAGCTGGCCCGCTGGGGATCATGCAAGCTTGCATGGATGCCGTGGTTCCTTACATCCATGATCGCAAGCAGTTTGGCCAATCAATCGGAGAGTTCCAGCTAATCCAGGGCAAAGTTGCTGATATGTACACCACACTCCAAGCTTGCCGAGCATATTGTTATGCAGTTGGTAAACAGTTGGATACGCTAGGTACTGCGCATGTTCGTCAAGTTAGAAAAGATGCAGCCGGCGTAATTTTGTATACGGCTGAAAAAGCAACTTGGATGGCAGGTGAGGCTATCCAGATTTTTGGTGGCAATGGGTATGTCAATGAGTACCCAGTTGGGCGCTTATGGCGTGATGCGAAGTTGTATGAAATTGGGGCCGGCACTTCAGAAATTCGAAGAATGTTGATTGGCCGCGAATTATTTGCTGAAACGATGTAAAAAAAGGCCGATGCAATGCCAAAGCTTGAGACCAAATTAAACATACGTAGCCCAGAGTTTGCCACCAATACAAAGTTGATGCAGTCATTAGTGGACGATCTGAGGAGCAAGATAGACAAGATCTCATTGGGTGGCGGCGTAGCGGCGAGTAAAAAACATACTGATCGCGACAAGTTACTTCCACGTGATCGTGTGCAGTTATTGCTTGATCCTGGGACTCCCTTTTTGGAATTTTCCCAATTAGCCGCCTACGGAATGTATCCCGAAAAATCGGGTGAAGATGCAGCGCCCAGTGCTGGATTAATTACAGGTATTGGCTCTATTGCTGGTCAAGAGTGTGTCATTGTTTGTAATGATGCGACCGTCAAGGGTGGAACCTATTTCCCGATGACAGTCAAAAAACATTTGAGGGCTCAGGAGATCGCCGATCAAAATTATTTGCCTTGTATTTATCTCGTTGATTCGGGAGGTGCCAACCTTCCCAATCAAGATGAAGTATTTGCAGACAGAGATCACTTTGGCAGAATTTTTTACAACCAGGCGAATATGTCTGCTAAAGGCATTCCACAGATTGCTGTTGTGATGGGCTCTTGCACAGCAGGTGGTGCCTACGTTCCAGCAATGAGTGATGAAAGCATCATCGTCAAAGATCAAGGGACTATCTTCTTGGCAGGACCTCCTTTGGTTAAGGCGGCTACGGGAGAAATTGTTACCGCTGAAGATTTAGGTGGTGCTGATGTCCATACGCGACTTTCAGGAGTGGCTGATCATTACGCTCAAAATGATGCACATGCCCTTGGGATTGCTCGTAATATTGTCTCGAACTTAAATCGCAAGAAGTCCGAACCTTTGGTGCGCATTCAGTCTACTCCGCCGCTGTATTCTGGCAATGAGTTATATGGCGTCATACCAAGTGACACTCGTAAGCCATACGACGTTAGGGAAGTGATTGCACGTCTGGTTGACGGTTCCGAGTTTGATGAATTCAAATCTCGATTTGGGACGACTTTAGTTACTGGTTTTGCCCATATTGATGGCTATCCAGTAGGCATCATCGCTAATAATGGTATTTTATTTTCAGAGAGCGCTCTAAAAGGTGCTCACTTCATTGAGTTGTGCTGTCAAAGAAAGATCCCTCTCATATTTTTGCAAAATATTACTGGCTTTATGGTTGGCCGTAAATATGAGAATGAGGGTATTGCTAGAAACGGCGCGAAGATGGTAACAGCAGTAGCAACTGCTCAGGTGCCAAAATTTACAGTCATTATCGGTGGCTCATTCGGTGCTGGTAATTACGGAATGTGTGGCAGAGCATACAGCCCAAGAATGTTATGGATGTGGCCCAATGCGCGCATCTCCGTGATGGGCGGTGAGCAAGCCGCGAGCGTGTTAGCAACCGTTCGCAGAGATGGCATTGAGAGTAAGGGCGGCAGTTGGAGCGCTGATGAGGAGGCTGCATTTAAAGCGCCACTCAGAGAACAGTATGAGACTCAAGGCCATCCTTATTACGCTAGTGCACGTTTGTGGGATGACGGTGTTATTGACCCCAAAGATACTAGAAGGGTACTCAGTCTAGCAATTTCTGCAAGCTTAAATGCCCCCATACCCGAAACGAAGTTTGGTTTATTTAGGATGTAAATCCACTGGTCGAGATAAGAATGAATCTTCAATTTTCATATACCGCGCTTACGCTAGAGATTGAAAAATCAGTGGCAAGGGTAAGCTTAAATCGCCCTTCCGTTAGAAATGCGTTCAATGAAGTATTGATTACAGAGTTGACGGCAGTATTTATAGACCTTGGTCAACGTGATGATGTCAGGGTCATTGTTCTTGCGGCCAATGGCCAAAGCTTTTGTGCGGGCGCCGACTTATTATGGATGAAGGCAATGGCAGCCTATACGTATGATGAAAATACTGCCGATGCTCAACTGCTAGCAAAAATGCTTAACACAATGTATCGCTGCCCTAAACCTGTGATTGCAAGGGTGCAGGGTGATGCCTATGGCGGTGGCGTAGGTTTGGTAGCGGTATGTGACATTGTGATTGCTAGTGATGAGGCTCATTTTTGCCTTTCGGAATCGCGCTTAGGATTATTGCCCGCCACCATTAGTCCGTATGTGATTAAAGCTCTAGGTGAGCAAGCTTGCCGACGGTACTTTATAACTGCTGAGAGATTTTCAGCAACAGATGCCCATCGAATGGGTTTTGCTCATCTGTTAAGTAGCACTCATGAGCTAGATTTAAATGTCGAAAAAATTTGCCAAGCCATTATTCAGAATGGACCTGCTGCCGTGATGGGTTGTAAAAAATTAGTTCAAGACTATGCATCTATGCCAATTAATGAATCATTAATTAAGGATTCCGTCAAAAGAATTGCTGAAATTCGGTGTAGTAATGAAGCCCAGTCTCGCATGAAATCTTTCTTGGAGAAAAAATAAGTGTTCAATAAGATATTGATCGCCAATCGCGGTGAGATTGCCTGCCGAATTGCTAAAACCTGTCGAGATCTCGGCATTCAAACTGTGGCCGTATATTCAGATGCCGATGCGCAAGCACTTCACGTACAAGCTTGTGATGAGGCTATCTATATCGGCGGCTCAGCCCCTAAAGACAGTTATCTGCTTGGCAATAAAATTATCGAACTCGCTTTAGCATCTGGCGCTCAGGCGATCCATCCAGGCTATGGTTTTCTCTCAGAAAATGCTGATTTTGCGCAAGCGTGTGAAAAAGCTGGTCTAGTATTCATTGGCCCCCCCGCTCAGGCTATTAGAGCAATGGGCTCTAAATCTGCAGCAAAATCCTTAATGGAAAGTGCTCAGGTTCCTTTGGTACCTGGTTACCATGGGGATGAGCAAGATCCAAGCTTCTTGCGAGCCCAAGCTGACAAGATTGGATATCCCGTTCTATTAAAGGCCTCTGCTGGTGGCGGTGGCAAAGGCATGAGAATTGTTGAAGATAGCGATTCATTTATTGATGCTCTAGATTCGTGTAAGCGCGAAGCGCAAAGCAGTTTTGGCGATCAAAAAGTCTTGGTTGAAAAGTATTTGAGCCGTCCAAGACATATTGAAATCCAAGTCTTTGCAGATAAACAGGGCAACTGTGTTTATTTATTCGATCGCGACTGCTCTGTGCAACGACGTCACCAAAAGGTTTTAGAAGAGGCGCCCGCTCCCCGTGTTAGTGCTGATATAAAACGTGCTATGGGTGAGGCTGCAGTGAATGCCGCCAAGGCGGTTGCTTACGAAGGTGCGGGCACGGTTGAATTTATTGCTGAAGCCGACGAACAAGGTAATGCAGGCCATTTTTTCTTTATGGAAATGAATACTCGATTACAGGTTGAGCATCCTGTAACTGAAATGATTAGTGGCCAAGATTTGGTGGAATGGCAACTTCGTGTTGCTTCTGGCGAAAGATTACCTCTCTTGCAAGACCAACTTCAACTTGGGGGCCATGCAATAGAGGCACGTATTTACGCCGAGAATCCTGAAAACCAATTTCTTCCTTCAACTGGCAAACTGCTAACGATGAATATGCCGCTTGAGAAGGATCAGAGCGTCAGGATTGATACGGGTGTGCGCACAGGAGATGTAATTAGTCCGTTTTATGATCCAATGATCGCCAAGCTCATTGTGTGGGGCAAAGACCGTGAGACTGCGGTATCTAAAATGAGGTCCGCCTTAGATCAGGTCAATATTATTGGCTTATCTACCAACGTTGCCTTTTTAGGTCGCCTCATGAGATGCGAGCCCTTTTGCAAGGCCAATTTAGATACTGGTTTGATTGCTCGTAATGAGCAGTCTTTATTACACAAAGATACTGAAGTTAAAATAGAAGATCTTGCTTTCTTATTAGCTGAGCGTTTGGCTAGTGATGAGATTAGCTCACAATATCCGGGTCGTGAATTGCAGTCGCCTTGGCAATCTCAAGATGCGTGGCGCTTAAATGGCTCAAGTACAAGAGCATTTACATTCACATTAGAAGGGCAGACTCAAGCTCACACTTTGAATTATTGTTATCAGGATCAAACAATCTCCTATGTTGACCAACATGCAGGCTTCTCTTATGCGCAATTGGGTGGGGCTATTAGAGTTGTGATTGATGGAATTAAGTCTTCTGCAAATGTGATTTCTAATCAAACACATCCTGGTCAACTTCATCTATTTCGCAATGGTAGCCACCAAGTATGGTCATATCAACACCCTCTTGAGATGTCTCATGCTGAAGAGCATGTATCGGGCAAACTCACTGCACCTATGCCAGGTAGGGTGGTAGCTATCCACGTTCAGCTTGGGGATAAAGTGAAGGTGGGAGATTCGCTGCTAGTAGTAGAGGCCATGAAAATGGAGCACACTATTACTGCACCATTTGATGGTGAGGTGGCAGAAATTAATTATGCTCAGGGTGATCAAGTTAATGAAGGTGATCAGTTGATTATCTTTAAGGCTATAGACGAGTAAATCAGTTAAATAAACAAACTACTATTTATCTCTAAATGACATGCCAATATGAGTAACTCTGTGACCTTACCAAAAAAAGTAAAAATCGTTGAAGTCGGACCTCGAGATGGTTTACAGAATGAAAAGGTATTCGTAGACAATGAGATCAAAATTTCGTTAATTGATCAACTTTCTACTGCAGGATTCTCCAATATTGAGGCAGCAGCTTTTGTTTCGCCAAAGTGGGTTCCTCAAATGGCTGGCAGTGAACTTGTGATGAGTGGTATTACCCGTAAACCTGGCACCATCTACTCAGTTTTAGTGCCCAATCTCCAGGGTCTGGAAAAGGCTTTAGAAGCTAAGGCTGATGAGATTGTGATCTTTGGCGCTGCTTCTGAAGCATTTTCACAAAAAAATATTAATTGCAGCATTGAAGAATCCATTGCTCGATTTATACCGGTTGCAAACGAAGCTCAGAAATATGGTGTTCGAGTAAGAGGAAGTATTTCTTGCACGCTTGGTTGTCCTTATGAGGGCGATATTGATCCCACTAAAGTAGTTGAAGTAGTACAGCGTATGGCGGATCTTGGTTGCGATGAAATCGATATTGCCGATACGATCGGAGTGGGAACGCCAAACAAAGTAAAGGTCGTATTTGAAAAAGTGGGTAGAGTTTTTCCGATTGATCGTTTATCGGGCCATTTTCACGATACCTATGGACAATCACTGACCAACATTTATGCGGCCATGGAAATGGGTGTGAGCATCTTTCATTCCTCTGTTGCTGGTCTAGGAGGGTGCCCTTATGCCAAAGGTGCTACTGGAAATGTGGCTACTGAGGATATTTTATATATGCTTAGTGGACTTGGTATTGAGACAGGCATTGATTTTGAAAAGGTTGCGCGCAGTGGGGAGTTTATATCTAACGCCCTGAACCGGTTAAACGGATCTAGGGCAGGTAAAGCATATATATCTAAACTCGGGACTTAAGCGTAAGTCCTAGCATCCTCAATTAACTTGCCATCCATTGGCAGCGCATCACTATTCTCAAAGCTGACTACTGCACGTAGCTTTGTCACTTCTCTAGTCGATTGAATGATCGCAGCATTTAAAGCCGTTAAATCACAAGTCGTGGCATCTTTTAACTCGCAGTAAACGGTCATCTCTTCGTTGCCAATATTGCCGCTAACTACTACACGCGCTTTACTAATCTCAGGATGTTTTTTGATGATTTCCTGAACCTGGCCTGGGTGAACAAACATGCCTTTGATTTTTGTGGTTTGATCGGCTCTTCCAAGCCATCCCTTAATGCGCAGATTGCTTCTACCGCATGGTGAAGGGGTAGTGAGGGAGTCAGGATCAATCGCGGATAGGTCGCCCGTACCAAAACGAATCAGAGGGTAGTCCTTGTCAAACACTGTTATCACGACCTCACCAGTTTCGCCGATAGGTAGTGGTTTAGTGCCATTGGGCTCCACAATCTCCAGAATGATTTCTTCATCGATGATCATGCCGCTGGCTAAATCTGGTGATTCATAGGCAATCAAGCCAACATCAGCAGTAGCATACGTCGAGGTCACTAGAATACCTCGTGCTTTAAACCAAGCTCTCATGCTAGGGGTTAATGCTTCACCAGAAACAACTGCCTTGATGATGCTGCTGGAGTCCAGGCTTAGTTCATCAGCTTTCTCAAGAATAATTTTGAGAAAGGAAGGGGTTCCTGTGTATGCAGTTGGTTTTAAGTGTGCAATCGTTTGCGCTTGAAGCTCAGTTTGTCCCACACCAGCTGGAAAAACACAGCAACCTAGGGCATGTGCGCCCCCTTCGAGCATCCATGCTCCAGGAGTGAAATGATATGAAAAAGTGTTGTGCACAAGATCGCCCGCTTTAAATCCAGCAGCCCTTAGGGCTCTGGCCAATCTAAAGCTATCGAGTTCAGCGCCCTGAGGTTCATGAATAGGGCCTGGCGATTGGAAAATCCGCTTTAACTGATGAAGCGGTGTGCCGTTCATCCCACCAAAAGGGGGCAAGTTTTTTTGCTCAATGCTGAGCTCGGATTTTCTGGTGACTGGTAATTCTGCTAAAGCAGCTCTTGTATTGATTTTGCTCGGATCAATGTGGGACAAAATACGACCAAAATAGTCTGTGTTCTGCTTTGCATACTGAACTTGAGCGGATAATTTTTGCAGAAGAGTGATTTCCCTCTCTTCATGCGTACGAGTTTCGAGTTTATCTAGGGCCATACAATTTTTTATGAGAGCCAACGTTTACGTCGACGATAGGATTTGACGTCTTTAAATGATTTACGTTCTTCATCATCATTTGCTGCAACGCCTAGGTAGAATTCTTTGACGTCTTCATTGTTCCGCAAATCTTCAGCTAATCCGTCCATCACTACGCGACCATTTTCGAGGATGTAGCCGTAATCGCTATACCTGAGGGCAACCATGGTGTTCTGCTCTGCTAGAAGAAAGCTGACGTTTTCTCGCTTATTCAAGTCTTTAACGATCTCGAAAACTTCCTCAACAATCTGTGGAGCAAGGCCCATTGAGGGCTCATCCAAAAGAATCATTTCTGGTTTAGCCATCATGGCACGACCAATAGCACACATTTGCTGTTCGCCGCCGGATGTATAGGCTGCTTGTGATTTTCTGCGAATTTTAAGGCGCGGAAAGTATTCGTAGATTTTTTCTAATTCTTGCTTCACTTCAGCATTGCTAATCTTGCGTGTATAAGCTCCAGTGAGAAGATTGTCTTCAATCGAGAGGTGGGCAAAACAATGTCTGCCCTCCATCACTTGAATAACGCCGCGTGTGACCAATTGATTAGGCGATAACTGGTCTACTCGTTCATTTTTATATTCAATGCTACCTTTGGTGACATCCCCACGTTCCGCTGCCAATATATTAGAAATTGCTTTTAGGGTAGTTGACTTACCAGCACCGTTTGCTCCTAATAAGGCAACAACCTTACCTTTAGGTACCTGAAGCGAAACACCTTTTAGGACCAGAATGACATGGTCATAAATAACTTCTATATTGTTGACGGAAAGTAAGGGAGTCATATTGATATAAAGATGAATTAGTTCTTAAGGCATGCAGGAGTGATATTTTTCTCTTTAGCATATTCACGTGCAGATGCTTTGAAGAGAGGGTGGATCAGATTCTTATTACCCTCAATCCAATCAGAGACCAATACCCACTTAGTGCCATCCCATTGCTGAATCTTGATTTTTCCAGATCCCTCATGGTTCTCGCAGGAAGTTTTGATTTCTGGCAATAGCCCAGTTGCACCTAAAGTAGTTAAGCGTGCATTAGTAATATTGAGATTCTCAAAAGCCCAGCGCATTTGATCACCCGTAATGACCTTGCCTTTACCATATTTAGTTTGAGCTAAGCGATCCGCTTCAACTGTAACAATCGCTGCTGAAACACCACGGTTATAGAGGATGGTGCCAATCTTGGCTTTATCAGAAAGATTGCCTTTACCAGCGCCATAAACGACTTTTTCGATATCAGCTATCACTGGAACATTTTTACCGGATACGTTCCAAGTAGCGCTCATATAACCTTTAGCTGCGTCACCAGCAGGGATTACATCCTCTTCTGATCCAGCCCACCATGAGCCAATAATCTTGTCCCGTGGGAAGCCAACTTTTTGAGCGGCCTTTAGCGCGGTTTGATTCATGACACCCCAACCCCAGAAAATGACATAGTCAGGGTTTTCTTCGCGAATCTTTAACCATTGAGCGCCTTGTTCATTGCCAGGGTGCGCAACTGGGATCTCAGTTAATTTGAAATGATTGATTTTGCTTTCAGCTTCAAGCGCAACAATAGGCTCTTTGCCATATGCAGAATCATGGTAAAGAAAGACAATCTTCTTGCCTGTTAGTGAGCCACCATTCTTCTGAACCAAGAATTTCACAATAGCTGACGCTTGCATTTGATAGGTTGTTACTAACGGGAACGCATAAGGAAATACAGAGCCATCTACAGCATCCGTACGGCCATAACCCATCATGATCAGTGGAACTTTATCAGTTTGAGATTTATCTAAGACAGCGTAGGAAATACCAGTGGACATGGTGTGAATTGCAGTACCTTTTGAGTTGCCTGATTTACTTTTAAGACGCTCGTAGCACTCAACACCTTTGGCGTTGTTATATTCTGTTTCGCATTCTTCCCATGCAAACTTGACACCATTGACGCCGCCTTCAGAGAGGTTTACATAGTTTAGGTAATCAATAAATCCACCATAAAAGGCCTGGCCATTCTGACCGTAGGGCCCTACACGATAACTGGGGATTGAAACAAACTGATCTTCAGCCGCCGCCGATAGCGGATACGAAATGATGACCGATGTTATAGCAGCAAGAATACTTGCTCCAATTGAAGTTTTAATACTTTTCATTTTGATGCCTCCTTGAAAAATCTGAATAACAATAGTGTCTTGTTTTTACTAATTTGAATACAGGGTTTCCATCTACTAATGCGGGAAAGGCCAAAGCCTGAGTTTTTCCTTCCCAATTTGCCAGAGCCTTGCTAGCCCATGAGGCTCAACAATTAAAAAGAAAATAATCAGTGCACCAAATACCATCAGCTGTATATGTGAAATCGTGGCATTACTGAGGGGTAGGTGCAACAATTTTGATATAAACGGCAACACAATATCTAAAAATATCGGCAAAAGCAAAATAAAACCAGCGCCCAAGAAATTGCCCAAAATACTGCCTACGCCACCAATAATGACCATAAACAAGATTTTGAAAGAAAGTTCTAGCGAGAAACCATCTGGTTCTACAGTGCCAAGATAGCAATAGGCATACAAGGCTCCAGCGATACCACAGTAAAACGAGCTGATAGCAAACGCCATGAGCTTGGTTTTCATTAAAGGAATACCAATCACTTCAGCAGCAACGTCCATATCCCTTACTGCCATCCATGCACGACCAGTTGAAGATCGTACTAAATTTTTACCAAGTAGAGCTAATCCAGCAACAATGAAGAGCACTAGTAAATATTTAGAGATTGGGGTATCAAACGCAAAGCCAAAAATTGTGAGGGTTTGTGCGCTAATTACGCCAGACGAGCTGTTGTTAGAGAACCAGGGAAATTTCGTAAGGCACCAGACCACAAAAAATTGTGCTGCTAAAGTTGCTACAGCTAGGTAGAAGCCTTTGATGCGCAGAGAGGGCAGGCCAAATAGAATGCCTACTGAGGCAGCGCTTAAGCCTCCCAAGATGAAAGAAAGAAAGAAGGGAATGCCTTCAATACGCAGCTGAAAGTTATAGGTAGCAAACGCCCCTACTGCCATAAATGCAGCAGAACCAAGAGATAGTTGACCGGCATAACCAGTTAAGAAATTGAGACCAAGAGCAGCAAGTGAAAAAATTAAGAATGGGATCAGAATGGCATTGATCCAATATTCACTTGCAAATAATGGAACGCCAATAGCTGCGACCGAAAGCAGAATCATCATTCCGACTCTGTCTTGCAGAATAGGGAATATCTGACTATCAGCTTTGTAGGTGGTCTTAAATTGACCGGCTTCACGGTAGAGCATATTTATTCCTTAAACGCGATCAATGTGTTTTTCACCAAACAGTCCCTCTGGCCTTACCAACAAAAAGAGAAGTGCGAAGATATAAGGGAACCATCCCTCAATGCCACCAAAGTTTCCACCGAAGGCATCCTGAAGGACGGGGGGAATATAGATTTCCGCAAGCTTTTCTGATACTCCGATAATGATTCCGCCAACGATGGCACCGGGAACCGAAGTAAAGCCGCCCAAGATCAATACAGGAAGTGCCTTAAGCGCTGTTAATGAAAGTGCGAACTGGACGCCATTTCGTGAGCCCCAAAGCAAACCTGCAACCAAAGCCACAAATCCAGCGATTGACCAAACAATCGCCCAGATATTTTCTAGTGGGATGCCAAGAGATAAGGCAGCTTGATGGTCATCAGCGACTGCGCGCAATGCACGACCAACTTTAGTGTATTGGAATAGCAGCGCAAGTATGATTACCAAAAGAATGATGATTCCCGAGGAGAATAAGTCTAATTTAGAGATACCAATGCCGGTTAAATCCATGATGGTTTGGATTGGCTCATCTACAATTCCCAGATTAATCGGACGCACTTCACTGCCAAATAAGATAGGTGAAAGCCCGTCCAAGAAGAAGCTTAGACCGATGGTAGCCATAAAAAGTGTAATGGGGGGCTGGTTAACCAATTTTCCTAAAACAAACTTTTCAGTAAGAATCCCAACGATCACCATAAAGACAAATGCAGCAATAATGGCGAGCCACATTGGCATTCCATAATCAATAAAGCCAACTACTGCAAGAGCGGCCGCATAAACCATCGCGCCTTGAGCAAAATTAAAGACGCCAGATGCTTTATAGATTAAAACAAATCCGAGCGCTACAAGGGAGTACATCAGACCAGACAAGATTCCACTGATAACGATTTCTATGAAAAATTTCATTCCTTATTCCTTATCGGTGGATATTAGTGATTTGTGCCCAAATAGGCGCTGATCACTTCTGGATTATTTTTAACTTCATTAGGCAATCCATCCCCAATCTTTTTGCCATAGTCTAGAACGACTACGCGATCAGAAATATCCATCACTACACCCATGTCGTGCTCAATCAAGACTATCGTTACTCCGTACTGTTGATTCACTTCCAAGATAAAGCGGCACATGTCCTGCTTTTCCTCTACGTTCATTCCAGCCATTGGCTCGTCTAGCAAAAGGAGTGAAGGCTCAGCAGCAAGCGCTCTGGCAAGCTCAACACGTTTTTGTAGGCCATATGGAAGTTTGCCAACCGGTGTTTTTCGAATGTGCTGAATTTCTAAAAAGTCGATAACTTCTTCAACTTTATGGCGATTCAACTCCTCTTCATTTCTTGCTTTTCCAACCCAGATAGCATTGCTAATAAAGCCGCATTTCATTTGAGTATTCCTGCCGGTCATGATGTTATCGAGAACGGTCATGCCTTTGAAAAGGGCGATGTTTTGGAATGTTCTAGCGATGCCTTGACGCGCGGCTTCTGCGGGATTTATTTGTTTACGTTTTTCACCACGAAAATAAATATCTCCAGCTTGCGGGTGATAGACGCCGTTAATCACGTTAAGCATGGAGCTTTTGCCTGCACCATTTGGTCCAATAATAGAGCGAACTTCATGCTCTTTCACATCGAATGAAATATTAGTAAGCGCCTTGACGCCACCAAAAGATAGCGAAATATTTTCCAGTTGCAGCACCGTATTCGAACTTGATGATGGGGTCATAGTCTTGCTCATGCGGACTCCATAGCAGTTTTGGCATTTTGAATTTGAACTGTTGCACTAATGCTTCCATCTCGACCGTCTTCAAACTTCACTTTAGTTTCAATAAATTGTTCAGATTTTCCTGAGTACAGGGCATCGAGTAGCGGCCCATATTTTTCTGCAATGAAACCACGGCGCACTTTTCTTGTACGGGTCAGCTCATCGTCGTCTGGATCCAACTCTTTGTGCAATATGAGGAAACGTGCAATTTGTGCATGACTGAGCATCGGATCATCTGCCAAGTCGACATTGACCTTGTTGATACATTCGCCAATCATTTTGTAAACCTCGGCTTTAGAAGCAAGATCCACATATCCGGCAAAGGCAATATGACGACGCTCAGCCCAGTTCGCAATAGCCTCAAAATCAATGTTGATAAAAGTCATGATGGCATCCTTACCATCTCCAAAGACAACCGCCTCTTTAATGAATGGGAAGAATTTCAGTTTGTTTTCAATATATTTCGGGGCAAATAATTTGCCGTTACCCATCTTGCCAACATCTTTCGCTCGGTCGATGATGCGCAGGTGACCATCTTTATCAATAATGCCGGCATCACCAGTGTGAAAATAGCCTTCTGCATCGATTGATTCTGCCGTAGCGTCAGGTCTTTGATAGTAGCTATCCATCACGCTGACGCCTTTAACCAATACTTCACCAGTATCGGCCAATTTAATTTCAATGCCAGGTGCTGCGATACCCACAGAGTCATACTTCACTTGGCCGTCAGGCTGTAAGCAAACGTAGGCACATGTTTCAGTTTGGCCATAGAACTGTTTAAGATTAACGCCAATCGAGCGGTAGAAACGGAATAGATCAGGACCAATCGCCTCTCCAGCGGTATAGGCCACGCGAATCTTGCTCATGCCTAGGGTATTGCGAAGTGGGGCGTAAATCGTGAAGTTATACAAGGCATACTCCAAGCGATCCATCAGGCCAACAGACTTGCCATCCAGAATATCGCTGCCAACTTTCTTGGCATGTGTCATTGCTAATTCAAATAACTTACGTTTAAAAAGACCAGCGTCTTCCATACGAATCGTTACTTGGGTGAGTAGGCTTTCAAATATGCGGGGCGGCGCAAAATAATAGCTAGGCCCAATTTCACGCATATCTGACATGACGGTTTCTTTAGATTCCGGGCAGTTTACAGTTAATCCACTGACCATTGCCTGTGCAAATGAAAATAGGTGGTCGCCCACCCAGGCCATTGGTAGGTAAGCCAAAATATTGTCTTTGGAATTCAGGCGATCAAATTGTGAGCTATTTTGTCCTGCGCGAATGAAATTTTGGTGAGTATGGGCTACACCTTTTGGCTTACCTGTAGTTCCTGAGGTGTAAAGAATTACAGACAGATCAGTCGCCTTGCCCACTTCAAGCTCGGTGATAAAAAATTCTGGATGCTCTTCTGCAAATACTTTGCCGAGTAACTGAATTTGTTTGTATGAGTGCAGGTAGCTTTGCACGTAATCAGTGAGCCCTTTAGGGTCTTCGTAAATGATGGTGCTTAGTATTGGGGCTTGCTCTTTAATTTCCAGGAGCTTATCAACTTGCTCTTGATCTTCTACGATTGCAAATGAAATTGCCGCATCATTGAGAACGTGAATCATTTCCGCAGCAACTGCATCTTGATAGAGGGGTACGGGAACCCCGCCAAGACACTGGGCAGCGACCATGGCTTGATAGAGTTTGGGGCGATTATCGCCAATGATGGCTAGATTCATACCGCGCTTAAACCCCAAGGAGGCCAGGCCACATGCCAATTGCTTAATTTCCTCTAAATTTTGCTCCCAGCTGGTGACTTGCCAGATACCTAGGTATTTCTCCCTATAAGCAGGTTGCTTGGGAATAACCTGAGCATGTTCAAGCAGGAGTCTGGGAAATGTAAGCGAGTTAACTGCCTTAGTCATAAGCTGCTTATTACTTTATCTATAGTGGCATTATTGAATTGAACCAAGCATAATCCCCTAGAAATTAAAATGGTTGTCATTCAGCCGACAAACTAGGGGAAGTCCTGATGTCACTTGAAGTTTTATTACAAAATAGCCCTTGGATGTCTGGCTTAAATGTTGCAGAGCAAAATAAAGTTCGCACTGATATTCATATTAAGAAAATACCCACAGAAGGCTATGTTTGTCGTCGTGGCCAAACCGCAGACTTTTGGTTTGGCGTCATTAGTGGGGTTGTCAAAATTAATAATGTTGCGCCGAGCGGCAAGTCAACCACCTTACTTGGCCTAGCGCCAGGCGCTTGGTTTGGGGAGGGTTCACTACTGAAGGAAGAGTCGCGTCGTTACGATGCCGTCACACTGCGTGATTCTGAATTAGCTCTGATGCCTAGGGCAACTTTCTTATGGCTGCTCGATAACAGTATCTTCTTTAATCGATTTTTAATTTCCCAGCTAAATAAGCGTTTGGGTCAATTTATTGGTGCAATGGAAAACGAGCGCTTGCTTGATGTGGATGCAAGGGTGGCTAGATCCTTAGCTGCATTGTTTGATACTTGGTATCCACAACAAATCATGATGCTCAAAATTTCTCAGGAAGAGGTTGGTCAATTGGCCGGCTTATCCAGGCAGCGTGTGAATGGCTCTTTAAAGGTTCTCGAGGAATGCGGCCTCATTCGAGTAAGTTATGGTGAAATCCATATTCTTGATCTGGAAAAATTAAGCACCTTTCATTCTGTTGGAATGGAAAAATAATTCATGAAATATCCTTTAGATGGGCTTAAGGTTCTCGATTTAACGCGCCTATTACCAGGGCCGGTTTGTACTTGGCATCTTGCTAGTATGGGTGCTCATGTTCTCAAGGTTGAAGATAAGGGTGTCGGCGACTATGCTCGGAACTTTTTTCAAACTGAAGACGAAGCTAAGACTCAAACACCCAGCGTTTTTTATAGAGCGATCAATGGCAATAAAGAGGTAATCTTCTTGGATTTAAAAGACTCTCAAGATAAGAGCGCTTTCTTAGATTTGGTTAAAACTGCCGATCTCGTGATTGAGAGCTTTAGGCCAGGCGTCATGGATCGTTTGGGTATTGGTCCTGCTGTATTAATGAAAATCAAACCATCTTTAGTTTATTGCGCCATTACTGGTTATGGCATGACGGGCGCCTGGAAAGATAAAGCTTGTCACGATATCAATTCCTTGTCACTGACTGGTGTGCTCGATCAAATGCGAAATATTGATGGTAGACCCATCCTGCCCAATTTCCAGATAGCTGACGTCTTGGGCGGGGCTGTATCGGCTGCTATGGGATGTTTAGCGGCCTTATGGCAAGCACAACGCAGTGGGCAAGGTTCTGTAGTTGATGTGTCAATGACCGATGGTGTCTTGGCGCATAACGTGACCGCTCAAGTGGCTGTCCAGCAATTAGGACATGCTTTAGGTCCTGCGGAGGATCTATTAAATGGTGGCGTACCTTGCTACAACCTTTACCAATCAAAAGATGGTGCTTGGTTTGCGCTAGGCTCTTTAGAGTTGAAGTTTTGGGAGCTCTTTTGCCAAACTGCTGGCAAGCCAGAATGGGCAACTCAGCATTGGTCACTAGGGCAACAGATCGGTAGCGGAGCAGCTATGGGGTTGCGCGATGAGGTGCAGATACTGATAGGCTCCCAATCCAGAGAATATTGGATATCGTTATTTGATGGGGTGGATTGTTGTTTCACCCCCGTCTTGTCGCTTGAGGAAACGATGGTGCACCCGCTTTTTGTTGAGCGCTCCATGGTCAAAACCGATAAAGACGGAAAAACTTGGATCCAAAGCCCAGTTCAGTTCACGTAAAAAACTTCAACTAAGAGTTGCCCCATATTTTTTGATGTGATCCCACACAAGGTTCATGCGGTCAATCTTTTTGTATTCATTGGGCATGATCATCCAAAAGCTCCTGATGATTTCTATTTCATTCGCTAGAACCGGTATCAAGCCTTCCACAGGTTCGGCCATAAAGTTGGGAAGAATGGCAATTCCCAGTCCCGATTGCGCAGCCTGAAGTTGCGCTTGAATGCTGGTGCTTCGAAAGGCAATGCGTTGTGGATGGCAAATATCATCTAAATAATTGAGTTCTTTGCTAAATAACAAATCATCAATATAGCTAATGAAAGTCTGTTTATCCAAATCGCTTCTAGAGGTGATGATGGGATTTGCCTCAAGATATTCAGCTGAGGCATACAGTCGCAAAGAGTAATCCTGGAGCTTGGTAACCAAGTAGGGTCCACGAGTAGGGCGTTGCAGGGTAATCACAATATCTGCTTCGCGCCTAGATAGATTTACCATTCTCGGCAACGCTAACAAATCAATGACAAGTTTCGGGTACTTTTTTCCTAGAATATTTAATAAAGGTGCAATCACTACGGTACCGAAACCTTCAGTGGTGCCAATCCGTACTAATCCTGCTATTTCTCGGCTGCCTTGCTTGACTTCATTCTTAACATTACCAATCTGTTTTTCAACTTGCTTGGCAATCTCCTGTAATTGGAGGCCGGCTTCAGTAAGCTCATAACCAGAGTTGCTGCGTGTAAATAGCTGAACACCCATTTCTTGCTCTAAGGCTTGGATTCGGCGGGCAATGGTAGTGTGATTCACTTGTAATGAGCGCGCAGCGACCACCAAGCGATTATCTTTGGCTAGAGCTAGAAAAAAGCGTAAATGATCCCAATTCATACCTATCCTGTATACGTGCAATTGTCTAAATGCAAACGCTTATATCTGCATTTTTGCATATTTAGTATGCATTAAACCTTATTGCCATCATATTTTTATGCTGATAACCTTTCCTATCTAAAAGTTATCCCACTTATTTTTTACTTTAGCCAACACCAATAACAAGGAAATGTCATGTCAGCATCAGGTCAAAATATTCCACAAGTCCCACTATTTATTAATGGTCAAAAGGTCGCATCTAAATCGACCAATATTCGTAATGTTGTAAACCCTGCCACTCAGGAAATTCTGGCGACGGTTCCTTTTGCAACGATGGATGAAGTCAATGCAGCAGTAGCAAGTGCAAAAGAAGCATTTAAGACATGGAAAAAAACACCAATCGGCGCTAGATCCCGTATTTTCTTAAAGTACCAACAGTTAATTCGCGAGAACATGAAAGAGCTCGCAGCCATTTTGACTGCTGAACAGGGTAAAACTTTAGCTGATGCTGAAGGGGACGTATTTCGTGGTCTTGAAGTTGTAGAGCATGCATCTGGAATTGGCAATTTGCAATTGGGCGATTTTGCTAACAACGTAGCGAATGGCGTTGACACTTATAGCTTGCTGCAACCTTTGGGTGTCTGTGCAGGTATTACCCCCTTTAACTTCCCTGCGATGATTCCATTGTGGATGTTCCCAATGGCGATTGCTACTGGCAATACTTTTATTTTGAAGCCTTCGGAACAGGATCCCATGGTGACAATGCGTTTAGTAGAGTTGGCTGCTGAGGCCGGCGTCCCCCCAGGTGTTTTGAACGTTGTGCATGGTGGCGAAGAGGTAGTCAATGCAATCTGCGATCACCCAGACATTAAGGCGATTTCATTTGTAGGCTCTACGAAGGTAGGAACGCATGTATATAACCGCGCATCTCTTAAAGGTAAGCGCGTGCAGTGCATGATGGGTGCTAAAAATCACGCCATTATTCTGCCTGATGCTAATAAAGAGCAAACCCTGAACAATTTGGCTGGCGCTGCATTTGGTGCTGCTGGTCAACGTTGTATGGCAATTTCAGTAGCGATTTTGGTTGGTGAAGCAAAGGATTGGGTCGCTGACTTGGCTGCAAAAGCATTGACTTTAAAAGTAAGTGCGGGTGTTGAACCTGGTACAGATATTGGCCCTTTGGTTTCAAAAGATGCCCATAAGCGCGTTACAGGTTTTATCGACAAAGGCGTTGCTGAAGGTGCTACTTTGGCCCTAGACGGCCGTAGTCCTCAAGTCAAAGGCTATGAGGGTGGTAATTTCGTTGGACCCACTATTTTCTCTGGAGTAAAGCCAGGCATGGTGATTTATGACCAAGAAATTTTCGGACCAGTCCTCTGTGTGAGCTTTGCTGAAAACCTTGATGAAGCTATTCAAATGATCAATGCCAATCCAAATGGTAACGGCACGGCAATCTTTACCCAATCTGGAGCAGCTGCACGCAAGTTCCAAGAGGAAATTGATGTCGGCCAGATTGGTATTAATGTACCTATTCCGGTACCTGTCCCGATGTTCTCTTTCACAGGCTCGCGTGCATCGAAATTAGGCGATTTAGGTCCTTATGGCAAACAAGTGATTGCCTTCTATACTCAAACCAAGACGGTGACTGAGCGCTGGTTCGATGACAGCACTGTTTCAACCGGTGTTAATACCACTATTAGCTTGAAATAATAAGGAAAGAAACTAATATGACTTATGAAAATATTTTGCTTGAAAAGCATGGCAAAGTAACTCTCATTCGCCTTAATCGTCCTAAAGCTCTGAATGCGCTGAGCCCAGATCTCACGAGAGAATTAGCACAGGCATTGGATATTGTGGAAGCCGATGATGATATAGCGGTAGTGGTTATTACCGGCAGTGATAAAGCCTTTGCCGCTGGAGCTGACATTAAGGTGATGAAAGACTGGTCATACATGGACGTGTATAAGTCCGACTTTATTACCGTGTCTTGGGAACGTATTGCTAAATTCCGTAAGCCTACTATTGCAGCAGTTGCAGGTTATGCCTTAGGTGGCGGTTGTGAATTAGCCATGATGTGCGATTTTATTATTGCGGCAGATACTGCCAAGTTTGGGCAGCCTGAAATCACTATCGGCACTATTCCTGGCGCTGGAGGTACGCAACGTTTAACCCGTTTTGTAGGCAAGTCTAAAGCCATGGAAATGGTGTTAACTGGTCGCATGATGGATGCTCAAGAAGCAGAGCGTAGTGGACTCGTTAGTCGCGTCGTGCCTGCAGATAAATTGATTGAGGACGCACTTGCAACTGCAGAAAAAATTGCTTCGATGTCATTGCCAATTGCGATGATGGCAAAAGACTCTGTGGATAGGTCTTATGAGGTTTCCTTAAATGAGGGTATCCATTTTGAACGCCGCCTATTCCATTCAACCTTTGCTACTGAAGATCAAAAAGAAGGCATGAATGCATTTGCTGAGAAGCGAAAACCAGCTTTTAAGAACAAATAATCATGTTTTGTGTAATAAGCCCTGATTAAACCTTAGGGCTTCCCCTTAAATTGTCTATTAAATGACAACAAATCAAACAGCACAAGCTTAAGCTTATTACTCAGTTAAGACTATTGGCTGGCTCTAATCAGGAGGCTAAATGAAGATCGGATTTATTGGTTTAGGAAATATGGGCAGCCCAATGGCAAATAATTTGCTGAAGGCAGGTCACGAGCTCTTCATCTTTGATTTGGTTCAAGCATCAGTCAAAAAATTGCTAGATCAACATCCAGGTAAGGTACGCGCATTGTCGGCGCCTAAAGAGGTTGCAGCGGCTGGCTTAGATTTAATCATCACAATGTTGCCAGCGGCAGTGCATGTGAAATCGGTCTACCTCGGCCCCGATGGTGTGTTGGCAAATGTCTCTACGCAAACTGCATTAATCGATTCATCAACGATTGATCCACAAACTGCGCGCGAAGTTGCTGCTATTGCAGCAGCTCAGGGTAACGTGATGTTAGATGCTCCGGTGTCAGGCGGTACCGGTGGAGCAGAAGCAGGTACCTTGACCTTTATGGTTGGGGGTGATGAAGCTGAATTTACTCGCTACAAGAATATTTTTAACGCCATGGGTAAGAATATTGTCTATTGCGGTGGTAGCGGCAATGGCCAAGTGGCTAAGGTTGCCAACAATATGCTTTTAGGTATCTCCATGATTGGTACGGCTGAAGCAATGTCGCTAGGGGTTTCCTTAGGTATGGAGCCTAAAGTATTGGCTGGCATCATCAATACTTCCAGTGGTCGCTGCTGGAGTTCGGACACTTACAACCCATTCCCAGGTGTTTTGGAGAACGTTCCAGCAAGTCGCGGTTATACAGGTGGCTTTGGTTCTGATCTCATGCTCAAGGATTTAGGTTTGGCTGCTGAAGCAGCAAAGTTAGCAAAGCAACCAATCCCATTGGGCAGTTTGGCACAGCAAATCTACCAAACTTTTAGCCTGCAAGGTAACGGTGGCTTGGATTTCTCAGCCATTATTAATTTGTTCAGAAAAAAATAAATTTACCAAGTAGACATTAGCGATATGCACACACCAGATTTAATCATTGAGAAAAATAAGGGCGTAGCACATATCATTATCAATCGTCCATCAGCATTGAATGCGATTAATTTGGAGATGGTGCGTGATATGCATACCTACCTTAAAGAATGGGCTACTGATGACGCTATTCATGTAGTCGTAGTGAGTGGCGCAGGCGAAAAAGCATTTTGTGCTGGCGGCGATATCCGCACCTTATATGAAAGCATGAAAGGGGGCAGACAGGAGCACCTCAATTTTTTCAAAGAAGAATTTGCACTCAATGAATATATCTACACCTATCCAAAACCTTACATAGCACTCTTAGATGGCTATGTGATGGGCGGTGGTATGGGAATCTCGCAAGGTGCGTCTTATCGGATTGCTACTGAACGAACCAAGTTATCCATGCCAGAGACTGCCATTGGCTACTTCCCAGACGTAGGCGGAAGTTATTTTCTCTCGCGTTGCCCCGATTCCATTGGGATCTATCTTGGTTTGACGGGCAAAAGCATACAGGGGCAAGATGCAGTATTTAGTCGTTTGGCAGATTGGGTGATGGACTCATCTCAACTAAGCTTTTTTTTGCAAGCGCTTGAGACTCTTGAGAATTCGTCACCACTCCCAGGGCAGATTGACAAATTATTGGAAAGTCTTGGTGCGGCTAATCATGCTGTTGCAGCAAGCTTTACTGCGATTGGTAAGCAAATTGCCCAATGTTTTTCTTTAGAAGCAATTCCTGCTATTGAAAAAGCGCTACAGAAATTAGATCAGGAAGCTCCTGCCGAGTGGATTAGCGAAGCCTTGAAAAAGATCTCCAAGAATTCTCCATTGGCAATGGCAGCTACCTTGAGAATGATTCAGGCGGGTAAGTCTTTAAGTCTCTCTCAATGCTTTGTAATGGAGCTTACTTTGGCTGAACATTGGATGAAGATTGGGGATTTTATTGAGGGAATCAGAGCTTTAATTATCGATAAAGATAATTCACCGCAATGGCGCTATACAACAGCAGACTTATCCGTTGAGCAATTACATGCTCTCTTACCCGAGCTTTACCCTCACTAATTGCTGAGTAAACAAGGACTGGATTGAACCATGAGCTTTCTCGAATTTACTGAAGAACAAATGATGGTACGTGATATGGCAAGAGATTTTGCCAAGAACGAATTGGCGCCGCATAGTGAACGTTGGGATAAAGAGGGCTGGATTGATGATGCCGTTATTGCGCAAATGGGTGAGCTTGGTTTATTGGGGATGATTGTTCCCGAAGAGTGGGGTGGTGCCAGCGTGGATTATATTTCCTACGCACTAGCCGTCGAAGAAATTTCCGCCGGTGATGGCTCAGTTGGCGCCATTATGAGTATTCATAATTCTGTAGGTTGTGGCCCAATACTGAAATATGGCTCTGAAGAGCAAAAGCAAGCTTGGTTGCCTGAATTGGCGAGCGGTAGATCGATTGGGTGTTTTTGTTTAACAGAGCCGCAGGCTGGTTCTGAGGCGAATAATTTAAAAACCCGTGCTGTGCTCAAAGATGGTAAATGGGTTCTTAATGGCTCTAAACAATTTGTGAGTAATGGTAAGCGCGCAGCCTTGGCGATTGTTTTTGCTGTGACTGATCCTGAGCTAGGTAAAAAAGGTATTTCTGCTTTTTTAGTCCCTACTAATACTCCAGGTTTCATCATTAATCGTTTGGAAAAGAAGTTAGGCATTCGCGGTTCAGATACTTGTGCAATTACTTTGGATAACTGTGAGATTCCCGAAGCTAATTTATTGGGGCCTAGAGGTAAAGGTTTGGCGATTGCTCTATCCAATCTAGAAGGCGGCCGTATCGGCATTGCGGCTCAAGCCTTAGGGATTGCAAGGGCTGCTTTTGAGTCCGCATTAAATTACTCCAAGGAGCGCATTCAATTTGGTGTTCCATTGATTGATCATCAAAGTGTTGCTAATTTTTTGGCAGATATGCAAACCCAAATTAATGCTGCGCGTTTATTGATTCTTCAGGCCGCTAGTATGCGTGAGCAAAATGTGCCATGCCTATCTGAGGCCTCACAGGCAAAACTATTTGCCTCAGAGATGGCAGAAGCCGTCTGTTCAAAGGCTATTCAGATTTATGGTGGTTACGGTTATCTAGAAGACTACCCAGTAGAGCGTCATTACCGTGATGCTCGTATTACGCAGATTTATGAAGGTACTAGCGAGGTTCAACGCTTAGTTATTGCACGTGCTTTAAAAGATATGAATTTCTAGGAGTTTAAGAATAATTTACGGAATCGTTTTTTATGCAAATTAAAGATAATGTGTTCGTAGTCACTGGCGGTGGGTCTGGTTTAGGTGCCGCTACTGCGCGCATGCTAATTGACCATGGCGGCAAGGTTGTATTAGTCGACGTGAATGCCGATGGTGGGAATGCTGTCGCCGCTCAATTGGGTCCCAATGCGTGCTTTGTCAGTGCCGATGTGACTGATGATGCTAGTGCTCGCAATGCGTTTGAAGTTGCAGCGCAGATGGGCACTCTCCGCGGTCTAGTCAATTGCGCAGGTGTCGCTCCAGCAGAAAAAGTGGTTGGTAGAGACGGCCCTCATAAGTTAGATTCTTTTGCTAGGACGATCAATATCAACTTGATCGGCAGTTTTAATATGATCCGACTCGCTGCCGCGATGATGGGCGAATCTGCCCCTGATGAATCAGGAGAGCGTGGTGTTCTGATTAGTACAGCATCTGTTGCTGCTTATGATGGACAGCTTGGCCAGGCTGCTTATGCTGCGTCAAAAGGTGGCATTGTGTCAATGACACTGCCGATTGCACGTGAACTTGCACGTATAGGCATCCGAGTGATGGCAATTGCCCCTGGAATTATGGAAACACCGATGCTGTTAGGTATGCCTCAGGAAGTGCAAGAGGCGTTAGGCAAAACAGTCCCGTTTCCAGCTCGCATGGGAAAGCCTGCAGAGTTTGCAGCGCTAGTTCAACATATCCTCAGTAATAAATATTTAAATGGCGAAGTGATTCGTTTAGATGGATCCATTCGGATGGCTGCTAAATAATTTTGATAAGTTAATATAACTATGAATAATGATCCTGTAGTAATTGTTTCTGCAGCAAGAACCCCAATGGGCACTTTTCAGGGTGGGTTCTCTAGCTTAACTGCTCCGATCTTAGGCGCAGTAGCAATCAAGGCGGCCATTGAACGCTCTGGTCTTGATGCTAGCTTAGTAGAAGAAGTATTAATGGGTTGTGTCTTACCTGCTGGCCAAGGTCAGGCGCCGACACGCCAAGCCGCGCTCTTAGCTAATTTGCCCTTAACAGCCGGATGTACAACGATTAGTAAAGTCTGCGGCTCTGGAATGAAAGCAACCATGATTGGTCACGATGGCATTGTGGCTAATTCATATACTGTAACGGTAGCAGGTGGCATGGAATCGATGACCAATGCACCATTTTTACTCCCTAAGGCACGTGGCGGGTATCGATTAGGTCATGGTCAAGTTATTGATCATATGTTTATGGATGGCTTGGAAGACGCATATTCGAAAGAAAACCGTGGTCGTTTAATGGGCACCTTTGCAGAAGACTGTGCTGGTAGCTATCAATTTACTCGCGAGGCACAGGATGACTATGCCATTCGCTCAACCAAGCGTGCTCAAGAAGCAAGCAATAACGGTAGCTTTAATTGGGAGATTGCACCAGTGACTGTCTCTGGAAGAAAGGGTGATGTATTAATTGGTAAGGATGAAGGTCCATTTGCAGTCAATATTGAGAAGATTCCAGAGTTAAAGCCAGCCTTTAAAAAAGATGGATCTGTTACTGCCGCCAACTCTTCCTCTATTTCAGATGGTGCTGCTGCTTTAGTGCTGATGAAAGAATCCCATGCTCGCAAGTTAGGTTTGCAACCTTTGGCGCGGATTGTTGGGCATGCCAATAATGCATTTACTCCTGCACTGTTTCCGACTGCACCTGTTGGTGCAATTCAAAAGCTCCTACAAAAGATCAATTGGACTACTGAGTCCGTCGATTTATACGAAATCAATGAGGCCTTTGCGGTTGTAGCAATGGCGGCTATGCATGATTTAAAACTACCAGCCGAGAAGGTCAATATTCATGGTGGGGCTTGTGCTCTTGGTCATCCTATCGGCGCTTCCGGAGCTCGTATCGTAGTGACCTTATTGGGAGCACTAAAAAAATATGGTTTAAAGAGAGGCGTAGCGTCTCTCTGTATTGGCGGCGGTGAAGCTACTGCTTTAGCTATTGAAATGTATTGAGAACAACCAGATGATATTAACGACCGAACAAGAAATGATTCGCGACTCGATGCGCTCTTTTGCGCAAGAGCGTCTCGCACCATTTGCAGCAGAATGGGATAAATCCCATGCTTTTCCAGCGCAAGCAATTAAGGAGTTGGGTAAGCTTGGTGCTATGGGTATGGTTGTACCTGAAGAATGGGGTGGAGCTGGCATGGATTACATGTCTCTCGTGTTGACACTTGAAGAGATTGCGGCTGGCGATGGTTCTACCTCAACGATTGTGAGTGTTCAGAATTCTTTAGCCTGTGGCATTACCCTCAGATATGGCAGCAAAGCCCAAAAGGAAGAGTGGTTAAAGCCTTTAGCTCGCGGTGAGAAGCTAGGTTGTTTTTGCCTAACCGAACCCCATACTGGTTCTGATGCTTCAGCCATTACTACACGCGCTGATAGGGATGGCGATTTCTTCATTCTGAATGGTGTGAAGCAGTTCATTACTTCTGGCAAAAATGCTGACGTAGCTATTGTTATTGCCATCACAGATAAGGCGGCAGGCAAAAAAGGGATTTCCTGTTTCTTAGTGCCAACCAACACACCTGGTTATATTGTTGCTCGTCTTGAAGACAAAATGGGTCAGCATGCTACCGATACTGCGCAAATCCTGTTTGAAAACTGCCGCATTCCTGCATCTTGTTTGATGGGTAAAGAGGGTGAGGGCTATAAGATCGCTCTTTCCAACTTAGAGGCTGGCCGAATTGGGATCGCTGCACAAGCAGTGGGAATGGCACGCTCAGCTTTGGATGCAGCTATTCGATATGCAAAAGATCGTGTGACTTTCGGTGTACCCATTATTGAGCATCAGGCTGTAAATTTTCGCTTGGTAGATATGGCTACTCAACTTGATGCAGCAAGGCTTATGGTGTGGCGTGCTGCTTCATTGAAGGATGCTGGCAAGCCTTGTCTTACGGAGGCATCGATGGCTAAATTATTTGCTTCCGAAGTTGCTGAAAAAGTCTGTACTGATGCCATTCAGATTCATGGTGGTTATGGCTATGTCAGCGATTTCCCAGTAGAGCGTATTTACAGGGATATGCGCGTTTGCCAAATTTACGAAGGTGCTAGCGATATTCAACGTCTAGTGATTGGCAGAGCACTTGCGCAATAATTTTTTATTTACAAAAGAGCTTAAAGAGACCCCAAGATGAAAATCTTAGTAGCTGTAAAACGTGTCGTTGATTACAACGTCAAAGTTCGTGTGAAGTCAGATAATTCTGGTGTTGATATTGCTAACGTCAAAATGAGCATGAATCCTTTTGATGAGATTGCAGTTGAAGAGGCCGTCCGTTTAAAAGAAGCGGGAATGGTTACTGAGATCATTGTGGTATCAGCGGGCCCCACGCAATGCCAAGAAACATTGCGTACTGCTTTGGCTATTGGCGCAGATCGCGCTATCTTAGTAGAGAGTGATGCTGATTTGCAGCCTTTAGCCGTTGCGAAGATTCTTAAAGCCCTCGCTGATAAAGAGCAGGCTCAGATGGTGATTTTGGGTAAACAGGCGATTGATGACGATAGCAATCAAACCGGTCAGATGTTGGCTGCCTTACTAGATATCCCGCAAGCCACTTTTGCCTCTAAGGTAGTGATTGCTGATGGCAAAGCCACTGTGACCCGTGAAGTCGATGGGGGTCTCGAAACCATTGCGCTCACCTTACCTGCGGTCATCACGACTGACTTACGTTTAAATGAGCCACGTTATGTGACTCTACCTAACATCATGAAGGCCAAGAAAAAGACTTTAGAGATTGTTAAGCCAGAGGAGTTGGGCGTTGATATTGCCCCACGTCTGAAAACACTTAAAGTAGAAGAGCCGCCAAAACGCACCGCTGGTGTCATGGTGGCTGATGTTGCAGCCCTGGTTGAAAAACTCAAAAATGAAGCGAAGGTGATTTAAATGGCTACTCTTGCCTCTCTAGTGATTGCTGAACACGACAATCAATCCTTAAAGGCGGCAACCCTCAATGCCGTTGCTGCTGCCTTGCAAGTCTCCCCAGAGGTAGACATCCTCGTAGCGGGTAATGGCACTGATGCTGTTGCCCAGGCGGCAAGCCAGATCGCTGGGGTTCGTAAAGTGATCCAGGTCGATAGCCCAGCTTTAGCAGATCAATTGGCCGAACCTTTAGCAGCGCAGATCCTCTCGATTGCTAAAAACTATAGCCATATTTTGGCTCCAGCAACTGCTAATGGTAAGAATGTCCTCCCTAGGGTGGCGGCTAAGTTGGATGTGGCTCAGTTATCGGACATCACTAGGGTTGTCTCACCAGACACCTTTGAGCGTCCCATCTATGCAGGTAATGCGATTGCTACCGTTCAATCGGCTGATTCAATCAAGGTGATCACTGTGCGCACGACAGGCTTTGATCCAGTGGCTGCTACAGGCGGGTCAGCCACCATTGAAAAACAATCTGGCGATGCTGCAGCAAGCAACGCTTCCTCATCCTCTTTTGTTGGGCGCGAGCTTACTAAATCAGATCGCCCTGAGCTTACTGCTGCCAAGATCATTGTGTCTGGTGGACGTGGTTTAGGTTCTGGTGAGAAGTATCAAGAAGTTGTTGTACCACTGGCTGATGCTTTGGGTGCTGCCTTGGGCGCATCACGTGCAGCCGTCGATGCAGGCTACGTACCCAATGATTACCAAGTAGGACAAACCGGCAAGATTGTGGCCCCCCAACTGTATGTCGCCGTTGGCATCTCCGGAGCCATCCAACACTTAGCAGGCATGAAAGACTCTAAGGTCATCGTAGCCATTAACAAAGACCCAGAAGCACCAATCTTTAGTGTTGCTGACTATGGTTTAGTGGCTGACTTATTTACTGCGGTCCCAGAGTTAACTAAGGCGCTGGGGTAGGTTGGAAGCTTTTATTTTTAGTTGATACCTTTAGGCTTTAACTAAAAATTCCTTTACAGCATCTATCACTTGTTGTGGGTGTTCTCGATGGGGAAAGTGTGCTGTGTTTTCCATCAATATCATACGTGATGGGCCTCCAGTAAAATCCACAATTTGCTGTGGATGTTCTGTAGTGCCATATTCATCATTGATTCCGTGAATAGCCAATAACTTTGTTTTTACTTGAGGGAGTATTGTCTTAAGTGACCAATCAGAAAATGCATCAGCAAGCCAAGTATTTATCCAGGCATCTAAAACCCACTGCGTTTTATTCCCGTGATATTTTTTTAGTCGTTCAACTTGCCTGGGGTCCTTGAATAATTGTTGGGCAACTCTAATGCCTTCAAGGGTTCTATCTTCCACAAAAGATTGTGCTGCTAGAGTAATAACTGCCTCACAATTACTTTGGTAATGAGCGGCACAATGTATAGCCATGCCACCGCCGACGCTATGTCCAAGCGCAACAAATCTCTGAAGACCAAGTTGCCTGCGCACATCAGCAAAAGCGTTGACTGCTTCATCTGCTATAAATTGAGTAGATTGAGATTGATGAACTTCGCAAGATTTACCAAATCCTGGTCTGTCATAAGTAATTACGGTTCTTTGAGTTGCTTCACTTAATAACTCAGGAAAATTGCGCCATAAGTCTACTGAGCCCAAAGAGTCATGAAAGAGCACAATCGGGCTTTGGCTGTTCAATGGATTGCTCCAAACTCTGGCAAATATCTTACCTTTTGAGCTTGTAAGCCATATATCCTCATAATTCATTATCTAAATCCACTCTTTATCAGTACTTTTAATCTAACATAGTTCAGCATATATAAAAGAGCCCAGCGAATGCGGGTATCCTCATGGTATACGTCAGCTCCGACAGACCTAAGTTTTTAAGTCCTTAAAAAATCCCTCCATTGTTTGGCACCACCAATAGAGAGCACATCAAGTCAACACCCAAGAAAGCCTGTTATGAAAAAGTTATCATCAAAATCGATCCTAAAGCGGGCCAGCCATATACTGTCCCAAGAGTTTTCTACGCCTAAAGACATCGCTTGGGCTTGGGTTACCTTATTGTTATCGCAAGAAGAGCCAAGGCGAGACAGCGAAGAAAAACGCTATATCCGCACTGCAGAATTTGAAGCTTGGATCTTAGGATTAGACCTTCCTAGCGACCCAAAAAATACTCAGGTCTACACAGTAAGCCCGGAGGCTGTAAAAGATGCCGCTCGAAATGTATTTGAATGGCCTCATGAGTATATTTTTGAAGCGCCAGCGAGTCCTAACCATCCGGATGCAAAAGTCACCTACAAAGATACGATCACGAAACCTATTTTGGATGCGCTCAAAGATGCAAGCGGATCTGATGACCGATCTGTATTAATGGCGATTCTTGAAGGCTATGCAAAAGAGGGCAAAGAGCCTTTTGCTAACATTACCGACGAGGGTATCGAGTGGAAAGGTGGTAATTGGTCTGAGGGTGATAAATGCAATCTTCTCACTATAAAAAGTTTGAGCAATCGATTATCTAATTTAAGAAATAAGAAAATTATTTAAAAAATGATTATGTTGAGATAGACAAGAGAATAAGGATCTGAAGATGACAGTGATGATTACCCTTAACATTCCTCTTTTCCCCAATCAGTCCGATGAAATGCTTGCCTTATTGAAAAAGGCGCTTGTTGACACTCGTAATTATGCAGGGTGTCAAAGCATCGAAGTTTTCTTGAGGGAGGATCGGGCTAGCCTCTTATTAATTCAGCTTTGGGACTCTAAAGAACATCAAGAGGCTTATCTCAAATGGCGTATTGATACAGGCTTGGCTGGTCTAGTGGAGCCATTTATACCAAGCCCATTAGTCTTTAAGTACTATGGTAATACCCCCGCCCCTTAACCTGAGTTAAAAGTAGAATTTCTAAGTTGTTTGATTTAAAGGAAATTCTATGAAAACCTCCCGCTTCACCGATAGCCAAATCATGGCCATCCTCAAACAAGCCGAAGCTGGCATGCCAGCCCCTGAACTATGCCGTGAACACGGCATTAGCATTGCTAGCTTTTACAAGTGGCGCGCCAAGTATGGCGGCATGGATGCCTCACTGATGTCTCGCGTTAAAGAACTAGAGCTTGAGAACGCCCGCTTAAAGAAGATGTATGCGGAGGTTCAGCTCCAAGCCGATGTCCTTAAAGAAGTCTTACAAAAAAAGTAACTCGGCCATCTCGTAGGCGCGAGATGGCCAGCCAACAGGTTCACAGTGGTCGGATGAGCATCCGTTTAGCGTGCGATACCTTTGTCATTAGCCAGACTTGCTATCGCTATACGGCCAAGTTATCAACCGACAATGCCCTTATTGCTGATTGGCTGGTGCGCCTTACTCAGAACCAGCGTAACTGGGGTTTTGGGCTTTGCTTTTTGTACTTACGTAATGTGAAGGGCTTTACTTGGAACCATAAGCGGGTCTATCGCATCTATCGGGAGTTAGAACTGAACCTCCGGATCAAGCCCCATAAACGCTTGGTTCGCGAGAAGCCTGTGTCATTGGCAGTGCCTGAGGGCATCAACGATACGTGGTCCATTGATTTTATGCATGACCAGTTGCACGATGGCAGATCCATCCGCTTGTTTAATGTAATTGATGACTTTAATCGGGAGGCCTTAGCCATTGATATTGATTTTTCTATGCCAGCAGCCAGAGTGGTACGCTCACTAGATCAAGTCATTGAGTGGCGTGGAAAACCACTCAAAATACGTTGCGATAATGGCCCCGAGCTTGTGGGTAGTGTGCTTGTGCAGTGGGCTGCGAAACATCAAATAGAGATGACTTATATCCAACCTGGTAAGCCACAACAAAATGCATATATTGAAAGATACAACCGCACCGTACGTTACGATTGGCTTAATCAATACCTCTTTGAATCGATTGATGAAGTTCAAGACTTTGCTACCGATTGGATGTGGACATACAATCATGAAAGACCGAACATGGGCTTAGGTGGAATTACGCCAAAGCAAAAACTAGCACTTGCAGTACCAGCTTCTACTTTTAGCTTAAGTTAAAAATGGGGGGATTACCTATGGGCGGTATACCGTATTGTTTAACATCCCGAGATTCACATTTCGGACAATACAAATCTTCTTTAGCAACATTAACATCCACAATCCCACAGGTCTCACAGTAAAAGGGGAATCTAGAGTCTTTAAGGAAATCTCGCATGCTACCGCCTACGGTAACAGGTGACTTAAACCCACAAGGACATGCAACGTTTCTAATTGATCCCATAAGTCTTTCAGGCCCTAAACCTCTTAGGCAGAGCGGAAAACCGTTCCCATACTAAAGTAAAGCCAGCGAGTTTTTTCCTTCAATAGGTGTGGGGGTAGGATCTTAAAACTTTCTTGGTGCTTGTCAATCGATTCTTGTAGCTCCTTAGAATCAACTGGCAATACAGCAACATACTCATGGACTGGACTTTCGATTTTTATGTAAATTACGGAACCAAAGTTTCCACTCTGAGATATTGGTTCAGAGCTTGTATAGAGATAATCAAAAGTAAAATCTCCATATTTTGTAGTTTTAGGATGTACATCCTTCATAAACAAATCTACTAGTATTGAGTTTTGGCGAACATCAGCTCCAACCTTATCGGCAGGTTTTCCAAAGAATCCCATAAGACCTCCACTCATTGATAAGTTATTAATATTTTAAATATATACACTCCCCGCCCCTCTTTTTTATAGAAAACATAGGGGGCTTTCTCCATAGCCATCACACAACATTTAATGGTTGAAATCCTTTGCCCAAAATACTGGGGAAGACCAAAGCAAGAACTATCAACCAAATTTAGGGGGTACGTTTACCGTAAGGCCTGTCATTGCTGATTCTTATTGCATCCTTTAGTTAGATTCTTAACACCTAGGAATCTTAATTAAACACAGGGGGAATTTCCATATACAAGAAGTCAATATGACTCCTATTCCCAGCTTACCAATCCACCTTTAAGCTATTTTATGAGCTCAGGTAATGTCTGCATCAACTGCATTGACACAGTCATAAAACCACTCTTTGATGCATCTCTACCCACAACCATATCTCCAATAATAATTGCAGCATAACCAGGAGCCCCTAAAGGACCCCCCGAATGTTCTGCAATATCACCAACTAATTTAGGCCCTCTTGAATTGAAAAGAATAGGAAATAATGCTCCGCCATTTGTTCTCATGTCTCTTGTTGCCTCGGCAAAACTAGGCATTTCAGAAATAATTAATTCAATCTCCTCCTCGTTTTCTGCAATGTCCTCAATTTTGAATGTCAGATTATTGGTCATTGACCTTGCGGTATCTGATACTTCATCGATCAGATGATTTAGCTGGCCTTTCCCCAAATCGTTCAATATTCCAACCAATGCAATTGCAATACTTAGGGTTGCATTAAATTGCTGTTCGTTGGTTGGTATGCCAATACTATAGGCATTGAATACACCAGATTTACATTCAGTAATAATTTCTTCACAACTTTTCTTTTTGTTAAGTAATTTATTGAAAAAACCCATACCGTCCCCCAAATTAATTTATTAATTATTAACGCTTACTCATCACATTGACCGCCTGTGAGAATGCATTCATAAATTGGTCTTCGTTAATCTTATCTGGATACTCCATATTCATTCTGTAGAAACAATAAACGGGGATTGCACTTCCTGCATCATCTATAGAGCCCGAAGCTATGTTAAGTATTTCCATAAACTCTGCTGAGTTTTGACCAGTAGACTTCCTTTGATTTTCTATTGCCATAAGGATTTGTCCAATCATCAGGCCCTGTTTTTGAAGCTTGAAAACATTTTCAATTATCGTAACAATTGTTCCTTCAGGGGTTCCCATTAGCTGGAAGTTACCCATTTCCTTTACCTTTAATCGTGATTCCATATCATCAAAACCAATATCTCTCATCCTCTGCTCAACCAACTCTCTAATTAGCTCAAGCTTTCTTTTTCCGCCAAAAATAAAATCAAACATGGCAATCTACCCTTATATTTTTAATAATTAAAATAGTTTAATCAAAAAGTATTTCTGAACCCCCAAATATAAGCGTCATTTTTTTGCATTTAGGGCAAAGGTTGCCTTCTCGATACGCTTGAAAATCCCAAGCTTGAAGTACTGGCCAAGGAAATTCACCCGTTGGAGGTAGAGATACTGGTGGCTGACCATATTGCTTAATACCGGTTGATTTACAACAACTACATGTAAAAGGTTCTTCTCTAAAGTTAACAGAAATAAGGCCGTCTTTCTCACAATAAAACGGGAAACTAGAGTCTTGCATATAGGTTTCTCGATTACCACCGACTATAAGGCTTGTCTCAAATCCACAAGAACAGCTTGCTTTATGAAATGATCCCATCAAACGCTCTAGCTATGGATTCAAGAAAAACTATCTTTAGCCAACACCCAGTCTTTAAAGTGACGGGCCAAATTGGCTAAGGTAGCAAAACCAAGGAATACGGTGTACATGGCAACGAGGAATGGTGCAATAAAGCCATGTGTTTCAAATAAAAATGCAAGGCAGTAGATGGCCAGAGTAAATGTTGTCCCAATAACAACTACATAGTAATTCTTTATTCCATAACCAATTAAGATCCCAAGACCTGCTACGCCAATATTAAGGACGTATTTATATGTTAAAAAAGTCCAATAGCTCATTTCGTCTACGATGAATAATTGACTATAGATGAAAACGCTTAAGAAAATAGCAAGGGCAAGGGAATGTGGGATATATTTTTTCATGGTTACCTAATGTAAGTTGAAATAAATTTATTAGTTGATTCAAGTACGTATTTATACATCTTTAATTATCCTCGTCTCTATAAAACTGCCAGACCTATAAACGTGAGGCTTATTCTTAAGCAGATATAGGACTTCATGTTTTAGCGCCTCAACTTTGCCGATAATCTTAAAGTCAAAATATTCAAAATTTCGCTCATACTCAAATTCCTGACCTAGGCCCTCAACCCACTCCTTTGAAATGACTATTCTTTCATTGGTCTTTCTCTCTAAAGCATAGTTGAACTGCTGTCAATTTAGGTCCACAACCAAAGAGAGTTTTTCTATAGTAAATCATTGCAGCAAACTGGGTTGATTTAGGATTATTTGAGGCACCTCGGTTTGAGGTGCTGGTGGTCTGTAACCTAATGCACTATGGGGCCTGACATGGTTATAGTGCTTGACCCATTCACCAACAATGATCTGTGCTTCCTTCAAACTATAGAAGATCTCCCCATCCAAAAGGTTATCTCTAAAGGTGCCGTTAAAGCTTTCACAAAAGCCATTTTCCCAGGGGCTGCCCGGTTCAATGTAAGCGGTTTTCACTCCAATGCCAGATAACCAACTGCGCAGGTCTTTGGCAATAAATTCTGGGCCATTGTCCGATCGAATATATTGCGGTATACCGTGGATCATCATGGCATTCGCCAGTTGCTCAATCACTTGGACCGAGCCAATCCTTCTAGCGCAGTGGATCGTTAGGCACTTTCTACTGAACTCATCAATCATCGTGAGCATCCTGATCTTGCCGCCATAGGCATCTCTAATAAAGACAAAGTCGTAACTCCAAACATGATTGGGGGCAGTAGCTCGCAGGCGCATACAACTACCATCGTTAAACCAGAGTCTGCCTCTAGGAGGCTGCTTTTGTGGGATCTTTAGGCCTTCCTCTCGCCAGATACGAGCGACCTTGGCGGTAGTCGCTTGGCCCCAACCGGCATTACGCATCATGCTGGCAATAAATCGGTAGCCGTACCTGCCATAGGTGCTCGCCATACGGATGACTTCTGCTCGTAGGGGCTCTTCGTCACCTCTTGGCAATGGCATATAGCGATAAGCTGCTCTAGATAGCCCCACTAAACTGCAGGCAGTCCGCTCAGAGATAGAATGCTGGTCCATGAGTAGCTGCGCTGCATTTTTACGCTTAGCAGGGCTTAGAAGTTTCCCTTAATAACTTCCTTGAGCATCACCTCTCGTAGCGATAAGTCCGCTACGAGCTTCTTAAGCCGGGTATTTTCCAGCTCCAGATCTTTGTACTTCTTTGCCTGATCGACCTTCATGCCGCCATAGATCTTGCGCCAGCGATAGTAGCTTTGCTCAACCGTGCCCACTTCTTTACAAGCTTGAGCTAAGGTTTTGCCATTGGTGGTTAAAACATCAATTTGACGCAATAAGGTGACGATTTGCTCGGGTTTGAGACGCTGACCTTTAGCCATATTTAGCACTCCTTTAAGGTGAGAGATTATCAAAAATCCTCTCTTCTGGAGTGGTACTAAAAATTAGGTCAGTTCAGACTAACTTAAGGTTGTAATCATGATTACGCTTTGCCAACTCATAATTAGCAAGAGCTTGGTCATAACGAGCTTGATATTCTCTTGGATCAATTCTAGCGATAACCTGCCCCTGCTTTACAGGTGAATTAAAGTCCACATCGAGCTCTTTAATCATTCCCGTTACTTGCGTACCAACAGTTACAGACTTCACTGGATTTAATGTCCCGCTTGCACTAACCGTAGCCACAATGGGCCCTTCTTCAATAGCGGCTAACCTGAAGTCAGGACTGTTAAGGCCAAATGTGACTTGAACCCCTTTAATCAAAACCAACAGAAAAAGGCTACCAACAAGAAAAATGCATAAAAGACGTAGCCATGTTGATTTGACCCGAGAAGCTAGGGGTAGTCGATCAACCATCAAATTCAAATACTTGAGAGATAAATCAAAATATTTGACGATATTAAGCTTCAAGTTTTTTACTGTCATATTTGCTCAATTTAACGCAATAATGAATTAATCGCTAAGAGATCCTCATCCGATAAGGTAGAGGCGCTTGCCTTTAATCTGATGGCATTCAAAATCGTACTGTAGCGCGATTGCAGCAATTGAGAGCGCGTCGTAAACAGGGTATCTAGTGCTATTAGTACATCAATGTTAATTAAAGTACCCACTTGGAAACCCAGCTTGCTCGAGTCTAGAGCAGATTGGGATGAGCGTTCAGCTGCCTCATACGCCTTTACGCTAGCGAGTCCACCATAAAAACCGGTGAAGGCCGCGCGGGTGTTTTGCGCAGCAGTACGGCGTGCATTGTCATAATTTGCTTTGGCAGCATCAACTAAAGCGGCATTTTGGCGAATGACAGAACTATTAAAGCCACCAGATACTAAGGGAATGGTTAATTGTAAGCTCAGGGTGTTGTTGTATACACTAGTCTGTGCAGGTTGATAACTATTAGGCGTGCCGTTAGAGGTGTTGTATCCACTTGTACCCACTAAATTAAGTGAGGGATAGTTCAGCGCTTGGGCGGCACGATAGGTGCTCTCGGCAAGCGATATCGAGAGTTGACCAGCAAGCACCTTAAAGTTGGCAACTTCAGTTTGTCCAACCCAGTCATCTAGGGTTTGGCCAGGAGGTAGCTGTGGGTTCACGCTCTCGGCAATCACATTGCCTTTGGCATCCTTGGATATCGCCCTAGGATCCTTGAGCACACCATCAATCTTGGCATCTTTCACCAAAGGCCTTAGCTGACCAACCGGATGGCCAACGAGTTGTTCTAATACGCCACACTTTACTACCAAGTCAGCTTGCGCAGCGATCTCTTGCGAGTTCGCTAAGTCATAACTCGCTTGCGCCGTATTGACATCGACAATGGTAGCTAGGCCAGCATCAAATTTGGCTTGGGCAACTTCTAATTGCTGCTTAATGAGGCCTTTTTTATTGCGATAGAGCTCAACGTTATCCTGGCTAGTCAGTGCATCAAAATAGGCCTGCGAGACCCGCAAAATGAGATCTTGCTGAGCCTGGTAAAAATTCATATCCGCAATTTTGGTATTGAGGTCACCCTGTTTAAAGGCCTCTAGTGCGGCTATATTGAATACGGGCTGAGTCAAAGTGACGGTGTAATTCTTTTGATCAAATACCCGTGAATTGCCTGGGCCTGCTGCCACTACGGTTTGACCAACACCATGTTGGTAATAGCGCGTACCGCCAGGGGTGGCACTGGCCTGAGGAAGTAGTAAAGAGAGGCCTTGCCAAAAGAGCTCTTTACTAGCTTGGTAGTTAAAGCGGGCAGCTGTCAGAACGGGATCGCTAAAGGCAGCATCTTGATACAAATGTATCAAATCCTTGCCATCAGATACTTTGCCAACTGAACTTATTGATATCTCTTTAATTAAAATCGCAGGCTGAGATTTAATAACGATTAGAGGAGGAGTATCTAAGTCAACTAGTTGTTGACTGTTATTGATGATTGGTATCGCAGGTTGGGGCCCGAAAATATTTTGGGCATAAACACTAGCGGCACTATAAATACATAAAAAACTAATGCACCATCTGAAAATAAAAAATAGGAACTTCTGTTTACTGAACACAAATAATCCATTGCCTATTTATATAAAACATTTTATTCCTAGATTTAGACTTCTTTATAACAGTTATAGACCCAACTAATCCTAGCTGGGCAATTTCACGCATTTTGCAAATTTAGACTATCTCGCGGGATAACTAGGCACCTGATTGCCATGGGCATACATACATTGAATATATGCCGTGTTGTATTGACTCTGGCTTTGATTTTGTTTATTTGCAGCATTGCTTGCACCAATTGCAGATCCACCAAGCAAGCCTAAACCAGCACCCGTACCAACTCCTTGATGACTCCCTCCCCCAATGACAGCTCCCGCTGCTGCACCTAACGCCGCCGCTACCGCTGCGCTAGTCATACCTTCTTTTAGAGCGGCATTTGAAGTGCCCTCAACGCTTCCGCTAGCAAACTGACGGCATTGCTGATCCTCCTTTTGAAATATCTCAAAAGGCTTTCCTTGCGCGGGCATCACTGCAATTGTTGGCCCCGTTGGCGCAGATGTACATGCAACCAAGCTAATTACCGCACTGATAAGTATTAATTTCTTCATATTCATTCTTTACTATTGTTTAGGTGGGATAGCAGGAACACTCTTCCAGCCTGCCGGACACTCCGCAACATACGGGTAATACCCTTGGGATGCCTCACAAAAATACCAAACTGATGGCAGTGGTTGACTAGCAAGAACTGCTGGTTTTGGCGAAGAAATCGAAACCACTGGGGGCGCACCGACTACAACTCCAGGAATATAAGGGTCTGGATAAGGATAAATTGGACTTGGGTATGGGTAGTAAACGCCGCCCACTACCCAATACCAGCCAAAGCGCCCTTGGTATCCGCCGTGATACCAATTACCTCCCCGCCAAACTTGCACATGTCTCTCATGAAAACGATGCATTGGGTATGGACCAGAACCCCACTGAGCCAAAACAGGCAGAGAAGCAAAAATACAAAGCACTCCCAATACAGCAGCCACTAATCTATTGACACTAATTACCCTCAAAACCATCCCCCAAAAAATCTATCTCATAAGAAAATATTAATGGTTTACAACCGCAGCTCCTGGCACTGGAACTAAACCCTCGGAGTCATCCGTCTTAACGCATCTGAATCGATATTCATCACCAGATTTAGAGATAAAACTTGCTCCAACATAAAAGTCAGACCTACAATTTTTGTTTGCATAATTCATTGCCTCTTGAGGGCCATCGGTAGAGTTGATCAGACGCAAAGAATCCATGGTCATCACTACTTCAGATGATCCACAAGCAGACAAAGCTAATAGCCCTAGTAATAAGAATAACTTTGAATACATCGGCATCCAACCTCCTTCACAACATCGATAGACCAAACTCAGACAATGCTTCAATTTGCATATGCTTGTTCGGCGGAACCAAGAGCTCTCTCAAAATTATCTGAAAGCATTTCATAACGCTTCATGGCCAATTGCGTTGGATATACATGCTTTTTCCTAGCGTCATCTTGGTCAGCTATCAGATTGATCAGCCCTTTCCTCTCAAGGCTCTTAACTCTTCCATGCAGTGTTGCCTGAGAGGCTATGCTTGCAATAGATATAAGATCTTTCACCAATATAGGCTCATCTTGCTTTGTCGCCATTAAAACAAGCTTATTCAGCAATGATTCCTCTAGCGGGTCAAGCTTTTTCCATCCACCTGTCGAATCAATAACATCTATAAGATGTAAAAAACGAATATACGCTGATAGTGCAATACTCTTTTGAAGAATTTGCTTTGTTTTAGCCAATCTTTCCATATTCAATACCTTTACCAATTACTTATGCATCAATTAATCTTGTGGGTAGATTCATAGTTAATCCATTGCGATTGAGCTGTCTGCATAAGCTCATACTTTTCTTTATTTGCCTCGCCTATGGAAATTTTCCTAGACAACAAGTTCTCATAAACCAGATCGACTTGGTTATAAAAGTTCTGGTAGATACCCGCTAACTCCGGTACGGGAAAATGACTAGATATTGCTCGGCATTGATTTGTAGAGGCTAAGTAGGCCGTTAGTGCCCTTGCTTCTTCATCCGTAATTTTGTTTTCAGTAGTGAATAAATTCATCTTATGATCTGACTTGGGCACGATTTCAAATAACTCATTATTGACAACCTTTGCCTCATCACTCTTCTTGGTCTGATTGATGCAATTAGCAAATTGCTTTTGTGTCTCTGATATTTGTTGACGAACGGTTGGCTCTGGCGTTGCCTGAAACATAGCATTTTGACAATAAGTCAAACCCACCATTCCCATGGTAGTGAGTATCGCTGCTAATAGTTGCTTTTTCATGATTATCCTTTTGTTAAAAAAGCCCCAAAAACTCCTTTGAGTTCAGGGGCAAGGGAGAACACTGTAGATTAAATAGTGGAGAGGCTTAATTCAGATAAGGCGTCAATTCGATGCAACTCTTCTTCCGGAGATGTCAGCAGATGCTGACCCAATAACACGGAAGCAGT